>Ga0209606_1001758_pt1 | contig 26007 bp, 16 predicted proteins | sample AD_UKC057_MetaG_FD_184412 | JGI IMG/M metagenome (GOLD analysis project Ga0209606, IMG submission 184412) | Active sludge microbial communities of municipal wastewater-treating anaerobic digesters from USA - AD_UKC057_MetaG (SPAdes) (version 2) | ecosystem: Engineered > Bioreactor > Anaerobic >...
TTTGGAACTTTTCTCAGGTAGGCCTTTCTGGTCATGGCTACATGGCCGAGAAGCAGCATGGTTGCTTCCGGATTTGGCAGTGCGCCTCTCATTCGGGTTGTGCGTTTATAATCCTTGTTTAACCGCTCTATCCAGTTGGTGGTGTAGATCATCGGACGTATTCGGTAATCAAAACCCAGGTAGGTAAAATGAAGTTTGTAGCGAGCGTTTTCGCCCATGCTCTTTATCGAGGGGTATTTCTTCCCCCATTTTTCTGTAAACCATTGCCAACGCTCCCATCCTTGAGCCGGATCGTCAAAACGATCATCGGTTCGGAATACCTCCCTGAAGTCTTCCCCTACGGCCTCCTTATCTGCTGGTTTTACCCTTTTCTGAACGTTGCGTTCCAGATGCACCACGCAGAGCTGAACCTCCGCTTCGGGGTACACCCGCCATACCGAGTCTTCAACTGCTGTCAAGCTGTCGCTTACAACCAGGTTCGTGGATTCAACACCACGATTTCTCAGCTCAGTAAATATGTCAACCCATGCAGAGGCGCTCTCGGTTGGAAAATTCACAATCGCAAGCACTTCACGTGTGCGATCCGCCCTAACTCCCAGAATGGTGTAGTAGGCTTCTTTAGATACGTGGTCCTCCCGACGCGTTGGGATAAACGTGGCGTCAATGTACAGTACCGGGTAGTAGCTTTCTAATGGCCTTAGTAGCCATTCCGCCACATCTTTGCGGGCGTAATCAAACATGCGGCTCACCTGGCTTGGGCTGTACTCTTTCCCGTACAGATCGCCGAACACCTCGCCAACCTGTTCCGTTGTCATGCCCGCTCCATACAGCGTAAATGCTACTTTGCGGGCTTCTTCCTCCTGATCCCTCAGCAATCCCAGTATCAGCGGGTAAAAAGACCCATTGCGCGCTCGCGGTACTCTCAACTCAAGCATTTTTCCATGCCCATAAGTCTTTCGGGGCCGATAGCCGTTGCTCGCATCATGCATGGAGGCGTTGTACTCTTCCCGCTCTCCGCGCATTAAAGCATCCAGGGCGTGTTTTAGCAACAAGTCCAGCCCATCCTCTTTCTCGCTGATTTCTGCCAGAATTTCGTTAATTTGCCCCTGTGTAAAGTTTAGGTTTTTCATCTTTTTAAAAGTTTTCGCTTCAAAATTATGAAAGCCTGGCTTTACACACTTTTTGGGGACAATATCGTATTTTTTTAGCAATTCGACAAAAATTGTGTTTGAGCAATTGGCGTTGCAGTTGGCAGCTATATTAAGCCTTATTGTTGGTTGATGCCCATCAATGTTATATACATCCAATTTAGCAGTACCGAAATTGACCTATCTTTCGATAGAATTAACTAGAACAGGAAGTTCAGCCCCACGTAGGTTCCTGCGATGCCATCGGAGCGCTTCAGCGCCCGGCCATAGTCAACCGCCACCACAAAGTTTTGGTTCATTACCACCCGAAATCCTCCGCCCAAGCTGCTGTGCAGCGATTCGTCCGTGCTGCTGAAGTAGTCGGACTCGGGATGGCCATCGTCGGTAAAGTTCACTTCGAAGCTTACTGGGGTAACCACCTGCCCGGCATCCAGAAAAGCACTCAGCGAAAGGTAGAAGTTTTGCTTCAGAAGGTAAAACCTGTAGAACTTCCACCGAAGCTCCAGGTTGGCGTAGGCCACCCCGTCGCCAACCACCCGGTTGCGGATTATACCCCGCAGGTATTTTGAGCCGCCAAGCCCCTCGTTGGTTGCCCCGCGAAGGTATAGCGTGGAAATGTTGGGCTGTAGGTAGAACGGGCAGGTGCCCCAAAGCGTGCCCTGGTACCCCAGCCGGTAGGCAAACGATAACCTTTCCCTCACCAGCGTGAAGTACTGGCGGTGTGTGAGCGAGAGTTTGGCATGGCTGTAACGGCTGCCTATTCCAAGAAATGAAGGGGCGTAGGTTACCACAGGTAACGGCTGCCTATTCCAAGAAATGAAGGGGCGTAGGTTACCACAGCCTCGGTCCAAACCCCGCTCATGGGGTTGGGCTCGTTGTCGCGGGTGTCGTAAACGGCTCCAACCTTCAGGTAGGTTACAAATCCGCCTTTGGCCTCCCCGGGGTCAATGATGCCCCAGTCAACATACCGTTGGTAAAGCCCACCACCTACATACGGTAGCCTATCACCCGCCGATTTGCCCCTGTTGAGCCTGTCCACATCTACGGTGTCAACGTGGTAATCGTAGAGGCCAACACCGGCAACCCATCCAAATCGCCCGTTGCTGAAATTTCCCTGAACATCGGTGGTGAAGCGGCTAAGCTTACGGTCGTACTTGTAGAACACCCGGCTGCGATATTCCGGGCTCTGGTCGTTTGTCCAGGCCTCGTTATACACCGCCTCGTAGCCGTTGAAACCGTAAAAGTCGTAGGTTTTATCGGTGAGGTACGACAGGTCGGAGGTGACGCGTAGGCCCGGAATGAGGTGTTTGGAGTCGTAAAACAGCCGGTTTATCCCACTTCCCTTGGTAAACCTCGATACTTCTACATAAATGTTGTGTAGGTACTCAGGGTAAAGCGAGCCATCGCCGTAGTAGAACAGGTTAACCAGCCCTCCGTACTCCAGGCCTAAGTCGGTGTCGTAGGCAACCACGGGCAACCCGCCAAGGTTCCACCCGGTTTTTACTTTTTCCTGCTTACCGGCTTCATTATTTTGAGCAGCAACCATAATCGGAAAGCCCAGCAGGACAGCCAGCAAAATTTTTTTCATCCCGTAACGTGTTTATCGTTGCACCAAGTTACTGTAAAATGTCGATACCGGTTCATCTCAATGGGGCAATTTTGTTCATAATGCCTACTCAAAAGAGTTGAATAGCAGCACAAATATACCGCATGTTGTTATGGCGAACGCATTTGAAGCAGAAAGGGCAGGGGATAAACCTGCCCGCTTCAATCTTTTATTGGCGTAGAAAGCTAAATGCCAGGTATATAGGCTAAATGGTATGGGCAATCAAGCCAGGTGTTGTAGTAATGCCATTATGCTTGGCCTAACCTGCCGGATTCACCGGGTGATTTTTAAGCTCGTTTAGGCTGTAGATTCGGCTATACTCGCATTTGGGAAGGTCAACAAACTCATACCTTTGGTTACGAAGCTGGGGTTCAAATCCTGCATCGGCAATAGCCTTCTGTATGCCGTAGGCATCGGTGCGGTATTTTGCTCCGGCTGACGAAACAACATTTTCCTCAATCATTATGGACCCGAGATCATTTGCCCCGGCGTGAAGGCAGACCTGTGCTACCTCAATCCCAACAGTTAGCCAGGAAGCTTGAATATTTTTAATATTGTTAAGCATGATGCGGCTAATGGCAATGGTGCGGATGTACTCCTCGTCGGTAACGTGCGGGGTGATGCCCTCCTTTTCGAGCATGGTGCCCTTGCCTTGGAATGTCCATACGATAAAGTTAACAAACCCGGGGGCATTGGTTGGTTTACGGTTTTGAAGATCTCTAAGCTTGATGAGGTGCTCAACCCGCTCCTCGATGGTTTCAACGTGTCCAATCATCATGGTGGCGGATGTAACCAGCCCCATTTTATGTGCTTCGGCCATAACGTCGAGCCACGACTGGCTATCGGGTTTGCCGGGCGAAATTCTTTTCCTTACCCGGTCAACCAGAATCTCAGCTCCTGCACCAGGCAGGCTGTCCAACCCCGATTCCACTAGTTTTTGCAGAACTTCACTGTTGGATAGCCCATCTATTTTTGCTATATGCGCTATCTCTGGTGGCCCAAGTGCGTGCAGCCTGATGTTGGGGAAGGCGCTTTTAAGCTGGGTGAAAAGATTAACATAGAATTCGAGACCCAACTTAGGATGTAGGCCGCCCTGAAGCAGGAGCTGATCGCCTCCGTAGCGCTCCAGTTCCTCCACTTTCTGCCTGTACTCGGGAAAAGTGGTAATGTAGGCATTGTTGGAATGCAGACCGGTGTGGAAGTTGCAAAACTTACAACCCGAAATGCAGACGTTGGTAATGTTAACGTTCCGGTCAATTTGCCAGGTTACCTTTTTCGATGGGACGTGAAGCTGGCGAAGCTCGTTGCCAAGGTATATCAGGTCGTGGGTTGGGGCATGACGGTATAGGTATGAACCCTCTTCCATCGATAGGGGTTCAAGCGCAAGAGCCTTACGGTAAAGAGATTCCAGATCCATTTGTGTCTCGTAAAATTTTGTAAAATTAGCTATTTAATTTTTATGGGTTGAGGTTGAGCTATGGCCTACTTTATAGGTAGATTGGTTAGCGACAACTTTGGTAAATTTCTATGCTGGGATTTTTTTACTTTTCTCCAGCGATTTATAAAATCTCAAAAGCTAAACGCTGGCTACCCTTTAAATAGCTGATAAATGCGGATAAAAAATTAGTGAGAATCTGTCTCATCAATTCTATCGGTGTTTTATTAAAATTTTTTAGTTGGTTTCTAGCAAGCTGGTAATGCGCGTTTGGGTTTTGAGATTTTTACTTAATCCCTGAATCCTTTCTTTTTTTCCCTTGCTCTTCAGCCCCAACGGGGAAAGGTATTCTCCATGGTGTTCGGAAAGGCGGGAAACGTTGAACGTTGCTGGTATAAGTAAAACGGCATAAAAGCATGACCCGCAAATGGGTCGGGGGCGGAACGTAGCGCGGGAATGCCCAAGCGGCACTGTTTGAGCCACGCCGCAGGTGTGGCGAGTTGTGCCGCGTGGCAGTTCCGCCCCCGGGGAACCCATCGGGTCGGGCTTTTCAGCCTTGATTTTCTTTGGTTCTTTCTTGTATCAAGACAAGAAAGAACGCTTAGCATGCTTTTTGCAAAATTCTGCTCCAGGCTCATCGTTTCAAAACTATTCCGCCCCTTCAGGGCTTGTAAAAATTGTTCGCTCCATACAAGGGGCTGCGCCCCTTGCTATTTATTACGCCCCTTCGGGGCTTAAAACATCGGACAAGTTCTTTAATCCGTAAGCCACTGTAAGGTGGACAAGTCTGAACCCTGAGCAGTTCGACAAATGTTATAGTGAGTAGTTCGGCAGGCTCACTATAACACTATACGAACTACTCACTGTAACACCTGTCGAAGGGTGAATCCGCCAGGAGTCGGACAAGTTCCGCCGGTAGGCGGACAGGTTCTGGAATCCGCCAGGAGCCGGACAAGTTCCGCCGCAAGGCGGACAGGTTCTGAGCTTTCTTCTGTATAGTTTAAAATTTTGAAGAGCTGGCGCACAAATAATTTTGTAGCTGCTGAATAGCAGGAACAAATCTGTTGAGTGTAAGCTTAATCAGCATTACCCGTGTTCCTGTAAAAGTTTTTCTTTAGTCTGTGGTTAATTGAAAATTATCAAGTACGTTTGTAAGTTTTAACCCTACTAACTGAAAGAAACTACATGAGCGATGAGAAAATAAGGGTAGGAATTACCCAGGGCGACATTAACGGTATAGGCTACGAGGTGATAATTAAAACCTTTATGGACCCCCGGATGGTTGAACTCTGCACTCCGGTTGTTTACGGATCGCCTAAGGTTGCAGCCTACCACCGGAAAGCGTTGAATGTTGAAAATTTCAGCTTTAACCACATTCGTGATGCGGCTGAGGCCAATCCGAAAAGGGTAAACATCATTAACTGCATGGATGACGAGGTGAGGGTTGAGCTCGGAAAATCAACCGAGGAAGGAGGTAAGGGCTCGCTGCTTGCATTGGAGGCTGCCATGCCCGATTTGAAGGCCGGTAAAATTGATGTGCTGATTACCGCACCCATTAACAAGGCCAATATTCAAAGTGCAAAATTCAGCTTCCCGGGACACACCGAGTATCTGGCAAGCTCGTTTAATGCCAAGGAATTCCTTATGCTTATGGTTGGCGATTTAATGAGGGTAGGCGTGGTAACCGGCCACGTGCCTCTTTCGAAAGTTTCGTCGCTAATTACCCGTGATACGGTACTGGGAAAAATTCGTTTGCTAAACCAAACGCTGGTGAGGGATTTTGCCATCCGCAGGCCACGTATAGCAGTGTTGGGGCTTAATCCCCATGCAGGTGATGCCGGATTGCTGGGAGGTGAGGAGGAATCGGCAATTATACCTGCCATAAAGCAGGCTGCTGATGAGGGAATTGCAGCGTTAGGCCCATACCCAGCCGATGGCCTGTTTGGTTCCGATGGTTTTACTCGGTTTGACGCTATTCTGGCCATGTACCACGACCAGGGACTTACCCCATTCAAGGCAATTTGCTTCGACAGCGGGGTAAACTACACGGCCGGCCTACCGGTTATCCGAACTTCACCCGATCATGGAACAGCCTACGATTTGGCCGGGCAAAACTTGGCTAACCCCAACTCGTTTAGAAATGCCCTATACCTGGCCATAGACATATTCAACAACCGAAAACTGCATGACCAGCTCACTACCAACCCTTTGAGCGTTTCTAGCTCGGAAAATGGATAGTTTAGCAATGGGTTGAGGTGTGCTTGCCACCAAATCCTTATATCAGCTCTACCTGAAAGTAGTGGCTCATAACGCCAAACAAATCAGCCTAATAGCCCATACTTAATTCAAACCAACGCAAAGGAAATGTACGACTATACCTTATATCAGCTCTACCTGAAAGTAGTGGCTCATAACGCCAAACAAATCAGCCTAATAGCCCATACTTAATTCAAACCAACGTAAAGGAAATGTACGACTATATTGTAGGCAAGCTGGCCGAACTTACGCCCACCCACGCTGTGGTCGAAGTTGGAGGGTTAGGATACCATGTAAACATTTCGCTGCAGACATACTCGGCCATCAACGGTATGAATGAGGTAAAGCTCTACCTTCATCAGGTGATAAGGGAGGATGCCCATTTGCTTTACGGCTTTTTCGAAGCAAAGGAGCGGGAAATTTTCAGGCTGCTTATCAGCGTTTCAGGTGTAGGAGCGAGCACAGCTCGTTTAATTCTTTCGTCGCTTAACGCCGATGAGCTTCAGGCGGCCATTCTTACCGAAAATATTAACCTGATAAAGCAGGTTAAGGGCATTGGCCTGAAAACAGCCCAGCGCATTGGCATTGGCCTGAAAACAGCCCAGCGCATTGTGGTGGACCTAAAGGATAAAGTGGTGGGCGATGACTTTGCTTCCAAACAAATTATGCCTGCAGCACACAATACTTCGAGGGATGAAGCGTTATCTGCATTGGTTATGCTTGGTTTTTCCAAGTCTGCCACCGAAAAGGTGCTCGATCAAATTATCAGGGAAGGCGGGGAGTTGACTGTCGAGGGGCTGATTAAATCGGCATTAAAGCGCTTGTAGAACTTTATCACTGGAGAGGCATTGACTTTGGCACGCGTTAAAATAGGTTCCTTGCTGTTGTTTGTATTTTCATGCTTTCTGCTGTTCATCCCGCGTGTATCCATCGGTGGGCAGGTGAATGAGCAAACGGTTAACCTGCAGGATACCACCAGGGTGTATGAGCAAACGGTTAACCTGCAGGATACCACCAGGCTACCCTACCCAATAAAATCTGAAAATTTTTTAACACCGGCAACGGTGCGTTCACCCCTGTTTCTAAACCAGCCATCGAATGTTACCGAGGTGGTGGAGTACGACCCCACCACAAAGAAATATACTGTTTACCAGCGAGTTGGCGGGTATAACGTAGGTTTGCCTCGTGTGATGAGCGACGAGGAGTACCAGAACTACCGGGTGGAGCAGTCCATGCGGGAGTACTGGCGGCAAAAGCAAACCGGCGAAACAGTTGGAAAGGGCGATGGCATTCTACCACGCATTCAGGTGGGTGGCGAGTCGTTTGATAGGATATTTGGGAGCAATGTTATTGAGATTATCCCCCAGGGTAATGCTGAGCTGGTTTTTGGCATATCCTCCTCTAAAACCGAAAACCCTGCACTACCGGTTGACCAGCGAAAAAATACCACCTTCGATTTTCAGTCGAAGATCCAGATGAACGTGGCCGGAAAAATTGGCGAGAAATTGAAGATGGAGGTGAACTACAACACCGAGGCAACTTTCGATTTCGAGAATAACGTGAAGGTGGAGTACAACGGTTTTGAGGACGAAATTATCCAGCGGATTGAGGCTGGAAACGTATCACTTCCCCTGCCGGGCACCCTAATTACCGGAAGCCAAAGCCTTTTTGGCTTTAAAACCGAGATGAAGTTCGGGAAGCTTTACGTTACCAGTGTGGTGTCGAAGCAGAATGGTCAAACCCAGGTAGTTGAGGTTAAGGGTGGCGCTCAGGTGCGTGACTTCCAGATTCGGGCCGATGAGTACGACGCCAACCGGCATTTTTTCCTGTCGCACTACTTTCGTGAGAACTATAACAGGGCGCTGGCCAACCTACCGGTGATTAACTCGGGCATCAACATCACCAAAATTGAAGTTTGGGTAACCAACAAGCAGGCCAACTTTGAGAACTCCCGAAATCTGGTGGCATTTGCCGACCTGGGTGAGGCCGATCCGAATATTTTTGCCAGCTCTATTTTTCACCAAACCGTTCCCGGCCCGGCCGATAACAGCCGGAACACCCTCTACGAGTTGATGACCACAACATACTCCGGCATTCGCGATATAGCCGAGGTGAACTCCACCCTTTTGCCCCTTGAGGGAAGTGGGTTTAGCGGGGGTCGTGATTACGAAAAGATTGAAAATGCACGCCGGCTTTCTTCCAACGAGTTTACCTTTAACCCTGTTTTAGGCTACATTTCGCTGAACTCTCCGCTATATAACGACGAAATGCTGGCTGTTGCCTTTGAGTACACCCAGGATGGAAAAACCTACAGGGTTGGTGAGCTTTCAACCGATGGGATTGCTGCACCCCAAGCACTTGTTGTGAAACTGCTTAAGGGTACCAACCTAAGCCCTTCCCTGCCAACATGGAAGCTGATGATGAAGAATATATACTCCATGAACGCTTTCCAGGTTAGCAAGAATGAGTTTAGGCTCGATGTACTCTACGAGAACGATAAAACAGGAACACCTTTAAGCTACATTGGCGAGGATGCTATTGCCAACATCCCGCTTATTCGCGTGTTAAACCTCGATAACCTCAACAACCAGCTTGATGCTATACCCGATGGTGTGTTCGATTTTATTGAGGGGGTAACCATTAACCCGGCAGGGGGAAAGATAATTTTTCCGGTACTTGAACCATTTGGCCGCGATTTGAAGGCTAAATTTACCAATCCGGCGATTGCCGATAAGTATGTTTTTCAGGAACTATACGACTCCACCCTTACCAGGGCGAGGCAGATGGCCGAAAAAAACAAGTTTATTCTTAGCGGCTCCTACCAGTCGGCAGGTGGATCGGAGATATACCTTAACGCTCCAAACATTCCTAAGGGTTCAGTGGTGGTTACGGCCGGGGGTGCTAAGCTTCAGGAGGATGTTCAGTATATTGTTGACTACAATCTTGGCTCGGTGCGCATTTTAGACCAGGCGCTGCTTGAATCGGGTACTCCCATTAGAATTTCGGTGGAAAGCAACGCCTTGTTCAGCCTTCAAACTAAAACACTAATTGGCAGCCACTTTGACTATAGGTTCTCCGACAACTTCAACGTGGGCGCCACCATTATGAACCTTACCGAGCGCCCGCTTACCCAAAAGGTGAGTTTTGGAAACGAGGCTATCTCAAATACCATCTGGGGGTTGAATACCTCCTACCAAACCGACTCTCGGCTGCTTACCCGCATGGTTGATTTTTTACCATTTATTCAGACCAAGGAGAAGTCAACTGTAACCTTCGACGCCGAGTTTGCGCATCTTATTCCCGGGCACTCAAGGGCTATAGGCAAAGCCGGAACAGTTTACCTTGACGATTTTGAGGGGAGCAGCACTAAGCTCGACCAGCACTACTGGACCGAGTGGAAGCTTGCCTCCACACCCCAGGGCCAACCTGCCTTATTCCCTGAGGCCTCTTATAGCAACGACCTGCGCAACGGCATGAATAGAGCGATGCTGGCATGGTACTTCATCGACCCGCTTTTTTTGCGGAATACATCCCTTACCCCATCCTACATCCGCAACAACAAGGAGCTGCAGGGATCGCATTTTGTTCGGGAAATTTTCGAACGTGAGCTGTTCCCCAACCGGAACACACCGCAGGGGCAGCCCACCAACATATCGGTGCTGAACCTGTCCTTTTACCCTGATGAGCGAGGTCCATACAACTACGATGATATTAATGTTGACCCTGATGGACGACTGCTTAACCCACAGAACCGCTGGGGTGGTGTTATGCGGAGCATTGGAACTACCGACTTTGAAACAGCCAACATAGAGTACATCGAGTTTTGGCTGATGGATCCCTTTGTTTACGACTCCACCATGAGCGGAGGCGATTTTTACATCAACCTTGGCAATGTTTCGGAGGATATACTTCGCGACGGTCGCAAGTCGTTTGAGAATGGCATGCCCACCACCCAGGCCATGGAGAAGGTTGACACTACTGTTTGGGGTAGAGTGCCCCGCAAGCAGTACCTTCCTGTAGGATTCGACAATGACCCCGCCAACCGTAAGTACCAGGATATAGGGCTTGATGGCCTTTCAGGCGAAGACCTCGACGGCGACGGCATTCCCGATGAACAATCATTTTTCCAGAACTACCTTACCCAGCTGCGCTTCAGGGTATCCAACGAGGAGGTTATGGCAAAATCCGATGCCGACCCGTCCAACGATAATTTCATCCATTTCCTGAACAACCAGTACGACCAGAGCAAAGCTACCATCCTCGACAGGTATAAGTATTTCAACAACACCGAGGGCAACTCACCTGTTGCAACCGGAACCACATCCCAGCAGGCCTACTCCACGCCCGATGTTGAGAACCTTAGCGAGGGCGACATCACCATGAGCGAAAGCGAGGCATACTACCAGTACAGGATATCCCTTCGACCTGCCGACATGGAGGTGGGCAGAAACTACATTACCAACGTGATATCCGGAGAGAAGGATAAGCTTAGAAACGTTCCGGTGAAGTGGTACCAGTTTAAAATTCCCATTACGGAGTATGAGCGGGTGGTCGGCCCAATTGACGATTTTAAGTCCATCCGCTTCATGAGAATGTTCCTGCGGGGCTTTCAGGACACCATGATCCTGAGATTTGCCACCCTTGAACTCGTGAAAAGCGAGTGGCGTAAGTATAACTACTCGCTTATTCAGGGGCAGGAGGGTATTCCTTCGGGCGATTTACCCACCACGGGGTTTGCCATCTCTTCGGTCAACATTGAGGAGAACGACAAACGCACGCCGGTTAACTACGTGCTGCCCCCGGGCGTTGACAGGGTTATTGACCCCAGCCAGCCTCAGCTCACCGAGCTCAACGAGCAGGCCATGGAGTACAGGGTGATTGACCTGGCCGATGGCGATGCCAGAGCGGCTTTCAAAAATGTCAATATAGATATCCGGCAGTACAAAAAACTTAAAATGGACGTGCACGCCGAGATGGTTGAGGGTTATCCGTTGTCAAATGGCGATGTTTCGGCATTTATCCGAATAGGAACCGATTATACCGACAACTACTACGAGTACGAAATTCCCTTGTCCCTGACACCCTACGGCTACTACTTTAACAGCCGGGAGTCGGATAGGGAAATGGTTTGGCCTCGTGAGAATCTAATCAATATTGATCTGGAAAAGCTGGTGGAGGTTAAGGTGGCCCGTAACGATGCCATGCGAACCCCAGGCTCAATGGTAACCCAACGAACCCTCTACACGGTTGATGATGGTGATGCCCAGATGAAGGTGGTGGGAAATCCCAACCTCAGCAACGTTAAGGTGATTATGATAGGTATTAGAAACCCGGCTAGCGGAAAGGGTCCAACCGATGACGGAATGCCTAAATCAGTGGTGGCCTGGTTCAACGAGTTTCGACTTACCAACTTTAACGATCAGGGGGGATGGGCCGCTAATGCCCGAGTTTCGGCCAAGCTGGCCGATTTAGGGATGATAAATGTGGCCGGTTCAACCGTTACTCCCGGATTTGGCTCTATCGAGAAAAAGGTTAACGAGCGCAGCAAGGAAACTATTTACCAGTACGATATCAACTCCACCCTGGAGCTGGGTAAGTTTTTCCCCGAAAAGTTAAACGTAAGAATACCCATGTTCCTGGGGTTCAGCGAGTCCATATCCAATCCCCAGTATAACCCCCTTGACCCCGATGTAACCCTTAGCAGCTCCCTGAATTCCTACAACCCTTCGGAAAGAGATTCCGTAAAGCGGATTGTGCAGGATTACTCCCGACATCGAAGCATCAACTTTACAAATGTTAAAATTGACAAGACTACTGAAAAACCTCATTTTTGGAACATTTCCAACTTCTCCGTGAGCTACTCCTACAGCGAGCTGTTCTCAAGGAATATCCGCACCGATCATAAGATTCAACGGGATATTAGAGGCGCCCTAACCTACAACTTCAACAAGCAGCCAAAGTACATTGTGCCCTTTAAAAACGTGAAGTGGTTGAACTCAAAATATTTCAGGTTGATTAAGGACTTCAACTTTAACCTTACCCCAGCTCAGCTCTCCTTCCGAACCGATTTGGATCGAAGTTACTTTGAACAGCAGTTTCGCAACGTAAGCAACCCCAGCGCCGTGTTGCTTCCAACCTACTCCAAGGACTTTCTGTGGAATCGCAACTATGCTCTGAACTGGGACATTACCCAATCGTTGAAATTTGATTTTACTGCCAGCAACGTAGCCCGTATTGATGAACCCGAGGGCATGGTTGATCGAAACCGCGACCCTAAAGGATACGAGCACTGGCGCGACTCGGTGTGGCAGAACATTAAGAATTTTGGCCGTAATACCATGTATAACCACCAGTTTAACCTTTCCTACTCGCTTCCACTAAGTAAGATCCCATTTCTTGACTGGACTAATGCCTCAGCACGCTACACTGGAATTTACCGGTGGCAGGCAGGCCCCATTATGGCCGATACATCGCGATTCGACCCAGGTAATACCGTTCAAAACTCCAACACCATCCAGCTTAACGGTCAAATCAACATTAATACTCTTTTCAACAAGGTTGGCTACCTTAAGCGAATTAACCAGGAGTTTGATAGTAGGGGGCGAGGGGCAGCACCTAAAACCAAAACCGTTAAGTACGAGGAAGGCGGGGTGAACATTAGAGCGAAGTACGCAAAAAATATCAACCATAAGCTCAAAACCGATAAGGTAACTGTAAGGGTGTACGACGAGAAGGGCAACGAGGTAAAGGTTAAATCGGAGGTCAAAAGTGATACACGTGTTGCCATCAGGGCAGATGCCGATTACAGCAACTGCAGGGTGGTGGTTGAAGGCAAGGTGCCCGATAGGCCCAATCCGCTGAAGTTTGCGTGGGAGGGCACACTTCGCTTGATGATGAGCGTTAAAAGCCTTTCGCTTTCCTATTCCGAAACCAACGGAACGCTTCTGCCTGGTTACAAACCCGGTACACGGTACTTAGGAATTGACAGCTACAACGGCTTTACGGCTCCCGGATGGGAGTTCATTGCCGGTTGGCAGGATCCGGAAATTGCATGGAAAGCAGCTACCAACGGCTGGCTCACACACGATACCACCTTTAATACGCCGGTGGTGTTTACCCACAACGAAAATTTGAACTTCCGCAGCAGCATTGAGCCTGTGCCCGGTTTTCGAATTGAGCTAACGGCCAACCGAACCTACTCGCGCAACCATAACGAAACCTACCGGGCAAATGCACTAGGGTCGTATAGCTCGCTTAGCCCGCTGACAACCGGTAATTTCAGCATCAGCGTACTAACGCTTGGAACTACCTTTGAGGGAAAGAACCGCGATGCAAAATCCAGGGCTTTTGAGAGGATGAAGAGCAACCGGCTGGTAATTGCCGAGAGGCTTCGCGATCAACGAGTGGCTAATCCCGGTCAGGGTTACGACCCGATGGCTCCACCAGACTCTTTGGGATTCCCGGTGGGTTACGGTCCTCTATCGCAGGATGTGCTCAGGGCTTCATTCCTGGCTGCCTATACCAATACCTCGCCGCAGAAGGTTACCCTTAGAGATTTTCCGGTTATTCCAATGCCCAACTGGCAGATTACCTACGATGGACTTGCTAAAATTCGACCATTTAAGAATCTTTTTAAAACCTTTACACTGTCTCATGGCTACCGATCGGCCTATACTATTGGCGCCTTTACAACCAACCTGAACTATCTGCCCGAGGACGATGGTTTTAGCTACGTGCGCAACATAAATGGCGATTTTGTGCCAAAACGTGAAATTACCAACGTTTCCATAAACGAGCAATTTTCTCCATTGCTTGGGTTGGATATGGGCTGGCAGAACAACCTCACCACCCGACTTGAGTTTAAAACCAGCCGTTCGCTGGCAATGAGTTTTGCCAACAACCAGCTTACCGAAATTTACGGAAACGAGTATATTATCGGGGCAGGCTACAGGTTCGAGAATTTGCCCCTTGTGTTTCAGTCGGAGGATGGCGGTAAGAGCGCCGTTAAGAGCGACCTGCGGATTACTGTTGATCTCTCCATACGCGAAAACACAACCATTTTGCGCAAGCTGGTGGAGGATTACTCCGAAATTATTGCCGGACAACTCGTTAATACCATCAAAACCTCCGCCGACTACCGCATCAACGAGCAGGTTACGGTAAGGCTGTTTTTCGACCGAACCCTCAACGCCCCAAAAGTTTCCAGAACCTACCGCACAACCAATACCAGCTTCGGGTTTAGCGTTAGGTTTGAGCTGGTTAAGTAGATGGCTCCTGCTCCCTGCCACCCCTTTTGGCTGATGTGCTAAGGCAATAAACACCAAGGCCAACAATTACCCGGTGTGAACCAGTAATACTGCTCCGCATTAACTTTATTTTTCAGTATCTTTCGATTTCAATTGCAAAAATGCTTACTTTTGAAAATATTTTACCAACTAAAATATTAACTACTAAAAAATTATAGCAATGAACATTCCATCAAATCTTAAGTACACCAAGGACCACGAATGGCTAAAAGTGGAAGGTAACGGCGAGGCAACTGTTGGGATAACCGACTTCGCCCAGTCGCAACTTGGCGATATCGTATTCATTGAGGTTGAAACCGTTGGCGAAACCCTCGGGCATGAGGAGGTTTTTGGGACTGTTGAGGCTGTTAAAACCGTATCGGATATGTTTATGCCTGTTAGTGGTGAGGTGCTGGAGGTGAACCCTAAAATTACAGACCAACCTGACGTTGTCAACAAGGATCCTTACGGGGAGGGCTGGATTGTCAAAATCAAAATGACAAACCCTGCTGAGGTGAACAACCTGCTAACCGCCGAGCAGTATAAGAGTGTGGTAAGCGAGTAATTGCCGAAGCTGGTGAATTTCCTGCGCCACCTGTTGGGGTTTTAGACAACCCTGTTAGATGAGTAACCCCGGATTTCCGGGGTTTTTTATTTTGAAGGCTACTCCTTAGCCAGTGCGTTCCAACCCTGAGCAGTCAGCCTTATTTCATCGCCTGCGGGTGAAATCAGGTTTGCCCCCGATGATTCAGCGGTGATATGACCAATGGTTGCGATTCCATCTATTTTAGAAACGTTTTGGAACTCCTCCAGCGGAATGGTGAAGAGTAGCTCGTAGTCCTCGCCTCCGTTCAGCGCAGCAACCAGCGGCTCAATGCCAAATTCTTCAGCCATTTGTGCTGTTTGGCTATCAATAGGAATTTTATCGGCGTAAATTTTGCAGCCCACTCCTGAGTTCTTGCAGATGTGCAGTAAATCCGACGATAGCCCATCGGAAATGTCAATCATGGCGGTTGGCTTAATCTTATTGTCCCTAAGTTTCTGGAGGGTATCCTTACGAACTTCGGGTTTGAGCATTCGCTCAAGGATGTAGCTGTTGCCCTCCAGCTTGGGTTTCGCCCCGGGGCTTGATTCAAACACACGCTTTTCGCGTTCAAGCAGCTGTAAGCCCATGTAGGCTGCCCCTAGATTACCCGTTACACAAATCAAGTCGTTAGCCTTTGCGCCTCTGCGGTAGGTTATGTCGGTTTTGGAGACTTCGCCAAGGGCGGTAATGCTAATGGTAAGCCCTGTCATGGACGATGAGGTATCGCCTCCCACCATGTCAACCCCATACCTTTCGCAAGCCATCTTCACCCCTGCATAGAGCTCTTCCAAATCCTCCACGCCAAATCTTTTCGATACACCAATTGAAACGGTAATTTGGGTAGGTGTGGCATTCATGGCGTACACATCGCTTAGGTTCACCACAACAGCCTTGTAGCCTAAATGCTTAAGCGGAAAGTAGGTTAGGTCGAAGTGTATCCCTTCCAGCAGTAGGTCGGTGGTTATAACCATGTATTTAGAACCAACGTCAACCACAGCCGCATCGTCTCCCACTCCCATGATGGTGGTTTCGTGAAGCTTGCCAAATGACCCCGTTAGCCTGTCAATAAGCCTGAATTCGCCTAATTCGTAAAGCTCTGTTTTCCTTTCTTGATTGCTCATACCACCAATTTTTGGCAAAGCTACACGAAATTTAAAAATTATTTCCCCTTCTTAACCTTTCTTTTTGGTAGCTTTGAGGCTGTTTTAACACGCCCATCAATTCTCCTGTAGCAGTTCTTTCAAAGGAGTTGGGTTGCAGAATTTTCGCCTACTGGTTGTTTAGAATTTTGTATATTATGTTGAAAAGAGCATTTTTTTCAGTAATTCTGGCATTACTAGCCATTTTTTTTGTTGATTATTTTGTGGGGATATCACCCGTAAGGACGAGTAAAAATTCTGAGGAATATTCTAAAGATACGCTTTTGGCCAAGCCCATCTTAAAATATGGAATTCCTGTTGATTCATTCTACATTGAAAAAGGTTCGTTGCGGTATGGGCAAACCATTGGGAATCTTTTGCTCGATTTGAATGTAGATCCCGAAGTTGTAAACAGCTTGACTTTGGTAAGCGCCGATAGTTTTGATCCCCATAAGTTTAAGGCAGGCAATCATTACGAAGTTTTCAGAACCCGCGATACGCTTGCTGCGGTTAGATACCTGGTTTATGAAGACTCACCCGTTGATTTTGTTATTTTTGACATTTCCGACACGCTGGCGATATACCCTTTCAAAAAGGAAGTTACCACCGTTAGGAGGGTTGACGAGTCTGCGATTACCTCCTCGTTGTGGGAGACCATGAAGCAGAAAAACATCAACCCCATGCTGGCACTGGAGCTTTCGGATGTTTTTGCATGGACTGTTGATTTCTTTGGACTCTACCCCGAGGATAAGTTTAAGGTGATTTACGATGAGCTTTATGTTGACAGCCTGCCGGTTGGCCTGGGAACTATTCATGCTGCATGGTTCGAGCATCGGGGTGAAAAGTTTTATGCCTTCAGGTATGAACAGGATTCCGTTGCCAGCTACTGGGACGAAAAGGGAAATTCTCTTCGCAAATCATTCCTGAAAGCACCCTTGCGCTTTTCCAGAATATCGAGCCGCTTCAGCGGTCGGCGCTTTCACCCTGTTCTGAGAATTTACCGTCCACATAGTGGGGTTGACTATGCCGCACCTGCCGGAACACCTGTTATGGCTATCGGCGACGGGGTTGTAATAGACAAGGGTTACAACGAATCGGCCGGTAACTACATCAAAATCAGGCACAATAGCGTTTACACCACAGGCTATAATCACCTTTCCAGATTTGGCAAGGGTATAGCCGAGGGTGTTCGGGTAAAACAGGGTGATATCATAGGATATGTAGGAAGCACAGGCTACGCCACCGGTCCACATCTCGATCTTCGTTTCTGGATGAATGGTAAACCTGTTGATCCGCTGAAGGTTAAATCACCGCCGGTGGAGCCCATTCGTCCAGAAAACTTGGAAAAGTTCAGGCAGGCCATTACACCTATAATTTACCAGCTCGACAGCATAACCCCTGCTGGGGACAGCCTACGGGCATCAAGGTAAAATTTAACATGATCCTGATTTTGGAGTAGGCAGGTTGCCAATTTTGAACATGCGAATTTTGCTTAACTTTGCTTTTAAACCTATCTTCATCTTGCAGCATGCTTTTAGTAGATTCGCATTCACACATTTTTGCCGAGGATTTCGACTACGATAGGGAGGTTGTGCTCGACAGGGCTGCACAGGCCGGGGTGAAGTACCATGTGCTACCCAATATTGACTCTACTTCTGTACCGCGACTTTTAGAAACTGCGGATAGGTATTCCCAGTGTTTTCCTTTGATGGGTTTACATCCCACCTCGGTCAACCGTAACTTTTCAAAAGAACTTGAGGTAGTTGGCTCATATCTTAGTATTCGAAAGTTTTGGGGAATTGGCGAAATTGGCATTGACCTTTACTGGGACAAAACCTTTGTTGAGGAGCAAAAGGTTGCCTTTCGACACCAGGTCCAGCTGGCAAAGAAGCTGGGATTGCCCGTAGCTATCCATGCCAGGAATTCGTTTCAGGAAATTTTTAGCATTCTCGATGAGGAGGCCGATTCCACGCTTTCGGGGGTATTTCACAGCTTCACCGGTACGCTTGAGGACTACAGGCATATACTGGACTACCAAACCTTCATGGTGGGAATCGGCGGAGTGGTAACCTTCAAGAATGGCGGGGTTGATAGGGTGCTACCCCATATAAATATTGAAAAGATAGTTCTGGAAACCGATTCCCCATACCTTTCACCCGCACCAGCTAGGGGCAAGCGAAACGAGAGTTTCAACCTCACCTTCATCGCGCAGCGGGTTGCCGGCATCCTGGAAATGCCGGTGCATGAGGTTGCCTCGCTAACATCGGCTAACGCCATAAAACTGTTTAATTTGCCTATAAATAATGAAGAATCGTAGCAGTCTTTCCATCCTGATCATTTACACCGGCGGCACCATTGGAATGAAGGAGAACCCTCATACGGGAGCCCTTTCGCCATTTAACTTCGATAATATCGAGGAGGAGGTGCCTGAGCTGCAGAAGTTTGGCTTCAACCTACAAACCATCTCCTTTGATCCACCTATCGATTCTTCCGATATTACACCCGATTTTTGGGTTAAGCTTGCCGAACTTATAAGCAGCAACTACGAAAAGTATGATGGCTTTGTTATTCTTCATGGAACCGATACCATGTCGTTTACCGCATCAGCATTAAGCTTCATGCTTGAAGGGCTTGCCAAGCCGGTTGTTCTTACCGGTTCTCAACTCCCAATAGGAATGCTCCGGACAGACGGAAAGGAAAACCTCATCAGCGCTATTGAAATTGCTGCAGCTAAGCGTGACGGGCTGCCTGTTGTACCGGAAGTTACCATTTTTTTTGAGAATAACCTGTACAGGGGCAATCGAACCACCAAGCACAACTCCGAGCACTTCAACGCCTTCCGTTCCGATAACTACCCCTTGCTCGCCGAGGCGGGCATTACCATCAAATACAACTATCCTTTCATACACTATCCCCGGGCAAATTCTTCGCTTGTGGTGCACACCAGCATGGACAGCTCCATAGGGGTTATTAAGCTCTTTCCCGGTATTACTCCTCAAGTGGTTGCCTCTGCTTTAAGCGCACCAGGGGTTAAGGCGGTAATTCTCGAAACCTACGGATCGGGAAATGCGCTTAGCCAGCAATGGTTTATTGAAATGATATCTAAGGCTGTTGCGAATGGCCTAACTATTCTCAATGTTACCCAGTGTAAGGCAGGAAGTGTTAATATGAACAAATACGAGAATGGATTAATCCTTAAAAATGCAGGCGTTGCAAGCGGCTTCGATATTACCTTTGAGGCAGCAGTAGCCAAGTTAATGTACCTTTTAGGAAAGGGATTTGTAGGGAGTGCCTTGGCTTTGGAATTTGCCAATCCAATTGCAGGCGAGATTACTCTTTACTAGCTATGTAGCTTTAGTAAATATTTTTGTATCTTGCGGCCGATTTTAAACGAGTTAGTTGAATTGGTTTTACCGGAGAGATGGCCGAGTGGTCTAAGGCGCACGCCTGGAGAGCGTGTTTACGCCAAAAGCGTAACGTGGGTTCGAATCCCACTTTCTCCGCAATTTTTTTTGGATATCCTCATCTTTTTTATAGAAACTTTTCGTGTTCTAGCTTCTGATATTCCATATCGATTTTAAGGTTCTTCAATTTTTTTTTTAAGTGTTTACGCCAAAAGCGTAACGTGGGTTCGAATCCCACTTTCTCCGCAATTTTTTTGGATATCCTCATCTTTTTTATAGAAACTTTTCGTGTTCTAGCTTCTGATATTCCATATCGATTTTAAGGTTCTTCAATTTTTTTTTAAGGATTCATAAAGATTATTTCGCTAAAATTCTCCTTTCCAATTTTGATTTAGCTTCAAGTTTTGTCAGTAAATTAATTCCCTGGTTGCTCTGCCTATACCATTATCCTTCCTAAGTTCAAATTTCCAGGGAATAACCTCGAATATTTCAATCACCTTCCGGGTAGCAATCCAATCGGCATATTTTGCAACTTGTAATCTCCGCTGTGGTGGAGCTGTTTACTATACAAACCGATTAGGCTAGCAAGCCTCACAATAGCAATTCTTGTTAATCAACTTTAACATCAGCTGTGGTGGAGCTGTTTACTATACAAACCGATTAGGCTAGCAAGCCTCACAATAGCAATTCTTGTTAATCAACTTTAACATCATAATAGCTTATAGCTAATAGTTTTGTTAATAATTCCGACTAATTTTGTTTAAAATACTAATCTAAACTATCATGAAAAGACGATACTTACTGCCTATTTGGTTAATTCTGTTCATATTTCCGTCTCTTATTTCTGCCCAGAATCAGAAAGGGGCGAAATACGTATTTTTGTTTATTGGCGATGGAATGGGCATTCAGCAAGTTAATGCTGCCCAGGTATATGCCGACAGCGTGCTACACGATACGCTGGGGGTTACCTTCATGCAATTCCCTGTCACAACCCTTGCAACAACCTATGCTGCCAACCGATACGTAACCTGCTCCGCAGCAGCCGGAACTGCCCTATCAACGGGGTATAAAACATCTATCGGGACGTTAGGGCTGAATGCAAACCATACCGACACCCTTTATAGCATTGCAACCAGGTTCAGGGATAACGGTCGTAAGGTTGCTATTCTTACCAGTGTTAGCATAGATCACGCCACACCTGCTGCCTTTTATGCACATGCAGGCTCCCGAAGCAGCTACTACCAAATTGCCTTGGATTTGCTCAAAAGCGGGTATAACTTTTATGGCTCCGGTGGTTTCCTTGAACCAAATGGCTCCAAACACCAAGGGAGCACTGTTGCTTCTATTTATGAGTTGGGAACTAGGGCGGGCTATGGCTTTACCTCTTCTTTTACCGGTGTCGATTCCCTTAAAATGCTGGGCGTAAAGATTCCCTTAAAATGCTGGGCGTAAAATCAATTGTTTACTCAACGCCAAATGCCGCACCGGAGCAAACCCTTCAGTACGAGATAGATCGTAAAACCTCGGACATTTCACTGGCTGACCTTACCCGCAAGGCAATTGAAGTGGTTGATAACCCTAAGGGCTTTTTTATGATGGTAGAGGGTGGTAAAATTGACTGGGCTTGCCACGACAACGATGCTGCTACCGCAATCCACGAGGTGCTTGCTCTATCCAGGGCAGTGAACGTGGCGTTGGATTTTTACAGCAAGCATCCTTCGGAAACCCTCATTATTGTTACTGCCGATCACGAAACAGGCGGAATGTCGTTAGGAAATAATGCCAATGGCTACGATTTGCACCTGACAGCGCTAAGCCTTCAAAAGGCATCGGCCGACAGGCTTCAAGCCGAACTTTACGATTTATGGAGTAAAAATCCTAAAGCTACCTTCGAGGATTACCTTGGCCTGCTGGAGGCCAGGATCGGGCTTTCAGAAAATGGTGCATTTGCGTTGACTGCTGATGAAAGGAACACCCTTGAAGCTGCCTATAAGCGCTTAGTCAACCTAAATGCAGGGGAATCAAAAAATGCGCAAAAAAACGCTGGATTACTTGCAGGTGATGCCATTTCTATACTCAACAGAAAAGCAGGAATTGGTTGGACAAGCCACTCCCACACGGGCTCGCCTGTGCCGGTTTTTATAATGGGTCGGGGATCATCGCAACTTCCGGGATTACTGGATAACACCGATATTCCCAAACTAATACTTAAAGCGGCGGAATTGTAGAAAAAAGGGGAGACCCTTTTTTTTGATGAACACCATTCAAGGCAATACGAATGAAAATGGGTAGTAGGTTAATTGGTATATTTGAACAACTAAAGTATTCCGGTGGAATCACTTTTATTTGCTTTAGTGTATTAATCGGCATAATTTTAGTTTCTAAATTTTTTCTGAAATAATTTAAACTTAAAGTCTAAAACCAAAACCACTTACCTATGAAAATTAAACTACTTTTCGTAAATGCCATGCTAATTATGGCCGTGTTGGGAGCAAAAGCTCAGAACGCCGAGCAACCAAAAAAAATTCCCTCAACCTACGACCGCAGCTCCATCACCTTTCTTTACATGAAGGTTCCGGGGGAAAACCATGTGCAGGAGGTTGAGTCGAAAATTGGATCCATTGTTTTTTCTGACAAGTTTTACAATAACAACATGGAGACCCTTAGCTTCGATGCTCCATTCTCGCGCACTTCAACTGAAGTTGTTCCGCAGGAGGCTGTTAAGAAGTATCTGACCGACCAAAAGGTTGCCAAGTCAATTATCAGCCTATGGTACAACAGGCAGGAGGATGGGTCCATGTCAATGGATAAGATTTTTGACAGGGGCATGTTCAACGCCACCGATGCTGCCTACATTAAGGCTCAATCAACCAAGCTTGGAAACGCTGTGCTTCAGGATTACGGTAGCCGGCTAGTTGGCCGAAGCTACATTATGGTGCTTGATTACCAAAATGTGAAAACCATGCAGGAGGCAAAGATAAACAACATGCATGGGTGGCAGGCAACGGCAGTGAGTTATCTTTATAAAATTAACTATACGGAGGAAACCCAGAATGCCCTATACGACTGCTGGATCTATCCTGAGGATAGCCCTGCCGTTAAGGCCGAAAAAATTAAGAAGTTCGAGCAGCTCGAAATTCCACTTGAGTTTGTAACCAAAACCAGCGTACCTATCGTAGCATCTCAGCCTAACCCCGACACACAGATTGGCCGGTTTATTAAGCAAAAATCTGACGATGTGCTCCTGCAGGAGCTGGTGCAGAAAGGTTATGACGAAACCATTTACAATCTGGAAAAGAGCCACGAGGACTTTATGGTGAAAACCACCATTCATCAGGTTAACCCTATCCGCGTTAAAATTGGGAAGAAGGAGGGGCTGAAATGCGACCACCGCTACTTTGCCTACGAGTATGTTTACAACGAGAAAACCAATACCACCGAACCCAGGTTCAGGGGAGTTATCAGGGCTACATCGAAAATTGTTGACAACCGCCAGGTGGCTACCGGCGAAATGCCCACCTCCACATTCTACCAAACTGCTGGGCGTAAGCTCCAAACTGGCTACCTGGTTCGCCAGCAAAACGACATGGGATTGGAGGTGCTTGCCGGATTTGAAATGGGTGAAGTTGGCGGTGTTTACGGTAGGGCTGACTTCAGGCTTGGAAGGTTTGTTGGAATAAGGTCCCTGTTTGTATTTGGTGAAGTTGGATTCCAGACTAAGGAGTATGATATTTTGCCCCTATCAGTAACCGAGGATGTTTCGTTTACCCACTACGGAGCGGGTATTGCCAAGGGGTTCATGCTCACCCGCAACGTGGAATTGCGTCCATACGTTGGTATTGGTCAGGAGTCTGCTACTAGCGATGCCATTGAGGCTGCTAATACTGGAAATTATACCACCCTTTACCTGAGGCTGGGAGGAAATTTGGCACTAAATTTGAAACATAACATACAGCTGATGGGTGGCATAGGCACATACTCCTTTATCAGCAACGCATCAAATGATAATGGCGATTTGGGGGTTACCTGGGATGAGGTCTTCCCCGACCGCGGTGGAGTTTCGACCCTATTAGGTGTTAAAATTATGTTCTAAACTAAAAGTATATTAAGCTATGAAAGGTAAATTAACCACAATGTTAGCAGTGGTCTTGGCATGGGTTATAGTTTTCCCCGCCAATGCCCAAACTAGAAAAGAACGCAAAATACTCTACAACAGCCAGTACAACTATGAAATTGAGCCGGTTGGGGTTGGCCAGGATGGCACAAAGGTATTTAAGGTGTGGGGCTACGGTAAGGATGTGGGTGCTGCAGTTATGAATGCCAAGGAAGCTGCCGTTGCTGCCTGTATTTTTAAGGGTTTACCCGGTGGAGCCGGATCTGCTCCAACTCCCCCCATATGCTCTCAACCCAACGCCGAGGTTACCCATGCCGACTACTTCGAAAAGTTTTTTGAGGTAGGTGGCAAGTACCTCCAGTACATTGCCGTTACCAACGATGGCGATCCATCGGGCGAGGATCGTATAAAAATTAAAAAGGGCTACAAGGTGGCCATATACGTGCAGGTGATGTACGATGCCCTACGCAAGCAGCTTGAGGCCGATGGCATTGCCCGCAGGTTGGATTCCGGATTTTAACTTCTAACTATTAACCTACCATGAAGAAGCTACTTTTTTCATCAATTCTGATTTTTTCTACCCTGGCGGTGTTTGGTCAGGCAAAGAAACCCGTTATTATGGTAGTGCCCAGCGACCAGTACTGCATAAGCCGGGGCTACAAGATGGTGTTTGATAACCAGGGAATGAAGCAAACCCTTCCCGACTATAAAACTGCCCTGCAAACCGATCCCGATTTACGGTTGGTAATTACCAAAATGGGACAGATTATGGCCGACAGGGGATTTCCGCTTAAGGATCTGGAGCAGGAGATGAAGAATTTGGAACAAGAAAGAGCAGAATCATCCATGCTTACCAGCTCATCTTCAGGCTCCGAAATGGCCGAAAGCCCTATTGACGCATTAAAGCGTGTTGCAAAAGCCGACATCATCATGGACCTCGACTTCGAGGTGAAAAGGCAGGGACCCCAAAAGTACATCGTTTTCAACCTTAAAGGCCTTGATGCCTACACCGCCAAACAGGTATCGGGCGTGGCAGGTGCCGGTAACCCTTCTTCGGCTGCCTCACCCGAGCTTCTCCTGGAGGAAGCTGTTCTCAGCCACATGGACAACTTTAATGCAGGTCTGATGAGGCATTTTGAGGATATGTTTGCAAATGGTCGCGAGGTGAAGGTTCAGATTAAGGTATGGAGCAACTGGGGTGAAAACCTCGAATCGGAATTTGGCGACAACTCCGAGGAGCTTTCAACCATCATCGAGAACTGGTTTGCCGACAACTGCGTTCAGGGCCGCTTCAGCCTTTCCGATGCTACCGAAAATTTCATGAAGTTTGAGCAGGTGCGCATTCCCATGATGCGTACTGACGATAAGGGTCGGGAGCGTGCGGTTGACACCCGTTCGTTCGTAAGCGACTTGCGCAAGTACCTCAACGGAATGGGCATTCCTTCAAAGTTATACCTGAGAGGACTAGGAGAGGCCTGGCTAATCCTTGGTGAAAAGTAAAATGCTATTAATCAGAAAATAAAAGGTGATGACTAGACGAATATTGATTCTTGTTGCTACCATCCTTGGATTTACCGTTGGATTGGGTGCCCAAAATAGTCAGGGTAAAACCGACGACTTGGGGCGCATTGCCCTTGCAGCGATAGTTCCCGAGCAGGCCGAGGGCATTCCCCAATCGGCTCGCCAGCAGCTGGTAAATAAGATGGAGCAAATAGCCGTGCAGAATGGGCTGGGCGCAGCGGCTGCAAACCCCCGGTTCTGCATTGTGCCTATGGTAAACGTGTTAAGCAAGGAGATAACCCCAACAGCACCGCCAATGCAGGCTGTAAACCTTGAAGTAACCTTCTACATTGTTGACGCTGCAAGCCAGAACATCTTCAGCCAGACCAGCATTCAGGTTAAGGGCGTTGGGCAGACGGAGGATAAGGCCTACATTCAAGCGCTGAAGGGAGTCAACGTAAAAGCAGGGCAGTTCAAGGGTTTTGTTGAAAAGGGAAAGGAAAAGATAATAGAGTACTACAACTCGCAGTGCGA
>Ga0209606_1001761_pt1 | contig 26002 bp, 20 predicted proteins | sample AD_UKC057_MetaG_FD_184412 | JGI IMG/M metagenome (GOLD analysis project Ga0209606, IMG submission 184412) | Active sludge microbial communities of municipal wastewater-treating anaerobic digesters from USA - AD_UKC057_MetaG (SPAdes) (version 2) | ecosystem: Engineered > Bioreactor > Anaerobic >...
TCCGGACTGGCCCCTTTCCGATGGAAAAACCGTTGATGCGCTGGTGTTGATCGAAGGAATTGCGCAAACGGCTGCCATTGTGGAAGGATACAAGAGGAAGCAGCGGGGTGCCGGCGCCGTCAAGGGCTGGCTGGTCGGTATCAAAAATGCCGCGTTTTATGAAGAGAAAATACCGTTGAATACGCATCTGGTTATTCTGCTGGAAAACAAAGATGCTTTTGATAATTACGGCGTCGTAGAGGGAACGGTTAAAACGGGAGAAAAAATTCTTGCAACAGCCGTCCTTCAGGCCGTGCGTCTCAATGATAACGATCAATAATTTTGTTACGGGGAGTAAAAAATATGAACGATAAAAAAACAGCGATTATCACCGGTGCAAGCCGAGGGATAGGACGCGCCACGGCAGTGCAACTGGCGCGGGCCGGATATTTCGTCATCATCAACTTCAAGACCAATGAGACGGCGGCGCAGGAAACATTGAATATGGTGAAATCAGAAGGTGGAGATGGCACTATCATTCCATTCGATGTCGCCGATTCGGAACAGACCAGAAATGCGGTTAAGACAATCACCGAACAATATAAAAATATCCAGGCGCTCATTAACAACGCCGGCATTACCGCTGACGGGCTGTTTATGTTACTGGGCGAAGAGGAATGGGACAGTGTCATCAACACCAGCTTGAATGGTTTTTATCATATGACTAAACCCATTTTGCGTGAAATGATCAGAAAAAAACGCGGCTCCATTGTTTCCGTTTCCTCTCTTTCGGCGTTGATGCCCAATCGCGGACAGGCCAACTACGCGGCCGCGAAAGCCGGAATTATTGCCGCGTCGCGTTCACTTGCGTCCGAAGTGGCCCGTTTCGGAGTCCGGGTCAACGTCGTCGCTCCCGGCTTGATTGAAACGGATATGATCAAAGACGCTCCGGTTGATCAGATTAAACAAATCATTCCCATGGCCAGGTTGGGAAAACCGCAGGAAGTCGCCAGCGTCATCCGCTTTTTATGTTCCGATGATGCTTCTTACGTAACCGGTCAGGTCATCGGCATTAATGGTGGCATATGCTGATGCGCCTATACCATAAGATATCTCTGTTCATGATCCTTCTGACAGGATTCTGTTTCCTGTACGGCAACGTTTGTCATGCGGAAGAAAAAGGTTTTGAAAAGCTCCGCAAAGAATCTGTAAAAATCAAAACGCTCCAGGCAGATTTCACGCAAAAAAAAAGCATGAAAATTCTATCCAGGCCACTTGTTTCTCAGGGTTATTTTTATTTTGCAATGCCTGATTCTTTGCGTTGGGAATACATTAAGCCTCTGAAAAGTGTTGTGCTCAGTCACAACCAGCAGGCCAGGCGCTATATGCATTCCGATGGGAAATGGGTCGAAGATAAAACAAATGGCGTGCAGGCCATGAGAATCGTTCTGAATGAAATTGCCGGATGGATGAACGGCAGATTCGATCAGAATCCATCATTTAAAGCAACCGTCATCGGGAAAGAGAATACCTGCATCATCCTGACACCGGTGGGAAAAAAAATGAAAGGAATGATTGAACGCATCGAAATTAATCTCGCGCCCCAAGCGCGGGTTGTCCAATCGGTCAAAATTCTGGAAGGACCCGATAACATCACCCAGATCAATTTCAGTAATGTTAAAATGAATCACGCGATCGATCCGACCATTTTTAAGGATGTACGATGAGGCGACATCTTCTTTGGATAGTGATTTTTTTTCTGTCTTCCTGCCAGACCCTGCCCATCATAAATGCACCTTCTTCTCCACGTAAAGAAAAATCGTTCGTTTGCCCTGATCCTTTTTTAAAGAGAAATTATCGTCTTGTGCATGCCATCGAGGCCCGTCTTGACGGAAGAGTACAAAGTCAGATTATCGGCATAACGCTGGCTCTCCCCGATACCCGTTCGGTCTCCTGCGCGATTATAACGGTGGAAGGCATGTCGCTGTTTGAAGCCGAAGCAAACCCTCATGGGATCAACGTCAAACGAGCCCTACCTCCCTTTGATTCCAAAGATTTCGCCAACAATATGATGGAGGATATTAAGCTGATATTTTTAGCACCGGAAGGCGTTTTACAAAACAGAGGATACCTTGCCGACGGATCGAAAGCCTGTCGTTACCGTCAAGAAAATGGCGGCTGGATTGACGTCATAGAAAACGAATCGGGAGAAACACAAATCAAACGTTACTCTTCCTCCGAAGTTTTAAAAAGGGATGTCCGTTTCAGCGGTACCCATAAGCAACTTTATCAACGCATCGGCCTGCAGGCAGACGCAAAATTTGATTATTTTCTGTTGATGAATTTGATCGAAGATCAACCCATAAAAAAACAAGCGATTAAAAGAAATTAAACCGTTATTAAGATTTGAATAATTTTATTCCGCGATTCAAAACACATCCGGGAAGCATCCGTCATCGCCAATATGTTTCCGTTGTGACCGTTTTTTTTCGGGGTAAATTTCCTTGACACAATCGCGGATGTTCCTTATAACCCCCGTTCCTAAAAGAAGGAAAATCTTATCGATGTTGTTTTTTTCTGAAATTGTCGAATTCAAGCGGAGAAAAAAATGAAGAGCCATCATTTACATCATAAAGGGAAATCGTTTTCGGGAAAACAAGGAGAAACCGTCATGGTTGCCGGCTGTGATCTGGGCAAATCCACCGCGAAATTTGTGATGCTCAACGTCTGTGACAGCGACACACCGATCCTGGAAGATTTCCGCTGCATCGTCCATCATGGGAATCCGCTCAATGCTTTCCGCGAATGGTACCGTGAAAAGCATATCGCTTCATGTGCAGCTCTCGCCGCTACCGGTCTGCACTCCGAGGAACTGGTCGCTCCGGTGATTTCCGGACTGCCGGAAGACGCTTGTATTTCGGCGGCGCTGCAATTGCAGCAAGATCTGCCGGAACAGATTAATCTCGTAAGTCTCGGCGCCCGCGGATATTCGGTCATGACCAGAGATCGGCAGGGACATGTCGGCTATGTGGAGAATGACAAATGTTCCTCTGGAACGGGCGAGACCATTGTAAAAATAGCCGGCCGTTTCGGACTCGGTCTCGAAGAAGCCGATCAACTGGCTTTCGGCGCTGCAGTCAGCGTTCCCATCTCGGCCCGTTGTTCGGTCTTTGCCAAAAGCGAAATGACCCATTTCGGTAACCAGGGGAAACCGACCGACCAGCTCATGAAGGGTTATTTCGAATCGGTTGCCCGCAACACGGCAGCCCTTCTGTCGAGGGTACGCATCGAAGGCCCCGTTTATCTTATGGGAGGCGGTGCGCGACTCGCTTCTTTTGTCAAGGCATTCCGGGAAATCGCCGGCGGCACGGTTTTTGTGCTTGATGAACCGCAACTTTTCGAGGCCCTCGGTGCAGCGGTACTTGCAGCCGACCAGTACCGGGAAGACAAGCTCCCAAAACTGCCTGTTGATCCCGAGCAGCTAATCATTCCGCGGCGAACAAGATTTCGCATTCAGTCGCCGGCTCAGCAGTGGGCATCGAACGTCACGTATCAGTCAGCCCCCGATGTCACGGAGGATCCGGCAGTCACACCGGCCGTTCTAGGCCTTGATCTGGGATCGACGGGCAGCAAGGCGGTGCTAACGTCCATTAGAACCGGCAACCAGTTGACAGACGTTTATGACCGTACTCGCGGGAATCCGGTTGATGCTTCGCTGCGTCTGCTGGACGAGATTCTCAGGCAGACGAAACCGGACGTACGGGCTATTGCCCTGACCGGCTCCGGACGTGAAGCCGCCGCAACGGTTCTCCGCGCGGTGTTCCCTGAGCTTGCCGAGCGGATTGTAGTTCTGAACGAAATTGTCGCCCATGCAACAGCTGCGATCAGATGCGATGACCAGAAAGGGAAAAGTCTCTCCATCGTTGAAATCGGAGGACAGGATGCCAAGTTCATCCAGATCGCCGGCGGTCAGATTACCGAAAGCGACATGAACAAGGCATGCAGTGCCGGAACCGGTTCTTTCCTCGAAGAACAGGCCGTTTTTTACGATATACACGATGTAAAAGAGTTCACAAGGCTGGCCCAAAAAGCAAAGCGTCCGCCGGATCTCGGACAGATGTGTACCGTTTTCATTGCCGATGCTGCCGCTGAAGCGCACAACGAAGGATTCAGCATCGAAGATTTGTTCGGCGGGTTCCAGTATTCGGTCATCCACAACTATATCAATCGGGTCATGGGAGGACGGACCTTCGGCGACCGGATCTTTTTTCAGGGCAAGCCAGCCAGCGGACCGTCGCTTGCCTGGACTCTGGCCGCGGTCACGGGTCGGGAGGTAATCGTTCCGCATAATCCCGGGGCCATGGGCGCTTGGGGCATCGGTCTGTGCGCAATCCGGGAGCTGGGCGAAGAAAAACTTTTCGCAGCCGGCACTTTCGATCTGAATCTGGCGCTCAACGCCAGAGTGGTTTCCAGAATAGAATTCCGGTGTGCCGATTCCAAATGTCATAATTTTTGTCATATTGATAAAACGACTGTCGCTGTCGGCGCAGCAGAAAAGACCGTTCTGTCCGGAGGCGCCTGCCCGAAATACGAAATCTCATCAATCGCTTCAAAGAAAATTCCCAAGGAGGCCCCGAACGCGCTTGAAGAAAGAATGGCGCTGCTGGAAAATTTCCGGGAAGCCGGGACAGGCGATCGGGAGGTGGGGGTGCCTTATGTCGGAGTGCTGAACGGATACCTGCCCTGGATGGTGACTTTTCTGTCGGAAATCGGATTCCGTGTAAAGGTGTTACGCTCTGACAGCAAATCGCTGGCGGGCGGTGAAGAACGCTGTTTTTCGTTCGATTCCTGCGCTCCTGCTAAAATCGCCCACGCGGTGGCGGATGCGGATGTTGACACGCTTGTATTCCCGAAATTTCTGAATCTGCATGACAGGGACGGCCATGGCGGCCGCACGTGTCCGATGGAGCAGGGCATGGCGGACATGGCCGACCAGGCGCTGAAAGCTCGCGGCCGGAATATCAGGTTCGTCAAGCCCCTTCTCAACCTGAGAGACGGCCTGCTGAACCGGCGACTCATCGGCCGCCTTCGAGGGCTCGCCCGGGAACTGGGCGTCGATGATCGACATGTCAAAACAGCGGCCCGCCGCGCGGCAAAAGCGCAGCAGGACTATGAACATGCGCTGGCGGAAATCGGGCGGCGAACCCTGGCCTACGGCCGGGGACAGGGAATTCCGGTGGTTGCCGTCATCGGTTCGCTGCATGTGATCTATGATCGCGCGGTCAATGCCAGTATTCCAGATCTTCTCAGGCAAAACGGCGTACTGTCGCTGCCCATGGACTGTTATCCGATTCCGGACGATATCCCTGAACTTCCCCGCATCGTTTGGGAAGATGCGAACAGGGCTCTCCGTGTCGCGCTTTCAGCCAGGAATTGCGGAGAGGTGTTCCCCCTTTTTCTTTCCTCTTTCGGCTGCGGACCGGCCTCGTTTATTGAACATTTCTTTCGGTTCCTGATGGAAGGTTATCCGCATACGGCTCTGGAAAGCGACGGGCACGGAGGCTTTGCGGGTTTCGTGACAAGAATCCAGGCTTTCCTGCACACCGTTCGTCAGCATGACGGCCGGCCGGTTCCCGCAGAATCGTCAAGACTCCGCCTGTTCGACACACTGGAACGCCCGCCGCTTGCATCGCAAAAGGATTCAAAATTTGTCGTCTTTACCATGGGCGACCAGACGGCTCCGATTATGGCGGCTGTCTACCGGTCGTGGGGCTATGACGCGATCCCGGCAATTCCCACATCAGCAGTGTCTCTGGCTGCGGGGAGAAGAGACTGTTCAGGCAAAGAGTGCCTTGCCTACCAGTTGATCTGGGGTTCGTTTCGGAAATATCTCGATGACAACCCGCCCGAGAAACGCACGGTCCTGCTTCAAATCAGCGGAAGGGGCGCCTGCCGCACCTGCAATTTCTCCATGAAAGATCAGATATCGATCGAGAATATGGGCCTTTCAGATCGTGTGTCGCTGCGCCATGTTGCCGCCGAGCTGGAATGCCCCGGGTTGGTCAGCCGGTTTTACACGGGAACGCTTGTATGGAATCTTCTGAACCAGCTTGCTGCCTATCACCGCCCTTATGAATCCGAACCGGGAGAAGTCGACAGGATATACGATGACTATTGCAGCGACCTTATCCGGATACTGGAAAAACCTTCCGGAAGAGGTTTCTCCGGAATCATTTCAAAGATGGGATCTGTCGGACGGATCGTCTCCGGAAGTATTGAGCAGAACCAAGGCAGCGCTCTTTTCGAGCAACTTGTTCGCCGCGCATCGACACAGTTTGCAGCCATGCGGAAGTGTCGGACGGATCAAAATTCTCTCCGGACGATTTTCCTTACGGGAGATATCTATCTGCGTCTGGATGATTTCGGAAGCGACGCCATTATCCGACGGCTGAATGCTCGCGGGATACGGGTCATCGTGGAACCTTTATGGGTACTGGCCGAATATCTGGTTGAAGAACGTTCCGCCGAATTATTCAGTCTGCCTCAGGGAACTTTCATGAATGCCATGGCGAAGGTCCTCCTGCCAAAATCGCGAAAACACTTTTACGAAATGGCTCAGGAACAAAACCCCTGGCTGCCCACATTCGATGTTCCGGAAATGCTGAAAAAAGCAAAACCGATCATCGACCGGCACCCGCGTGGCGAGGCCCCGATAACCGTGGGAAGCGTTATTCATCACTGGGATAAGGCGGTCTCAGACGGTATCGTGATTGTTGGACCATGGGGGTGCGGTCCGGCACTGATTGCCGAAAGCCTGCTCAAACATCAGCGCCAGATTCCGACGCTTTTCGTTTATAACGACGGGTCTCCCCTCGACGAACGAAAGCTTAATGGATTCGTATTCCGGTTACGCAGGCAAGAACCCAAAACGGCAACAGAAACCGGCCGGTAAGAAAATCTCCGCCTCATGAGAGTCTTTCTTGATGCCTGTGTGAAAAAAATCAACGGGGCTATCCCGGTCGGACAGCCTCTTTCATCGTTTATTCAATCCGTGTAAGTTTAGAATCCCCTTGCCTTAAAATTTTTGGCAACCTTACCGTAAAATTCTTTTGCATCCCCGTCAGGGGCAATACCGAAAACGCAATTCATCTCACAGAAATGATTGATGCCCGGATACAACAAAGACGTGCTCATGATGCCGAGGAGAACAACCTGACCGATTTCCCTTTTCCAACAAACTCTAAAGTGTCCCCGGATTTCGGATTTGGATTTGCGGATCTTTTATCGCAACAAGTCCGCATGAAGTTCCGCTTCCATTGTTTGGGCTGTTGCACCATCAATGGCCTCCATAGCAACTTGACCCGGAATCATATCCAGCAATTGCTTGGCCAGAAGTTTGCGCTCGGCTGAATCTTTTTCGGCAGAAAGCCATGCCTGCTTTTTTTTGGCAAACAACATTTTGTTGACCAAATCGTTTACTTTGATATCCGGATTTTGCCTGGTTACGCTTTGAAGCACCTGCCACTCGATTTCGGTTATATAATCAGGTCTTTCTGTTACCGTACCGGCAACCGTTTCTCCCGAAACAGCAGCTATGGACGCATTTTTCTCAGCGTCCACGATGTCTTGTTCAGACATGTTTAATGCGACGGGTTGTGTTGCATCAACAGCGGCCCCGGTATCGCCGTCATTGCCGCTATGCCAATACACAATGCCCGCAATCACTGCCATTCCGACTATCAGCGCAGCGAGTATTATTTTTGTCTTGGACTTATTTTTTTTCATATCGCTTCGGGTCATTTATAGACTCTCCTTGTGTCATTGCCTTGTTACGATATTAAAATATCATATCGTGAAAATATATCTCCGGCCAGGCCATTGTCAGGCAGCCTGACCGGAGATGTGAAAAAAATCAGATAAAAAATCTTACCACGCTACCGGCGCAGGCGGCGTCACGGTGAAGGTAAATTCCTGACCGGGACCGGACATCAAACCCGTAAACAGGGCATTGATAATAATCCCATTTTCGACCATGTCCGGGAATGTCGTGGTTCCCGTGAATGTCAGAGAACCATCTCCCAGCGATGATACAGGTCCGTCGAAGACGATTGGGAAGTCAACAGGCGTTTTGGTTTTCAGCGAGAAGGGAATCCCGATTCCCAGTTCACCGACCTTTTTCAGATAAATGTCTGCTTTGACATTTCCGTTGATATGCAGGATTCCGTTTTTATCGAGTGAGGCTGTGCCTGTCATGGTTCCTGCGGGCACGATCTTCAATTTCACCTGCAACGGCATCAAACCAAACGCGTAGATGTAGTAACTGAATTCCGGGATGTCCATACCGCCCGTAATCGTATTATTCGTCATATTCGTTTCCGCCGAGAACGTTGATCCTTCCGGTAAAGATACTTTCGTCATGAGTGTTTTCAGTTTGATCATGCCGTCAAGTTTCCAACCATCGAGAGAAAAAAGAAAGTCGCCGTCAACGGGATTGGCTGTGGATGCCGGGCGAGGGTTGGAAGTTCTGCAGGTACTGGCTGCGCTTTTCCCGGCAAACCGGTCCTTCAACCAGTCAAGCACCTGTGGTGCGGCCTGAAATTGCGTCGTGATATGTTCGCCGGGATAAACCATATAGGATGTATTGACGCCAAGGCTGCAGTATTTCTCTTTGAGATTCAGAGCCTGTTCCAGCGGGATAAATTCATCCCCCGTGCCATGATACAGAAAAACGGGTGCATTAATTTTTGTTTTTCCGAGTTCCTGACCATTGACCACTTCAGCAATTTCCGGAATCGCAAAAATCTGATCGGAGGTTTCCCCGTATTTGGTGAAATCGGAAAGCGGCGTATTCATGAAAGCAAAAAGAGCCTCGAATACACCCATGGAAAGGCCTCGACCAATCGCGTCCATCCCGTCAGTGTTCACACGGCTATTCAGAAGAATGTCATTCGGGTACTGCGCGTTCAGCCCGATGCAGGTTGACAGCAGGAAGGATGACCCGTTGTTGCCGTCCAGATATCTCCCGACAGAAAACAGCTCGGCAGGAACACCGCCGGCCGCAACCCCGGCCAATTTAATACCGGGTGCGTAGGTCGACTGCAACTGGCCTGCCCATGCCGCCGACTGACCGCCCTGGGAATATCCCCAGATACCGACTTTTGCATAGGACTTGAGAGATATATTGGGGATCTGCAGAGCTGCCGTCACAATATCGAGAACTGCCTGTCCCTGAGCCTTGCCCACCATGTAGGAAGGTACATCGTTGTTGGTGTAACCCGGGTTATCGGTGACGAGAACGGCATAGCCCCTGTTGAGGGCAGCCGCGATATTCGAATTCTCGTAATCCGTTCCGTTTTCCAGTTGAATCGATGGCGCCCAACTCTGCACAAGACCGTGCGTGCCGACCGCATAACTGATGATGGGACGCGCGGTGAGGCCGTAATTATATAAAGACTTCGGAACCAGTACCGTACCGGTAACCACGTTGGGTTCTCCCAAAGCATCCTGTGACGCATACATGACGGTCCATGAATAACACGATGGTCCGCCCGGCGGAACGGATGTTGATGTACGGTAACGGATTAAGGTGCCATGCGTGCCGGGTATAGTGGATGGCTTCTCATAAAAAGCCATTCCGGCTGGACCCTGTGTGGGAGCAGCAACTGATGAAATCGCCCAAAAAGCTCCTACCATCAAAATCAAAAAGGATAAAAAAAACAGTCGTTTATACCAAAACATACGTTTCATAAAATTCCCCCCTTAAAATTTTTTTTGAATAATGAAGAAGTGCGACCCATACATCAACTTTGACATCTTGATGTTCTTACATGGGTCTCATTTGGTCAGAAAACGTGCAGGCGAGAATCAGAAACGTACCGTTCGAATCGCCTGTTAAAATATTATATTTTGTTTTTTTGTCAAGAAAAAAATGATTTAAATGGTTTGATAACCTTAATTAATTGAGTTTATAACCCTTTTCCCGGAACAATCTCAGGCAGGCATCCGCTACCGAATTATCATAAAGAGTTCCTTTATTCTTTTCAATCTCTTCAAGGGCCACCTCGATACTCAAAGACGGGCGATGTTGACGATGCGAGACCATGGCAGAAATAACATCGGCTACAGCAAGAATTCTTGCCTCCAGAAGAATTTCCTCTCCTTTAAGGTTTCTGGGATAACCCGATCCGTCCATCCGTTCATGGTGCTGGTGAACAATTTTCGCCAGCGGCCAGGGAGATTCCACGTTCTTCAAGACCTCATAGCCGCTGCGGGAATGCTCTTTAATTAAAGCATATTCAACACTGGTTAACTTTTCCGGTTTGGTTAATATTTCAGGCGGGATGGATAACTTGCCGATGTCGTGAATGGCCCCGGCCATGCGGATCGCATCAATTTTTTCCTGAGGCAGACCCATTTCGATGGCGATATTCCGCGCCACATCCGCCGACCGGACCTGGTGCAATGCGGTGTAGGGATCCCTGACTTCCACGGCGGACACCATGACCTGAAGCGTGCTGTCGTAGGCTTTGCTCAGGCTTTCCAGCGTTTGTTGCAGTTTCTCCTCCATATTTTTGCGTTCAGTGATATCACGGACGACCCCTCTGAATCCGATCGGTTTGCCGGACGAATCTTTCTGCAATAAAATGGATATTTCGACGTATCTTTTGGTTCCGTCCTTCCGGATAATCTGCCAGTCCAGCCCCTTGAGCGGCTGTCCCGTTTTGAAAACATTATTGAAGGCTTTGTAAACTTTTTTTGCGGTTTCTTCATCCGTATACTGCCGATTGTTCATCCCTATCAATTCCTCTTTCGAGTAGCCATGGATCTGACAGACGGCGTTATTCAAAAATGTATAATTGCCGGCCAGATCGATTTCCCAATAACCGTCTTCGATGTTTTCCAGGGTTGTGGCCAGTTCGAAGAGCTTGGCGTTTTCAATAGAGATGGCCGCCTGGGCGGAGATGAAACGGAGAATGTCCAGTCGCCCGGGGGTAAATGCATCTTCGCTCAGATTGTTTTCCATATATAGAATTCCGGAAATTTTACCTTTATGAATAATGGGAATACACAGCACGGATTTACACTGCTTGTTGTTGATATAGGAATCGTCCGTAAAGGCTCCTTCTTTTGCGGCATGGCCGAGGATGACATCTTTCCCGCTGTGATGGACGTAGTTGACAATCGCCTGGCAAATATCGGCACAGTCATGCAGCGGCATGGCCTGCATGACGTTTGTTTCATCATTGTCAATATCTTCGCTTGCCTCAATGAGTAATTTTCCTTCTGACTCCAGCATGAGATAACCGCGCTGGGCGCCGGCGCTGGTAACGGACATGTGCATGATTTTTTCCAGAAGCCGCTCCAGCATGATTTCACTGGAAATCACCTGGGAGACCTGCATCACTGTGGACAGGTCCAGTGCAACCGACAGATCATCTTTTGTTTTTTCGGCTGTCGTTGCCTCAACATTCAGCGAAACATCCGCTTCAGAGGAAACCAGTTCCGGATACATTTTCCTGATTTTATTCAGCAGGCCCGTCGCTCCCCATGTGGAATAGCAGATCCCTGCCCGATCCAGGAATCTTTTTGCCTTTTCATTCTCTCCGATCGATCGATATTCCCCGGCCATGATTTCAGAGGCAATGCCCTCCACAACAAAATCGCCGTATTCCCGGCACTGCCTGACGGCCAGTTCCACCAATTTTTCCGCTTTCGCCAGATTGCCGCGTATAACCCATGCATACAAAGCTTTGATAGCCGTATACATGTATGAACAGTTCATGGGCCCGGCTTTTGCCCACGCCCGTATTTTCAACTCGTTGATTTTCAGTAATACGCGATGTCTGATTTTCTCCGGCAGGGAAGCATTTTTATACACCTTCAGCCTGGCTACAGAATCCAGTAATACAGCATATTTATTGATTAAAACTCCCTGCTGCGAGTCCATGTATTTTCTGAATTCATCAGAGGCTTTCAATGCCATCTTGTACTCGCTGAAAAGCGAATACAAGATTAATTTGACGAACCAGAAAACCGAAAGAGCCGCCAGATTTTCAGTTTCTTCCCATGAGGGCAGAAGCTTTTCCGCGTCGATGGCTTTACCGGTCAATTTCACGGAATTATCACATCGTCCCAGCAAATTCAGAATCGCCTGCCAGGTCATCGATTGCAATGTTAATGTATGTCCCTGTTTCATACCGGCGATGATTCTGTTGTTTCTTTCCATGTATTTTTCCAGATCGGAAAGTTCCCTGCCGGTGAAGATGTAGTGTACTTCTGTGAAATAAAGGTTGAAAGTGGCAAATCCCAGATCGCCTGTCTCCAGTCCGACCTTATAGCCTTCGATCATAGGCTCAATGCTGTCTTTCATGGGATATTTCCAGTGTCGGACCAGCGCGTTATACACAAAAACCGTTCGGGCTGCCTGATCGCGGGCATCCAGTTTTTCCACAAGTTTCAGTCCCATTTTGCCGAAGGCGATAGCGGATTTGAAATCCCAGAGTCCTGCCGCCTGAACGATTCCAAAACCGGCAAACGCAAAGGCATGTTCCGGCGCCAGGCCGTATTTGAATATCAGCCGGAAGGTTTTCAGAATGATTAAAGCCAGCAAATTCGGGTCGGTGTAAAAAGCGGCATGGCTCACACTGGCCAGAATTTTTCCGGCTGCCAGGATTTCAAGATCACTTGTTTTGGGCAGATTAATCAGATCTTCCGATCTTTTCCCTGCAAGTTTGAGCATGATTCTGAATATTTCCAAAGCGATATGAAGTTTATTGGCTTTCTTCGGCAGTCGGATACCGAACCGGGGCGCTATGGTATTCAGAATCGGCATCGCCACGTCGATGGCTCCCCGGTAGTCCTCACGCGCGATACAGGCATTAATCCTCGATGTGTAAATTCTGGTTTTCTCCTGATTTGTCTTTGCGTGCTGCAACGTGATTTCCGCCAGCGCATTCATCTTGTCGTAATCACCCATCAGGTAGGCAGCTTCCGTCGTTTCGGTGTAAAGGGCAAGTGTAAGAGGGTATTGTTTTATCCAGGGATTTTCTTCCAGAAGATTCATTCCGTTTTTCAGATACTGATACGCGGGCACATAGGCCGCCGATTCTTTCGCCTTCTTTCCGGCTTCCAGATTAAACCGCGCAAGTTTTTCCCTCTCTTCCTCGTTTTGTATCATCTGAACGCCAAGATTGAGTTGATCAACAATGTAGAACAGTTTGCCCGGCAGTTCCTTTTCGTCTAAATTTCCCATCAGGATCCTGCCGATTTTGTAATGAAGCGCCGACTTTTCCGCGTCCGTTACCAGCGAATAGGCTGCCTCATGAATCCGGTCATGATGAAAGACATAGAAATCGCCGAGCCGGCTGACCATTCCCTCTTTAATGGCTTCGGTAAGATCGGCCAGCGCCTCATCCACCGATGTTTTTCTTACTGTCGCCAATGTTTCCAGATCAAAACGGTTGCCGATGCAGGCGCAGATTTTCAAAACATCCTGAGCATTGTCGGGAAGTTTTTCAATCTTTCCGGCCATCATTTGAATGAGATTATCCGCCACTTTCATCCGGCTGATTTCTCCCACATCCCATTGCCAGCCCTGCGCTCCCTTGTGAACAATCATCTTTTCATTGTAAAGCGTATGAAGGAATTGATTCACAAAGAAAGGATTGCCGCCGGCTTTTTCCTGCACAAGCCCGGCCAGTCCGAATCCCCGTTCCTCCGAACACCGTAAAAAGTTGACGATTAATTCCGTGACTTCCTTTTCCTTCAAGGGATCGAGTGTGATTTTGTCGATACGGATGTTCTGCTTTTTAACTTCGCTGAGAAGTTCGCTAAAGGGATGAGTCTCATTCACCTCATTATCCCTGTATGAAAATAGAATGAAGAGATGATGGATGTCGCTGAGCATGATGTTTTTCATGAGTTGGAGACTCGCCATATCCGCCCACTGCAAATCATCCAGAAAAAGAGCCACCGGATGTTCCTGTTGCGGAAAGACACTCATGAATTTTTCAAAGATAAATTTAAACCGGTTCCGGGTCTCTTCCGGACCCAGAACCGGCAAATCCGGCTGCTTTCCGATGATCCATTCGACTTCCGGAATCACGTCCGTGATCACCCGACCGTTGTCGCCCAGCGTACTTAAAAGATTTTTCTTCCAGAGATTGATTCTTTGTTCGCTTTCCGACAATATTTGTTTCACGAGAACCTGAAAAGCCTGAATAATGGCGCTGTAAGGTTTGTCCCTTCTGAATTGCTCATATTTGCCGGAAATAAAATAGCCCCGCCTAGCCACGATCGGTTTATGGATTTCATTAATCATGGCCGATTTGCCGATACCGGGAGCACCGGCAACAACCATCACGGACAATCTCTTGTCGCCGTTGGCTACCTCCTCGAATCTGGAGATCAGTTCCGATATTTCCTTTTCCCGTCCGAAAAGTTTTTGCGGAACGATGAACCGGTTGGATATATCCTGTCTCCCCAGTTCAAAGGGTTCTATCCTTTTTTTCTCTTCCCATTGTTTCAAGCATTCCTGAAAATCGGCTTGAAGACCGAAACCGTTCTGGTATCTGGCCTCGGGGTTTTTGGCCAGCAGCCTCATGATGATATCCGACACCATGGCAGGAACACCGGCATCAAGCTTAACGGGCGCCCTGGGCATCATGGCGATATGCGCATGAATGAGTTCCATGGGGTCCTGCGACTTGAAAGGCAGCAAACCGGTGACGATTTCATACAGAGTGATTCCCAGCGAATAGAGATCCGTGCGGTAATCAACAGACCTGTTCATCCGGCCGGTCTGCTCAGGCGACATGTATGTCAGGGTATCGCGGATGAAATCAGGATTATAGACTTCATCATGTTCGTGAGTCAGCAGAGCGGATATTCCGAAGTCCGTAATTTTCAATTCCTCCGTTTCCGGATTGATCAGAAGGCTTTGGGGTTTTATGTTCCGGTGAATGACTCCCCGGGCATGCAGCGCTGCCAGTGTTGCGGCAATGTTCGCCGATAGGGCGAGAAATGATGCGATGTTGATTTTTTCATTCGGGCGGAAATAGTCCTTAACGGGAATACCGTCAAAATCCTCGAGGATGAGCGCCAGGCCGCCTTTGTAATGAATAATATCGATGGTTTTGACAACGCTTCCGATATCAAGACGTTGAATCAGTTCGTATTCCTGCCGGAATTGTGCAATTTCCGAAGGGGTTGAATGAAGGGTGTTCAGGAGTTTAATAATAACGGATTGAAAATCTTTTTCCTTATAACCCCGGTACGTAACGGCATTTTTCGTTTTGTGTATCTTTTTTTCCAGAACATAATCGCTTATTTTTTCCATAAATGTATTTCTCTTCTATATTTTCAACGGCTGTTAAGAAACATTAAAAATTTTATCGTATAGGGATTGGTCACATCATCATTCAAATACTCCGCGGCTTTTTCCTTCTCGAAATCAACATACTAATAATGGGTTTTGATATCTTTTAATGGGATTCTGGAATTTTTATCAAAGACATAATCCTGTTGGGCGTGCTCGCCCGTCAACCTGTTTTTGATAACCGGTGCCGCAACAATGCCAAGAACGATGGCGACCGCGAACGCAGCAATCCTTTTCTTATTGATATAAGAAATCCCCCCAACGGATATGTGCCGCGCTTTTTTTCTGGAATGGTTAAAGTATAGAAATAACTTTCCCCGATGTCAATTTGTTTTTATCCCCCGGCAGACGAAAGGATCATTTCCGGTTGACTTATAGAAAACAAATGCATACAGAAAAACAAAAAGGGGCAAGCAGATGAGAAATAGCGTCGATGGCAAGAACATCGTGATCATCGGTTCCGGTATCGGCGGATTGAGTACCGGGATTATTTTATCTTTGATGAATTTTCACGTCACGGTCGTGGAAAAAAATCCGCTGCCCGGCGGATTGATGCGGTCTTACCGGCGCGGCGGAATAGACTGCCCTGTCGGGATTCACTACGTCGGCGCATTGGGGGCGGAAGAACCCCTCGGTAAAATGTTTGCGGCCTTGGGAATCCCGGTTGACGAGCTATTTGTTCCCATGGCTGGAGAAGGCATCGTCGACCGCTATATTTTCGACGATTTAACCTTCGATTTACCCGACGGAATCGACACGCTGGAAAACAGTCTGAGAGATACGTTCCTTCAGGAAAAACCGGCGCTGGATGTCCTTATGAAAAATCTGCGCGACATTTCCCGGCAAATGACGGATCCCTCGTTCTTGTTCGCTCAGGGTGATCCCTTTCAGAATATGGGCTATTACCAGCCGATGGGAGAATTACTGGATTCTTTGAACGTATCACCGGCCTTGCGTGCCGTTTTATCGGTTCCCTGTAATCTTATCGGCGTCCCGCTCAACGATTGTCCGGTCATTTTCCATCACATGGTGCTAGCCAGTTATCTTTTTTCTTCGTGGCGACTGAAGGAATGCGGCCGTAAAATGACGGATGTCTTTATCCGCCGCTTTGAAGACCTCGGGGGGCAACTTGTCCTGCACGACGGCGTCAAGAAAATCTTGTTTGAAAAGGGTAAAGTAAGCGGAGTGATTTTGGAATCGGCCAGAACGCTTTTCGCCGATGCGGTGGTTGCCGCTATACACCCGAAGGTCATGCTTCAATTGCTGGACGAAAATGTTCTGCGCGATTCTCATCGCCGGCGCATTCTGGGACTTAAGGAAACGGAAAGCGTTATCGCGGTTCAGGTCTCTGTTGACGCCGCCAAGCATCCTGAAATGCATCATAACATTTACAGGCTCCACCGTGATGAAAACGGTGTGATTCAGGAAGGCGTATTTTATCAAGTGCAACGCACGACCTCCGCAGGCCTTCATCTGCTTTCGATTATTACCAAATCCCTCTTCGGTGATTGGAGTCGATGGGAAAATACCGTGACAGGCCAACGCGGCAGCGAGTATGAAGAGCACAAAATGAACCTCGCCAAAGGCCTGCTTAAAAAGGCTGAAGACGTCTTCGGCGATTTGAACGATGCCCGGATTCTGGATGTATACACGCCTCTCACCCTCCGGGATTATGTCAGTGCTCCGGAAGGAGCCTGCTACGGGATCATGCGTTCGTCGCGTCAGTTATTGAAGGCCATTTCGCTGAATAATCTGCCGATTCCCGGTTTGTGTCTGGCAGGACAAAACGCCATGGCGCCGGGCGTGATGGGCTGTCTTTTCGGCGCCTTCAACGCGGTCCGGCAAATCACGGGTGCGGAACGATTTGCCCGGGAAATCAACGAAAATATGCAATGAATTTCATTGAAAAGCCATACGATATTTGTTAAAGGTCACAACATCACATTCAGAAAGTTAAAGTCCTATCTATGACACGTCAGGAAATTGAGCGCGAAGTAAAAAACGTTTTTCAGCGGGAATTTGAAATCGACAATCCGGATATGGATGCTGATTTGCGCGAAACCTATGAATTCGACAGTATTGACGCCATCGAATTGCTGCTGGCTATTGAAACCTTTCTGAATACGGAAATCACTCAGGAAGAAAAAAAACAGGCCATCAGTATCCGCACGATCAATCAGATTTGCGACTACATTGTCGAAATCGCAAAAAAAAGAAATCTTTTCACGCCGGCATAAAATCATTATGGAACGCAGAGTTGTTATCACAGGGATGTCAGCCATTACGCCGATCGGTCACGGGAAAGATCAGATCGTTCAAAGCCTGTTAAACGGCACCTCCGGCATCAAACCGCTGCGCGAAGAAGAATTTCTCAGCTCCTTTATTCATTCCAAAGTTTACGGAACGGTGGATTATCCGGTGGAATACGATTTTAAACGGAATCACCGCAAGACCATGGGGCCGGTGGCCTATTACGCCTGTCAGGTCGCCAGGGAAGTTCTGGAACAGTCCGGTCTGACCGAGGATTTTATCACATCCGGAAGACTGGGCGTAGCCTTCGGTTCCATTCATGGTTCGCCGACCATTCAGAGAAATATTTACAAAATCTTTTTCGGCGCTCAGGATAAAATCGCGGTCAAGGAAATCGGCGCGGTCGATTATCTGAAATCCATGGTGCATACCACCGCCGTCAATATCACCAAAATGTTCGGCATCACCGGCCGGGTGATATCGTCGGGAACGGCGTGCACGACCAGTTCGCAGTCGATCGGGTATGGTTACGAATCCGTCAAATTCGGCATGCAGGATGCGATGCTCTGCGGCGGCGCCGACGAATACGACACCACCACCGTTGCTGTTTTTGATAACCTGCTGGCCTGTTCCACAGCCTTCAACAACATACCGTCGAAGACGCCCCGTCCGTTTGACAAAGATCGCGACGGCCTGGTCGTGGGCGAAGGCGCCGGAGCGGTCATGCTGGAGGAATATGAACATGCCAGAAAGCGCGGCGCGACTATTCTGGGAGAAGTCATCGGTTTTGCCTGCAACAACAACGGCGGCGACATGATTTTGCCGAATCTCACCGGCATCACCAACACGCTTAAGCTGGGTGTGGAAACCGCCAAAATCAATCCGGAGGAAGTCGACTTGATCAGCGCGCACGCCACGGCCACCAAGATGGGCGACATTATTGAAGCGCAGGCCATCAACGCCGTCTTCGGTTGTAATCCTCACGTCATCGGGTTGAAAAGCTACACCGGTCACACCATGGCCGCCTGCGGCGCCATTGAAACCATCATGGCCCTCTACATGATGCAGGAAGGCTTTATTGCGCCGACGTTGAATCTGGAAAATATCGATGAACGCTGTGCCATGTTAAAACATGTACAAAAATTAACCGATCATCCGGTAAAAACAGCGGCCATTCAAAATTTCGCTTTTGGCGGCGTCAATACTATGCTGATGATTAAAAAGTTTTCCTGAGTTGAAGATGTTTCTGTCCCGTATTTTTCATTTTGCAGTTAATTTATCCGTAACACTGATTTTGTGGTGCTATTTCATGTTCGGATACCTTTTTATTTTACTGTTTTTATATCTGCCCGTTTACGTTTTTGCAAAAAACCGCGCTACTGCTCTTCAGAATTTAAACCATATTCATTTAAAAATATTCTTCACGTTGACGAAACGGCTTGCGCCTAAAACAAAATATAATATTCCCGATAATTTGCGGGAAATTCATTCATCGGTTGTTGTCTGCAACCATTTGTCCTATCTCGATCCCATCCTGCTGGTGTCCCTTTTCAAAAAACAGAAAACCATCGTCAAGCATACTTTTTTCAAAGTTCCCATCTTCGGCTGGTTCTTGAAAAACTACGGGTATATTTCCTCCGGATCCGATACCATGATGGGCGCGGCCATGATCAACAACCTGGAAGATATCAAACAGCATCTGTCGTCGGGCGGCGTTTTATTTGTTTTTCCGGAGGGCACCCGGAGCCGCGACGGCAGTCTTTCGCCGTTCAACAAAGGCGTCTTTACGATTGCCCGTTATTGCAACGCGCCATTGAAACTCATTTTAATCCGGGGAACCAACAAACTGTTTCAACCCGGTCATTTCCTTTTCCACACTCAAGAACATAACGAAATTGAACTCCGGTTAATCGGTTCGCTCAATCCGGATTACAAAAGCAAAGATTTTTCCATCGCTGCCCTGGCTGACGAGACCAGAAAAATATTCGAAGAAAAAATAGACCATTTAAAATCAGATAACAAAGGGGACTAGGTTATGGAACTTCAGGAAGCCATTTTAAAACGCAGAAGCGTCAGAAAATTTACCGACGATGTTGTCACCGATGAAGAACTCAAACAAATCTTTGAGGCCGTACGCTGGTCGCCCTCCTGGGCCAATACTCAGACTTGGGAATTCATCGTCGTCCGCGACAAAGCGCTGATGGAAAAAGTCGCCGGCACCTATTCCGAAAAAAACCCGGCCACAAAATGTTCTCTAAGTGCGTCCGCTCTAATTGTCGCCTGCGCGAAAACAGCCATTTCCGGTTGCTACGGCGGGAAACAGGTCACTTCAATTTCCAACTGGGAATTTTTCGATCTGGGCATCGCCGTTCAGACGCTTTGCCTGAAAGCCCATGAAATGGGACTTGGAACCGTGGTTGTGGGTTTAATGAACCACGAAGCCTGTGAAAAAATTCTGGCCGTGCCCGAAGGTCACAAAGTTTATGCCGTCATTCCGATCGGCCGACCGGCCACCGAACCCAAGGCAGGACCGCCGCGCAAATCCCTTTCCGAAATGGTATTTTTGAATAACCTCAATAAGCCGATGTTCTAAATCATTCCAACCCACCGGCAGGGAGCTATCTCCCTGCCTTTCCAAAAAGCGTGTAACTTCAGCTTCCGGCTGCGTTATTCATAAATGAAGATATAAAAAATAGCAAAGTGTCCCCAGATTTTCGAAATTTTCGGAACCGGCCACAGGGAATATCCGGTTGATTTTACTTATAAAAAATGGTAATTTAAATTTATGAATAAAAAGCAAACCGCCATACACCGAATGACGGATCATCAGGACGACAATTATGTCCCCGGCACGCCGGAAGAGCGGATTCTGCTTGTTTGGCCGTTGACACGTGAAATATCCTCCCTGAGTATAAAGCATCATGCTGAACGAAGACTACAAAGACATTTTACACGCCTTATCCGACGAGAACGTTAGGTTCCTTCTTGTCGGAGCGTATGCACTTGCGGCTCATGGTTATCCCCGGGCCACGATGGATATCGATATCTGGGTCATGCCATCTCCGGAAAACGCTGATGCGGTTCTGCGGGCTTTGCAACGTTTTGGCGCTTCATTGCAGAATTTAACCAAAGAAGACCTTCAGAAGGACGGAACAATTTTTCAAATCGGAGTTGCCCCAAGACGGATTGACATTATCACCGCGGCCTCGGGGCTCCAGTTCGAACCTGCTTATCAACACTCAATTCAGCTGAATATAGAGGAAATGGAAGTCCGTATTCCTTCGATCGACGACCTTATCCTCAATAAAAAAGCAACAGGAAGAACAAAAGATCTTGCCGATATTGAAATCTTGGAATCTTTAAAAAATTCCGAAAAACGTCTTTGAAACAAATGCACAAATAATTCTGATACTGGTTTAGTCGTCCTTCGATTGAAGCCACTATGAATCTCGATAAGCCGATGTGTTAATATTTAATTTAAAGCGATCATCCGCAAAATACCCAGCGATGATGAAAATATTTTCAAAATAAGAAGGGGAAGTTGAATGTTATGAAAGCCTCTTTTATCCGCAAAGTTCTGATCATGATCGTCAGTCTGTATGTGACGCTGAGAATTACTGTCATCGTCTTGTACTGGACAGGCATCAAGGGCGGGTATCCCAGAAAAGACGGAGACGGACTTTTGACCTGGTGGTCCAACGGTCTGGTCAATGCCGCCCGTATTAAAAAGACGGTTTTCGATCCCTTCAACGTTCGCATCGAACCGGGCAAGCGCTACATCATCATGTCGAATCACCGCAGCCTCTATGATATTCCCCTGTCGATTCTTTCGCTGCCGGGCAGCATTCGCATGCTCACCAAAAAGGAACTGTTCAGGATCCCTTTGTGGGGACGCGGGATGGCGGCGGGCGAATTCATTTCCATCGATCGCCATAACATCGAACAAGCCAAAAAGGATCTCAAAGCAGCCGGCGAAAAAATGGAGGATGGCATTGTATTGTGGATCGCTCCGGAAGGCACGCGTTCGCGAACCGGCCGGTTGGGATCGTTTAAGAAAGGCGGTTTCATCCTGGCCATTGAAACCGGCGCACAGATTATACCGGTCGGCATCCGGGGTTCAGAGAAAGTGCTTCCGGCCAAGACGTGGGACTTCTATCTGGATCAGCAGGTGGACATTCATATCGGTAAACCGATTGACGCCTCGGCTTATACTCTGGAGAACAAGGACGAACTGATTGAAGCGGTTCGGCGTGAACTAAAGGCTCTGTGCGGTGAAACCTGATGTTGGCTGGCGACCTTCTCTTTGCCCTGCTGAAACGGGACCAGCTTAATGTTTCGGTGGCGTTATTATTGAATGAAGATGAAAAAACAGTAAGGTGTCCCCGGATTTCATCAAATTATCCTGTCATCATCTCCGGCACACAATGGCCACGCAGATGTTGAATGCCGATGCTGATCTTTCCACCATCCAGGATCTTTTAGGACACAGCAGCGTTAAGACCACGCAACGTTATTGTCGTATATCAAATCTTAAAGTACAGCGGGATTACTTTAAAGCGATGGAGGTGATTATGCAGCGAACGGTTTGCAGCCAACACAGCGCTTGACGAAAGAACAAAAATATGAAAATTTAAACAACGTGTAACTGATTAACATCAATAAGAAAAGCAGAATTTGGTACGTATAGCTTCCTGTATTCCTCACAACGTCAATTTTGAAAATTATACTGCCTTTCAATTCAAAATAAACAAAATTTACGATTAGCTAATTCTATGATACGGAATTAGAAAAAGGTTTTGCTTTATTTATTGCGTTGAAATTTTGATTATGAAGAAAAAATATACTTATTTTATTTTAATATTTTTTATATGTGCTATTCTTTTAAGAATTTCACTTTGTTGGTATAATCCACCCAAAAATTCTTTTGACAACCATTTTACTCCTATAAAGATTATTCTCGAAACTGGTAACATTCCGGCAAAAGACGATTGTTGGCAATGTTATCAACCACCAGTATATTATTATGTTTCTGCAATTTTCTCGAAAGCTTTTATTGGGATCGGCATCAATATAATAAATTTGCCAAAGATTCTTCAGTTTATTAATTGTTTATATGCAATATTATCCATCATCTTAATTTATTTAATATTGAACAAACTTAAATTACCTGATTTTTCAAAAATTCTTTCCTTCGGTATAATCTGCTTTCTTCCCAGACACATATACATGTCTGCAATGGGGACTGCACCCCTGCGGTTAGACAGATTGGGTTAGAGCAGTCGGCCAGGGTTTATGGTTGTTAAAAAACAGTTCTTCAAATTCCACCGGCGGTCTGTATCCAAGAGATGAGTGCAGACGTTTGCGGTTGTACACTTCTTGAATGAAAAAAGGAAGCCGAATTTGAACATCATCCAGGGTTCGGTATTCCCAAAGATAGATTTCTTCAACTTTGAGTGTTTTGAAAAAGCTTTCAGCGGTTGCATTGTCATAGGGATTTCCCTTGCGAGACATGCTGATCAGAAAGCCGTATTGCAAGAGAGCTTTGATGTAATCATGAGACGCATACTGAACACCCCGATCAGAGTGATGAATGACGCCCTTCGGTGGCTTCCGGTGGATAATGGCCATGTTCAAGGCTGCAAGACACAGGGCGGTATCTATGTTGCGAGAGATAGCGTAACCGATAGCTCTCCGGGCAAACAGGTCCAGAATAACCGCCAAGTAGACGAAACCCTTCCGGATGCCAATATAGGTAATGTCTGCGGCCCAGACTTGATTGGGCGCTGTAACCACAAGGTTTTCTGTGCGATTGGGGTAAATCCGCTGGCTGTGATTACTATCCGTCGTCTTTATCCAGCGACGTTTGGTTTTTCTTAATAGCCCTCGTTGACGCATGATGCGCAACACTTTCTTATGATTAACCGGAATACCCCGGCGGTGAAGTTCGCAAGTTACACGACGATACCCATAACCCGGAAATTCTTCGATAATGGCTTCGATCTGGGTGATGAGTTCCGAGTCATCCCCGGAATGGTTCTTTGATAGATGATAATAGGTGCTACGAGGCAGGCTCATGAGTTGGCACCCCCTTTCCGTGCTTTCGAGGAGGTGACGGTGTTCAACAATAAATTGTCGCTTTTCTTCGGTAGCGTCAAAAGGCCCCTCTGAACGGCTTTTTTTAAAAACTCGTTCTCCAGGGTCAGTTTGCCGACCAGTTGTTCCAGTTGGTGAACACGGTCTTCAAGGGCGGCTTCTTTACTCGGCTCATTGTCAAACCGTCCCTTGGCATATTGCTCTTTCCAGTGATAAAGAAGGCCTGAAGAAATCTCATAGCGGCGTGTAAGTTGGGCTGGTGTGCTCATTCCGCTCAGAAGTTCTTCAACGATCTGGCGTTTGAGTTCAACAGCAAAACTCCTTCGGTGCTTCATGGCAAGATCCTTTCTCCCGTTTCATGGGACTTTGGTTCCTGCCAACTACTCTAACATATTTTGTCCAACTTGAGGGGTGCAGTCCAAAACAGATTCAAAAGCATCAAAAAAGTATCAAAAGTTTTCACAAATTAAGTTTTAAAGAAGTAATGAGACTCGCTGGGTTTTGAAGTAAGGTTTTTTATCCCATATGGCGAAGGATTGCACAGAAAGAAAACTTGAGGAGGGCGGCATGAGAATAAGGAATAACAAAAAAATCAATAGATTCATTTTGTATATTTCTAAGGCTGATTTACAAAAAGCAATCAACAAGACAGTTCTGCAATTCTTTACAGTATTAATGTTAATAATCTCGATGATAACCGTGGGAGGATGTGCAACCATGCAACAAAAAGAATCAAAAGAAGTTAAAGACGAGATTAGCAATCTCAGTTTCTCCTATGACAGTAAGAAGGTGTATTTTGACCGCTGCCGTGATGACGGCTGCCAGATACAGGTTTATGATCTAGAAAACGACGAACTAGCGGCTTACCAATCCCCGAAGAATGAGCGCTGGACCATGGCAAGACAATCTTATGATGGGAAAAAAATAGTTTTCTCCGTCATTCCCATAGTGGGAAATGATCTCGATCTGACGAAGATGCAAATAGGCATTATGGATACCGACGGCAAAAACTACAAGAAACTTACAACCGATTCTCTGCCCAAGCTTTATCCAACTTTTTCTCATTCCGGCAAGAAGGTTTTGTATGTCAAAGCCAGCCGTATCAGAAAGGAAGGCCGAACACCTGCATCAGATTATGATGCATGGGAAGTGGATATAGAAACAGGCAAAGAAACCCGTTTAACATATTTTAAATATTTTCATATGAGTAGCGTCAGCTATTTCCCGAGCGATGAGAAGATATTTTATCGGGCTGAAGGGCCTTTTGCCTTTCCCGGTCTTGAACTGCCGAAAGACGATATTAAAAAGGCCATGAAAATGATTGCCGCGGAAGCGAAAAAGAGACAAGTTTATATAGTTGGCTTACTAACGATGAAGAAAGGCGATACATTTCCGGAGAGGCCTTATTATCTTTTTGAAAAAGGACATCCTCCGATTCGTCCCTTGTTGAGCAAAGACGGAACAAAGCTGTTTTTTGAAGCGGCAGGCAAAGCAGGGACATTTTATCTTTATTCACCGGATGGGAATCACCGGCTTGTACATCACGCTGGGTCCGTCCAATCCGTAGCTCTTTCATTGGATGGGGAATTACTAGGCATATGTCGCGATGATTCAATAGTTGTTATACGCATTTCTGATGATACATATTACCGTTCAATTTTCTTGCGACGTTCTCCAGATTGGGATCAGACCCTTCGCAAAGTGCCACACTTAAACTTAAGATTGATGCCAGAAGTATCATCACGTATTATTAAGTCAGATAGATGAATAAATTCAGAAACAAGCATAATTAAAGATAGTTGGAAATTATCAAATTGCGCGATATGCACCACATTAAACGGAGGATTTAAACATGTCTACATATGAATATCGTCCTAATGGACCGAAAACTGATCCTGTTTACAAAATCGGTATCAGAGATCATGTAGGAAGACAGAAAACTGCAGATATAAGTACATTTGCACTTATTGTTCCTACATACGGCGCATGGGCGGGTCCATCGTGGGGGGCGAATCACCGTTCATCAACGACTAGCACAATTAACTGGGATTTTGATCCATGTATGAATGAAAATATTAAGAAAGATGGTGCAGACCCTAATAAATGTTACAGCATGATAGATGCCATGGCCAAACAACATGATTGGAATTATGCAATTGCTGAGCATGGGGATTCCAACTATGAAGCGTCGCTCAAGATGACTGCGAGATATAAACAAAAGTTGTGTTTAGGAAGATAGGTGGTGTATCCACCGGTTGGTTGTTTCGCGACAGTCAGCCGGCCAAAAAATAAAAGGAAAGGATA
>Ga0209606_1001771_pt1 | contig 25944 bp, 28 predicted proteins | sample AD_UKC057_MetaG_FD_184412 | JGI IMG/M metagenome (GOLD analysis project Ga0209606, IMG submission 184412) | Active sludge microbial communities of municipal wastewater-treating anaerobic digesters from USA - AD_UKC057_MetaG (SPAdes) (version 2) | ecosystem: Engineered > Bioreactor > Anaerobic >...
CTCTGCGCCTCGGCAAATATTTTGGCGTTTCGCCGGAAATCTGGCTGAATCTGCAGACGGATTATGACATGCGGGTTGCCCGCCGGACAATCTGGCCTGCCATCGAGCCCCGCATCAGAGTGCGTGCGGCGTAAAACCGAGAAGATGATCAAGGCCATCAGCGTGCGAACATAAAAAGAACTAACCGCTTACATAAATACGCCGCCGGTTGTTGAAGAAGTATCAGCCATAGGTTAAGCTTGAAGGAGGAACATTGAATGGATGCCCAATATACTGCCATAGTAAAACAGGAAGGGGATTGGTGGATAGGTTGGATAGAGGAGGTTCCGGGCGTAAACTGCCAGGAACACACCCGACAGGAACTTATCGAGACACTTCGTGCAACCCTCCATGAGGCCATCGAATTTAACCGCCAAGATGCGATTGCCTCCGCCGGGAGCGATTATGAAATAGAGAGAATTGCCGTCTCCGCATGAAAAGAGAAAAATTGTTGTAGTACCTTCGAACGTGTTGGTGCGAATTCATCAGAGAAGGTCATAGGCATTCTTGGTGGGGTAATACCAACCTCAACAAACGCTCATCTGTGCCAAGACATAATGAAATTGACGACGGCCTTGCAAGAAAAATATGCAAGGATCTTGGGATAAAACCAATAAAATGAGCCATTTGACAGCAATGGATGGAAACGTGGCAAGGTCGTTTAAGGAGGGGCAAAAATCAGCGGAGGAAGCGGAGGAACGGAAAAAATGGTTGAAGGCCAAATACGAGCAGCGTCTATTGGAACTCGACGGGATACTCACGGCGATGAAGGGCGCTCCCGAGTTTGAGGATGTTGAGGAAGTTGTCTCGCAAGAACACTTTGACGACATGGTGACAGCGTTGGCTATGTTTCACGTATCGGAAAATGTCGGTGATATTGAGGAGACATCCCGGAGGATGGAATATGAAATTTGGAATCTGCCGAATCCGTACCTTTATATGTATGAAATGATCAAGAAATTCCATCCACGTTATGCGGGGGCCGAAGTTGATGACGACGGCGACAGGGAGCATGGCAGGAAAAATAAGGGCAAACATATAATTCATTAGCTCTGAAATTGAAAGAAGGTCGTTCCAATCTATTCCCTCTGCCATCATCGCCATGATGATTCTCATTATCGGTGCAATGACGCCATTCAGCCTCAGTCCCGCTTACGGATCGGCGAATTCCCGTCCTACCCTCCCAACTGCGGATTTCAAGGTTGAAAACGCCGTCGTCAAGATCTTTGCTACTAAGCGCAATCCTGATCCCTTCAGGCCCTGGACCAAACAACCTTCTCAAGAGATAAGCGGCAGCGGTGTGGTGATCGAAGGGAAGCGAATCCTTACGAACGCGCACGTGGTGCTCTACGCAAGTCAAATAGAGGTTCAGGCTAATGAGGGGAGCAACAAGATTTCCGCCACTGTTGAGGCATGCGCACCGGGAATCGATCTTGACTTTAATTTCAAATATCGAGGTCCATCTCACATCCTACTGAAGGCGCACCTATAGCAGCGGGGGAAACGTACATTATGAACGCTTTGGATTCGCAGGAAGTTATGGAGCCGTTGCGGGAAGCCTGTCAGGGTATGTTTATGGGGAATGCTTCGGCATGCCGCCGGGGCTCCGCCGGTGCACCGGCGGGGGTAAATATATGATATGCAAAAGGAATTGTTAGCATGGCGCCCTGTTTTCCGTCGTTGCGCCGGGGTGGCGAGAGCGGTTGTAACCGGCCTCAACCGGGGAGGGAGGTCGGGGGTCGGAAAAGGCCGCTCCGGGACGACCTCGGGGGCGGCGGCGGGTGTTTTTGGGAGAGTGACGAGAATCGACGCTCAGGAACATTATGATATTAAAAAGGAAACAACCGACCCCCGAAAAATTTTACCCCCGAAAAATGACCGCCGGTCATTTGCCCGATTGTAGAGAGGACCTGCGGGCCTTCGGGTGGAGAAGGGGAGATCGCCGGCCTGATCCTCGATGTCTGGCTCCGCTCCGGGGCCGAGGAGGAGCGACGAGCCAACTTCGGTCGCCTGGGGGATGAGATCCCGGCGGCAACCATTCGAGCTGGAGGGCGCCGCCGGGGGTGAGAAAGGCGGCAAGTTCCTGACCCGCCGCCCACAAGTCCAGCGTTTCTCTACTCGTCCCTCCCTTACGCGCCATCGTCGTGTCTTATGGGCCTCCCTAAATTTTTGGGGATTTTTCGTCTATAGTCTTGATGACCTTGGCGGAAGGAAGTTAAAATGATTCACTCCCGGTTTGTCAATGATTATTTCCGCCCGCTTCCCGGATCGTGTCGCATGAACGCCTAATTTTGTTGACATTAAAAATATTATGATATAAAAAAACCCACCCCAAAAATTATGACTCCTATGCGGAGTAAATTATGAGCGCAAGGTCTTTCGCGTCGTCGGAGCCCCAGCCGGCGAGATGGTAAATCCTGAATTAAATGAGAGGTGTTGTCGATGAAGATGCGGAGAATCGTCCCGATCTTGATACTGGTTCTTGTCCTGTCACCGGCGGGCGTCATTGCCGCATAGGAGGTCGATTATGTTTACCTGGATGGCCAGTCCGGAAGGATGGATTGCCCTGGGGACCCTGGCGGCCCTGGAGATTGTCCTTGGAATCGACAACATTATCTTCATTTCCATCCTCGTGGGACGTCTGCCGGCGGAGCAGCGCGGCATCGGGCGCAGCGTGGGGCTGGGCCTGGCCATGCTCACCCGCCTGATGCTTTTGTTTTCCATCGTCTGGGTGGCCAGCTTGACCAAGCCCTGGTTTGCCGTCCTGGGCCAGGAGATTTCCGGGCGGGACATCATCCTGATCGGCGGCGGGATTTTTCTCCTCGCCAAGGCGACCCATGAAATCCACGCCAGCCTCGAAGGGATCGAGGAAGCGCATATTACCTGTAAAAAGGCTACTTTGGGAATGACCCTCATTCAGATCGCCCTCCTCGACGTGGTGTTCTCCCTCGATTCGGTGATCACCGCCGTGGGGCTGGCCCAGCACATCTCCATCATGGCCACGGCGATAATCCTCGCCGTGGGGGTCATGCTCTTTGCCGCCAAGCCGATTTCGGAATTTGTGGACGGTCATCCCACCATCAAGATCCTCGCCCTGTCTTTTCTCATCCTTGTGGGCGTCACCCTGATCGTCGAAGGTTTCGATGTCCATGTCCCGAAGGGATACATATACTTTTCCATGGCCTTTTCCGTGACGGTGGAAATGCTCAACCTGCGGATGCGCAAAAAGCAGATCGAGCCGGTGAAATTGCGAAAAGAGCTGACGGAGATAATCAATAAGACTTGAAAAGGACGAAAGATCCCAACACCGGCATTGGCATGACCGCAATGAGATGCCGCGTGACTTCACTCGAGGTCATCAGCGGTTAATATCATGAAAGATCAAGATATTAACCGTTTTTCCGGCATAAGGATGCGCCGGTCGGTCGTGCGTCTGGCGGCGGTCGCAGGCGGCCTCGCCGTTGTGCTGTGGACTATCTGGCCCTGGCTGCCGTTGGCAAAGAACCGGCAATCCCGGACGATGGTCATCTACGGCTTCGCCATTGTAGAGAAAACCCTTACTAAAAGCATCTTCCCCGCCTTTCAAAAAAAGTGGAAAGAGAGGACCGGCGAGGATCTGGAGATTATCAGTTCCTTCGGTGGTTCGGGAACGATGACCAATCAGTTGATTATGGGCGTCCCCGCGGAAGTGGCTATCCTGTCCACCGAATTGGATATGCAACGCCTCTACCGGAGCGGAGTCCTCAAGACAGAGTCATGGAAGCGACTTCCCTATGGCGGCGTGATGAACCGCACTCCTTTCATCATTCTCGTACGTCCCGGCAATCCTAAAGGGATCCGTGATTTTGACGATCTCGCCAAAAGAGGGGTCCGGATCGTCCACCCCGACCCCCTCGTCTCGGGGGCCGCTAATTGGGCCATCATGGCCGAATATGGCGCCGCCTTGCGGAAACCGGGGGCCAAGGAGGCACAGGGCAAAGCCATGCTGCTGGGCATCTGGCGCAACGTGGTCTCCCAGGCGGGGAGCGGCCGGGCCGCTCGCACTCAGTTTGAAAACGGCTTCGGCGACGCCTTGATAACCTATGAACAGGACATCATCGCCACGACCGAACATCATGTTTCAACCCAGGAAGCGGTTTATCCCCGGAGCACGATCCTGAGCGAGCATACCGTCACGCCCATTGACAAGCACATCAAACCTCATCAACGGGAACTGATCCAGGCCTTCCTGGACTTCCTCTGGACCGATGAGGCCCAGCTTCTCTTCGTGCAAGACGGATTTCGCAGCGTAAAAGAACGACTCAACGGGGCCAATCCAAGAATCGGAGTCATTACCGATCCTTTTCTTATCGATGATTTCGGGGGTTGGGGAGAGGCGAAACGCAACATCATCGACAGGATATGGAAAGACGAGGTTCTCAAGGAGTTGAAATCATGAAAAGCAACGGCATGGCCGGCCAGAAGGTCACGTCCTTTCTCCCCGCGGGTTTCCTGTTGGTGGTGATGCTGCCCCTGATGATCCTGCCCCTGGCGGCGGTTTTCATCTATGCCCTCCAGGAAGGCCCAAAAACATTCATGGCGGCCCTGGCAACCCGGGATGCCCTCTTTGCACTCCGTTTCAGCGTGATTATCGCCTTCGCTACGGCGGCGGTCAATGTCGTCCTGGGAACCTACGCGGCCTATGTCTTAAGCAAGACCCGTTTCCCGGGGCGGGAACAACTGGGTATCATCCTCAACCTCCCCGTGGCCATTCCTAACGTGGTTGTCGGCACATCACTTCTGCTGCTCTGGGGACCCATCGGCATCCTGGGAAAGTTCCTGGAACCCCTGGGCATTCAACCCATGTTTACCGCCTTCGGCGTTCTTTTGGCTCACATCTTCGTCACTTTTCCCTACATGGTGGGCGCCGTCAAGCCGGTCCTGGACGACCTTCCCGTCACATACGAAGAAGCGGCATACACCATAGGCGCTTCCCGGCGGCAAACCTTTTACCATGTGGTCTTCCCCGCCTTGCGCGGCGGGATCATCACCGGCGCTCTGCTCACCTTTGCCCATAGCCTGGGGGAATTCGGCGCCACCGTAATGGTTTCGGGAAATCTGCGCCTGCAAACGCAAACGGCGCCCCTTTACATCTTCTCTCAATTCGAGGGGGGCAATATCGCCGCTGCCAACTCTGTCGCCGCGATTCTGGCCGTCATTTCCTTTTTTCTCTTTTCCCTGATCCTCTATTGGAACAGAAAACGGGAAAGCAAAAAGGCTCGATAATGATACTGTTTTTTCTTTAGAGGAGATACGCGGACCATATGATCGGCATTGAAGGAATCAGCAAAAGGTTTGGCGACAACGAGGTCGTCAAGGATATGTCTCTGACGGTAAAGGATGGAGAACTGCTCGTTCTTCTGGGGGCCAGCGGCAGCGGCAAGAGTACTGTCCTGCGCATGGTGGCGGGGTTGATATTTCCCGATGAAGGGAGGGTTCTTCTCGATGGCGTGGATATCACCCGGTCCAGCCCGCGGGAGCGAAATTTTGGCTATGTATTTCAGAATTACTCGATTTTCCCCTCCATGACCGTGGCGGAAAACGTGGAATTTGGGTTGAAGATAAGAAAAAAACCTCCCGAGGAACGGAAAAGGCAGCGGCAACGCCTTCTCGAGATGGTGGGCTTGGAAGAACTCGGAGAACGCTACGCCTCACAGCTTTCCGGAGGTCAATTACAGCGGGTGGCCCTGGCCCGATCCCTGGCATACAATCCCCGGGTTCTCCTCCTGGATGAACCCTTTGGCGCCCTGGACGCCAAAACCAGGATTCAGCTCCGCCAGGCCGTGCGGAATGTCATCCGGCAAGTGAACGTTACCACCATCATGGTCACCCATGACCAGGACGAGGCTTTCGAAATGGCGGACCGCATCGCCATTCTCAATGAGGGACGCATCGACCAGTTGGGCCGTCCCAGTGACATTTACTACCATCCCATTACATACTTTACCGCCGATTTTGTCGGAGAAATCAATTTCTTTGCCGGAACGGTCACGAGGGTGGAAAGGGAGGGCTGCGAAATCGAACTGGCCGGTGGCATCCGTGTCTTTCGTCGCGGCGCCTATCCCTTCGCACCGGGAATGCCGGTGCGTTACGGCATCCGTCCGGAACAAATGACGATCAGCCTTCTCGAACCGAAATCACACGAAAACGGCATCTCCGGCATTATCGAGAAAAACCTTTTTTTAGGTGACATCACCCGGTATGCCATTCGTCTTTCCGACGCCCGTCTTCTCGATGTGCGCATCTTGAACTACCTGTTCATGGATGGCATGGCCATGCCTTACGATCTTAATGAAGAAGTCTGGCTTATCTGGAGCCAGGGTTCCGGAATCATCCTTGCTGACGCCTGAACGGACAACCATCGGAAAGAATGTGGAAATATTAGTAATATCAATTTGTAGCCAGCGGATATGCGGTCCCTTGCGTGTTCAACCCGCGGCGTGGATCAGGGCCAATCCCCCAGCTAAGATCAGGGCGTAGGTGGCGAACATCAGCCGGTTTACCCGGAGGATGTCCCGGGCCTCCAAAGGGCGCAAGGGGTCGCCCATGGTGGGTCTTGCTGATGGTTGACCGAAATAGTGATTGAGACCTCCCAGTTGCACCCCGAGAGCCCCCGCCGTCGCCGCCTCGAGCCATCCGGAGTTGGGGCTGGGATGGTGGCGCCGGTCCCGCCTCAATATCTTTATGGAATTGCGGACATTCAGCCCCAGGGGCAGGGCGGCGGCGGGAATAAGGGCGGCGGTCAGGCGGGCGGGGAGGTAATTGACGAGGTCGTCAAGGCGGGCAGCGGCCCAGCCGAATTCCCGGTAGCGCTCGTTTTTATAGCCGAAGGTGGAATCCATCGTGTTTACGGCCTTATAGAGCATGGCGCCCAGGGGGCCGCCGAGAAAGGCGAAGATCAGCGGTACGGTAACGCCGTCAGCGGTGTTTTCGGCGACACTTTCCACGGCGGCCCGAGTCACTCCCTGTTCATCGAGGACGTCTGTATCCCGGCCCACGATCATGCCTATGCGGCGCCGCGCCCCGGGCAGATCCCCCCGGGCAAGGGAGTCATAGACCTCCCCGCTGTGCCGGGTCAGGTCCCGGGCGGCAAGGGTCGTGTAGATGATCAGGATAGAGAGGGTGTCGCCCAGCCAGGGATAGAGCCGGCGCCCCAGCAGGAGCAGGCCCCAGCAGAGTCCGGCGGTGACGGTTAGGACCGCGAGTACCGTCACGATCCCCGCCAGGCGCGGGGAGGAGAACAGCTTTCGGGTGACCGTTTCGCTCAGCAGGGCGAAACGGCCAATGAATTTCACCGGATGGGGAAGCCGGCGGGGATCGCCCCAGAGCAGATCCAGGAGCACGGCGACAACGATTTGATATCCGAGCGGCATAACCGATGATCTCGTAACTGATTTATTTTATTACCACCAATGTAGTGCGCAGCTTTAGCTGTGCTATAGCGGACCTTAATGTCCGCGCTGCCTTGATCAACTCCGTTCTCGCCTCTATATTGTCATTCCCGCGAAAGCGGGAATCCAGCATTATCAAGAAGTTCTTGGATTCCGGGTCAAGCCAGGAATGACAGAAAAAGTCGTTTTTAAAAGGTTTCACTGCTTTGTGTCGGCCCGCCGTGATGAGTATCATCTTTCGTTGTGCCCGTAACGGGCATGAGGGTTAGACAAGGCAGGCCGCCAGTCCGGTCAGGGCCACCGCCGTTTCCGCGATTTCCGCGGCGGCCCCGACGGTGTCCCCGGTAAACCCGCCCAGCTTTCGATAAATAAGCCCCGCGATCAACAAGGCGGCGGCGATGCCGCTCAGGGCCGTGAGCAGTCCCGACCAGGGGGAGGGCAGCCACCCGCCGGCACCGAGGAACAGACCGGCAATAATCATGAAAATCATTGCGAAAATAGGATGGAGCCAGGACCGGCGGCGGATGAAGAGGGAGGCCAGTCCGCCGTCTTTCCGGGCGTAGGGCAACGCGGTGAGCATGAGGAGCATGGCCGTCCGTCCGGCGAGGGGCATGAGGATAATGATCCCCAGGCGCTGGTCGTGAAGCAGCGGCGCCAGGGCGGCGATCTTCAGGGCGAGGACGAAAAAGACGGCCAGGACCCCCATGGTCCCGATGTGGCTGTCCCGCATGATCTCCAGCATCCGCTCCCGGTTACGGACGCTGAAGATGCCGTCGGCGGTGTCGGCCAGGCCGTCCAGGTGCAGGCCGCCGGTTATGAGGACCAGGAGCAGGACGGTCAGGACGGCGGCGACCCCGGAGGGAAACAAGAGCGAAAAGACAAAATCGCCGACCGCCGCCGCTCCGCCGATAACAAGGCCCACCACCGGGAAAAAGGGCAGGCTGTCGGCGATATCCTTTTCCCCGATGCCTTTGCCTCCCGGCACCGGGAACGTGGTGAGGAACTGAAAAGCGGCAATGAGTGCCTTCATCGGAACATGCACCTCGAGGGAATTACGGCTTGCGGGGCGATCATTCCCGGGATCGGCTTCGTTTCTCCAGCCGCTGGCCAACCCGATCCGAAGTCGTCCAGGAGTCTGAAATCCTTGATAATAACACCAAACACCTTCTCCGCTATGGGGCGGTAAGGGCCGGGGTAGGGGTCATCAGCCCCCGGCCTGGGAGACGCCGGCCTCGGTGAAGGTGGCCACCTCCGTGAGGATTCGCGCCGCCGCCTCGACTAAATGCAAGGCCAGGGCCGCCCCTGTTCCCTCACCAAGGCGGAGATCCAGGTCAAGGAGCGGCTTTTTATCCAAACATTTCAAGGCTATATGGTGTCCCGGCTCCATGCTCCGGTGGGAGGCGATCATGAAGTTCCGGGCCAGGGGTTCGATGTGGGCGGCGATGAGGGCGCCGGCGGTGGAGATGAAGCCGTCCACCAGCACCGGCTTCCGTTGTGCGGCGGCACCGAGGATCAAACCGGCGATTCCGCCGATCTCGAATCCACCCAGTTTCGCAAGAATATCGATTGGATCGCTTATGTCGGGGGCATTGGCGGCTATGGCCTTTTCGATCATGGCGACCTTGTGGACCAGTTGCCGGTCGTCGATCCCCGTGCCCCGGCCGGTAACATCGGCGACGGGGGTGCGGGCGTAGAGGGCGACGATGGCGCTGCTGGGCGTGGTGTTGCCGATCCCCATCTCTCCCGTTCCGAAGACGTGGGTCTGCGGTCCCAGTTCCCGGGCGATCTCGATCCCCGCCTCGACGGCCTGCACGGCCTGAGCCCGGGTCATGGCGGGTCCCCGGGTCATGTCCATCGTCCCCAGAGCAATTTTTTTGTCAATGATCCTGCCGGCTTTTGTTAGCGCGGAAAGATCTCCGGCCACCCCCAGGTCGGCGACGACCACCCGGGCGCCGGCAAGGTGGGCCAAGACGTTGATCCCGGCGCCGCCGGCAACGATGTTGTGGACCATCTGGACCGTGACCTCCCGGGGATAGCCGCTCACCCCCTGGGCGGCGATGCCGTGATCCGCCGCCATGGTGACGACGGTCTTTCCGGCCACGGGGGGCGGCATCTGCCCGGTTATGCCGGCCAGCTCCTCCGCCAGATCCATGAGGCGCCCCAGGGCCCAGTGGGGCATGGTCAATTGATCGAGACGTGCCCGGGCCGCCGCCCGGGCATCCATGTCGATCCGGGGAAAATCCTGAAGGATAGATTCCAGTAAAGTCATGATGATATGCTTCCTTCCGCTCTTTATTTACGCTTCGGCAAAAGCCTTAAAAAATCTCTTTTCTTGCCGGGATTAATTGGGGTGGGCGAAAAAATTACTTTTTGCCCGGCGATTTACCCTTGATCCACATCGGGATCCCGCTGACCATGAAGGCGACGGTGTCGGCCTCCCGGGCGAACACCTGGTTGCACCTCCCGGCGAGGTCCCGGAACAGGCGGCCGCCAGGGTGTTCGGGGACGATGCCCATGCCGACCTCGTTGGTCACGAAGATCACCGTCCGAGTTCCGGGAGGCGCTGTGGCCGCCGTCCCGGTAAATGCGGGAGAGGCGGTGTCACCAGGTTTCGGGGGCGGCTTTTCCGGGGGTGCTTCCATTCCGGGCGGCCCGGTAGCTTGAGCCCCGGCTGGCAGCTCGGAAGGCGCCGCTTCCGAAATCAGCGTTTCCGACGGCGTCCCCGAATGATTTATGGAATTAGCGGTCGCCCGCACTTCCGGGTCCGCCTTTCCCGCGGCGGCGGCGTCTTCCGCCCCGAAACGGGCCACTCGTAAAACTTCGCGGGCTTTATAGGCGATGTCATCCTCCGTGAGGGTTTCGCCCCGCTGCTCGGCCCCGTACATGAGATTGTTGATCCAGAGGGTCAGGCAATCCACGACGATGACCCCGGTGTCAGGTCCCCACCCCAGGGCCTCCGCCAAGGCCGTTTCCTCCTCGATGGTCAGCCAGGATCGGTCTTCCCGGTCCCGGCGGTGCCGGGCGATCCGGGCCGCCATCTCTCCGTCCACCACCGGGCATGTGGCCAGATAGATCCTCGTTTCCGATATAGATTCGGCCAGTTGCTGGGCGAAGGCGCTCTTGCCGCTCCGGCTGCCGCCGGTAATGAGGATGATCCGGGCCATCAGAGCATTTCCTCCATTCTGGTCAGGGAACGGTGCAGATCGTTCCGGGAGAAGACCTCGATGGACAGGCCGCCCCGATAATCCTTCAGGAATGCGGCGATGATCCGCCATTCCCGGTCGGGAATCCCCATGAGGGAACGGTGATCCCGGCCTTCCTCCACACCGTGGAGATGGATCATGACGGTCCGGTCGCCGTAAAGATCCAGATATGTTTCCACGTCTTCTCCCTGAATCAGCAGATGGCCGATGTCGAGGCAGATCGGCAGGTCGAGATCCCTGATGAGGGGATAGATCCAGTGGAAGGTATAATCGATGTTTTCCACGGCCACGAGGGAGGGCGGCAGCCCCGCCGCGAAGAGAATCTCCAAGGAATATAGCAGGTTGGTTAGCCAGACGCCCACAATGTCGGGCGTCATTTCCTGGTGCCGGTCCTTTTCCAGGTGGAGGCAATAGGCTGTTGGCTGGAGGGAACGGGTCCGTTCATAGAACCTCATGATGGTGGCGCCGGCGGCGGCTCGGACGTCGGCATCGGGATGGCCCAGGAGGACGTCCGTGGGGAGATGGACGTTGTAGGTCAGGCGGTATTGCTCCCCCAGGGCGGCCAGGGTGGCGATGTCTTCCCCGGAGGGCAGATTGTCCTCCCGGCCGCTTTCGAACAGCACGAGTTCGATCTCGTCCAGCAAGGGCGCCAGAAAGCGGACATTGGGTAAAATCGCGTCGGGAAGGATATAAGAGGTGGTCCCCAGGCGAAAGGGAACGCGACCCTTGAGATCCGGCAGGATTGGTGAAGATATAACCATTTTATATCATTCCTTAAATTGCCTTCGTCGGTAACACATGGCGCCGGGCTTGTCAAGCAGGCTCTGTACCGGCGTTCCCGGCCCGCGGCGGGCGAAAGAATACCAGCATGTTTTCGCCTTGATGTAGACAACTTCCGTGGTTGTTGCCGCATTCGGCATAGGCCATTCTCGGATGCCCCCTTTCGATATGTCTTAGAAAAAAATCATATGGATACTGATTGTTTCGCTGCCGCCGATGGTTTTAAATATCCACTCCGCAAGGATATGTTCCATCTTCCCGAGCGGAAGTGGAGAATTGAGAAAGGAGAGCGCAAAAATGACGACCCAGAAAAAAAAGGTACCCCAAAATGCACCCGAATCCACAGAGGATAATAAGACCTTTAAACCCTATAAATGTCAGATGTTTCTGAGATATTACGGGCCTTGAGGGTTAGTTCGGGCATCGTGATGGTATTGGCGGCGGTAAACCTTTACCGTGTCGCGGACATGCCGGCTTGCCTTTCCGGGAAGAATGTATTATCTGCCCACCGGATAGGGGGAAGCGATGCTCATTCAGATCTACGAAATTCAGACGCCCCGGGAGGCGGAACAAATGATCGCCCTCGGGGTGGACCATATCGGGAGCGTCGTTCTGGACCGGGATAACTGGCGCGATCCGACCCTTCGGGAGGCGGTCCGTCTGACCGCGGGGACGGACGCCCGGAGCAGCCTGATCCCCCTGTTCAGCGACGTCGATGCGGTGTCACGGCTTCTGGATTACTACCGACCGGATATCGTCCACTTTTGCGAAAACCTCATTCCCGAGCCCGGGCTTGGTCCGGAGGCGCCGGGGGGATGGGGCGCCGCGACGGGAAAAATCGTCGATCTGCAAAGATTTGTAAGAGATAAATTCCCGGACGTGAAGATCACCCGCTCCCTGCCCATCCCGGCGGCGGCGATGCCCCGGGCCGGGCTTGCCGCCCTGGTGGAGATGTTTGCCCCGGTGAGCGATTTCTTCATGACCGATACGCTCTTGACTGGGCCGGGCGGCGCCGGGGGCGATGCTGCGCAGCCGGTGACCGGTTTTGTGGGTATCACCGGGATGACATGCGACTGGGAGGCGGCGGCCTGGCTGGTCCGGACCAGTCCCCTGCCGGTGATCCTGGCGGGAGGCCTGGGGCCGGAAAACGCCGCCGCCGCCATCGCCCGGGTGCAGCCGGCCGGGGTGGACAGTTGCACCCGGACCAACGCCGTGGACGCTCAGGGCCGCCCCATCCGTTTCCGGAAGGATATCAGTAAGGTACGGGACTTTGTCGCCACCGCCCGGCGGGCGGCGGCAACCATTGGCGAACCCCTAAAAAGATGACTCCGGCAGACGCTTACGCGGCTGACAGCATGAATTGTTATACACGGCGAACGACCTCGCTACGAAACCCCCAACTCTTTACCTAACTCCCTGAATTGCTTTGGGAATTCCGGCTGGAAGTTGAGGAAAACCGGGACCGGATACACGGCGCCCACCTTTTTCCCCGCTTCCGGGAGGGCCTGGACCAACTCCGCGAGCCGGCCGCCGGGGATGGCGAAGACGATCTCGTCATCCTGGGTCATAGAGAAGATCCGATCTCCGGTGCCGGGAATGGCGATCCGGGGCGTCTGGGTCCGGAAAGGCGCCAGGAGGTACTCCGTGCATTCCACCTTGCCGCCGAAATGGCCCTCCACCCGCTTACCCTTGTCGTAGGTCCATCCCTGGACCAGTTTCATGATCTGGGCCGGATTGCCGTAAAATACGATCGTATCGGGTGCGAAGGTCGCCCGCGCCAGCGGGGCGAGGAGGATCGCTTCGTATTCTCCTCGGGCAAGTCTATGAATTGTTTGTGCTTCCGCCCGGCCGATCTCTTCGGTTTGCGTGTAGCTGCCGATGCCAAACAATTTCCCCAGGGCCGCCGCTGAATCCTCCGCATCGCTGTACCCGAAGGCGAAAGCCGCCGGGATGCAAACGATGTCCTCTTTGGTAAGGCCGACGGTCCAGCCATAAAGGCGCGCCATGGTCACCGCCTGGCAGACGGCGATCTTTTTACCCAGCACCACCGACGGCCGCCGCGTCTTATCGGGAAAATCCTCCTTGCTTTTCAAGAACTTGACCGCCACGGGGGACGTCTTGAGTTTCAAATAGTTACTGATGAATCCTGCCGCTTCTCCAAAGTTTTGACCGCTCATCATCCTTCCCTCCTTTGTTTTACCGTTAAATGGATCATTTCTTCCTGGTTTCAACATGTTGTCGCCTTTCGTTGCTCGGATAATACAGAGAATCCTTCCCTGCTGGATATTGCGGGGAGTATAAACAAGCCGTCTTGTGACAGCAGTTTGATCAGGTCCGAATAACCGTCTATCTGCAAACTTTTCTTTCAACCCGCCACGGCGTATTCAAGCGACCGGGGATTTTCCACCCGCTTGGATGCCTCAAGTACTTCTATTCCGACGATATTCCCTTCCTTGTCGTAATCAATGATCACGCCGGGCTTGTCTTCATCGCTTTCTTCGATGGACTGGCTGCTGAACAGAATGCGCAGGACATCTACTTCCGGGTCGTAAAATACTTTCATGACTGCCTCCAATATTTACCAATCTTACTGGTTCGATAAACGGTCACCACAATGGCCGGTTCCAAAGTATCATCGACAATGGCTCGGAGCAAGAACTGCTTGCCGTCGCCAAAATCGACAACAGATTGATAAACCTTCAAACTCCCTCTTTCCGGGACAATTTGCTGAGGATCATTCAGTACCAATTCCAGAATTCGCTCAGGAATGGCACGTCTTTTCATTTCCTCCAGTGCATGGTTGGAAAACCGAAAAATCATTCATCCTCCTTAATCGCTGATGGGGAGAAAACACATCGATAACATAGACGTCATCGCTCAACAAGAAAGCTCCGATAGTCTTTATCGTTTTCTTCTATGCCTGCTGCTGAACAGAATGCCAGGACATCGTCAGCGCAAAAACCTCTGTGTAAAAACCTCTTGACAACGCATTGCTTTCTGGTTCATAAGGAAACCAACTCATCTACCAATGGCGGTAGAAGGAGCTCGGGGACCGCTTGAAAAGGCGGTCGCTGTTTTTTGAGCCGTTTTCCCCTGTATGACCCTCAATCAATACTCATTTCGAACTCCGGTGCCGCCGGTTTTACAGTGTCCCTTGTCGTTTGATCCCATTCTATAAAACTCTCGACTTTGCTGAAGGATATTCTTTTATCAGCCGATTGAGATTGCCCTGCGGGGCGGCATAGGCAATGACTATTTCATCGGCCAGATCCATCATCAGGCGATTTCGGATCAGCGCTGTTTCAACGGAAGCGCGTTTGACGCTTTCGTCAAAGGGTGAAATGATCAGCAAACGGTCTTTCCGTATCTCCGTCCGAAACTCCGGTTCAATGCTCCTTTTCATCCCCCTGGCCAGGACGACAATAATTGGCTGCGCCCCTTTGAGCAGATAATGAAGCACGTCCTTTTCTATTTGGGAATGAAATCCGGAAATTACACAACTTCCCCTTTCCCGCTGTTCAATCGCCCAGTCGTAGGCCTTCAGCACCACGGCCGCCGGGCATTTGCGGGAGCAGAGAAATGCCGTCTTATACAGCATGAGCAGTTCCGAATTGCCCAGAGTTTGAAAATTACCCATGATGGTATTTTCACTGTTTCAACTTTTTGTCTTGATTCCGCTTGCGGGCGGCGGCAATCTTCTTGATGCTTTCAGCCGCCCGCAGGTCTTTCGGCATCGTTCCGCTGCCCGTCCTTTTGGTTAATTGACGACATTCATATTCATATGCCCTCAAAATGTTTGATTGTTTCCGCAGAAGCCTTTTTCCATGCATCATATGAAACATGAAAAACCTGTCGGGGCACTATCTTAATCTTTATGCTGCCAGCTCTATTCTGACATCCTCGCGCCGCGTCCACAGAACAGGCTTGACATCATAATTTTGGAGTGCATCCAAAACGTTATTGGCAATATTTTGTTCTGTATCGTTCAAAAAGGCATAGGCCATCGTTTCCGGGGAGCGGACTTCTTTTGTTTCCACCCATGCCCATGCCAGTGATTCCGCCGTATCTCTATTGGGACGGTTGATGGTATGAACAATACGTTCGGGATATTTGCGGGATTTCGGGATAACGAAATCGAAAACATGATCGTAACCGCTTTTACCTGTAAACTTCACTTTCGGGGTGTAACGAATTTCTTGAAGATCAAGCCATTCAACAACGTCCTCAAAGAAAAGACTGGTTACAATGGGAACGGCCAAATGAAAAAGATCATTTACGGAAAGCATGGCCTGAATCAGATTATGCTTTTTTAGGGGGAAATTGTCCCTTGAGGCCTTTACCTCCAGGCGGCCTTCGTTTAATTGAACTCCGAAACCGTTTAATGTCATTTTAAGAAGAGCCTGCCTCTTACTTGAGTCCAGCTTGCAACCGGACTGTTTCAAGTCGTCGATAACATACCCGTCATCGCTCAATAGAAAGGCGCCATTTTTCCGTGTAGCATAAATTTGGAGGTAGTCATTGTGCCTATCGAGATAAGGCGTCGTTATCTCAATCCAATCATTAATTTGACGCAGGGTTGTTTTATCTCTCAGCCACGTGACATACTGATTAAGCAAATCACGAATGTCTTCGATCATATGAAAAGTCCTCTCTGGATGATGGGTGGATGCGTAACATGACAGAAGCCGCCTTCGGTATTGACGAAGGCCACGATGGTTTCCAGAGCCTTATGCACCATTTTTCCGGAGACCCGTTTAAACTCGATAGTGATACTCTCGTCCATGTCGCATAAGCGTTGAATCAACTCTCCAGTGATGGGAGATGCTTTTGCTCTCTTCATGTCTTTCATACCTTGTTCTTTTGCAGTGCGGAGATAATAACGATGTTCGCAATATAATAAATTTACCATGTTTCTTCCGATTCCTCCGGTTATTATCTTTTCTGGCAGATAATAAAATTAACTACACCTCCCACTATTTTGAGTTTATCCCAGCAGATTCATCAACTCGGACCTCCACTGCTGATAGCGACTGGTTTGCAGGGCCTGGAAAAAATCATCATAGTCCGCAGGTGTTAAAAATTTAAACCAGTAACGCTGGGCAATACCGTTTGCGGCGAGGGCCTTGTTCAAGGAATCAAAATGTTTTTTCCCATCCCGGTACTTTGCAGCGTTCTTTTTTGAATCATCGCCGTTTTTTTTGATTTCCACCACAATGATATCGTTGTCTTTTTTTATGAAAATATCGGGGTTGAAATTTTCCTGGCGGGTTTTCGTTTTTGCCTTCGTTTCGGGTTTGTAGGAATAAGGGAAGGAATAGAAGGATTTATCAGGATTCTTGATAAAAGCATCTATCACGCCCGAAAATGTGAAGAGCTTTTTGATGAATTGGCACTCCGGGGAAAAAGAGACATAGACGAGCCCCAGCGGCGTCTTGAATCTATTTTCTTCGATGTGATGGATATTTTCCTTCAGATACTTCAGATCGCTGATATCAACGCCATATTTCTTCATATCTTCCGAGGCCTTTTCAAAGTTCGCGCTTTGCTCGGCTATAGATTGAAACAAGATCCTCTGGTCGCCGGTCAGCCAATTTTCGCTGCCATTATCATAAAATAACATCCCCTCTTTTTTAATCGCCCCCTCGTTAAATGTCTGAAGGGGCATTGTCTCCATCGGCACGCCCTGAACCTCATTCGCCTTCATGCTCATTCTTGGATTTTCTTCGTGTAACTTCCGCATTACAGGACCGAAGGCCTGCTGGAGTTTTAGGTAATTCTCGCGACTCAGGAATGTTTCATCATAGCCCTTTTCCTTCAATTCCTTGACAATGGCGGTTTTGATCTGTTTTTTTGACCATCTTGCGGCAATTTCCTGATTTTCAAGCTGTTTCAGGTAGCCGTGGAGGTAGGCGGCGGCGGATTCGACTTCATAGAGACCTCGGGTGTAGATCTCAAAGCTGTATTCGCCGGATTCGACAAACTTATCGACATTTGTATAGCTTCTACTCTGGGGAACGAAACCGAAGGTTTTCGGATCTGCCGCCGGCTTATTTTTTGTTTCCGTGGTTGTTTTTACAGAATCATAAGAAAGATTGTGCAAAGGAAATGCATATTGCGATCTATTTGGGTCATATCCCCAAGAGAGGCGGTTTTCGATCTCCAGGATGTCTTTATAAAGATTTTCGATCTGATTCGTCCAGCGTTCATGATTATTGACCCGGAGTAGCACCGGCTTTTCCTTCCCCTTCAAACATTCGGGAATCCGCAGCCCCCGCCCTAAAACCTGGGCGATGAGCAATTTGGAATTGAAGGCCCGGTTTTCGTGGGGGACAACCTGAAAAACATTTTTCACATCCCAGCCCTCGGTGAGCATGCTTACGGATACGATCCATTCCACAGGATTATCCCGATCATCGACGGTTTTCAACAAGCGGATATTTTCTTTCCGAATTTTCTCGGGAGACCGGGCAATGATCTGACGCACCGCTTTTCCGTCCTTCGTGCTTTCCCCGGGAACACTGGAGGTAACCCAAATGACCTTTTTGCCTGCCGCTTCCACAGGAATTTTTTCCTTGGCGGCAATGAAATCGACCAGATCCTTCCAGACGCGGATGCAACTGCTGATTTTTTCCGTAACTACGATGGAGATGGGTTTTACATAATCGCCGTAATCTTCCCAGTTTTTACAGTGATATTCGTAGCTGTCCTGGAAATCCTTATCCATCTGCAACCCTTCTTCAAATTTGTAATCCACCTTTTTGATCACCCCTGCGTCAATCGCGTCACGGATGGAAAAACGGTAAAGAATGTCATGAAAATATTCGTCCCCGACGTAGGGCGTTCCGGAGAGGTTGACGATATAATGAAATCCGAACGCCTGATCTTTAAGAAAATCGAGCCATTTCTTGGTAATATTGTCCGTAGGGCTGAAGATATGATGGGCCTCGTCATTGATGACCAATACTTTCGCGCCTTTTCCCTTGAAGCTGTCCTCAATGGAAGACCCTGTCCGTTCATAGGTGGCATGGATGTTTTCCACGCAGATATCGCCTTCCAGAATGGGATCGTTGGAGCTCTTAATGGCCGGGTTTTTATGAACGGCCCCGGCCTCTTCAATGAGCTGCTTCAGGGTGTGGTCGCCAGCCAGCTTTTCGAATTTGTCCTTCAATCCCTCTTCGATCGTCAGGGACGGGCAGAGGACGAGGACCTTGTCCACGAGACCTTCGGCCAGGCAAAGCTGGGCCAGGGCGTAGATCACGAAGCTTTTGCCGGTACCAGTGGCCAGATCGATGCTGCACGCCTTTTTATCATGTAAAGGGAATTTGGATAAATAATCGGCAAGGGTTGCGTATTTTTGCTTCAATTTGCTGTTTTGTCTGTAATTCTCCCCCGCCAGTGCGGCGATATTTCCGTAATGAGGAGAAAAAAGGAACATGATAACCTGAATGATCGCATCCCGCTGAAAGGCATACTCATCGTGACAAAGGGCGGATAAAAAAGCGTCATATTTATGGACCACTTCCATGACTTCTGGGGCAACATCGCCAAGAAGCAAAACAAAATCGCTGTTTTTATAAGTCACTTCAGGCATGCTCAGAAAAATCCTCCCTTTTCAGGATTTGCTTCTTTTCATTGCCGTATTTATCGACAAAAATAACCATCATGTGATCCGTTGCCTTTTCTTCCGGGATGATGACATCCAGATAAGCGCAGTTTTTAACCCGTTCGGCATATCTTTCCGACGATGTCACGCCTTTTCTCTTCAATTCGGCGTTCACCAGCTCTTCCGCCCAATAAACTGCATCCAGATCGAATACCTGACCGTTAAAGTTGAAATCGAGGAGGACCATTGATAGGGTTTCAAAGTTCTCAAAATCTTCAGGGCTGGAGGCCAAGGTATCGGAACGGAAGGATTTGATCCTGACGACAAAATCCCGGCGGTTTTGAGTCAGGAGATCAATTTTTGCGGGTGCCAATCTCAGGCACTCTATCTCCACCACCGGCGGGCAAATAAAATCAAAGCCCACAGCGTCGATTACCTCATTCACTGCGGTTTCGGCACAAGGCTGGGAATAAGCCCCCAGGGCTTTTTTGTCGATCAGGCGGGTCAAAATGGAAATGGGGACTTTTAGAAAGACATAGGTTGTTTCTCCATAGCGTATCTCGTCCATAAGGAAGGCAAAACTGATAACCGGGGCGATCAGATAAAACCGCTCTCCCGCCTTGCCGCCCAGGACGCTGTGGAGGGATTCCACATATTCGACATCCAGGGTTTCCTTTTTGCTGTGGGGATAATCCCAGATGTAGGCGCTGTTGAGTCCGATATAGCCATCTACGGGAAAACCGTTGATACTGTGGCGATCTTCCCGGACTTCAAAGAGTTTCAGAACGAAGTCGCGATAGGACTGCCAGTCGAGATCGAGAATGGCCTGATTGTCATAGATCCCCGCATTGTAGAGGGTGAAGGCCTTGGCCTTCAGGGGCTTCTCCTTTTCGGCTTTCTCTTTCGGTTCGACAAAGATGACAACATAGGTGATATGGTCTTTATTGATGATCTTTCTGCCGTCTTCATCTTCCTGAAACGTTTTAATCCGGAATTTTTCTTCCGGACAGATCACGGTGAACTCACCGCCTTTCTGCGTCAAAGAAACAATACCGTGGAGATTATCCAGAAAGTGGCCGTCGATCTCAAATTCACCTTTTTTTGCCCTTTCGTTGACGATGAACAGAGCTCGCGAATTTTTCAACTGGTTATCGAAATCTTCAACACGCTCCGGAAGTTTGCGCTCGTCTTTCTTGGCGGCTCCGACCTGGGTGGTCAGATTGAGCATCCGTTTCTGAATAGTGTAGATTGCCAGTTTTCCGCAGTCCATCCCGATCCAGCGACGGTGCAATTTCTCCGCCACGGCCAGGGTTGTTCCCGAACCAGCGAAGGCGTCGAGGACGATGTCATTTTTGGTGGAAAACGATGTTATCAAACGGGCTAAAAGATCTTCATGCTTTTGCGTTGGATAGACCTTCTGATTTTCATAGGTCATAAGGTTTAGCCACAAGGAGTCAGCCAATTGCTGTGTTGCAGGCGCTCGCCAATACTGTGGTTTCCCTCGTTCATCTTTCCTTATGAAGCGAAGTTTTTTGCCGTTATCGAGCCAGTATTGGGCCAATGATCTACCATTTGCTTCATGTAAAAAAGTTTCGTAATTCTTGATTGCTTCTTTTGCTTTCGCTTCCCCCCAGACCCATTGACCTGTTTCGGGTGTGATTCCAAAAATATCATAACGCATCGTTGGTCGGTCGGCAGTGCTCCACAAATGATGCCAATGCCCTTCCGGGTGCTTTATAGTAAGTTTATCTATCCATATTGGTGAAAATGCCGATTCCTGGTTCTTACTATAAAATAAAAGTGTGTCATGGCGAACATTAAAGGAACTTATGTTATCGAATTGTTGTTGAAGATTCTTGATGAAGGGCCTTGGCAGTATAATTTCATTTCTGAAATTTGTTTCATCAAAAATTTCGTCCATAACAGCCTTGATATAGTGGACTTTTTTGTAATCTGCATGAACGAAAATATAGCCATCATCCGCCAAAACCTCTCTCAGAAAGATTAACCGTTTCCGCAGAAACTCGATGAATTGGGCGCCGATGATCTTGTCACGGTAGGCCTTCTCCCGGTCCTTCATGAAGTCCTGTTTCGTGGCGAAGGGCGGATCGATATAGACCAGCTTGATTTTATTCCGTGTTCCGTATTTGTTGGGTCCCCGTTGATCTTCGTAAAGGGATTTCAGGGCCAACAAGTTGTCGCCGAAGATCAGCATGTTTCGCCAGCCGTCGGGAAAGGAATGATCGGTATTGAAACTCCGCGCTTCCTGGAGGGGTGCCGACAGAGTTTCGGCAATGACATCCTCTTTGCGCTTCTTTCCTTGATAGACAAGCTGATAAATCTTGGTCAGTTCGACGTATTCCCGATCTTCCGCCGGAAACAGCTTGGTCTTGTAAAACTCCGGTAATGATTTTCCTTCCTGGAGTAAGGCGATGATCTTTTGTTTGTCATAATCGCTAAGGGCCATAGGCTTTTAATTCCTTTAAGAATTCACCGCAAGTTGGTGCAGGATAATCTTTGTCGTCTTTCCGATAATTCCAAGTTGCATGAGCAACGATAACATGGTTAACGTGGAATCAATGATGCTGATAGCATTTAATTCCTTCCAGAAAATGATGCTCGATGTTGTCAAAGATTTTCGGCATAGCGGTTGCTCATTTCAGGGGGTATGCCGGAGCTCCGGCATAGGATAACTAATTGATAAATAAGGGGAAAATAGGTGCTACCCAAAAGTTTTCCTCCCGAAAAACTTTCCGTTGTCGTAGGTGATTCGGTTAATTGTTTACTCTCATAATACCAATGCCTTCCGGATGCAATAAAATAGTTGGGCGCGCGCTGATATTTTTTGAGATAGAGAGAGCAACCTTGCGGGGGTATATTCCATATTGCCGATTTTCCTATGGTTCGCTGCGGGTAATGTTTTCGAGCCGGGAGATATGTTTCTTATCAAAGGAATAAATCTCGGAAATATTCAGCTTTTCCGCAAGGGCGGCAATATGGCCGTCCACAAAGTCCACATTTTGATCTTTATAGATCTCCAACGCCCTGGCAACGACGGCGCCATTGAGCACTTCCAGTCCCGGCGTGGCCAAAATGGCGCGGATCATGGGCACAATAGCCGCCGGCTTCAGGTCATAAGAGGATTCCAGCACCCAGATCAGTTCCGCCAGGACGAGGTCCGAGGTAATCAGCTTGACATTGCCGATAGTTGCTTCGTTGAGGAGCGCCTCGACCCGGTCGGCCTTTTCGGGATCGTCATCAGTCAGGTAGCGAACGAAAAGATTGGTATCCACAAAAGCGGTCTTCATTCATCTTCTCCCTGAACTCTTTCCGCAACGGCGGCCTTGGCCCGTGCCCGTTCCGCGGCAAAGGGTTCCGCCGCTCCGGACTTCTTGACAGCGCCACGGAATGATTTCAAGGTCTTGACGGGCTGCAAAACGATCCGATCTCCCTCCCGGATAAAAGATATCCGGTCGTTAGTCCGGATGTTCAGCATATCCCGTATTGCTTTGGGAATGGTAACCTGTCCTTTGGCGGTAACCGTGGACAACATATTTCCAACCTCCATATATATTCTTACGAGTTATTATGCGTAAGAATATATGCGCTGTCAAGCTTGTTTTCTTACATTTTCAGTTTACACCAGCGAGGCCAGAAAGCGGTCCGCGCTGACCAGCCGGACCCCGCCCTTTTTCACATCCACATCCTTTTCGGCGGTGAGCTGATATAGATAAGGGATCGGCAAACGAGTTCCAAAGTAGTTGAGATGCCGCGATATTTCCCGGGAGGAGGATTTCACTTCCACGGCGAACCAGGGCTGCTCGTCCGCCGTGACGAGAAAATCGACCTCGCGACCGTCCACATCCCGCAGGAAATTGAGTTCCATCCGATAGCCCTGGGTATCGGACAGGTAGTGACATAGTTTGAGAAGGTGAAAGGCGACCATGTTTTCAAGCTTGACGCCGTCGTCGTGCTGGATTTCCGTCCAGTCCAGAAGGTAGAGCTTGGGCTGTTTCCGCAACGATTTTATCTTGTTGTGGCTGAACGGATAGATGCGGAAGGCATAATAGAAGGATTCCAGGATTTCCAGCCAATGGGCTGCCGTCTTGTGATCGACGGCCAGGTCTTCCCGGACGGCATTGAGGGACAGCAGAGAGCCGAGGCGACCCGGCAGCATATCGAGCAGGATCTGCAACGAGGAAAGATCGCGGATACTTGCCAGATCCCGGATGTCTTCCCGGACCAGCCGCTCCTGCCGCTGGGTTCGCCAGCGCCGGAGAAACCTGCCGTTCTGCTTCATGAGCGGTTCCGGAAATCCGCCGAATCTCCAGAGGAGATCATGGACCGCGGAGATCGTGGCGCCGGGGCCGGCCAGGGCGATTTCCTTGCCGGGGATCAGTGGGTTTTCACTCTCCAGGAATTCGGCGACGGAAAAGGGATGCAGACGGTAATAGTAGTATCTGCCCATGAGCGAGTCCCCGCCGCGCCGGTAGACATCGAGGCGGGCGCTGCCGGTGACGAGCATCCGGTAGGACTCCCGTTCCTTGTCGAAGAGTCCCTTGAGGTAATTCTTCCAGTCCTTGTATTTGTGAATCTCATCGAAGAGCAGGATCTTGGCGTCGCCCTGAAAGCGATACTGAAGAATGTCCTGGCGGTCGGGGGCATAGTCCCAATTCAGATACTGGTGCGCCGGAAAATTGTTTTCCCCGATGAAACGGGCCAGCCAGGTCTTTCCCACCTGCCTGGCACCGCCGATGAAGACCATTTTGTCATTGATATCTGAAAGAATATGGGGTGTTAAATATCTTGCCTTCATGACGGCATTATGCACGAATATTGGACCGTAGTCAAATAAAATTGCCAATAATTTGGACTGGACGGAAAAAAGGCCACAGCGCCGCCGGGTGATGTTCCACAGGCATTGATATCAAAAACGTCAATGATCAAAAAATGACGACATCGTAAAAAGTCCATATGCGGCGAAAGCGCTTCATCCTTCGTCACTGCGACGTACGCACAAGTACGCCTCATTCCTCAGGATTCGCGCGCTTTGCCTCTGGAGCTTTTTACTTCGTCGTCTCCATCATGACTTTTTACGAATTCATCAAAAATGTTCCGGTGGCAAACCGTGATCAGTCGCCGGACGGCGCCGCCATCCTGATCGTCCGGAGTCCCGTCCAGATCAGGATGGCGGCGAAGATGACCTTGAGCGTCGCTTCCGGAAGATAATGGGCGCATGACCCGCCGGCAAAGGTGCCGATCAGGATCCCGGGTATAAGGCCCGGCAGGACATGCCGGTTCACATTTCCCAGCCGCCAGTGGGTGAAGGCCCCCACGGCGCCCGCCGGGATCATGGCGAGCAGGGCGCTTCCCTGGGCCGTGTACTGATCGAATCCTGTCAGCAGCACCATGCCGGCGATCATGATGGGTCCTCCCCCCACGCCCATCAGCCCGGAGCAAAATCCCGTCGCGGCGCCGGTAGCCAGAAGCAGCAATGATTTTAAAAGCTCCCCCTCCGGGTGGAAAACGGTGGGAAAGTAGGGTTTAGACAGGACAAGGACGGAGATGAAAACGAGAAAGATGCCGAAGGCCCGCTTCAGCTTCCGCTCGGGAAGCGCGGTGCAGCATTTTGCCCCCAGGCGTGCCGGCCAGAGGGCGCCGCCGGCCAGGAAGAGCGCCGCCCAGAGATCCAGGGAGCCGTGCAGGGCGTAGGTAAAGGCACCCATCATGCCGGTAAATACCAGCGCCACGAGACTGGTGCCGTGCGCCTGGTGCTGGCCCATCCCCGCCATCCCGACCAGCAGCGGCACCATCACCACCCCGCCCCCAAGTCCCAACAGGCCGCCGAAGATACCGGCGGCAAAACCGATCAGAAATTTTGTGAACATGAGCGATCTCGGAAATCGTTCCCTACCGGGAGGGGACAGGGGACGGACGATCGCCGGATGTTCCGGCGGCGGGCGCGTCTCCGCCGGCCGGTCAGGGCCGGGTGCCGACGATGAAGGGCCAATGGAGATCGCAGGGCACCCCCATGCGCAGCCAGGAATTGCGGGCGTCCAACTCCTCGTTGATCCGGTCCCGAATCGTTTTCAGTGCCCCGTCGCCGCACCGGACCTGAAGATCCGGGGATGCCGCGGCGATCGTCTCAGGCGGATCGCCGCCGATTTCACCCCGGTAGAATTCCCTGGCCTCCTCCGCGACGTCCGCGGCAATGACCAGTTCGTGAATCAGGAAGGCCTGCATTTTCCCCCCGCTTCAGGATTTCGGCACGAAAGGCATAAAGGCGTATTCTTTATCCCGGACCCGAAAAGAGGCCTTGCTCTCGGTGTTTTCCTGGATGAGGCCCTCGATGATCCGTTTGCAGCCGAAGTCGTAAAAGGTGATCTGATGGGTCGGCATCTCTTCCGGTTTCAGGCCCTTGTAGGCCTGCCGCTGTTCTTCCGGGGAGAGCCGGCGGATGGTCAGTTTCTGGCACCGCTCCCGCTCTTCCTGCTCGCCGCTCCGGATCGACAGCACATAGTTTCCGTGAAACTTGATGGGCATCTTGATTTCCACAGTCCCGCCTCCTGGAAAAAAGTTGTTTATGGGGTTGAAAAAAGAGACATTTGCATAGCACATTTACGGAGTCATATCCATCCCCATTTCAGCGCATTTCAGCGTGCGTGCCAGATGGTGAAGATGCCAAGGGCCATCAGGAGGATCAGGATGACCCGGCGGTAGGTTTCCTCCCGGATCTTGCCGAAGAAGAAATGTCCGGCGTAAGTGCCGATGGCGAGAGGCGCCAGGGAATAAAGGAACAGTTGTCGGACCTGGTCGGTCATCAGTCCCGTGTAGGCCTGGGCGCCCACGACCATGAGGCCGGAGAGGAAATAATAGCCCTGGAGGGTGG
>Ga0209606_1001773_pt1 | contig 25918 bp, 17 predicted proteins | sample AD_UKC057_MetaG_FD_184412 | JGI IMG/M metagenome (GOLD analysis project Ga0209606, IMG submission 184412) | Active sludge microbial communities of municipal wastewater-treating anaerobic digesters from USA - AD_UKC057_MetaG (SPAdes) (version 2) | ecosystem: Engineered > Bioreactor > Anaerobic >...
GCTCAAAGGCGAGAGCTTCTGGGTGGGGGAGTTCCTCTACCTGATTTTGAAGGACATGATCCCGCTGGCCCGGCAACGCGGGGATGCGCGCTTTGCCGAAAAATGCGCCTCGGTGCGCGAGAGCCTGCGCGAGGCGGTGAACCGTCACGGCTGGGACGGCGAGTGGTATTTGCAAGCCACCACCGACGCCGGCCTGCCCCTCGGTTCCCATGAGAACGCGGAGGGACAGATCTTCCTGATGCCCAACATCTGGGCCATCATCAGCGAGATTGCACCGGCGGACCGGGCCCAGCAGGCGCTGGAGGCGGTCACCCGGCATCTGCTGCGGGATTACGGCACGCTGCTCAACTTCCCGGCGTTTACCCATCCCCGCCCTGACATCGGCTACGTCACCCGCTACGCGCCCGGCCTGCGCGAGAATGGCGGCGTCTACACCCACGCGGCGGTCTGGTCCGTCTGGGCCTATGCGCTGGCAGGACAGGCGGAGCGCGCCTACGAGGCCTACCGCAAAATCTGCCCGCCCCATCGCAGCGCTGACATCGAGAGGTACAAGGCCGAACCCTACGTCACGCCCGGCAACATTGATGGGCCGCTCTCCGAGTTCTACGGGCGCGGCGGCTGGACCTGGTACACTGGCTCGGCGCAATGGTTGCATCGCGCCGCGACGCAGTGGCTCCTGGGCATTCGGCCGGACGAAGACGGCCTGCACATTGAGCCGGCCATTCCAGCCGCGTGGGACGGCTACAAAGTCACCCGTCGCTTCCGCAACGCCATCTACGAGATCACGGTGCACAATCCGGCGCACGTCAACCAGGGAGTTCACTCCATGAGCGTGGATGGCCACGTCATCAGTGGGAATGTCGTCCCCATTTTCGGGGACGGGCAACTCCATCACATTACGGTGTGGATGGGGTAAGGCATTTGTCGTGCAACGCGATTTCAGGAGGTGCTTAGCGGGTCAGAAGTTCCAGAAATGTCGTCGGTGTTCCCAAAATAACTATCGTTTGCAGCCTGTCCATACGCCTTAAAATCAAGCTTGAAAAATCTAATTCTAATAATCCATAATTCTCAAAGGAGAAGGAGATGAAGACGCTTACCCGTTTGTTCAACGCCGTGTTTGTCGTAGTACTGGCGTTCGGTCTGGTGGCGTGCGGCTCGACGGCGACGCCTACTCCCACAACCCCCCCCGCGACGACCGAGGCCCCCACGCAGAAACCCACCGAAGCCGCCACTGAAGCGCCCACCGAGACGCCCACCGAGGCGCCCACCGAGGCGGCTCCGCAGCCCGTGACCCTCCGCTATGCCAACTGGAACCTGGGCACGGAAGAGGAAAACAACATTCAGCGGCAGCTGATCAAGGCCTACACTGACGCCAACCCGCACGTGACCATCGAGATCGTGGACATGTCCGGCGAGGGTGGTTGGGACGCCATTCTGACCGGCTACGCCGCCAAGGGGCAGTTGCCCGATGTCTTCATGGCCAACAACATGCCGCTCTATGTCAAGAATGGCTGGCTGGCGGATCTGACGCCCTTCGTGAGCCAGGATCCCGCCTGGACGAATGTGCCGCAGGTGCTGAAGGACGCCTTCACTTACTCCGGCAAGGTGCTGGGCCTGCCCGCCGCGCAGTTCATCATGGGCTACTTCGTCAACAAGGACCTATTCGCCGCGGCCAACCTGGATGCCCCTGAATACGGCGTTTCGGTGGAGGATTTCTTCGCCGCGACGACCGCGCTCAACAATGTGGAGCAGGGCGTGCTCGGTCTGGACGAGATGGAATTCATCGTGGGGTGGTATCCCAGCACGCAGGACAGCCGCCTGAAGTGGTTCAGCTTTGACGGCACCAACATGAATTACAACTCAGCGGCGTTCAAGGCGGCCATCGCCAAGACGGCGGAGATGAAGCCCTATACCTGGCAGGGTCTCACCGATGAGCAGAAGAAGAACTTCAAGTCGCAGGGGCCCTGGGAATTGTTCCTGAATCAGGAAGTCGGCGTGCGCTGGGACGGCGGGTGGAGTATGCCCGGCTACGTGCAGAACGCCACCTTTGACTGGGACTTTGTCGGCATTCCGGGCGGGAATCAAGCGCTCGTCGCTGATGTGATGGCGGTCTCCAAGACTGCCGCGAATCTGGAGGAGGCGTACAAGTTCGCCCGCTGGATGACTTTCTCGCCTGAGGCCTATGCCAGGGAAGCCGAGCTCGCCAAAGCCATGGGGTCAGCCCCGAAGATGCCGGTTTCCGTGGATGCTGCTTCCCTGGAGCTCTACAAGACTTTCGTCAACAAGCCCGGCGTCTTCAAGGCCATGGACAACCTGGAGAACAGCTTGATTGAATCGCTGGCGAAGATCGTCCCCGGCTACATCAACGCGCGCTGGGAAGGCAAGCCCGGCATTGACATCGGCGAGGACAAGGACGTGAACATGTGGTACATGTTCAACTTCGCGCCCGAGGGTCGCTTCAAGTACGAGGACTATGCGCCGAAACTTGAGGAGTTCGCCAACAAGATCCTGGCGGACGCGCGGGCCGAGCTGCCCAAATAAGCCTACGACATTCCAGGGGGACGTTAGCAACTCTAACGCCCCCCTGGGTCAAATAACCGGAAAGCCATGAAATCCTCCGCATTGCACGTCCTGATCCGCCTGCTGGCGGTGATCCTGGTCGCCCTGACGCCGGCCGAGGCCCTCGCGGCGCCGGGAATGGCGCGCCGGCCGGCTGGGCCGCCCGACGCCCAGCTGGAACTCCGCGCTGATACCTTTGGCCTGCCGCTGCGCCAGGACGCCGTGACCGCTCTTTACGCGAAGCCCGCCGTGTACCTGCAGCGCGGCGAGGCGTTGCGCGTGCGCTTCTCCGTCGCCGCGGCCGGCGATTACGTCCTGCATCTGGACATGGTCGCGGGCCAGGCGCTCATCAGCACGCCAGAGGGGGAACTCACGATAGATGGCGACCCGCTGCCGGAAGCGCCGCGGGTCGTCTTCCCCGTCTACTACGAGAACAGCGCCGCGACCTTCCCGCTCAACCGCTACGGGAACGAGACCCTGATCCGCCAGCGGCAATTGCAACGCTGGACGACCCTCGCGGTGCGCGATACGAACCTCAGCCAGAAGGAGCCGCTGGCGGTGCCCCTGAGCGCGGGGGAGCATACGCTGGCGCTCACGGTGACCCGGGAATCCCTGTATGTGGGCAGCATCTACCTCAGAGCGCCGCAGCCGGCGCCCCCCTACGCGGACTATCGCGCCGCCGCGCCCGCCGTCACCGCCGCGCCGCTGCTGCTCACGCTGGAAGCCGAGACGCCCGTCTTCAAAAACGACACCGCCATCCGCCCGGTCAACAATCGCAGTCTCTCGGTGACACCGTATGATACCTATCGCCTGTTGCTCAACGCGCTGGGCGGCGAGCAATGGCGTCAGAGCGGAAGCACCGTCTACTACCGGTTTACGGTGCCGCAGGCGGGATTCTATGAGATTACGCTGCGCGTCTTGCAGAACACGCGGGACGCCTTCGTGGCCTTCCGCCGGATCACGCTGGATGGCGCCGTCCCCTTCGCCGAACTGGAAACCGTGCCGTTCCCCTACACGCGGGAGTGGAGCAACCTGACCCTCGGCGGGGAAACGCCGTACCAGTTCTATTTGACGCCGGGCGAGCACATTTTGGGCCTGGAGGCGACGCACGTCCCCTACGCCCCGCTCATCGCGCACATCCAGAGCGGCTTACGCGACATCAACGCCCTCGCGCTGGAAATCAAACGGCTGACCGGCAATCAGGTGGATCTCTACAAAGAATGGGTCATTTCGGATTACATCCCCGACATTCAGCCGCGCCTGCAGACGCTCATTGCCGCGCTGCGCGCCGATGAGGCGCAGCTCGCCGCCATCTGTGGGCAGCCCAGCTCGCCCGAATTGCTGATGTACCGCATGGCAATCGAGAACCTGGAATTCCTGGCGCAGGACCCCGACGAAATCCCGCTCTACATGAACCGGCTTTCGGAGGGCAGCGGTTCGGCGGCGCAGTTGCTCAGCAATTTGCAAGCGGCGCTGGAACAACAGCCGCTGACGCTGGACAAGCTCTTCATTCACACGCCCGACCAGACGCCGCCCGTGCCGCAAGCCGCGCAACTGCGTGCGGCGAGCGAGGAGTTCAAGCGGTTCGTGCGCTCCTTCACGCCCTCGCCCTATGAGACGCTCGCGGCGGCGGAAGATGAATTGGAGGTGTGGGTCAACCGCCCGCGCCAGTACGTGGATTTGCTCCAGACGCTCGCCGACGAGAATTTCACCCCGGCGAGCGGCATCCGCGTCAAATTTTCCATCATGCCGGACGAGTCCAAGCTGGTGCTGGCCAACGCGGCCGGCATTCAGCCCGATGTCGCCCTGGGGGTCAGCACGAACATCCCCTACGAGCTGGCGATTCGCAACGCGCTCAAGGATTTGCGCACCTTCGAGGATTTTGACGCCTTCATCCGCATCTATTCGCCCGGCGCGCTGTTGAGCTACATCATCAACGATGCGGTGTACGCCATCCCCGAGACGCAGGATTTCTGGGTCACGTTCTACCGCCGCGACATCATGGAAGCGCTGGGCCTGCCGATCCCGCACACCTGGCCGGAGGTGATTGAGATTTTGCCGGAGCTGCAACGCTATGGCATGAACTTCAACACGCCGCTCTCCAGCGGCAGCGGCTTGAAGGGCTATCTGATCACCGCGCCGTACCTCTTCAACTACGACGCCCGGCTTTACAGCGCGGATGGCTTCGCCAGCGGCCTGAGCAGCGACGAGGCAATCAACGCCGTGCGCTTCATGGCGGAAAGTTTCACCATCTACGGGATGCCGCTGACGACATCCAGCTTTTACCAGAGCTTCCGCGATGGGAGCCTGCCCATCGGCGTCTCCAACTTTGAGACCTACCTCAAATTGATGACCGCCGCGCCCGAAATTCGTGGGCAGTGGGCCATTGACCTGTATCCGGCGACGGTGCTGCCCGACGGACGGCAGCTCCGCTATGCGACCGGCTCGGCGCAGGCCTGCTTCATGTTCGCCAACACCGAGAAGCCCCAGGAAGCGTGGGAATTCCTCAAGTGGTGGATGTCCACGCCGACGCAGGTGGAATTCCAACAGCAGATCGTGCTGAATTACGGGCTGGAGTACCTGTGGAACTCCGCCAATGTGGAAGCGTTCCGCTATCTCCCCATCCCCGACGAGCACAAGGCCGTGATTTTGGAGCAGTGGCAGTGGCTGCAGGAGCCGGTGCGCCTGCCTGGCGGCTACATGCAGGAGCGCGAGTTGAGCAACGCCTGGAACCGCATCGTCTTTGACGGCGTCAACCCGCGGGTGGCCCTGGACAACGCGATCCTCATCATCAACCGCGAAATCACCCGCAAGATGGAGGAGTTCGGGTATTTGCAGAACGGGCAAAAGGTGAAGGAGTTCCGCGTCCCGACCCTGGAGACTGTGGAGGGATGGATGCAAAATGGCAGATAAAACGTATCCCACATGGCGATCCCGCCTGAGCCGCTGGGCCACGAAAGAGGGCAACGCCTACGCGCTGTTGACGCCCTACGCGCTGTTGTTCCTTGTCTTCATCGTGGCGCCGGTGCTGATCGCGTTCCTGCTGTCGTTCACCTTTTTTGACACCATTCAGTTCCCGCGCTGGATTGGGCTGAAGAACTACATCGTCCTGCTGACCCAGGATGATCTCTTCATGAAGTACGTGCTGCCCAACACGATTGAGTTCGCGGTGCTGGTGGGGCCGGGCGGGTACGCCCTGGCGTTCCTGCTGGCGTGGATGCTGGCCCAATTGCCGCGCATCCCGCGCACCGTCTTCGCGCTAATCCTCTACTCACCCTCCATGACCTCCGGCGTGGCGATGACGGTGGTCTGGCGAGCGCTTTTCAGCGGCGACCAGAGCGGCTATCTGAACACGCTGCTGTTACAGCTCAACCTCATCCAACAGCCGGTGCAATGGTTGCAATCGCCGCAATACCTGATGCCGGTGATGATCATCGTGACGCTGTGGAGCAGCATGGGCATTGGCTTCCTGGCCATGCTGGCGGGGATTTTGGACATCAATCCCGAACTGTATGAGGCGGCAAGCCTCGACGGGATGGGCAGCCGCTGGCAGGAAATCTTCTACATCACTATCCCCTCCATGCGGCCGCAAATGCTGTTCGGCGCGGTGATGGCGATCGTGGGCACGTTCCAGGCCGGCGCCATCGGCGTGATGCTTTCGGGCAGCAATCCCACCCCGCAGTACGCCGGCCAGCTGATCGTCAATCACATTGAGGATTACGGCTTCATCCGCTATGAGATGGGCTATGCGGCGGCGATTTCGGTGGCGTTGTTGTTGATGGTGTTGCTGTTCACCCGCGTGGCGAACCGCCTGTTCCTCTCGGAGTGAGTGCGCATGAAAAGCCGTTGGTTGCGAAAATATGCCGGTATCCGTAACCGGGGCATCAACCCGCAGGGATTTCACGTCAGCCAGCTGAAGTTCTATGCGCTGTTGCTGCCGCTGGCGGTGCTCATGTTGCTGCCTATCGTTTTCATCTTCTCGCACGCCTTCAAGCCCCCCGATGAGCTGTTCGCCTATCCGCCCCGCTTTTTCGTCGCCCATCCGACGTTCAAAAACTTCCAGGACCTCTTCGCGCAGATGTCCACTGCCGGCGTGCCGGTGAGCCGTTACCTCTTCAACAGCGTCACGATCACGCTGGTCACCGTCGCCGCGTCCATCCTCATCTCCAGCACCGCCGCCTACGCCCTTTCCAAGAAACGCTTCGGGCTGAAGCAAACCCTCTTCGCCGTCAACACCCTCGCGCTGATGTTCGTCCCCATCGCCGTGATCATCCCGCGCTTCCTGATCATCACCCGCATGGGGCTGCTGGACACCTTTTGGGTGCACATTCTGCCCACCCTGGCGATGCCCGTCGGCGTCTTCTTGCTCAAACAATTCATTGACGGCGTGCCCGACGAGGTCATTGAGGCCGCACAGATTGACGGCGCGAACGACGGTCAGATCTACTGGCGCATCGTCCTGCCGATGATCCAACCCGCCATCGCCACCATCGGCATCCTGACGTTCCAGGCGACGTGGAACAACGCCGAGATTTCCACCCTCTACATCAACAACGAGAGCCTGAAGACCTTCGCCTACTACCTGAGCACGCTGACGAGCACGGCTTCGGGCGCCAACCTGGTCGCGGGGCAGGGGATGGCGGCCGCGGCCTCACTCATCATGTTCCTGCCCAATTTGATCATCTTCCTGTTCCTGCAAAGCCAGGTGATGAGCACGATGTCACATTCGGGGTTGAAATGAGCAGACTAAAGGTGATTTCCCTGACCTTGCTGGGGATGATTTCCATCGCCCTGCTGCTGCCCGCGCCGGCTGCGGCGGATCCGCCCTACACGACCTGGGCGCTGGGGCCGCAAGGACGGCTGTATCGGACCCAGGACGCCTACATCCCGCTGGCGGAAGTGGACCTGCCGGTCTCCAACCCGGAGGACCTGTTCATCACCCCCGATGGCGCGCTCTACGTCGCCGATACCGGCAACGGTCGCGTCATCAAATTGCAGGGGGAGGAGCTCGTCGCCGAATACGGGAAGGGAGTGCTGGGCAATCCCACCGGCCTGTTCGTGACCGACGACGGCACGCTCTACGTCGCCGACGCCGGGCACAACGCCATCTTCATCTTTGACGCGGCGGGGACGCTGCTCCACCAATTCGGGCGTCCCACGGAGCCGCTTTTCGGCAAGCGCGCCGACTTCCTCCCGCGCAAGGTCGCCGTAGACGCCCGCCGCAACCTCTACATCATCAGCGAAGGCGCGGTCAACGGCGTCGTGCAGTTGAACCTGACAGGCAATTTCATCGGCTACTTCGGCGCCAACACCGCGACCATGTCGTTGAAGATGATCCTGCAGCGCATGTTCCTCACGGAGGAGCAGCTGGCGCAGTTCATCAAAAACGAAGCGGCCTCGCCCTCCAACCTCGACCTGGATCAGCGCTCGCTGCTGTACACTGTCACCGCCGGCACCGCGCCCACCAGGAGCATCCGCAAATTCACCATCGCGGGGAAGAACATCTTCCCCGACACGCCCGGTTCCATGACTTTCCGCGACATTGACGTGAGCGCCGACGGCCTGGTGGCCGCCGTGGATGCCAACGGGCAGATTTACGAGTACGTGGAGAATGGGACGCTGCTGTTCATGTTTGGTGCGCCGGATCAGGGGGAGCAGCGCCTGGGGACGCTGCGCAGCCCCAGCGCGATTCAACGCTACCAGGACTCGCTCTACGTGCTGGACAAGGACAAGAACGCCCTCGTCATCTTCGGCATCACCGATTTTGCCCGCAAGGTGCATCAGGGCGTGCGGCTGTACGTCGAGGGCTTCTACACCGAGGCGGAGCCTTACTTCAACGAGGTGCTCACCTACAACGGTTCGTTCCTGATGGCCTATCAGGCGCTCGCCGACGCCTACTTCAAGCAAGGGGATTACCGGCGCGCGCTGACGGCGTATCACTACGCCGAGGACCGCGAGGGGTACTCGCAGGCGTTCTGGGAACTGCGAAACGCCATCCTTCAGCAGTGCCTCTCGCCGTTCCTGTTGGCGATAGTGGCGCTTTCCATCGGGCGCAGCGTGGGCGTGCGCCTGGAGCGCCGCTATCGTTGGTTCGACCCCGTCCGCGCGTGGTGGGAACGAGTGCGGCGGCAGAAATGGGTGGACGACGCGCTGTTCATGTTCCGCTTCATCAAACAACCCGCCGACAGCTTCTACTACATCAAGAAAGACCTGCGCGGCAGCCTCGGTTTTGCCATCGTCATCTACGTGTGGGTCATCGTCTCGCGGTTGCTGGGGCTGTACCTCACCAGCTTCGTCTTCAGCCCCTACGCCAACCCTTCAGAAATCCACGCCGAGACCGAAATCCTCCTGCCGGTGCTGCTCATCGGCCTGTGGAACGCTGCCAACTACCTCGTGGCGACCATTCAAGACGGGGAGGGGCGCGTGCGCGATGTGGTGATCGGCACCGCCTACAGCCTCTTCCCCCTCGCGCTGTTCACCTTGCCCATCGCGCTGCTCTCCAACGTCCTGAGCCTCAACGAAATCTTCGTGTACAACTTTTCCATGAGCCTCGTCTGGGCCTGGACCGGGCTGATGTTGGTCATCATGGTCATGGAGATTCACAATTACTCCTTCAAAGAGACGCTGAAGAGCCTCCTCGTCACCCTCTTCACGATGGCGATGTTCGTGCTCACGGCGTACATCTTCTACGTGCTGTTCATACAGCTCTACGACTTCGTCGTTTCCATCATCCAGGAAATCGGATTGCGGGTAGCAAGATGAAACGAATATTCTATCTCCTCCTGGTCCTGGGGATGCTGAGTGGCCTGACAGGCGGCCCACGTCCGGTCGCGGCGGCGGCGCTGCCGCAGGACCTCCCGCCTGCCTATCGCCTCGTCGCCGAAAACACGCGCTTTGCGCTGTATGCTAACCCGGAGACGCTCGCGCTCAAGGTGCTGGATAAGCAGAGCGGCTATCTGTGGCACTCCGGGCTGGACGAGCTGGCGCCGGGCGACCGGCTGAACAAATCGTGGGCGGCGTTCGCCAGCAGCGGCCTCAGCATTGAATATCTGGATAACAAGGCCATCAACCGGCGGATTTCTATCAGCAACAGCAACTGCGACCGGCGCTTTACGCCGGTCGCCGGGGGTTTTGATGCGGAGGTCACGTTTGTGGACTTTGGCATCACGCTGGGCCTGCAGGTGCGCCTGGAAGAGAGCGGGATCCGCGTGCAGGTGCCGGCCGCGAGCATCCGTCAGGAAATCCCCGATTTCCGGTTGGGGCTGCTGTACCTGTATCCCTTCTTCGGCGCGACTCGCGGCGACGAGGTGCCCGGCTACATGTTCATCCCCGACGGCAGCGGTGCGCTCATTCAACTGCGCGCGACGACCAAAGCCAAGACGATGTTCTACGGCAAATATTACGGCCCCGATCTGGGGATGATCACCGCGCTGCCCCACAATCCCGCCGTCAAACGCCCCTATCAGCTCACCCTTCCCGTGCTGGGGATGGTTCATGGCGAGGGGCAGAACGCCTACCTCGCGGTCGTGGCCCAGGGCGCGTCCTACGGCGAGCTGCACGCCCATCCGGCCGGCATCATCACCAACTTCAATTTCCTGTACAACGCCTTCATCTACAACGAGAGCTACTTTCAGGCGACCAATCGCGCCGGCGCCGGTGTGACCGTCATTCAGCCACAGACCAACGCCTTTGACGTGGAAGTGCACTATCGCTTCCTGAGCGGTCAGGAGGCCACCTGCACCGGCATGGCCCGCGCCTATCAGCGCTACCTGGTGGAGCGCGGCGTCTTGCATCGCCCGGCCGCCGGCAGTCCCGACATCGGCGTGCGACTGGAATTCCTGGGCGGCGATAAAGAAAAGGTGCTTTTCTGGCAGCGCATGATCCCCATGACGACGGTGGCGCAGCTGCAACAGATCGTGACGGATTTGGGCATCGCCAACGTGGAGGTGGTGTACTACGGTTGGCAGCCGCTGGGCGCTTCCAGTATGCCGGGGCGCTCGTTGCGGTTGGAGGGTCAGCTGGGGGATTTGACGGAGCTGCGGGAGGTGGCGCAACGGCTGATCGCCAACGGCGGGCAGTTCTCGCTCTACCTGAACCCCCAGGCCGCCTTCGCTGACGGGAAAGGGTATTCTTCCAGCGGCGACCTGGCCCTTTCTATCACTCGCGCCTATCCGCGGGGCTACCACCGCAACATGCCCCTCTACTATTTCAATTTCGCGGCGCTGCAGAAGCGCTCTCGGAGCCTTAGCGCGGACGTCTTCTCCCAGCTGGGGGCGGGGCTGGCGCTGGACGGCATCGGCGCGGTGCTCTACAGCGATTTCAGCGAGCGGCAGGTCTTCAACCGCGAGCAGGCCCTCCGCGCCTATCAGCAGCTGCTGGCAGAAAGCGAGGGGCGCCTGGCGTTCTACACGCCCAACGACTACGTTTTTGGCGTCATGAGCGCGTATTACGACATCCCCCTGGGCAACAGCGGCTATCTGTTCACCGACCAGGCCGTGCCGTTCCTGCAAATCGTCCTGGCGGGATACGTGCCTGGCTACGGGCCGGCGCTGAATTTTTCCGCCGACCTGGAAGAGGACCTGCTGCGGCACATGGATTACGGCGTCTATCCTTCCTACTTCCTCAGCTACGAGGTCACCGGGAAGATCCTCAACACGCGCTCCGACTGGATCTACACCTCGTCGTATGCTCAATGGGGGCCGATCGTGGCGGAGACCTATGCCCGGCTCAACCGCGTGCTCGCGCCGGTCAAGGGCCAGGAGATCGTGGCGCGGGAGCAACTCGCGCCGGGGGTCTGGGCCACGACGTACGCCAACGGCAAGCAGATCGTCGTCAACTTCAATCCCGAACCATTTTCCAGCGGCGCTTTCGTAGTCAACGCACGGGACGCCGCGGTGCGAGATGGGGTGCTACCGTGAAGAAAACGAGACTTTCCCGCCATGAAATCAAGCCGGCCACGCGCGAAGCGCTGCAAGGCCTCGCCTTCGTCTTCCTCTGGCTGCTGGGCTTTGCCCTGTTCACGCTGTTGCCGCTCGTACAGACGTTCCTCTACAGCCTTAACCAGGTGACGGTGACGGCGGAGGAAATCCAGCTCGTCCCTGTGCAATGGGCCAATTACGCGCGGGCGCTGTTCACCGACCCGACCTTCGTGGATCTGCTCATCGAATACGCCATCGAGACGCTTGTCTCGGTGCCCATCGTGTTGATCTTCGCGCTGATCATCGCGCTGTTCCTCAATCTGCGGTTTCGGCTCAAGGGCGTGTTCCGCACCATCTTCTTCCTGCCCGTCATCATCACCAGTGGCCCGGTGATTCGGGAGCTCGTGGAGCAGGGGGTCGCGTCGGTGCCGCAGCTCGCCAACCTCACCCTCATCACCCAATTCCTCACGCAGCTGCCTTCCTATCTGCGGGCGCCCATCCAGTACCTGCTCACCTCGTTCATCATCATCTTCTGGTTCTCCGGCGTGCAGGTGCTCATCTACCTGGCGAGCCTGCAGAAGATTGATCCCTCTGTCTACGAGGCGGCTTCCATAGATGGGGCGTCGGGATGGGTCTCGTTTTGGAAGATCACCCTGCCAGCGCTTTCAGGGACGACGCTCGTCAACGCCATCTACACCATCGTCACCCTCTCGCACTTCTCGGAGAACAAGGTCATCAAGTACATCTACAGTCAGACCTATGCCGTACAGGGGGGCATCGGCTATGCGAGCGCGATGTCCTTCATTTACTTCGCCGTCTTGCTGCTGTTGATCGGCGGCATCTATCTGCTGATTGCTCCTCAAACCAGGAAATAAGGGCGAGGCGCCATGCAACGACCAAAGTGGTTGGACCAAGATCGCATCAAGAGCTTCTTTTTGGGGACGCGCACCCGCTATGGGGCGATTTTCACCACGGTGATCTATACCGTGCTGATCGTGATCGCCTTCGTGTACCTCTACCCGCTGCTGTACATGTTCATCACCAGCATGAAGAGCCCGGAGGATCTGCTCAATCCAATGGTGCAGTGGGTGCCGACGACGGTCTACCTGGAGAACTACCGCAAGGCGTTCCGCGTGCTGGACTATCTCCGCACTTTCCTGGCGTCCCTGCAGACCAGCTTGCTCCCTTCCCTGCTGCAGGTCATCGTCTGCTCGCTGACCGGCTACGGGTTGGCGCGCTATCGCTTCCGGGGCAAGCAGCTGCTGTTCCTGCTGCTCGTGGCGACCTTCATCATTCCGGCGCAGACGACCGTCATCCCGCAGATGCTCACCTACAAGCGTTATGGGCTGTTGGGGAACGTGCTCTCGCTCATCATCCCCGCCGCCCTCGGCCAGGGGTTCAGGAGCGCCATCTTCGTGTTGATTTTCTACCAGAGCTTTCTCTCGCTCCCCAAAGTGTTGGAGGAATCCGCCCGGCTGGATGGAGCCTCAGAATGGCGGATCTTCTACAACATCGCCCTGCCCAACGCCATCCCGGCGTATGTCGTCTCGCTCATCTTTTCCATGGTCTGGTATTGGAACGAGACTTACCTGACCGTCATCTTCCTTGAAGGCGGCATCCAAACGTTGCCCATGCAGCTGTCCAAATTTGTCCAGGCGTATGAGAATCTGTACCCGCCCGGAACGGTCAACATTTTTGACCGGCTCAACGAAGCCGTGAAGTTGAGCGGCACCTTCCTCAACATCCTGCCGCTGCTGGTCATGTACTTTGTGCTCCAACGTTGGTTCGTCGAATCGGTAGAAAGGACAGGGATTACCGGTGAATAACCTCTGGCGCTGGCTCATCCTCGTCGTCATCCTGGCCGGTTGTAGCGGCGGCCCGACGCTGGCGCCCACGGCAACGCCGACAGCACCTCAGACAGCGACGCCGCAGCCCCTTCCCACGGAGACGCCGCGGCCCACTTCCACGCCCTTGCCGCCGACAGTCCCCTCTCTCGCGGAGGCCATCGCCTTTGAGATGCGCGGCTCCTTCGACTTTTTCTGGGAACAGGCCAACACCGAGGCCGGTAGTCCCGGCTACGGCCTGATCCGCGACCGCTATCCCGGTTCGGCGGGCATCGCCAGCATCGCCGCCGTCGGCTTTGGGCTGACCGCCTATCCGATCGGTGTCGAAAAGGGCTACATCACGTGCGAACAGGGCTACGAACGCGCCCACGGCACGCTGAATACCCTGCTCGCCCTCGACCGGGAGCATGGCTTCTACTACCATTTCCTCGACATGGAAACCGGCGCGCGCGCCTGGGAAAGTGAAGTCTCCACGATTGACACGGCCATCCTGATGATGGGCGTGTTGGCGGCCGGGGAATATTTTGGCGGCGAGGTGCAGGCCAAAGCGGAGCAGATTTACGCCGACGTGGATTGGCCCTGGTTCGTGGACCCGGCGCGCAACATGTTCTACATGGCCTATCGCCCTGAAAAGGGCTTCGAGGGACACTGGGATTTCTACGCCGAACAGTTGATGCTCTACGTGCTCGCCGCCGCGTCGCCCACCCATCCGCTGGACCCCTCGGTCTATGCGACCTTCACCCGCCACTACGCCAAATACGGCGACGGTCAACCGTTCATCCATTCCTGGTTCGGCTCGATTTTCACCTATCAGTTCAGCCACGCCTGGATTGATTTCAGGGGCTATGACGACCCGGACGGCGTCAACTGGTTCGACAATTCCGTCGAGGCGTCGCTGGCGCACTACAACTTCGCCGTGGCGATGGACGAAAAGTACGCGACCCTCGGTCCCCACGCCTGGGGCCTGACCGCCTGCGACAGTCCGCACGGGTACGAGGGCCGCTACGGCGCGCCGCCCTCCGGCTACGACAACAGGCAGCATCTCGTGGACGACACCGTCGCGCCGGCCGGGGCCATCGGCGCCCTCATCTTCCTGCCCGACCAGGCCGCGTCGGCGCTGCTCAACTACTATACGCTCGAGCCCCTCAAAGGCCGTTACGGCTTTCAGGACGCCTACAACCTGACCAAAAACTGGTTCGACCCCGACGTCATCGGCATTGACAAGGGCATTTCGCTGCTGATGCTCGCCAACCACGAGAATGAGGGCGTGCACACCCTCATGATGCGCAATGCCGTCATCTTGCGCGGCCTGGAGCGGTTGGGATTTACCCCTTCCCAGGAGCAGCGCCCGTGACCACCATCCGCGATATCGCCAAACATGCCCAGGTGAGCGTGACCGCCGTCTCTTACGCGCTCAACAACACGGGGACGCTCAGCGCCGAGACGCGACAACGCATCCTCCAGGTCGCCGAGGAGCTCAACTATCACCCCAACGCCTTCGCCCGGCACCTCAAAAAGCGCCAGACGCACACCCTCGGCGTTTTCATCAGCAGCTTCGGCGGACAGTTCTACGAGGACATCCTGGAAGGCATTCACCAGACCTTGTTGCAGACGGAATACGAGATGCTCGTTTGCCCGCAGGCGCGCGCCCTGCGCAAGATCCTCACCCAACGGCAGGTAGACGGCGCGATTGTCTTCGACTCCACCGTGGAAAGCGATCTGCTGCTCAAACTGGTCGCCCCTGATTTTCCCATCGTGGTCATGGACCGCTATTTCGAGAATGACTCCCTCCTGCCGCTGCTGCTCGACAACCGCGGCGGGACGCAGGAAGCCTTCTATCACCTCTATGACCAGGGCTTTCGGCACATTGCCTTTGTGGCCGGCGTGCTCCATAACTTCGACAACACCGAACGGCAAGAGACCTTCCTGGCCGAGGCCGCCCGCAACGGCCTGGACGTGCCCGTCTATCAGGGGGATTTTGTCGAGAGCAGCGGCTATCAGATCGCCACGCAGCTGCTGCACGAGGGGACGCTCCCGGAGGCGGTTTTCTGCGCCAACGATCAGATGGCGATCGGCTTCATCAAGGCGGTGCAGGAGCACGCCCTCCGCGTCCCCGATGACGTCGCCGTCGTTGGCTTTGACGACATCCTGACCGCGCGGATCATGCGGCCGACACTGTCCACCATCGGCGCCCCGCGCTTTGAGTGGGGCGCGCAGGCAGCGGCGCAGCTCGTCGCCTACCTGGAACACGCCGCGCCGTTCGCGCCCCAACGTCTGCCGACACACTTGATCGTGCGTGAATCGTCGGTCAGAATTCCCCCGCCATCCCCCCAACCATCGTAGGGCCCCATGAACCAGGAACTGCTTTTCCGCGAGTTACGCGCTGCGTTTGACTTCTTCCACGATTTTACTAACCTGGACCCCGACAGTCCGGGCTTTGGCCTGACGGTAGATTCCACGAAGCAACCTCAGATAGCCTCCATCGCTGCGACGGGCTTCGCCCTCACCGCCTGGGTGATTGCCGCCGAGCGGGGGTACCTCAGCCGTCAGCGCGCTCGCGAGATCACCCGGCAGACTTTGCATACCCTGTACCATCACGTCGGCCAGCAACACGGCTTCTTTGCCCACTACCTGCACATGGACAGCGGCGAAAGGGTTGGCAAATGTGAATATTCGACCATTGATACGGCGCTCTGTCTGAATGGTGTCATCGCCGCGGCGGCCTACTTCCACGATGACGAGACCAGCGCCCTGGCCCAACAAGTCCTCGACCGTGTAGACTGGAACTACATTGTTTTTGAAAAAGACGGCAAAACGCTGTTTCGGATGGCCTACAACCCCGATCGGGGCGGCGATTACGTGACCGGCACCCCCGGCTTCATCCATCAATGGGACATGGCTGCCGAGCAGAAGATGATGTATCTGCAGGCCGCGCCGCGCCTCGACCCGCCCGGCGCCCGCGCCCTCTATCATGGCTTTCGCCGCGACCTCGGCGACTACAACGGTCAAAAGATCATCATCAACCCGGAAGGGACGCTCTTCGCTTATCAATTTACCGAAGCCTGGCTGGATACGGCGCGCACCCTCGATCCCGATGGCGTGGACTGGTTCGAGAACACCCGCCTGGCCGCGCTGGCCAACCGCAGTTTTTGCCTGGCACATGCCCACGAATACCGCACCTATCATGCCAACAGCTGGGGATTGAGCGCCGGCGACAGCCCCTGGGGATACGAGGTGGCGGGCAGCACGCCCGCGCTGAGTGAACCGCATCACACCGGCACGGTCTCCATTTACAGCGCGCTCTCCTGTTTGCCGTTCATCCCTGACGAGACCCTGGCGATGGTGGACTACCTTTACCGCCAGCATCCCCAAACCTGGGGCAGGTATGGCTTTTTCGACGCCTACAATGTGTCCGTCGAACCGCCCTGGTACAGCCGTTCGCTCTACGGGATAGACAAAGGCTGCTCGCTGCTCATGGTCGAGAATTATTTCAGCCGCCTGGTCTGGGACGTCTACACCAACAGCGATGCCATCCAAAACGCCTTGAGTATCCTAGGCTTTACCAAACGTGCGGGAACGCAATCGGAATGAAAGCTTGATGGTCACGAAACATGTCATTGACGAACAATTCTATACACCTCGCCTCCCTGTGAGCATCGTTGCCTTGCCGAACAGCTCGCATGAAGTTTATCCGATGCGCGATCTGTTGGAAGGGTTCAATTGCGTTTCTACTGTCCACTGGATCGGCGCGCCAATGGACTTTTTGAAGGTTTTAGGGCAAGGCGAAACCGCTCCACGATATCTACTCATCGCGGGGCATGGAGATGAGGAAAAGGGCTATTATCTGGGGGAATACGCGACATTTATTGATACTTCGATGCTTCGTGACCAATATATGCCCGCCGAAGTTATTGCGCCGGTAGTAAATCTGCCCGGTTGTACTGTGATTTCATCGGCGTGTGGGGGTGGCGTTGAACCGATGGGACGCGCCTTTGTGAATACTGGCAAGATTAATGCCTATATTGGTTGTCGCGTTGGCCCCGATGCTGATGATATGTTTGCCTACCTGGTCAACTTTTTCTACAGCGTCCTGCGTAAGAAACTATCCGACCGCGATGCCTGGCAAAGGGCTGTGGCGGTGACTGACCAGCCTGATATATACCAGATGAGTTTTTTTCATTCGGACGGAACTGAAGAACATTACGAGCAAAGCGTGGATAAATGTTGAAAAGAAAGGAAACATGATATGGAGTACCCAAACGAATTAAAGCTCAGGTATCTCCTTGAACAACTTCATCTGTACAGCCAACTTCAGCATGAATATGGCGCTCTTGGGGTCGAGGCTCTGTGGACGAAAGCCGAACAGGCGCTTCAGGCTGTTTTGAAGGAAGTGAAAGCCCTGCCGGTTGATGCTGCGCTTTCAGAACAGGAACCAAACGATCTGCCAAGCATTCGGCAATTACGCCCCAAAGGCCCACGCCGCCTGTGGAACCGCATTGACAGCGCAGTTTATAGGGAAAAACTGGAAGGGGCTCTATTCGGACGCATCGCCGGTAATATTCTGGGCGCGCCGGTGGAAGGATGTTCGCCCGGCTTCATGGAAAATCTCGCACGGGAGAATGGAGACCCGTTCCCGCCGACCGATTACTGGAAATATGTTCCCCAACCCTTCGAGTTGCACAACGAGTACAGCCCGCGAGAGGCTTACACGCGCACGAAGATGGATGGCGTGCCCGTTGACGATGATCTCGTCTACACGTTGCTGGGCTTATTCATCATCGAAGAGTATGGACCTGACTTTAGCACAGAGGATGTGGGGAGAGCCTGGTTGAAGTATCTACCCTTTGCTTATTCGGCGGAGGAAACGGCATTGAAAAACCTCAAGGCGGGCATTCCGGCGATGGAGGCAGGCGCAAGGGATAATCCCTTCACCGAGTGGATCGGGGCCGACATCCGCGCCGACCCGTGGGGCTACCTGGCGCCGGGCTATCCAGAACTGGCGGCGGAAATGGCGTACCGTGATGCCTGTTTGAGTCATCGCCGGCAGGGTATTTATGGAGCAATGTTGTTTGCGGCTGCCATCGCGGCGGCGTTCCAGGTGCAGGATCCGCTGGAGGCAATTCATGTCGGGTTGACCGAAATTCCGGCAGATTGCCGGCTGGCGCAGCATGTTCGCTGGGCTTTAGCGGAAGCGCCGCGCATCAAATCCTACGTTCAGGCGCGTGAAGCGGTGGATGAACGTTTTGCGGGGATGTCTTCTGTTCACACAATCAATAATGCGTGCCTGACCATCTTTGGGCTTGCCATTGGCAGGACAGATTTTACGCGGGTCATTGGCGAAACCGTGGCCATGGGCATGGATAACGACTGCACAGCGGCCACGGCGGGGAGTATTGCTGGAGCGATCCTCGGCAGAGCCGGAATTCCCCCACACTGGTATCGGAAATTCAATAACACGATTCATACCTATATGATTGAAACATCCCGGCTGGCGATCACGGATGTGATCGAGCGGTTTACCGCACAAGCAAGCGGATTTATAACAGACAGAACAGAAAATGAAAATAATATCCTTTGGCTCCTTAAATATTGACCATGTATATCGGGTAAATCGGTTCGTCAGACCAGGGGAAACGCTTCCCTGTCAGCAATATCTGAAATATGCAGGGGGCAAAGGTGCCAATCAATCAGTGGCTTTGGCCAGGGCGGGTGTGACGGTGCATCATGCAGGCAAGATTGGCGCAGACGGCGACTGGCTGAAGCAGGAACTCTGTGCCCGAGGGGTTGATGTGTCCATGATTGAAGTCTCCGATTTGCCAACCGGACACGCCATAATCCAGGTGAATTCAGAGGGCCAAAACTGCATCATCCTTTTTGGCGGCGCGAACCAGGATGTGGATAACCAATATGTTCATACTGTTCTGGCGAAGTGCGAATCACAAGATTGGCTTCTGTTGCAGAACGAAATCAGCAACATCCCTGAGATCATTCACAATGCCCACGCCCGTGGAATGTACATCGTTTTCAACCCCGCGCCGTACACGGAAAGCGTTGATGATTATCCGCTGGAAAAAGTCTCGTTGATGATCCTCAATGAAATCGAAGGGCAGGAATTGACTGGCCGCCGTTCGCCTGGGAGCATTTTGGATGCGCTGGAAACGAGATTCCCGTCTTTGGAGGCTGTCCTGACTCTCGGGGAGAAGGGAGCGATGTATCAATCGAACGGACATGCCTGCCGAATTCCGGCGATTACGGTCAAAGCGAAAGATACGACAGCCGCCGGGGACTGCTTTGTTGGTTACCTGGTGGCTTCTTTGATGCAAGCCGTCCCGTTGAAAGAGGCCATTGAATTTGCCTGTGCGGCCTCCGCCATTTGTGTTACCCGAATGGGAGCAGTGGATTCCATCCCAACCAGAGACGAGGTCATTTCACTTCGATTCCAGATTGAGAGCAGGGCCATCCAATTCGGATAACAGAGGGACGAGGTCGGCTTATTATTGCAGGCTCGTATTTCGGGCTTTGAGTAGCGAAAAGGAGTGCAAATGAATAGATTCTACGTGAAAGATGGTCAGTTCTGGCTGAATGACCAGCCCCAATTGATTCAGGCTGGAGAATTTCACTACTTCCGCACCCCCGCCGACCAGTGGGCGCACCGCCTCGGCCTGTTGAAGGCGGCCGGCTTCAACGCCGTGGCGTCGTACATCCCCTGGCTGTGGCATCAGCCTGAGCCCGGCCTGACCGATTTCACGGGCCACAGCCACCCCATGCGCAACCTGGCCGGCTTCCTCGACCTGGCCGCCGACATGGGCCTTTTCATCCTCGCCCGCCCCGGCCCTTACATCATGGCTGAGACCATCAACGAGGGCATCCCGCCGTGGGTCTTCGAGCAGTACCCGCAAGCCGCTTTCATTGCCCAGGACCATCAGCCGCAAAATCTCGCCAGCTATCAGCACCCCGATTTTCTCGCCAGCGTGCGAGGGTGGTACCGCGCCGTCTTCGAAGTGCTCACGCCGCGGCAGATCACGCACGGCGGAAAAATCTTGATGATTCAGTTGGACAATGAAATGGGCATGCCCCAGTGGGTGCGGAACATCGTGGACCTCAATCCCGACACTCTCACCCGCTTTGCGGAATACCTGGCCGCCACCTACGGCGACGACCTGCCGGGACGCTATCCCACCGGCGACCTGCCGGCGTTCCTCGAAGGCCACCTCAGCGCGCCGCTCCCGCCCTTTGGCCGTGAGGTGCTGGAAGACTATCGCCGCTTCTACCGGCGCTATCTGCGCGAGTACGCGCTCTGGCTGTGGGAGGAGGCCCGCCGCAACGGCATGGAGGTTCCCCCCGTCATCAACATCCACGGCTTCGCCAACGGTGGCAAGACCTTCCCCATCGGCCTCTCGCAGTTGATTGACGTGCTGCGCCTGCCGGGCGTCGTCAGTGCCACCGACACGTATCCCGGCTTCATCGGCGAGGGGAATTTTCACCAGCTCCTGCTGGTCAACGAGATGACCCACGCCCTGCAGAACGAGGCGCAGCCGCTTTTCTCGATTGAGTTCCAGGCCGGCGGCAATCAGGATTTCAGCGGCGCGCAGAGCTCGTTCTACGACCTGCATGCCCGCCTGTGCCTCTCGTCTGGCATGCGCGGGATCAACCATTACCTCTTTTGCGACGGCGAAAATGACCCCGTCCTCAGCCCCGTCAAACGTCACGATTGGGGGCATCCCGTCCGCAAAGATGGCACCCTGCGCTCGCACTATGCCCGTTATCCCCAGCTCTCCGCGGCGCTGGCCACCTATGGCGAGGCGCTCCTCCTGGCGCGGCCGCGGACGGTCACCACCATCGGCTTCCTGCTCGACGATTTCATGACCGAGGTCAACCATCCCCTCACCCGTCCCCTCACGGAGGCCCTCACGCATCAGCGCGAGGTGATTCTGTTTGATATGATCGCCCGCGGGCTGGCGCTGACCCATCGCCCGTTCCGCGCCTTGGACCTGGAGCGGGACGCGCTGGACGTGCGCGAGCATCCTCACTGTTGGGTGATGCTGGAGCAGCAGTGTCCACCGGCCGTGCAACAGAAGCTGCTCGACTATGTCCGCGCCGGCGGGCGATTGCTCCTCATCGGGCGCATGTGCCGGGAAGATTTCGACCATCGGCCCTGCACACTGCTCCAGAACGGGCTGGGCATCACAGGCGTCAACACGGCGACGCCCTTCGCCGTCCAGAACATCCGCGCCTTTCAATATCCCGACGTGCCAGTCACCTTCCTGGAGACGTACACCGGCGCGTTTGACGAAGTCTTCGCTACCACGGAAGAAGGCGCTACCGTCGGCTTCGTGCAGCAGGTGGGAGCGGGCAACGTGCTGATGTTCGGCGCCGCGGTGCCCGCAAACACGCTGGAAGATCTCGACCTCATCCAGCAGATGGGATTGCGCCTGGGCTGCCGGCCGCTCTTCACGGCGGACCCGTGGGTGGACGTGCGCCTGAGCGAGGGAGAACGCGGCCAGTTCCTGTTCATCGCCAATTACCGGGATGATCCGGTCACCACGACGCTGACCTGCGCCGGCGACCCGCTGTGCGGTGGCAACCCCATCACCCTGCCCGCCCGGCGCGGCTTCATCCTGCCCCTGGAGTGGCAGGCGCGCGATGACGTGTACGTTCACTATGTCACAACGGAGCTCACCAGCATCAGCGAGACCGCCGAGGGGCTCACTCTGCACGCCGCACAGCGTGAATTCCTGGCCGAGTTGACCCTTCCCGCCGCCTACACCTGTGAGCGCGCGGTGACCCTGTCACAGACCGGCGCGTCCAGACGGGTGCGCATCCAGGGTAGCGCTGGCGCCATCACCCTCCGCAAGTGACCGGTCCCTGACATGTCAGCGGGCCCACCCGCGCAAATTGCCCCCCGGCGCAACCATGCTATAGTAAGGCCGGGGGGCCGGTTTGGCTGGGGATTCCCTCCCCGGCCTGATATGAGCCAACTCCGCTGAAGCGCGTTGTTTGAGGACGTAGCAACCCCGGGGGCCAGGAATTTCTGATCTGATTCGTGAAATTCGTGTTCATTCGGGGCCATTTTCGAAGGAGACGTCATGTGCTGGCGCACATCATTCAAGGATGAAAATGTGCGGTGACTGTTCAGCCTGGCGCCAGGTAGCTCGACGGCGATGGATGAACCTTTGTAAGCTGTAGCTTTTGCCCCACCCCCTGCCCCCTCCCCAACGGCGTTTGCGCCGTTGGGGAGGGGGAGAAAAAATAAGGGGTTTTGCAGGCGGGCGTAGCCCGCCTGCAAAACCCCACAAAAAAAGTTCCCCTTCCCCCCGCGCGCGGGGGGAAGGGGCCAGGGGATAGGGGGCAAAAGTTGATTCTCAATCTTCAGCGATCACCAGGAAATCTTGCGTTTTTTAGTCAGTGGCTGAACAGTTACCCGGTGAGCCATAGCCCGTGAGCAGAGGCTGCAACAGCTCACCGCTGCGGCTGGGGATAGAATCCCCAGCCTGACGGGAGCCAACCGCGCTGAAGCGCGTTGTTTGAGGATGTAGCAGCCCTGGGGGCCAGGAATTTCTGATCTGATTCGTGAAATTCGTGTTCATTCGGGGTCATTTTCGAAGGAGCTCTCCATGCACGACAGAATTTTAGCCGCACTCGAAAGCAGCACGGCGGACTACACAGAAATCCGCCTGGAAGAAAAGGAAGCCACCTCCGTGGCCTTTCGCGGACGGGAATTGGAAACCGTCAGCCATGTCATTGACGCCGGCGGCATCGTGCGCTGCCTCTGCCGCGATGGCGGATGGGGCATCGCCACCTTCAACAACCGCGACGCCCTGGTGGAAAAAGTCGCACAGGCCGTGCAATGCGCTCGCGCCGCCAGGAGCGACACTCCCATCGAACTGGCGCCCATCCCCATCGCGCAGGATCGCCTCACGGTGACGCTGGAGCGCGATTTCAGGGGCGTTCCCCTTGCGGAGAAAAAGGCGCTCGTGGAAGCCTACAATGCCCTGCTGTTCGGCGCCAGCGACCGCATCGTGGACACCACCTGCCGCTACAACGACAGCTTCAGCCGGGTCACCTTCGCCAGCTCCGAGGGCGCCTTCATCGAAGAGGAGCGTCCCATGGTGGTGCTGCTCTTTGTGGCGACGGCCCGCGACGGCGACAATGTGCAACAGGCGCACGAGAGCTATTCCCGCCTGGCGGGCTACGAAATGGCGCAGGGACTCGAAACGCTCGCCGAAACCGTCGCGCAGCGGGCGACGGCACTGCTGAGGGCCGAAAGCGTCGTCGGAGGACGCTATCCGGTGATCATCAATCCCCAGCTGGCCGGTGTCTTCATCCACGAGGCCTTTGGACACCTTTCGGAAGCCGACTTCCTCTACGAAAATCCCGCCGCGCGGGAGATGATGACGCTCGGACGCCGCTTCGGGCCGGATTTCCTCACCGTTTTCGACGACGGCAGCCTCCCCGGCCTGCGCGGCACCCACAAGTACGACGACGAAGGCACCCCCACCCGCCGCAATGACCTCATCCGCAACGGCATCCTGGTCGGCCGGCTCCACTCCCGCGAGACGGCGGCGAAGATGGGCGAGACGCCCACCGGCAACGCCCGTGCTGTCAACTATCGCCACGCGCCCATTGTGCGGATGACGAACACGGCCATCGCGCCGGGGACCACGTCCTTGGCCGACATGCTCCGCGACATCGAACTCGGCATCTATGCCTGCGACGCTTACGGCGGCACCACCGAGCTGGAATCCTTCTCCTTCAGCTCCGGCTACGCCTACATGATCCGCCACGGGCAGCTCGCTGAAATGGTGAAAGACGTGATCCTCGCGGGTAACCTGTTCACCACGCTGCAGAACATTGACGCCATCGGCGATGATTTCCAGTGGTCGCATCCCGGCGGCGGCTGCGGCAAGAATGGACAGGCGCCTCTGCCGGTGGGCATGGGCGCGCCGCACGTCCGCATTCAGAACGTCGTGATTGGGGGGAAATAGCCATGGACATGCTCCAACGCTTGCAGGCGCAGGCAGAACAGGTCGAGGTGTTCCACATTCAAAGCGAATCCACCCGGGTCCGCTTCGAAGCCAATTCTCTGAAGGCCAGCCAGGTGGAAGAGATCAGCGGCCTGGCAGTGCGCGTGGTCAGGGACGGACGGATGGGTTTCACCGCCTCCAGCGATGTGACGGCGACCGAAAAGCTGCTGGCGAACGCCCTGGAGTCCGCCGCTTACGGCGACCCCACGCCCTTCGCCTTCCCCGGCCCGCAGGACGCTCCCGACGTCGCCTGTTACGATCCGCGCATCGCGGAGCTGAGCATCTCCCGCCTGGTAGAAATCGGCCAGGAGATCATGGCGTACCTGCGGGAAGTGGATCCCGAAGGCATGGTCAGCGTGGAGCTGCAACGCGGGGTGGAGCGCTACACCCTGCGCAATCACACCGGCACCGAGGTCGCCGTCACGCGCACGCCGCTCACGATCGTCTACAGCGTTGATCGCGTGAAAGGCGACGACGTGCTGATGGTGTACGACGTGCAGGGCGCCACCCTTTGGAATGAGGCGTTCATGGCACCGGTACAGCGCCTGGCCGAAAAACTGCGGCTCGCGCAACAGGTCGTCCCCCTGCGCGCCGGACGTATGCCGGTGCTTTTCTCGCCCGCGGGAGCGCTCGTGCTGGGCTATCCGCTGATGTTAGGACTCAGCGGCAAGAACGTGGTAAAGGGCGTCTCACCGCTTGCGGGGCGCCGCGGCGAGCAGGTCTTCGATCCGCGTCTCACGCTCGTGGATGACGCCACCCTGCCGGGCGGCTTCGGCAGCGCCGCTTACGATGATGAAGGCGTGCCCCATCAGCGCACGGTGCTCGTCGAAAACGGCGTCCTGCGGGGATTCTACTACGATCTCAAGACCGCCGCGCGAGCGGGCGTCCCCTCCACTGGCAACGGCTCGCGGGGCCTCTTCAGTCAACCCGAACCGGCTCCCACCAACCTGCTGTGGGGTGCAGGGGAGACGCCGCTGGCGGACATGCTCGCGGGCATCGAAGAGGGCCTGTGGGTCGAAAATGTGCTGGGATTGGGACAGGGCAACATCATTTCCGGCGCGTTCTCCAATCCCCTGGCGCTTGGCTTCAAGATCGAAAAGGGCCAGATCGTGGGGCGGGTGAAGGGGGTCTCCATCGCGGGGAACGTTTACGAGTTGTTGCGGCACGTCGGCGCCGTGAGCCGCGAGACGGAATGGGTCTACCAGAACTTCAATCAGCCCTACGTGCTGTTGGAGGAGATGAACGTCATCGCCAGGGAGTGAGGCTGACGCTCCCTGTCTAAGAATCAGTCTGCCCCTTGTTGCTGGCGCGGGAAACGCTCCCGCGCCAGCGTTATGTGTCCGCACGTGTCAAATCAAAAGATAATCCGAGTGAACGACAATCGTTCTGTCAAAAGATAATCCGAGTCAAGTGTCCTGAATTGCTAAGCCGGTGTGAGTGAGTCGTCCTTCAGAGAAGACTCTGCGTCCCTCTGTGGGTCGGTGGTATTTTCGAGATAGGGGATGCCCAACGCCGTGCAGGCTGCCGGGAAATGCTCTGGATGAGCCAGAGTCTCGAAGACATTTTCGGGCTG
>Ga0209606_1001781_pt1 | contig 25817 bp, 27 predicted proteins | sample AD_UKC057_MetaG_FD_184412 | JGI IMG/M metagenome (GOLD analysis project Ga0209606, IMG submission 184412) | Active sludge microbial communities of municipal wastewater-treating anaerobic digesters from USA - AD_UKC057_MetaG (SPAdes) (version 2) | ecosystem: Engineered > Bioreactor > Anaerobic >...
TCTTTGGAAAACCCAAAACAAACTCTTGCGAAGCAGGAAGGCTTATCCCAATGAGCTTTCCGCTTCAAAAGAAATAGTATTGAAGGGACAAGAAATACTGCTTAACAGAGGTGCTTTACATAGGAACGCCTGTTAGCTGCTGGGTATTTGTCCTTTAATGTTGTTGATTTCGTCATTAATGTTTTGAATGTCGTTGTTTATTTTTTCAAACAAGTCAGTAAAAGTTAATCTTTCAATTTTTTCATATTGAAATTTAAAAGTGTCGCCATAGTTTAGGTAAGGCTTCTTTTCTCTACCCGAAAATGTATTGTTGAGGAACAAATTATTTCCAATTAAATTTTCTGCGAATTTTCCTGCTTTCCTTCCAATTACGAATTTTCTGTATTGTATATCCTCAATCTGAACACCTAACTTATAACCGTCTTGTAAGTCAATAACAAAGTCAATAGTTGCTTTTTGATTGTTGATGTCGTATGCTGTTGCTACGTTATAAGTGTTTGATTTGCCAAAATGGATTAGTAAGTGACTAGCTCGTAATTTCTGATAGCCCTCTCAAAGTTTTATTTCGTTTAGTTTTCCGTATAGAACTTTGTTTAATGATATTGCAAAATCGTATTCCTGCTTTATTTCCAACTGTTCGGATAATTCGGATAAATTAAATGCAAACTGTTTGTAGTCTGATATTAAGCTTTGGTAGTAAGGGTCATTAGAGAATTTGTTTGGTTCTATATAATCAGTAATAGTTCTATACGTTTTGACAGTCCAACCTTCAAATGATAAGTTATTTGTCCAAAATAAAGTTGTTAGCACAAACTCAATATCCGTTTTTCCAAATGATTGTTTAATTCGTTCGAGTTATGATGACGTTGGAAAATCTTTGACCTTATTTTCTATTGCAATTTTGTCTGCCACATACAAGTCAACACTAGCTTTAAATTCTCCGTTGATTTGGTTGTGTCCTCTTTTGAAAGTGATGTCGTTAGTTATTGTTTTGTCGCTAAAAAGTTTTGCTGTTTCAATTTTATTCAAAGTCGATAACCAAAACCAAAAATTTGAATGGAATAACTCTCTGGAAGAAAGGGAAAGATAAAATAGCGGACTTGCTTTAATTTTTTCTATTGTCGTGTCGATATTATTCATTTTTCTTATTGTGTCGTTGTTTTACCTTGCAGCTAATGGGTGGCTGCTAAATGCAGCGAAGGCAGCGACTTTGCTTGCAACTTGCCGCAGGTTTTGTTGCGTTTTGCAGCTCGTTAGTGGCAGAAATATTAATTATTTTAATTTTGATAAATTTCGCTCAACATCTTCTACAAAAAAACTATTGGAACTACTAGATGTTTCAAATGTTTTATTCCTATAATCAATAATTGTAAATTGAGGGCACATATTATAATTTACATTGAAATAATGATATGCGGAGTGATCATCATTATCCCAATAAAATGGGAATGTCCATCTTTTATCATCTAACACCTTCTTAATACATTCATGCAATTCATTTCCTTTACAGACTTTATAATTAATCGAAAAAATTTTAATGTTATATTTCTTTTCCCAATCCAAAAAATATTTTTCTAACGAATCTAAAACTCTTTGGCATGGCGGCCCCCAACAACATCCCCAAGAAAATACAATCATTGCATTTTTTTCAATTCCATAGCAAACTTGCAAATTTGTTTTTGCACCAGAAAGAGTTTCAATTTCAATAGATGGAATTGAGTCAAATCTTTTTTGACAATTACCAATCTGAAGAGATATGATAATTAGTGAAGCTAAAAATAAAATTTTTTTCATAATGTTTATATTTAATGTTTTTGCCACTAACGGTCGAGTGTATGTGCCGTAAGGGACTGCAGAGCAGGTTCCTGTCCACCGACACAAAAGTTTGAGCGGGTTACAACGCTTGAATACCCACCCCTTATGGCACATACACTTTGTTAGGCAACGTAATTCATTGTTTATTTGTACTTTGAGTTTAGATTTAGTTTAAATAATTTCTCACCTGCAAGCTGTTCTCCGTCAGTGCCGTATATTGGACTGTATTTACCAGCTGGCAAATCTTTGAAAGTATAGGCATTGCAAGCTCTTGCAACATTAACGTACTTTGTTGCTGCTGTGTTTATAGCTGATGCAGCAATATCAGCTAACCCACTCCAAGCGCCACCAACACCCGTTGATACGGAAGCATCATAAGTTACATCACCAGTTCTTGTATAAACCACTTCATTTGTTTTAGTTGATTTGATAATATATTCAACTTGTATATACACTTTTGCTGCAAGTCCTGATTTGTCCCATTTATGGATTATTGTAAATAAAGCAAGGTCAGCACCAAATACTTCACCAAACTTAGTCAGAGGTGAATTTAAAAAAAGTTCAGCATCATACGCACTTTCTTTTTTTAGAATCTCCATTGAAAGAAAAGGAGAAATAACGTAAAAACCTGCGTTAGCGATTGGAATATATAAAGTTGAATAAAAATACTCCTTTGCTTCAACATTTGTACTCCTATTTATTGGAGGCATAAGCAAAACAGTTAAAGGCTTTTCATCATACATTCCTTTATAGGCAACAGATTTTGCAATTGGGGCAGTTGTTGTACAACTTGACAAAAATGCAACTGCAACTACGATTATAATAAGGATATTTTTCATTCTTCAATTATTTTTAAGATTCTGTCAATAAATATTTTTGATTCTGGATATAAAGCAACTTCCTTTAACAACATTGCTTTTCCTTCTTCTGTTTTATTAGCTTGAAGAAGTATAAAACCATAATCAGCGTAAACACCAGGAGGTACAACACCCCTAGAACCTTTCTGTTTTTCGATAATTTGCTGATAGGTTTCAATTAATTGCTGAGTAGATTTTTCATCACTGTTTTTTAAATAGTTGTAACTGGTGATTTCATAATTACCCCAAGTATATAGAGGTTTCTGTGTTGTGCACGATGCCAACATTAAGACAGTTATCGAAATGAATAGTATTTTTTTCATGGCAGTATTATTTTTTTAGTTTCTTGTGCTGAAACAAAAATTTGTTTCTTGAAAATTACATTATTGTTGTAGGACACTGTAATCATATGCGACCCTGTGGATATAGCATAAACTTTGCCCTTAGGTCGGTCTGCGTGGTCTTTGTTTACTTCTGCTTTAAAAGTAGTTTTGTCATCAATATTAACATCAACACCACCAGAATAATTACTTGGTTTCCCAATGAATTCAATGAATGCCTCATTTTCTAACCCTGTCGACAATGTTTTTACTCCTGTGCAACCAGTTAGAACTATCAAACCAATTGCTATTACAAAAAGTATCTTTTTCATTACTTAATCTCCCTTATAAAATAGTTACTTAAATTTTGTTTGTCAATGCCACCTTCAGAAAATGAAACCATGGAGAATTCATTCTGTTGGTTTTCTCCACCTGTAAAATCAATTCTAATTTTTCCAACTGATTTACCTGGCAATTCCATCATCATACCAGTTTGAGGATTTTTAACACTTTTGCCTTTTTCAATAACTTCAAAGATGTCTCCAACCTTCAAACCTTGACTTTTTCCTCCTGATATTAAGATACCATCTTCGTCATAAGAGAGAAAGTATGATTTCCAAGGCCTATCCATACAGTTATTAATAATGTTTTCAACCAATTTTGAAATTGCTGCTGAAATTGCTTTATCACTCAAAGTAGCATCATAATCAGTCCGTTCGCCTAATCCCATGACTGTTTTGTTTGTTGTTTCAGCTTCTCCCTTAGCTTCTTCCGAATAGATAATCTGACCAGTAGAAACATCAACTAAACGAATACTCACACCAGCTTGTACAGTTTGAGTTTTGCTTCTTGAAAATGCGTTAACATCACCAACATTTTTTCTTCCAAATTCAGTCACAGAACCAATAATTAAGTAGTCTGCCCCAACTTTTTGTAAACCTTCATTCCCAACAAGTTTTAATTCCTCCATTATTTTATCCATATCCTGACGTTCCAACAAAATAAACTTGTTTGTTGATGCCAATTTTGTAGACAAAATATCAACAGCCTGTTTACCTATTGGGTCGTTGTCTTTGTCATAAAACACACCTTTTGCATACTGTGTTTCATTAGAAAAGCGAGCAATAGCAACTTTACGTTTCAAAATCTGCTCCTCTTTTTTTATTTCTTGAATTTGTGGCTCGACTTTCACCACTTTTTGCTGTGTTGTACAGCTAAATGCAATTGTAACAATCGCTATTCCCATTAAAGTTTTCTTCATTTGATTTTAATTTAAAGTTTATACTACGGTTTTCTTGTTCTTTATTATTTTGCCCAACGGTTTGGGGCTTGGCGATGTGGCGGTTTTTTAGCACAAAAGTTCAATAGAATTACTACTGTTGAACTTCGCACAAATGTTTCATAGAAGCACTTCAGCCGCCATATTGCCAAACCGATGTTAGCAGAAGTTTTTATTTTGTCTGTGTTTTTATCCAATTCAATATTTCTGTCAAAGCTATTGGTGAAAAAGTTTGTTCTATTTTTGCATATTCATCTGGTGAACCTGTTTCGCATTCTTGAAACAAGTGATTTAAGTTTGGAAGTTCTTTTGTCGTTACTTTTTTATTTCCACCTTTTGTAAGTGCATTTTTTATAGCTTCTAAATTCTCTTTTGGTGGAACTTGTAAATCTTTCTCTCCGTTGATTGCTAAAACAGGACATTTTACTTTCTCCAATGCTGGTGCAGGGTTGTACTTGATAAAATATTGCATCCAAGGGCTTGCTATTTGTTTGACTTGTAATTTCACGAAGTCGTCATCACTCATTTCTGCTGGTTTTTGAGTGTTTGGATTGTCTTTTAATATTTGTTTAAAATAAATTGTCAAGTCAGAATTAAGTTGTTCAAGACTAGTTGATTGATTTACAATATCAAATGCTTTTCTGTTTGACGATTGACCTTTTTGTATATCTTCTTTGCTAACTCCTGATGCTTCTTCGATTAACTTCTTTTGTAATAAAAGTAAACTGTCGCCTTGAATTCCTGTTCCTGCTAATAAAACAATAAAGGCTACATCTTTTGAATTGCTGGCAACCATTGGTGCAATTAGCCCGCCTTCACTATGTCCTATTAATCCAATTTTCTTTTTATTTATTTCTTTTCTTGTTTTCAAATATGCAATTGCACTTTCTACATCTGTTGCAAAGTCGGCAGAAGTTGCGGTCTTAAAATCTCCTTTTGACATTGCAATTCCTCTGTCGTCATAACGCAAAACAGCAATTCCGTTTTTTGTTAAAAAGTCTGATAAAACAAGAAAAGGTTTGTGTCCTAATAGTTCTTCATCTCTGTTTTGTGGTCCGCTACCGCTAATTAAAACTACAACAGGAAAAACGCCTTCTTTGTTTGGTAATGTCAATGTTCCCGCTAAATTTATTCCTGCTTTTTTGTTTTCAAAAGTTATATCTTCTGAATAATAAGGATATGGTTTTATTGGTTCTTGTGGTCTTATATGTTTTTCTTTTTCGATTTTCTCTTTTGATAAGTTCATTGGGAAAGATTGTCCACCTTGCTTAAATGTCCCAACAATAATATTGTCTTGTCCTAGTGTTCCTTCATATTCAATTTTTGCATTAGCAATTGTAATTTTCAAAATTGAATTTTCAAAACTCGTAGTTGTCGTTGGAATTCCCTTCGCTCCTTGGTCAGGACTATCCATTGTTGAGCTTAAACTATTTTCGGTTTGCGAAATATTAAATACAAGTCTCATTTGTATTCCTTGAATTTTTAATGCTCCATTCCATTGCCCTGTAATGTCTTGACCGTAAATTGTCAAAGAAAACAGGCTTGTCAATATTACCAACGTTAAATTTTTCATTTTATAGTGATTTTAAATATTTTGATATTATTACTAAAATTGTGGTTATTGCAACTAACGAAATTATTGAAATTGGATTTGCAAAATTTACTGTCCAACCCAAATATTTATTTCTCTTAGGTGGAAATATTCTTTTATCATCTTTATTGAAATAAAAGATTCCCCATTTCCAATTGTTTGGGTCTTTATGCCAATGCTCTAATGTGTCTTTTGTTGGTTTTTCTTGTGTTGTCATATTTCTGTTGGTTGTTTGTCGGTTCGGTAAAATTTCTGCTAACGGATGGGTATATGAAAAGTTGGGCATTTCGGAGCGATTCACTGTCAAACCGCACAAAGTTAAATGCGAGCTACACACTTGAAATTTAGCACTATCTGCCCAATTTTTTATATACCGTGTTACCAACTGGGCGTTCTTGTCTGTCAATGGTTTGAGATTATTTATCATTTCAGTCATTCCGTTTCTTTGTCTTAAAAAGATTTAGTTTTTTTGTGTCGGGTAAGTCAGGGTAGGAAAATAGCCAAGCTCTATGGCAGGTTTTGGTTATAGCGTTGGTTTGTGCGACCTGCCATTGTGCTTGGCTATGTGCGTTAGCGTTTAATTGCTCGAATAATTTCACCTATCCATAAGACAAAAGACGTCGCCCCAATAATTACTGCCCAGTCTTTCAATGTTAATGGGACAGTCCTAAATACTTCGCCTCCAAATTCAACGATTAGGATTTGACCTACTAAAATGACAAAAGCTACAATTAAGAAACCAATAGATTTACTTAATCCATGGAATGCAGATTTACCTGATGCGAATGCTTTTGCATTAAACATATTCCAGAATTGTAACATTACAAATATTGTGAAGAAACGAGATAAGTCATAACGGCTAACTTCACCATTATTTGAAAAATAAAAGAGAAGTCCTAATAAAATAATTACGAACGAAAAACCGACAAAAAGAATATTGAACCTCATTGAAGGTGTAATTATAAAATCCTCATTTTTCCTAGGTTTATTATCCATTACACGCAAATTTGGAGGTAGAGAAGCCAGTGCACCTGCGGCAAACGTGTCCATAATAAGATTAACCCAAAGCATTTGAGTAACAGTTAAAGGAAGTTCTTTGCCAAATATTGACCCCAATAAGACAATAATTAAAGCTGCAACATTTATTGTGAGTTGGAAAAGAATAAATCTTTGTATGTTTTGGTATAATGAACGGCCCCACATCACAGCAGTTGTAATGCTACTGAAAGAATCATCTAATAATGTTATATCACTTGCCTCCTTAGCAACCGATGTACCCGAACCCATTGATAAGCCAACATGCGCGAAATTTAAAGCTGGTGCATCATTCGTTCCGTCACCTGTAACAGCAACAACAGAACCGTTTCTTTGCAATAATTGAACTAATCTTTGTTTGTCGGTTGGTCTGGCTCTACACATTATTTTCAGGTGCTGAACTCGTTTCAAAGCTTCTTCATCTGAAAGATTTTCAAAATCAACGCCTGTAATAATGTTATGTAGATTATCACTATCATTCCATATTCCAATTTGGCGTCCAATTTCTTTAGCTGTACCCGGTGTGTCACCAGTTACAATTTTAACTTCAATACCTGCATTTAAGCATTTAGTTACAGCAGATGGAACATCAACTCTTACTGGGTCAGAAATGGCTGTTATGCCAATAAAAACAAGATTTGAATTCACTAATTTTCCGTTTTCAAACCTATCAATATTATCTTCAATAAATTCATAAGCAAAACCTAAAGTCCGCATTGCTTGATTCTGATATTGCAAAAGGGAATTTTCGATTGTAGAATTATATTCATTAATTGGTTTCAACCCTTGTTCTGACAATATATAACTACATTTTGAAAGTACAATTTCAGGTGCACCCTTCACGTATAGAACTTTTTTGTTTAACAAAGGACTATTAACCAATGAAGCCATAAATTTTCTTTCCGTTGAAAATGTTAGTTGTTCAATTACTTCAGCATCTTCACGAATATCTAAATAGTTTAAGCCTTGCTCATGTAACCACAATAAAAGAGCAGCTTCTGTTGGGTTGCCTAACGTTTTTATTTTTGCGGGTTCAGAATAATCTAGATAAGCAGTTGAATTTACTGATATGCTCTCTTTTATAATATTGCTATTTTCGTCATTTGTTAAATGATTGCCATTTAAACACAGAAAATCAGCTTTATATACTTGCATTTGATTCTGTGTTAACGTCCCTGTTTTGTCGGTACAAATTACAGTAGTTGCACCCATAGTTTCACAAGCGTGCATTTTTCGAACTAAATTATTGTTTTGCAACATTCGACGCATACTTAGTGCAAGACTAAGGGTAACGCTCATTGGCAATCCTTCTGGCACTGCAACAACAATCAAAGTAACAGCAACCATAAAATATTGTAATATACGACCTGCTACATCTAAACTAACCCATGATTCAGCGTTTAAGGGGTTGATGCCAAACAAAAAGCCAGAAGCAGAAAGTAGCAAGAAAGTTAATATGCCGTAGATTATCCACCTCAACCAACTTCCTTCTTCAACACTTTTGGGAAGTTCTTTTTCTTTACCAAGTAATTCAAATGAATCGTAAATAATTGGTAACCAAACTTTAGTTAATACAATTGCTGCTGATAGGATTACAATCCCTATTGAACCTAATTGACCTATTGTGAATTGGGCTTCACCTAAAAATATATCCTTAACAAAAAGTGCTAAAAATGTTAAAACTGCTAAAGCAAAACCAACAACACCAATAAACTTAGCAAGCTTGTCTAATTGCTTATTCAATGGCGTTTCTTCCCCACTCATTTCCGTGGCTTTCTCTGCAACTTTACCAAATTCTGTTTCATCGCCAACTTTCTTAATCTCAAGAATACCGTGTCCGTCCATCAATTTTGTCCCTCTCATTGCCCAATTCGAAGGATATGTCGAATCCGAATGAAAATTGGCAGGGTTGTTAGTTTTATCAATTATTGGCTCACCAGTTAAACACGATTCATCAATTTGAAGAGACACTGCTTCGAGTAATTCTCCATCCGCAGGAACTTCTTCACCTGTACCGAGAATTACAATATCTCCAACAACAATTTCTTTCTTTGGTATTTCGCAAATATTACCATTTCGTATTACCTTGTAAAGCGTGTCGTCATTAACTTTGTTTAAAACATCAAATTTCTTATTTGCGTCCATCTCAAACCAAAAAGCAACACCGGTTGCTAAAAGAATAGCACAAAAGATACCTATTGTTTCAGCAAACTCCATATGAACAAATGAAATACCCAATGAAAGAAATGCCGCAATTAAAAGTATTCTGATAATTGGGTCTTCAAACTTTTCTAAAAAAAGTTTCCATAAAGGTTCTCTCTCTGGTGGAGTTAAAATGTTTTCTCCATATTTATTACGGCTTTCGAGTACTTGCTCATTAGAAAGTCCGGTGTAGTGCTTCTTGTGTTCCATCTTATTTCAATAAATTTAATAATGATTGAGGTAATTGCTTTGATTTTGCTTTTAGGTTATTTAATAAGGTAAGTTCAATGTTGTCCAACTTTCCATCACCTTGAATTTTTGCTAAAAGCCATTTTGCTTCTTCTTCATCAACGACACCGGGAGATGTTTCATCTTCTAATAAGAAACTGGTTATTGCATCAACAAAAAGCGTTTCCCAACTTGGATGATTGTCTTTCCCGCTTACAGCATCGTTTAACTCGAACAGAAATTCTGCTTCTTCCTTGTCTATTACGCCATCAGCATATAATACTTCACGTAATTGGGTTACTTCTTGTTCATCAATTACGCCATCGGCGAGAATTGATTTTTTTAGTTCATTTAATTTGCTCATTTTAAAAAATTTTTAAGTTTGACAATAAAAGGATTTTGAAATATTACGGTTTATGATTTTACTAATTGTACTATAATTAATCTACCTCCATCTTCTTTGGATAAAAGAATTTTTTTGCCTTCAGTTAATTCAACAGCTTCTCCAATTTCAATTTTCTTATCAATATCTTTGTCGTACATGCTTGAAAGCTTTCTATTTATTAGAATCCACTTGCCATTATGGAAATGAAAATCTCCTACAGGAATTTTTTGGTCAGGAGTTGTTTTTTCATTAGCATTTACAAAACGATTTACATGCCACATGTACAAAAGTTGCTTATTGTAAACCATCAATCTGTAGTTTTCAGGTTTGAAAACACCTACTTTGGGGGAATAATATAAATTTAAAACAGGTAACTGTCCTTTATATTCTGTACCACAAAATGGGCATTTAGGCTTTGTAGAATTATCAAATACAAACCATTTATGCCAACAGTTCGGATTTTGACATGGTTGCATTAAATCTACAGTTTTTAACAATGCCTGTTCCCATTCGTCAGCAGTTGGCCGAATATCTGGATTTTGTAAACCATCAATAAAAGCCTTATTAAATAGTTCTTTTAAATAGGGGCCACAAACAGAATATGGAATCTTAACAGGGTCACCTTGGGGTAGCTGACTTGGGTGTAACTGGTCAACTTTTACTCTGTTGCTTTTATCTGTTGGATGTTCAACAAATAAAGCTTTTATACCCATTGAAAGTTCTTCGTCCTTAGCTGAATCTAAATCATTTACTTTCCCGCCTCTTAAAGGATGACGGAATAAAAGGTATAAATATATCATCACGGCCAAAGCGTGTCTATCTGTTCGAATATTTGGAACGATACGATTCTTATCTGTCAAGGGTAAGTGCTTTGTTCCCATTACTTCTGGAGCTATAAAATCGGGCGTACCGATTACATCAGGGGGAAATTTTTGTGGCACAACCAACCCATCATTATCAATGATAACTGCTGAACCACTAGTCGGGTCAATCAATACATTTTTGTAGGATAAATCCGAATGTGCTAACCCTGCCGCATGTAATCTTTTAACAGCTCTACTTATCCTTATGCATATTTGAAAATACTTAAACCAGTCTCCCTTTTCTTCGGGTGCTAAAAATTTATTCAAGTTTTTAGCTGAATACCATTTACCTTCTTTTTCATGATTTTTTATGCCTAAAAAATCATTATTAATTGAACCTTTTTTGAAGAAGAATTTATCAGGATAAAAAGGAGCAACAATACCTATTTTGTTGTTATACTGAACTACTTTATTAGGCCATATAAATAACTCTTTCCAATATTCACCTCCTATTTGATTGAATATACGTTCTCTATATGTATTACAAATAGTCTCTAATCGGTCTTTGTTTTGAAAAGAATTATGTTTTTCTTCACGAAAAAACAAAACAACATAGTCTTTATTTGGGCTGAAATAACAATCTTTCATTCCTCCGGAGCCTTTGACGTCATCGACAAATTCAACTTGCGAACCGTCTGTTGCTGTAATTTTTATTATATTTACCATAATTAAAATAGTATTGCTATTGTTCTGTCATCATGATTGCCCGGCGACCAAAAGTCCAGCCAGTTTAATAATTGGTCTGCTGATGCTTCGTTATCATCCGAAAAATCAACCTCCTTTGATAGGTCTTGCCATAGTTCATTCCATTTTTCAACTTTCAACAAATTTGCATCTGTTTCAAATTTCGGGTCAGTAATTCCGTCAGTCATTAAAATTAATGCTGTGAAATCATCAACAATATCAAATCTCAGTCTCCTGTATAATTCTGTGGGTTGGGTTATCTCAGGCATTGTTAAAAAACGTGTCTGACCTGCATATTCACCACCATCAGATTCTCCTAGAATCTTTAAAAAATTAGTGTCTTTGTTGTAAATACCAATACCACCATCACCGACCCAAAATGCTCCAACGAACCATCCAAATTTAAATTTCTTACAAATTGATACTATTAGAGTCGTGGAATAATCTTTTAAAGGTTTGTTAGTTTTCTTTGCTTCTTCTTCAATGTTTTTTACTGCTTTAAACACTGAATTACCAAGAATGCCGTACAAAGAATCTCCCATTTTTTTTCTTCTCTCATCCGATTTTTCAGTGCTAAAGTCTTTGATTAGATTTTCAAATTCTTTCGTTTTTTCCTTAATTAGTTGTTCGCAAACTTCAACTACTGTTTTACATGCTATTTCAGAACCTTTTCTTGAGGATTTAGCAGAACCGGCACCATCAGCAACGGATAAAATATACCAATCAACTTCACTTATATATCTGATATTAAAATCATCATCACGGGGTTTACCTTCTTGGGCATGTGAACGACCTCTTTGGCTTGCAGCAACAATGTCTTTTTTATGGGTTTTTCCTAGACCAAATATATTGGTGGAGGATGTGACTTTTACAAAACATTTGTCGCTATCAGGTTTATAGTATTCAATGTCATTTGGAGTAGGAATATTTTTCCATAATGATTTAGGGTCTGGATTAATTATAAATGTGATTTGTCTTTCGAAGACCGGTTTCCCATCTGACCAATCTTTTCTCTTAATTTTTAGTTTTATTTTGTGGTCGCCAGCAGTGTTTGGGTTGCCTTTAATTTCATTTGTGTCAGAATTAAAAATTAGCCCAATTGGCTCTAAACCTTCAAACCAAAAATCGCCAATTTCTGTTAAACCGAGTTCCTCAATTTTAAATAGAAAGCAATAATCTTGATTTACTTTACCATTTGGAATAATAATGCTTTTATTCTTTATCTGTAATTCAAAGGAGTTAGAACTTTTATCTTTTATCTGTTCAACTTTTAAGGGTTCTGGTTCTGTTTTACTCTCTGCGATTATGGTATTTTCGTTCTGTATTAATGCTGGCTCGTTTTTATCGGATGTTATAATTGTTTCATTTTCTGCATCAATTTTTGAGTCTTCGTTTGTTTCAGTTTCTTCTTCTAACCCTACATTTATTTTTATAGCATCATCGTCAGCAATTGTATTAGTGTTTACCATAGAAAAATTTTGCCATGATGTTTTTATAAAGTCTTTTATTTCTGATTCCTTTTCGTTAAGGAATTTTGATAATTGTTCTTCGTCTTTTGCATCTATTTCAAGACTACCCATGTATTGTAAAATATCCATAACTACCCCCTTGTCCTGTTAATATTAATACTACCTTCTCCAAAACCAAATTTTGCTTCGATGCCGCACCAAGGACATTTACTAACTTCTTCTTCACCCGTACACATTATATTTCCACAGCCACAATGACTAAAACCAAATTGATTACCACAACAAGGGCAAGCAGGAAAACCAACTAATTCAGAGGTGTTTATTTTGATTTGATTTGAATCATTTTCGCACAAATCAAAGTAAGAATTTTCAACAGGATATGCACCAACGAGTTTATAAACTACCGTGTTTAATGCTAATTCTTTAAATTCGGATGGTGAAATTCTTTTTTGATACTTGATTAAATAGGGTCTTTTGGTGCTTTGACACTTGGCTAAAATAACAGCAAAATTCTCATCAACCTTTTTATTAAAACCCTTTTCAAGGTCAATTTTTGATAAATAACCATTTGTAATTGGTGCTAAATGCAAGCCATCATCTTTTGATTCCGATACACTTACACTACTCGTTTTGATAGAAGCTGTTACCCATTTAAAAAACTTCTTAAATGATTCAGAATCTGTATTTTTAAGCAATAGCACCTGGTCGGTAATTTTACCAAATATGCTCGTGTCAGTGTTGTCACCTAATGAGATTACTACAAGATTGGATTTTGATTTATATTTTTGATTCCATTTATCAAAGGCTGTTTCATATTTATCTGTAGGATTACCATCAGTAAATAAGAAAATAATTGGTTTCCAATCTCCCTTAATTTCGGGAGTAGTCTTTTGAAGTGACGAATCAAAATCATTCATTAAAAAATTCAGAGCATTTCCCAATGAAGTACCTCCACCTATTGGCAATTTGGGCGGATAAAAATTAAAAAGCTCAATTAAAGGTGTTATCTTTTGCACTTTACCTGCAAAAACTATTATTGAAACGTAAACAGTTTCCAACGCATAAGGGTCGGTTCTTAGTTCCTTAATTATAGTTGCAATACCTTCTTGAACTTGTTCAATGGGCTCGCCAATCATTGACTCAGAAACATCAATTACAAAATATATGGGTAATCTTCTCATAAAATGAATTTTAATGTTAATAATAGCAACAAGAGCAAAATTATTTGCGACATATCAACAGCAATGCCATTGCCAACTTGGGCAGGTTTAGCAATTTTCTTTAGAAAGTTTAAAAACGGATTAAAAATACTTTCAAAAAAATTGAAGGCTTTTAAGTACCTTCCGGTTAGCCTATTTTTATAAGGTGTAAGTTTAGAATACAGGAATAAACCTACAATCAATACATTAACTAATATGTATAAAAATAATCTCACAACAAATTATATTACAGAATGAACTTCCGGAGGTGGCGGTGGTAACAACATTTGGTCAGTAGCACCAATACTTCTGTTGCCAACACTAACAGATGCTGAAACCCATTTAAAAAACTGTTTAAATGTGCCACTATCAGTTGTTTCTAGAATTACGATGTTATCAGTAATTTTTTTTACGTTCTCAACATCTGTTTTTGAGCCAACAATGCACGCAATAATACTTCCGAAATTTCGCTTTTTAATTTCAGGTATTATTGAATGGAAAAGTTGAGGGTCAGAAGCTCTGCCATCACACATTATAAATAGTAATGGCATCCAATCCCCTTTTTTTTCCGGAGTACTAACCTGAACTTCGTCATCCACTTTTTCACAAAGAAACTGCAATGCCTCACCTAAATGAGTTGGACCTGATGCAGGTTGTTTAATAGTTGGTATTTGCAAGCTTTCGAGTTCTGTCATAGGCACCAACAACTCTGCATTTCTATTAAAGGTAGAAACACTCATAAATACAGATTCAAGAGCAAAAGGGTCTTGTCGTAAACTTGCGACCATTGCTTCTAAGCCCACCTTTATTGACTCTATGGGTTCGCCACGCATAGCCCCAGAGGTTTGAATTAATATATATACCGGTAATCTTCTCATACAAACAAATTTAACAAAGTTCTTGGAATTTTTTCCTGAAGGTAAGTGGCTTATTGATATTAGGGAATATTTCTTTAGTGCCACCAGTACCTACAATCTGCAAACTACCATACCCTAATATTCGGCCCAATATACTTTGGTCAACATTTACACTTTCAATTTTCGATAGATTTAGCTCAATTGTTCGGCGACTAATTAGCCCAGTTTTTATGATTACACGCTTATTTGTAATTGCAAATTCGTCAGTCCATTTGTCAATTAATGGTGCAATGAACAAAGTAAACAAAGCTCTTAAAGAAAAGAAGATTATCCAATGATAAGTAGTCTCATACTCAACAGCTTCACCTCGTATTAAATTATTATTTACATATGTTCCCATACAGTTTAATTACTTAAATTAGGAAGTGTTGAAAATTTTCAACACTTCCTAAAAGTTGTTTTACAAAAATTTACTTTTAATTGTTGCAACTGCATCCTTGTAAGTTCTGTCGCGTGTAGGTGTTCCGATGGCATTAAATTTCCATTCGCCGTTGTGTTTATAGAACATACCTAAAACCATTACTACATGACCAGAGAAAGCTGGTTCTTTACCTATAGCATAATTTGCAATTACATTTGTAACACGCTCGTTTGTACCTTCATAGATCCTTACTGCTGCATGAGGAATAATTGCAAAGTCCTGCCCTCTGAAACTTGTTAAAAACACAACAAGTTTTTCAACATTGGATTGCAGTTTATTAAGATCCACTGTGACTATTTCGTTATCAAGACCATCATCACCGCCTTCATCTCCACGAGTGTCATCACCAGAATGTTTTAATGCTCCATTTGAGGATTCCCACTTTTCTCCCCATCCAATAATTTCGACTGTATTTTTATTACCATCGAAAGTTGCTACATATAAGTCCAAATCTACTGAATCACCATTTGGTAGCACACCCCAGTTTGCACCGGCACAAAATTTTGTAATAGCACTGCCACTTTCTTTTTTAAGGTTAATTTTTTGACCTTTTACTAAATTTATTGTTGCCATATTTCAATTATTAAAGTTTAAGTATACTTTTCAACAAATTTCTGTAATCCACCAGCAAATCCGGTTCCTATGGCTTTAAATTTCCAATTGCCATCTTTTTGATAAAGTTCTCCAAATTCTACTGCTGTTTCAATTGAGAAATCTTCGCCCAAATCATATTTGAGAATTTCTTCATTGGTTGTAGGGTCATAAATTCTAACGAAAGCATTTCGCACTTGCCCAAAATTTTGTCTTCTGTTTTCGGCTTCATGAATTGTAACTACAAATGTAATTTTCTCACAACCTGAAGGCAGTTTTGATAAATCTACTTTGATAGATTCATCATCCCCATCACCAGCACCAGTCAGATTATCACCAGTGTGCTCAATACACCCTTCAGGGCTTTTAAGATTATTGTAAAAAATAAAATGCTGATCAGTCAACACTTTACCATTTCCACCAAGAATGAAGGCAGAAGCATCTAAATCAAATGCTTGACCAGAGTCAGTTTCATTAACATCCCAACCCATGCCTACTACGAATTTTTGGAGCGATCCTAAAGGAGCGTTTCCACCTTTTGTCAAATTGATTGCCATAATAATTAAATTTTAAAGATTAGTAATTATAGTGTAAATTTTTGTGAAATACTTATTGCTTTTGATTTAATGTTAGCAACAATAGCTTGCTCAACCTCATCAAGGTTTCCGTCTTTCATGATTTTAGCAACTAGCCATTCAGCTTCTTCATCATCAATAACATTTGGGCTTGTTTCATCTTCAAGCACATACTTTGAAATAGCTTCAACCATCAATGCCTTCCAGCTTTCATGGTTAGCTTTTCCTGAAACAGCATCGTTTAGTTCAAAAAGAAATTCAGCTTCTTTTTTGTCAACCTTAGATCCACCAGCACCGCCAGCACCATAGATGATTGATTTGATGGTTTTTACTTCCGCAGCATCAATTACTCCATCTTCTAAAATAAGATTTTTAAAACTTAGCAATACAAAATCCTGAAATTTCTCACAGGTACCCGTTGCTTTTTCAAGAATCTTAAGAAGAAGAGCTTGTTCAATTTCATCAATTTTTCCGTCGCTTTGAATTTTGCCAATTAAATAATCGGCTTCTTCGTCATCAACAGAGCCATAAGATGTGTCATCTTTCAATACATGGTCGGTAATTGCTTTAACAAACAAGTCTTTCCATGAGTAATGGTTTTCTTTTCCAGATACAGCATCATTTAATTCAAACATAAAGTCTGCTTCTTCACGGTCAATTTTACCATCTTCATAAATGGCTTGATTGATTGTTCTTACTTCATCCGCATCTATAATACCATCAGCTAAAATAGATGTTTTTAATTGTTCTAACTTTTCACTCATAATAATTTAGTATTAAAGTTTTTGCTTACTCTATTCAGTTTTCAGCTTCCCTGTTTATTTTTTTTTCCAAAAAATAATGACAAAATAAAACTCAAAATAGATGAACCTACTTTGCGTTCTAAACCTTGTTTTGTGGTGGGAATGCCTGTTCGCCTTGCAAAACTTTGCTTAGCCCCAGAAATCCCTATAGCTCTTTTCCATGAAAAGGAAAAGCCATAACTTTTTCGTGCCATAATTAAACTACAATATTAACTTCAGGTGGTGGTGGTGGTAATTCATTTAAACCCGATACATCTTTGCCACTTGCCTCAATTTTTTGGCTACCTGTACTTACGGATGCTGAAACCCATTTAAAGAATGCTTTAATAGTTGCACTATCTGCTGTATCAAGCTGAACAACTACTTCTGTAATTTGCTTTAAAATACTGGTATTAGCACCTGAACCTGCTGCACAAGCGACTACCATTCCGAATTTTTGGTTTTTAAAATCATTTAAACCTTTCTGCCAATTGTCGGTAGGTTCACCGTCAGTCATTAAAAAAACAAGTGGTTTCCAATCCCCTTTTACTTCGGCTGTAGTTTTAGCAACTTCTGTATTTACTTTATTAGCAAGCAAAGAAAGTGCTTCACCCAGTGAAGTGGTTCCCGTAGCTTGAATATCGGGCATTTGAAACATTGACAATTCTGTTAGCGGAACTATTTGTCTTGCAGAGCTATCAAATGTTATTACACTTAAAAAAGCAGTTTCCAAAGCATAAGGGTCTTGCCTTAATGTTGAAACTAAAACTTGAACGCCATTTTTTACGGCTTCTATTGGTTCACCGGTCATTGAACCGGAAATATCCAAAACTAAATAAACTGGTAATCTTCTCATTTTGCGTATTTGTTTAAAATTGTTTGAATTGTTTCAAGAAAAACTTTGTCCTCTGTCGGGTCACCGATAGCATCAAATTTCCATTCTCCATTGCGTTTATACAATTTCCCCAGAACTAAAGCCCTTTTATTAGCGAATGTAGAGTCTGTAGTTATGTCGTAGTTGGAAAATACTTTATTAACCTTTGTCGATGTACCTTCGTACATACGGATTTTTGCATAAGGGATATTCGTAAAATCAAAACTCTGACCTTGATTAAGATAGATATTGATAAAAAAGAAAATCTTCTCAATAGTCGAATTTACTTTATTTAAATCTACTGTTATAATTTCATTGTCTAAACCATCATCTCCGCCTTGGTCGCCTTTTCTGTCATCACCACTGTGACGTAACGAGCCATCAGCAGATGTTAATTTGCCAAGTGGAAGATTATTTCGTTGTAAAAACCCATTGTAATCTGGAGAATAGATATAGTCAACTAGATTTCCAGCATTATCTGTCATAATGCAACTCAAATCCAAATCGACATCTTCAATGATTTTTTTAGTTCCAAACAGACCTTTTTTGATGGTTTCGATTGCACCCCAATTAACTCCAACACAAAAGTTAGTGAGTTTCTCTCCTGTTTCTTTTCTTAGGTCAATTTTTTGACCTTTTGATAAATTTATTGCCATTTTCTTGATATTTTAATGGTTAGTTATATTTGTTTAAATAGTCTTGTAAACCACCTTTTTGTCCAACCCCAACAGCTTCAAATTTCCATTCTCCGTTTCGTTTGTATAAACGACCAAATTCAACAGCCGTTTCAATAGAAAAATCTTCTTCCAATTCATATTTCAGAATTTCTTCTTTTGTGTCAGGGTTGTAAACACGTACAAAGGAATTTCTCACTTGACCAAAGTTTTGTTTGCGATTTTCTGCATCATGTATTGTTACGACAAAGCACAGTTCTGTAGCATTTGTATTGATTTTAGACAAATCAATTTTTATGCTTTCATCGTCACCATCACCAGCTCCGGTAAGATTATCACCTGTATGTTCAACAGCACCATCAGGAGAAGTTAGGTTATTATAGAAAACAAAATGAGAATCAGTTAGAAGTTTCTTGTTTTCGCCTAATACAAAAACAGAAGCATCTAAATCAAAGTCTTGTCCTGTACTTGTAGCGTTGGCATCCCAGCCAAGCCCGACAACGAATTTTGGTAAATTCACATTTACCCGTTGCCCTTTTTCTAAATTTATTGCCATTGTATTTATGTTTTTTATTATTATTTACTGCCAGCAGTCCATTTCATTCCCCAATTATAAGCTTTATCGCAATCCCCGTGTCCATTGTGAAAGGTTACAAGTTTTTTAACTGTAATAGAGTCGTTTTGGTCAAATAATATTTCCGCAATCGCACAAAACTTCTGAGAGCTGTATTGTTTGCCCATTTCAACAACAATTTCAGGATTTTCAGGTACTTTTATTGTAACTACTGCGTTTGTTTCAGCCCATTTTGCAACGCCTTCATAAATAAAACAGTAAACTACAATTCTTTTTAGTTCCGATAATCCTTGTGGATTAACCAGAATATTCTCACCTGAACCAGCACCTGAACGGTCATCACCAGTATGCCAAACCCAAGGAATCCCTGTGTATTTCCCTTGTTTTGTTAGTCTGTCTTTGGGGCCTCCTTGTCCGTGTGCAAATTGAATTCCATCAATTACAGATTTTTGTCCATCATTAAGAAGATAAAAACAACCAAGGTCAAGGTCAATGCCTTGCGAACCTCCAAATAGACCAGATAAAAACCCTTTCTTTTGAGTTTCCTGAGTCCAGTTCAAATTTATGATTATCTCTTTATTAGATTTATTCCCTTTCGACAAGTCAATTTTATGACTGTCGCCTTGTTTTTCAAGGGTTACTTTGTTTAAATTTATTGCCATAGCTGTTGAATTTAGTTATATTTTGATAATAGTTCCTCTAAACCACCATTATGTCCAAGACCTAATGCCTGAATTTTCCATTCGTCATTTTTTCTGTATAATCGACAGAATTCCACAGAAGCACAAGCAGAGAAATCTTCAGTTAAATCATATAAGAATTCACCCTCACCATCCGCTTGACCCGGACTGTATAGTCTAACATATGCTCTTTCTACTTGTCCAAAATTCTGTTTTCTTTGCTTGTAATCAAAAATACTAACACAAATGATTATTTCTTGAACCTTGGTGCTTATTTTCGACAAATCAATATCCATTGTCTCATCGTCACCATCCTCAGAAGTTTCGCCACTTTCATCATCAAGTGAGCCTATTACAGACAATTCAGGGTCAACTGGGCGGGATTTATGCCTCATTTCTTCATTACTACTCCAAAATGTATGTGGAGTAATTTTTAATGGGTACACAAGATTTCCATCAGAATCAACTTTTAACCGACTTTCGCTATTGTAAAAAACTAAATAGTCATCAGATATTAATTTCTTATTAGAACCAAGCATAAAAGCCGATACATCTAAATCGAAATCATAACCTGTTGAATTATCTTCTCTAACATCCCAACCTAAACCGGCATGAAACTTATTCATACCAATAGCATGGTTTTGACCTTTTTCTAATCGTATCATAACTCTTCCTCCTAACAGTATTTCTTCACAAAATATTCAAGTCCGCCTTTATAACCGATTCCCATTGCTTCAAATTTCCATTCTCCATTTCGTTTATAAAGCCTGCCAAATTCAACTGCGGTTTCAACCGAAAAATCTTCATCCAGTTCATATTTTGCAATTTCTTCATTTGTTTGAGCATTGTAAATTCTAATAAATGAATTTCTCACTTGCCCGAAGTTCTGTTTCCGGTTTTCATAATCGTGAATTGTCACAGTGAAAATTATTTCCTGTATTTTTGAGTCAACTTTTGAAAGGTCGACTGTTAAAGTTTCATCATCACCGTCACTGTTTCCTCCAGTTAAATCATCGCCAGATGATCCTACCGAATTGTCGGGTGATTTTTGATTGTTATAAAAAACGAAAAACTCGTCTTTGGGAATTTTTTTGTTTTCACCTAGCATAAATGCAGATGCATCTAAGTCAAAGTCAAAACCTGTACCTTCGTTTGGGTCCCATCCTAAACCGACACCTACTTTTGATAAGCCAATTTCGATACGTTGTCCTTTTGTCAAATTGATAGCCATGAAATTTTATTTTAATTAGTTAAACAAATTGTGAAATTACAAATATTTTGTTCAATGAAAGTCTTTGGTGAGTAGGAAAGATTTGGCTCTTTGACTTTTGCGAAGCGTTGGCACGTGTGCCGGGCAAAAGGCAATGTGCCAAATGTGTGTCGGCTTTCCGTTTTTCTTTCTTGCGGGTCGGCAAAAAAACTAAATCTTTTTCCTGTCATTGTCATTTCATTATTATTATTATTCTCAAACCATTTTTGTCTGTCATTTTCGTTGTCGCTGTCTTTTTCTTCGCCTTGTTGGTAACGTCTTATTTACGCAACTAATATACAACATTTTTTAATACAAAATTCAAAACATGCGTATATCATTTTCAGATTATACTAAATAAGTAAATATAATACACTTAAATACAATTGAATGCGATAATGAATTATTTTAAAAAATAGTTGCATTTACGCATGTTTTGCTTATCTTTGCTGTGGTTAAATTTATAACGATGGACATCGAAAATTTAATTGCAGTCTTTGAACGAAAACTCGCGATTCAAAGGTACAGCGTTAATTCCACCAAGAATTACTGTAGTGCGGTGAGGAGTTTCCTTCAAGTGGCAGAAAAGCGGTTTGATCAACCCGACGAATTAGGCGAAAAAGAGATAGAAAAATATGTTTACTGGAAAATAAGGAAAGATCATATCAGCAGTTCCTATCAGCGTATGATCGTAGCTTCTATCGATAAATTCTACAACTCGGTAGTAGGTAAAAACTTGAATATAAGACATCTGTATCCATCCCGAAAAAACATGAATTGCCAAAATACCTAACCCGGGCAGAAGTGAAAAGAATGTTCCTTTCAATCGACAATTCTAAACATGCCTGCATTGTTAAGCTGCTTTATGGTTGCGGGTTGCGTTTAAACGAGCTACTTCATTTAAAAATTTCGGACATCGACCCAGAAAACATGCTGATTCATATCCGCCTATCCAAAGGAAATAAAGACCGCGTGGTAATGCTGCCGCCTACCTTATTGCCTGAATTGAGAAATTATTACAAAGTCTGTTATCCGAAAGACTATCTATTTGAAGGGCAGGACGGTGGAATGTATTCCGCAAAGAGTGTCCAAACGATTGTGAAAACGGCAGCAACGAAAGCAGGAATTACAAAACCGGTTTCGCCACATATCCTACGACATAGTTTTGCTACACATTTGCTCGAAAATGGAACAGATGTAAGGTACATTCAACAGCTTCTTGGTCACAGTTCAGTCAAAACCACCGAAATCTACACGCATATTACCGATATTGCCAAATCGAAAATCAAAAGTCCGCTGGATTTTCTTTAAGTCTTTGTCCGTCGCACGATTGCATCGTGTGGGAAGGAGCCAATTTAAAATTATATCAACCAATCCTTTACTTCCTGCATAGTCAATTGCATTACTTGTTTGACTTTAAAGATTAAATCTCCTTCGACCGAATTATTAGGAATATAATTTAATTTTTCGCAAAAATAAGCTTCTGTTTTATGAAAGACCTCAAACGCGATAAAATCTGCGGTAGCAGGGGTTGGTCATGGCATGATCCACGGGAATTATTTTTCAACCTATGTGGGTTTATTGGTAACCATTTGATATAACATTGCTTCGGATTGAAAATCCTCACTTCGAGGAGAATATTGGAATAAATAAAATGTACCTAATTAGTTTGATATTTCTACCTTTTTACAATGAACGCCAACGGTCGGCGGTATGAAATCGTTGGGGATTGCGGGCTACAAACCTGTCCAGTTACACCGAACTTGATGCGGGGAAGAACGCTAGAATAACCACTTAAACCCCAATGTTTTATACCGCTTGTTATGCACTGGCGGTTCTTGTTTTTATCTGTATATCTGTCAATTATGCAATTTTTAATAAACATAATCTTACTGTTTTAAATTGCAAAACGCCATATGAGTTTTCCGATAATAGTTGTTCGTTCCAATTTGATTGTATTTTCAGTATTATATTCTTGATTGATTATAAAATAGAAGAAACTCCCAATTTTTGGTATCCAGTTAATGCGATAGTTCAGCAAGATATTATTGTCTTCATTATTCCATTGGGCGAACAGACTGGTTTGTAGTTTAGGATTGAAAGCATAATCAACACGTCCGCCAATTTCATCAGTTGTAAAGGTTTTCTCGGGTAAACTTATGTAGTTTCGCTGCCAATCCAGACTTACATTAAGATGTTTATTGAAATTGAAAAAAGTAGCGAGTGAAAATTCCTGCCTGTGTCCGGTATAGAATTCACCAACATTAACAGCCGTTTCTGCAGATATTTTTCGTCCTCTGAAAGTGCTTGCTTGAATCTCAAAACGGTTATCCCAGTATTCACCTGCTGGAATATAAATACTGTCAATCAGTTCAAAATCTTCAGTAGGTTTATCGAATATATGTTGTACGTTAAACTCCATAAATTCTCCACTTTTTGATTCGAAACCGAATGGACGCCATTCATAAAAAACTGACTCTGTTTCTTTTGTTTCTTCATTGATATAATAGTTAATATCAATTGGTTTGAAGATTAAATTTCTGAAAAACGGAAGTTTTTTAAAGCGCGGATTGAATTGAAGTTCGGTATAAAGCATTTGATAGTTGTTTCGATTAGTAAAACCCATTTCCGGATTAAACCCTTTTTCAACCGTTGTGAACCCACAATCATATTCAATTACATCATTTGGGTAACTTAAAAAAACATTATAGGAAAGGTTGTCTTTGTTTAAATTGTCATTATTAGCAAAAACTTTGGTTTCAGACAAAGCAAATTCTCCGCCTATAATCAGGTTTTTATTATCGAAAATCTCGGATGTGGAATATGTGAAGTCCGCACCATAAACACGGTTATATCCTTTGTCGGAATATTTTTGCGTGCTTATTAAACCAATACTTGATTGTTTGAAAATATCTTGTTTTACACGAATTATTGAATAGTTGGTTGTAGGAATAGAATCTTTTGCGTAGGTCTGTAATGACATTACACCTATATTGGTCTGGTTTAATTTACCAAAAAGGCGCGCTCCCCCAATTATTGGAACTACGCTATTTTGGTCAATTCCTATTTTTCGGCTATAGAAAAGCCTTACGCTTCCAATGCTTAAATCGTAATAGTTTTTCCCTTCCAGAAAGAATTGTCGTTTTTCGGGGTAGTAAAGAGAAAATCTCGACAGATTTATTTGTTTCCTGTCCGATTCAACTTGTGCAAAATCGGTGTTGGCAGTGAAGTTTAATTTGAAAGTAGGGGTAATATCAAAATTAACCTCACCTCCAATTTTAGCAGTATTAGTAGGTTTATCGCTGCTTAGTTGAGTGCCTGCAAGTAGGTATGGCTTTATTTCAATTTTTGTCCCTTGACTAATATTATGAAGTCCTGAAATTTTCCCCCCTTGAGATATTTTTTCTATATCGTACAATCTTGACCATCCTTGCCACATCAATTGCTCTTTTTTCCTTCGGATGTTCCTTTCAAAATTTATACCCCAAACCTGTGTGCTGTCTTTGGTGAATTTCAGCGTAGAAAAAGGAATAACCATTTCGGCAAACCAACCTTGTTCGTTTTTTTGCACGGCTACATCCCATACGCCGTTCCAGTCTTTATTAAAATCTTTGCCCTCATCGCCCACCCAAATATCAGCCAAAGCCCCGTTGGGATTTGTTACAAATAAGTAACCGTTTCGATTGTCATTGAAAGGGCTAATCATAATTTCTATATTATCATCACTTCCCCAACTAAAATCACGGCTCATTTGCTGTGCTGAAATTTTATTGGGTTCACTATCAAAACACCAAATTCCGATATACATTTCGTTTTTATTATAAACAACAGCAATCCGTGTTTTTTCGGTTGCAGACATTCCTTCATTTTGTTCCCTTTGAGTAAAATTTTCAATCGGAACTGCATCAGACCAGCAAGGTTCATTTAATTCTCCGTCAAGTTTAATTTGACCAACAAAAGGCATTGCAATAAGTGTATCGGGCTGTGAATGTTGTCCAAACAGGTTATTGCTCAATACCAAAATTAAAATACTGAAAATAAGTTGTCTCATGATCTAATATAGTCTATTTCCCGATTCATTGTCATTTAGCTGTGTCTTTTCTCCGCTTGTGCATAACGTCTTATTTACGCAACTAATATACGACATTCGTGAATGCAAAGTTTCAAACATGCGAAAACCACTTTCGAGTTTATACTTGATGCAGAAATATAAATCACATAAGATCAATACAATAAACTATTATATATTTTTTGAAAATATTTGCATTTACGCATGTTTTGCTTATCTTTGCTATGGTTAAATTTATAACGATGGACATCGAAAATTTAATTGCAGTCTTTGAACGAAAACTCGCGATTCAAAGGTACAGCGTCAATTCCATCAAGAATTACAGTAGTGCGGTGAGAAGTTCCCTTCAAGTGGCTGAAAAGCGGTTTGATCAACCCGACGAATTAGGTGAAAAAGAGATAGAAAAATATGTTTACTGGAAAATAAGGAAAGATCATATCAGCAGTTCCTATCAGTGTATGATCGTAGCTTCTATCGATAAATT
>Ga0209606_1001785_pt1 | contig 25737 bp, 14 predicted proteins | sample AD_UKC057_MetaG_FD_184412 | JGI IMG/M metagenome (GOLD analysis project Ga0209606, IMG submission 184412) | Active sludge microbial communities of municipal wastewater-treating anaerobic digesters from USA - AD_UKC057_MetaG (SPAdes) (version 2) | ecosystem: Engineered > Bioreactor > Anaerobic >...
TGAGCTGTAAACATTTCAATATTTAATAATTCCCCTTCTTGTAATGTAAAATGATTGTGATATTCTTTTCCATCTGCATCTACAATCATTAAACATTTATCCATTCCAATCTTTTGTGAATATCTTACCATTCCATCAACGGCTGATATGTCAACCTCTCTAAATTTCATTCTAATACCAAGTGAAGTCATAACACCAACATTTTCTATTTCATTTTGAAAACCACTCATAATCTCTTCCATTTTTCTATTTATTAAAACTTCAATAGATGGTTGTTCTGGTGGTAATTCAATTGGTTTAAAAGCATCAGGATATTGTTGAGATAATTGTTCAAATTCTTCTTTTGTAAATTCTATTTTATTACTGTATCCTCTATTAAAGAATACTTCTGTTCTGAAAGCAATTTCATTGGACATGATACCATATCCTTAAATCAATTTTTTAAGAGTTGCAATTAACCTATTAATAACGCCCGTGCCAGCAGTAGCATTACACGTAAATACCAATCTCATATTCTTATTAAAAAGTTTACCATCCAAAGGAATTACTGTATAAATTTGATTTGTATTTGCAGCCAAAACAATTTCTCCAAGTTTCACCAAATTGGCAACATTTGCACTATTGTCATAATGGACATCATCATTAGAATATAAAGCATAAAATGTTAATTTTGAATCAGCAGTAGGAGCGACACTAAATTGAAATCCAATATTTAAACACCCACTCACAACATCAGAAATATCCAAAGAGGGGCCATCACTAGAAGCAATATACTGTAAAGCAGAACTATTGTTTGTTGCAATAGATTTGTTTACCGTTGATCCTGCAGGAGCAATCATATTTATATTTGAAATTGAAATTCTTGACATTTTTATTATACCACCTTAATAATTAATTTAAACTTGGGCCAGCTAATAGTATCTGTATTAAGTTGTCTGATGTAAGACAAGATGAATATATTCGAAGGTCTTTTACATTTCCTCTTAAATAATCATTAGCAACCCAAAAACCTCGACCAACTTGCCAATTTGAATATGTTCTTATTGCACCAACAGAAGTTGAAGACCAATATGAACCATTGAAAAATTTAAATGTTAAATTTGTTCCATTAGTTCCCATAGCTATAAATGTCCAATTTGAAAGAGTTATTGTGCCTGTCGTATTAACTTCAATGCCACAACATTGGTGTCTTGCAACGCCATTTTCAAATGCATAAGTCATTTCTCGAGAATCAACTAATCCGAATATATTATTGTAAGTGGCAGATGTATTAATTTTAACCCATCCACAAATTGTAAAAGCTGTTGGCAATGTAATAGAAGCTAGATTTAAATAATTTGATCCACTAAATACAGCACCATCACTACCAAAAGAGACTGCTCCATTATTAACAAAATTCCTAGGAAAATTCCAATTACCAATAGCATCATTACCATTGTTTGTCAATAACCATTTGTGAATTAAAAAGGAATCAAAAGAAAATGCTAATGTTTTTCTTTTAATAATAGTGTAATTCTTCCATTCTTGATGATATACTTTACCAGTATTCCCAAGTATTTCCCAATCTCCATCATAACCAGTCGTCGTGTTATTACTTCCAAGGATTTGCATATTCTTGAATTGGTATCTTGTTGGGTCGCCCCAGTTTTCACCATAAAATCTTATAACTTTTGGAATAATACCGGCATCTTTTTTATATGCAATCCAGGCAGAAGTTCCACTATTCGGGCCATACCAAACTTGTGTTGGCGATCCTATCAAATCATCAAATGTGAATTCTTTACTATAATTTGGTAAATCTCCACTACTTAAAATAGTTCCACCTTCACACTGATCAGTACCACCAACTACAGGAAGAATTTCAATTTCATTCATTCCACAACCATCATTAGTTGTATTATACGTCCCAAGAAATTTAATACACTTATATGAATCTAATGGTTCTTCTGTTTCTGAAATGAAATCATTTACTGGGCCAGCAGCTCGTATCAGTTCAATGTCGGCCAAGGAAAGAATTCTTTCATAAATTCTGACATCTCTAATATATCCATTGAAATGTTTAACTTGATCTACAAGATTTACAGCTAGTCTTTCTGACATCCCAATAGAAAAGAGAGTTCTAGGAGTAGCATCAGTGTAAGTAGTAGTTGATCCTACTTGAACCATAGCAGTATTTGTTGAATTAGCTCGATAGTATGAAACTGTCGAAGATGACCCGTTTCTATTCAAGACCAAGGCACAAAGTGTTAGTCTAGTTGTAGGATAGTTTGTTGTGTTAAATTCGGATGAATTTGTAGGCCATGAAGTGCCACCATTGAATTGAACAAGATTTCCTGCTGCTTCATACCTTGGGCCCCAATGATAACCAGTTGTAGCACTTCCAGATGGTGCACCAATAGGATCGGTAATATTGCCAGAATTGAACATTGTTGAATCTGGTCTCATCCACCAGAGAAGTGTTAGTTTTGTTGGCATCGTTAAAATATCAGTAGTGATACAGGTTTCATTTGAAAATTGAGCACCATAATCTTGATCAAATGGAACAGTCCCATGAACCAGACACCTTAGATATTGCATAACCTCGTCTGGTTTATCATTCAATGGCCACCAGTATTTGAGTTTGTTCGTGTGTTTCAGTTTACTCCATTCTGTAATTGTTGCTTCAGTTGGAAAAATTTGTTGAGAAAAATCAAATGTTATGTGGGTATTAACGGGCTGATTTTGACAAACCGCCTGTGTTGTTCCAGTTGTTCCATCTATTAGATTTGCTAGAGTTCCAGAAATATTTGATGTTATCCAGTCTGTTGAAAGAGAATAGGTAAAGCCAATAACATCAGGAATAATAACATCAGGAATAATGTGTTCCGACCATTCATCGACTGTCGATGAAGTTGTTTGATTATCTAATAATAAATACCACGTCCCATCAGTTCCGTTTGTTGTATCATTACTTCCATAAATACTAAAATTTTTCCAATTCATACAAGAGCAGTTACCCCTCGGGTATAGCTTGATCGAATAAAGTTTCTTTGGTGTTGAGAGAATATATCCTGCCGTAATTTCTGATGGTGAAGCTGAGGCTTGTGTTAACCAATACGTTGATATGTATGAGTCAAATGCTTTTGCAATTGGATCATATTTATCATTACTAGAAGCAAAAGGAGTTCCACCTGTGCATTGAGTAGTTCCACCAGCGGTTTCTATCCATTGCGTTTCTCCGTTTTGAATATAATAACAGTTGTTGGTGGTATGATATTGAGACATACCAACAATCTTAAAAGCTTTCCATGGCCCTCTTTTATTCACATGTTGTTTTTTCTGTCCGTTTCCAATTGAAACCTCATTCAGATATTCACCATTCGATTGTGTTTCCACTCTAAATCTCCAGTATTTCTTATTCCCATAATTAGGACATGTTATGTAATTCCAACCAGCTTGATTTGGTTTAAATCTTCCTGCAGCTAAAGACCAATTTAGATTATCATCCGAATATTCAACACACCAAACTTCATTTGCAGTTGAACTGCCACTATATGACATTCCGAATTTAGTAGGAGCATATTCTTTTCCTTGAACCTTAACGCCAGGAGGAACAAAATTGGCATTCCATAATGCTGTTCTAGAAAGACGATAATGACTTAATAAAACAGGTTCAAGAACATCGGTTGAATAAGCTCCGAACGAAAATCCAGATAAAGCCGAAAAAGTATAATCAGCAATTTGTTCTAGTTCAATTCCATCTCTATAGAGATATCCGACTCCTGATCTTCTGACAATAGCATAATGATGCCATCCTGACAACATCCTCCAATGATTAAGATTTTTTGCTTTTGTACGTTCACACCAAAGACCATATCCATTAGAATAAAATACTGAACCAAATCTATTTACTAATGATCCACTATGATTTGGTCCACTATAATGACCAATACAGGTAAAAGGGTAAAAATCCGGAGTTTGGCCAGAAGTATATGCCCAAAAATCAACAGTGAAATCACCTGTTCCAATAGCATTTCCTGCTAAACTTGTACATTCAACATAGCTACTATTGAATGTTGAATAATTTAATACATGAGTAATCCCACTAATAGGTGGCAACGGGGTTGCGGCAAATGTTTGTGGAACAGAAAATGTCCAAATATTTCCACATTCATCTGTTCTTGTGTTATTCAACTTCAAAAGAAAAACTGTATCGCTCGTTATCTTATAGGGATCATCTTCTACAATGGGAATATCATGTTCAATATTTTTCCCATGTAAATAATTTTCACGTAAAAATGAATTCAATTTATCTGGTGAATGATCATAGAATTTTAATCCATTTAAATTCATTTTATCACTTCTTTCATTTTGTTAAAAATTGATATAGGCACCAATATTTGATGCCTATATCAGATGAATGAATAGTTTTTGATGGCGCTGATAACCGTGGTTGAAACGTTTGAAACTCGTGCCATGTTTTCACGCTCCCTTTATGCTTCTAAATCAATGGTGATAGTCATATTGGTTGTTCCAGTATAAAACACATTTTCGTCCAAGTTTCCATTCACTAGATGTGATTTATTGAACCCAGTGTTATATGTAATCCCTACTTCTGATAATTGTGCCAAGGTTGGCGTATAGCCATTCCCATCTTCCAATAGCAATCGTAGTTCTGTTTTCCAAGTCCCGCCTAAAACGGGTGATCCTTTAACCCTTAACCTCCAAAAACGAGCCGAAGTCGCGGGGAAGCCACCAGTCCCCGCCCAGGCCCACGTCAGAGGAACAAGACTCGTTTTGTCTCCGCTGATGTTTGTCCAGTTGATACCATCATGACTACACTCTACACAATAATTAGAAGTTCTGGATGCACCAGTGCAGTAAAATTGAAAATCAATAACAGGGGGAAAAACAGATGAAACTTCCACCTTCGAAACATCCACCTTCGGTTGCCGCAACAACACCTCCATCACAGAAGATGAAATAAAACCATCACGAATTGACATTTTTAATCAACCTCCTTTGATTATACAGTTTAAAAATTCTCATTTTTAAGATTTTACGATAACAATGTTTAAGGGTCTATTTCTAAATTTAATCAAATGTCTATATCAATCCATCCACCAGCCGTCGCATTCATGGATATACCTGTTTTTATAGTAATCCAATCACCATCTATGCCATTTGTCGTATTTACACTCACTGACAATTCTGCATTTATAAACCGCCACTCGGGGTATGCATTTCTTGTTTGTAATCGAACCTTGTTTGTGGCGAATGTCGTAGCCCGATAAACAGATAGCCAGACTGTGGCCGCCACTGGAGATGTACTCACGTGCCAAAATGTGGTAGTTTTCCCGTTCGTTAAAATTATAAATTTTTATATTACTTATATGATTGTGCCCCGCTGTATGCATCGCTTCCACGTCTGTGACGGTCATGGCGGCATCGTCCACAGGACACGTGGCAGGCCTCACGCCGAGCAGGCGCCCCAACCGAAATGGAAGCACAGCCTGTGTCCGGGCCACGAGCCAATGTCCAATCTCATGTACGACGAGCGGCAGAATGGTGGAAAGAAAGTCGAGATCCCAAGGCCGAATTACCACTTCGCGAGGCGGGACCCGATCTTCGCGTCGACGAGCGACGGCAAGTCGCTGAAGTACGAGTGGAAAGCACCGTTGCTCGCGTGACCGACGTAGAAGTGCGAGCGGCAAATGCGGCCGACGAGCCCCGGATTCCGCCCAGAGAAGTCCGGGATAAAGCTCGTAGATGCCGGACCGAGGGAGGCCCCAAGGAAAAGATGATCGAAAAGTCCGCCGGTGACAAGCCCTTGATTGTAGTAGGTCGCTTCGCTCGCGCTGTCCTGCGGGCACGTCACTCCGGTCGAGGAGTAATCCCCGCCTGCTTCAGTCCAAAGCTCGTACTTCCCACTTGCGTCTGTTCGCGCACCGTCCATCCATTCGGCGTGCGTCGAGCCGTACGAGCCGTCAAACGCAAATTCTTCTATGCCTCTATACTTGCACAGCGAAGCGTTCTGGCGGCTTGCCTCCGGTACGAGCTGGAAGGTTTTTTGCTCAATTACGGCTCTGCCGAGGATCTCGTGCCATTCCTGGAGACTGATCATGTGATGACCTTCGCCGATCCCAGCGGCCGCGTCTTTAAACGCCTGCCAACTCACGTTGCCCCAATGCGTTTTTCCCGGCTGACTACCGGGCGCGCCGCCGTTATTGAATGCCCTGTAGGTTCCCAACAAGAACCGATCGAGCCATGACCCATTTCTCTTAAACGCCCCCGGATTCGCGGTGAAGCCGTCGAGGGGAACGTCGGAGATCCACATACACCATTTGCCAGCCGCGTGGCTTCCGATCGGCCCTATGCCGCGCTTCCAGTAGGCGATGGGAATGCTTCGGAAACTGTTTCCGCCCACAATTACCTCTGGGAAGTTGAATGCGGGGTGTGCGTCGAAGTCCGCCTTGGTCAGCGTGATGATGTTTCCGTTTTCGTCGATCCACTCCAAACCGGCTCCGTTGACGCTGCGCGTCCCTGTGTCCATAACGCCGAACACCTGCGCCGGCGCATGCACCCGCCTGTTGCAGATGGAGTTCGCCTGCCCCAGTCTCATCATATTATAATAATTAAAATCTGTTAATTCTAAGAATCCATTACTATTACTCATTTAACTCAACATCCTTAATTCATAATGCTCCAATTCGACATACCCTTGTAATGGCAAAATATTATTTTTAACATATATTTCAACTGTTAAATATGAAGCAGGAGCATCAGGATATGGTATTCTACCAATAGAAATTTTGCCTGATTTATTATTTTTCACATTCATTTCAATTGATTCTATAATTATTTCTTTTGTAGCTGGATGTTCAGCTTTAACAAGAACTTTCACAATAGGATCAAATTGTGTATCGTTAGAAAGAACATGACTGATATAATAATTCAATTTACAGACAAATTCAAGAGCAGCATTTGCATCACCAAAAAATTGATGTGCTAAAACATATTTTGTATCTACTAATTGATATGAACCAACATTATTGAAATCAATTTTAGGAGATACGGTTATCATACCATTGACAGAACAGTCATAAGAAGGAACTGAATACAATTTACATCTAGCAATATTTAGATAGATTGTTTCAGAAAGTGAATTATTAGTTTTGCCATAAATTTTAATAGTCCACAAATCTTTATCATTCAAAGTATTACAATTCAATTCATAAATCTTATAGATTAAATCTGAACCACTCATTATGTCAATATTGTTTTCTTCCACTGTAATAATATGGCCATCAGAATCTTCAACAGTAATTTTAATATCAGATTGTGGCACTGGAGTTGATGAAGTAACGGCTCCATCGGAATGTAAACGATTCGAACGTTTGAATGTATTAAATCTTTCAAGATACAATTTTAATGTCTGTGAATGTCTAGACTTTTGAGAAATGAAATAGCCAACAGCCATGATATTATATTCATTAGACAATGTTTCCAACGTATTAGAAGTATGAAGAAGAGTAATATATGAACTTCCGCCACCACCAGATACAACCGTATTGTCAAGAACATGTTTCAATGTCTTTGGAGAAATAATTTTATTATCTACTGTTCCCGCCAAAGATTCTGCATTATCAGCAAATGTTGGAACTGTAGGAGGATCAGGTAGATTATCTACAGCAGTTTGAATTTGATTTTGAACATAAACTTTTAGTGTGTTTGGTGCAACAGATTTATCATTTACAACACCTGTATTTACTTCTTGTTGTGTAGCAAACTTTTGTGATGCAGAAGGGACTAACGGAAATTCACCATTAACATTATCAGTGATATACCATTGACCACTTTTGAAAACCAATTGAAAAGACGTATTCTCAATTTTCAATCCAGTGTCAATCTTGAGAACAATACCATTGGATTTTGTAAAATCATATCCATTAGCATTTTTTGTTAAGAAAGGACTGAAATTAACACCATCATTGGTAAATTCAAAAGTGTTTGTAATTTCATTCCATTTCATACTTACTTTTGGTAATGAACCACGATTAACAGAAATCATAGCATTACCAATGGCACTCAAATCATTATTTCCTGTTAATCCATCGTTTAGAATAATTTCTTTATCTTGTATTTTTAAAAATTCAACTTCTTTTTGATTGATCTGTTCTTTAACAACTAATCTATCAACTTCCAATTCTTCAGCCTTGATTGGAAATGGAAATTCAATTGTATTATTTTCAACATTTTTTTGAATTAAAGAAACAGGAGTTCCATTAATATTGATTTTCAATTCAGCTAATTTGGATGTTGGATTATAAGTAATTGTCATAATCCCGTCGTCTAATGGGAATGTCGAATCATTAAAATAATTACCAAAGAATTTATTTAATAGAAGTCGTAATTCTTCCATTGTATTTGAAACTTTTACAATTTCAGCCATAATAGCACTCCCTATGAAAAAATTGGCGGCAGAATCTCCACCACCAATTTAATTTTATTCTCTTTTTATTTATAGGATCAATCTTTTTTGACCGTATAATGTGCACCTATTTGTTTAAATAATTTAAAGTCTTTAGGATCAATCCCATTTTTATCCATTAGTTCTAACAGAACAATTTCCAATTCATTTAAAAATTGAGCAATGTTCAAATCATCAATTTTAAAATTGCCATGATAATTGGGCATTTAATTACCCCCATTTTCCAATTTATCAATTCGTTCAGTCAATTGTTGTATCAAAGCTATGGATTGAACCCGAAAGTCTTTAAGATTGGAAACTTCTTTTTTTAATGTTTTAATCTCTAATCTTAAATTCTCTGTTAATTTCTCTTCAGCCGTCTGTTCATATATGATAGCCCCACTAATAGGGTCTCTTTTTTTAACTGCCATGTTGAATTTCCTTTCATTATAACATATCAGGCATAGATGTTTTTGACACAATCAAAAAGAGCTCTTTTACCTTCGGAGTGCTAAAAATACTCAAGGAAGACATATCCATTTTCAATTTCAAATTATTTGATTTAATTGGGTATGGAATTTGTTGATTGTCATAATCATATCCAAGTTCAAGGGCCCAATTATTTAATTGTAAAGATACGTCTGTTTGTGGTGAAAAATAAAATACTAATGTTTTGGATGAAGCATTTCCAAAAGTAAATTTATATTTATCTTGAACACCATTTAACGGTTCTACATCCCAATTTGAATAGAGTGTATAAACATAATTTGGGCTTGTGCCAGTTCTTTCATAAATATACAAATCTTTTTTAGACATGGCATCAATAAAAACGTTTTCCAATTTACCTAAATCCATACCACTTGGCAATAATTCTCCTTGCACATTTTCAACAACTAATTTTGAATATGAAGGAGAAATACTATTATGAGTATCGTTCAATAATCCATTTACCAAGAGTTTATATTTTGGTTCATATTTGTTAATACTATTTGAAAAAACACCAACTCTGGTATTAACCGGAACAGTTGGGCTAAATGTGATTGTAATTTGATTCGTATCTTTTGAAACTGTATACCCATTTGTTTGTTTAACATTTCCAAAATAAATACACACACAATCATCATTAAAATCATTAAAATCATTAAAAATATTTGGATATTGATCTTTTGTTAAAGAAATTGTTGCAATTGGTGATGCACTGATTTCAAAATATGGTTTAGCTAAAAATTTATACTGGGAATCATCAAATAAACTATATTTGCCACAATAATCTCTATTTGATGTTTTGACAAATTGACTCAATTCAATTAAATCATCTTGATCTAAACAACGATTAAATACTCTCCACTCATCAATATAGCCTTTGAAAATATGAAGAGGAATATTACTATTTTTAGTTTGCTTACAGGCACCTAAGAAAGGTGCACCCAAATTAGGATCATTTGGAATTGAATATGTGTCAATCAATTCATTGTCTACATAAAAATAAATTTGTTTGACAGCTTTATTTGAAGAATCAATCTCAGTGTCCCATGCAACAGCAATTTCCGTAAATTGACCAATTTTCAATGAAGGAACACTTGAATCATTTTCCAAAGAAAGATTCTTATCGGTAAATAATCCATTCTCTTTTACACCAAATCCAAGATATGGTTTCATTGTTTTATTTGATACTCTCATCCAAAGTTTTGAATCTTCTCCAAATAAGAATTTGTCCTCTTCAAATATTCCATTCTCTGATGGCTTTGGCAAAGAATCAAGAGCAACATAAAAATGAATTGTTCCACTAGCAGGCAAACCATTTACAACTTCCGTTTCGCCAGCAGAATTAATCTTTGTCCAAGCAATATTTGGATTCAAACAAGAAATACTGTTCATTTTTAATGATTGCCCAAATTGTGTAATGGAAATTTCTTTTGAAAAAGATAATCCATTTTGATTTGCTGGAACTTCCAAAACATCTTGCATAAGAACTTCAGAAGTTGTATCTGGGTCTTTTATCAAATAATTTGAATAATCGCTATTATCAAAAGGAAGATATTGGATCAAATTTGGCACCATTTGAAGCTTAGGCCAAATCTTTGGTGCAATCTCACCATATTGTCCACCAAACCTGTGATTAGCTAACAGAACAGGATTTTGATTCATGGAATAGTGTTTTTCCGGTTTTGTTCCCCAATATCCCCTTTGAGCAACAGTCATTTTATAACCGGGTATTCCAGTGGTTAAAACATTTTCTACGGACTCAAGAAGAGAGTATTGAATATATTCGGAATCAATTTTAATAACCCCGTTAGTTTTCGGAAAATAATCAGCATTTCTCAAATAGATAATATTATCACTTTCCGTAATGAAATAAGGAGATTGTGTTGATCCATTGTCAAAAATTTCAGTAGCCATATTTGTATGTTGATAAAGAACCATTGATTCTGGCGATTCTCCAACGTAAACAAGAATACCATTGATAAAATCAGGGTATTTTACAAAAAGATCAATTTCAAAATTTCCAGTTTTATTAGTCAAATCAACACATTCAATTTTAGATAGTGGTGAATGGAAATAGGTATTTCTAATTGATCCATCTTCTTTTGAGATATTCGGAACATCATAAGATTCCGATGCAACCGCAAAATACCATTTCTTACCACTTGCAAAGCCAAAAGCTGAATTTTTAATTTCAACTCTTTCAATGAATGGAATAACAACAGGAGTTGGACTAATACAAACATCCATTTGATAATAATTATCACCTAATGATTTTCTTTCCATTGTATCAGTTGAAACAACTTCTTGTTGTCTCATTGCATTTACATTTTCACTCAATGAAATCCAATACAACCCACCATCAAATGATAAACTTGGTGAAAGAGTGTGAATTGATCTATCCACACTCTCCTTCCATACAACTCTAATTTTATTCATAAATTCACTAGTTTGAATTTGATTTTGAACAGGATTTTGAACAACCATATTTAATCACCTTTAATTTGGAATTTCCATGCTTCTCATAATATAAGACCCAGTCAATCCATATTTAGCAAACAACATTGAAAGAGTATTTAAATTGATAAATGGTGTCTTTCTATCATCAGAAGTTGACAATTCGAATTTAAAAATGATATCTTGTCTGTCATCATAATTCGATTCTATTGAAATTGATTCGGACAATGGACAAATATACCATTCTTTATTATTAATTTGGTATGTTGTTTTGATTTCTGTCTCTTCCAAAACGATAGAATCAAATGAAATATTCATGAGTGAAAATTTCCCAAGAGATAATGACAATGGTTTAAATAGCAATGTTCCAATCGGATTGAATTTAGCACGATAGAGTGTAAATGTTAAGTCTTGGTCTTGATGTGTCGTCCATGAAACATTATTTGAAGATGTAAACATTGTTCCCTTATGTGTTTGAGACTGTAATAAAGTATTTGTCATGATATCTTTATTACTCATCTTAGCAAAATAAATCTTATATCCCGGCCTATCACAGCCAACAATCAAAGCGTATTCTTTTGAAGGTTGACAATATATTGGGAAATTGAATTTAAAGTTTGTTGGAATTGTTGCATCTGGCGAAGTTTTAATATCTTCCCATCGCAAAGTTGATCTATAAAGAATTGGGCCATTTGGTTCCCCACCAGATATTTCCCTAATCATATACCAAATTTCTTTAATCTCTGGATTTTCAGGCTTTGATTCAAAGAACAAATCAAAACTTGAAATGAATGTATCTTCATCAAACCAGAAAGATTGTGCCAATGGATCGCCTCGCCATGTCCATCCTAATTGATTAACAACACTAACAGTTGTAGTATTCAAAGTGTTGATATACATAGTATCGTAGATTCTTTGAATGTTCTGAACTTCTGTAATTCTTTCCATTTCACGAATAAAAGAAAGTCCAGTATAAGAAGTAATGGCAACAGTGTCAGTTGATTGCCATACATTGTTGATTTGTTTATATTCAGCCACCATAATCAACTTTGTTCCAGTTGATGTTGCAACAGGCGTTTTGAAATCTAATTCGAATTCCCCACGACTATTTGTTTTAATCTGATATGGCAAACTTCCGACAGTGCCCATATTTGGCAAGAGATTGAAAGAAGTAATTAAAACATCATTAAAATTCAATCGCACTTCTGAAAATGGAATAAAATTCCTTCCCTTGATTCTCAATGTTTCTTGTGGCATCAATCCAGTATCTAAATCCTCAAGAAATTTCATTGAAATATTTTTAAATGTTTCATTTTTAACTGATCTTGAAGTTGATGTTGAAGTTGTTGATGATGTTGAAACAGAACTCCAACTACTAATAACAGTATTTCCACTTCCAACCGTTGTTGATGTGCTAACGGTTCTTGATGTAGAATTTCGAATTGTTGAACTTGACATAAATGTCTTTAATGGTAAAATAACTTCTGTATCTCTAGCAATACGTTCTTCAATCTTTACTGAATATGGCGGTTTAACTTCCAAGATTGGTTTCAATGGAATCAAATTATAAGGATTCAAATCAATTGAATCTGTTGCATATCTTTGCCAGTCAATTGCCATTTCAGAATAAGGAAGAGAAATCATATAATCATTATTGAATGTAGTAGAGGATGTATCAATGATTTGATTGTTTTCAATTTCCTTAACACCAAGAATTTCAGAAACCAGTGGTAATCTTAATTCTTGTTCAAAGATATTAATGCCTGCTCTATAATCAGGATGATAATAGTCTGATCTTGAAAAATCAGCAAATGAATCAACATAAATACCTTTTAAATTACCACTTGATTGTGATTCATCTTTCTGTTCATGTATCTTTTGGGCTTCTGTTTCAAGTGCTGTCATAGCTAAATTGAATTCCAAATTGTTAAGTCTATCAATATTGGCTCTTTGATCAACAACCGAAACTCTATAAATATTAAACATTTGAACTGAATAACTTGATGGTTGTTTGCCTGGTTTGACATAGATATAAGCCAATGGAAGAGTATTAATTGGAATTTGTGGAACTGTTATTTCCCACTCTTCACCAGCAATACCAGAAATTACTTTTAACTCACCAGAAATGTCAATATAAACTAAATCATAACGTGAAAGATACCAAGTATAAGTAATGGTAAAATCCGAATTTTCTTCTGGATCAACTTGAAACATTATGATGGTATAATTGTCATCATCAACAGAAAGAGAATAATCAACACCTTCATAATATCTTCTTATATAGGAAATATCAACAAAGAATGTTGAACCAGAAGCAGGTCTATTTGATGATAACCACACAATTGAATTACCATCCCTTGTCCAATCTCTTCCATTTACATAAACATTATTCCCTTGAAAAATCTGATGAATTTCTTTTACAGAATCAAGTTTCAAAATATCAGACATGGAGCCTGAAACTGATCGAATAACTTGGAAGTTATTATTTCGAACTTGACATTGAATTTTTTCAATAAGCTTGACATTTGGTTTAAACAGTTTATATTCTTTAACCGAAGAAGTAAATGTTCTCACTTCATCAACTGTTGAATTTTTACTATCAATGGCAGATTTATTTTTGATATTTTGATTATCATAACTGTATTCATATCCCATTACATAAGCTCTGCCGGGAGTAATATTGATCTTGTATCTTTCAATCGTTGATTCATCAGAAGAACAGGAAACTTTCATTCCCTTGACAATAAAATTGCCAACTTCATCAAATGTTCTATGAGCAAGATAATCATACATTTTACCAAAAGCAGGTTTTGGTTTAGTTGGGCCAATAAGACGCCCATTAATCAATTTCAAAATATCAATGATTCTTCTGGAACCAGACTGAGCAATTTTCAATTCCTCTTCCGTAAAGATTAATGGAACAGAAATAATTTTCAATCTATGAGCGCCTGGTTCACCATAGTTTTCATACTTTTCAGCAGGGTCTTTTAATAATGGGTCATCTTCTTCGGTAATTGCCATTTGATGGATTTCAACACAAATAAATTTGACACCTTCAATAACATCTTCAATGGGCCATTCAGCATTCGGAATATCAATGATATATCCATCAACATAAATTTTACCATTGGAAAGGGATGCTCTCCCTATATCTTCTCGGAGAAAGAAAGAGCATCCAGACACAACCGTTCCATTTGTTAAAATGTTATCCCCAATATTTTTGATATGTTCCATTGTCAATCCGGTCATTACATTCAATTCTCTATTTTGTAATGTTCTTCCGGGAACTGACAATAATTTGACATATCCTTTACTTATTTCTTCAGCCGATGAATCATAATACGGCTTCCTAGTAGCATCCATAATTGATTTCATTTAATATACCTCTCTTTATTAAACCAAGGCATTGACAATCAAGTTCTTGATTAAAGGAGTATCTTTTAACAAATTATTAATCATTTGAATCTTCACCAAAATATACTTGGGATAAATAGAAGTTTGGTTTGTAGATGAAGGAACAAATACCTTTGTAGTATTAGTAGAATATTTTGAACCATTATCAACAAAATTGAAATAGAATATATTTCCATCTTGTATTAATGATGGACATTGACCATTTAATGATTCCTGAATAATTGTTCCGTGATCCCACAAATAAGCTTCTCTGACACCATTGGCATCATGTTTTTCAATTCTGGTTGAATCAGACCCACGAACAACTGTTAAAGCATTTCCAGATTTTGTAAATGTCATAATTTCATTGTCAATTCTAATTTTACCAGAATTTGGGAAATCAATGAGTTTATTTGTATCTAAGAATACTGTTGTTGATTGATTATCCAGATTTTGTATTAACAGTGCATGTGATGTTGAATCATAAATCTGATTCAATTGAATAGAAGTAATTCCCCTATAAACTTTAAAACCATACATGTTTTTATCTGGTTGTATTTTTAACTTCACTGAATTATTCGAACATCCATTAATTTCTACTAATTCAGAACCAATTTCAAATCCATCCCTATCTAACAAAGCCACTCGATAATAATACTTACCCGTTAAACTACCCGAACCATCTTTTGAAATTTCTAAAATGTTTGGTTTCAACAATGACAATTTTGTCAGATATGTAAACTTGGCAAATGTTCCATTTGATTTTGAAATTTCATTTGAATAATCAATTTCTCTCCAATCACTTGAATCATTTGGAGACACGTAAATCTTTAAAAGGTTATCAGTTGGCAAATAAGCATCAAAGTAAATTTTAACGTTGTCAGCATTATTTTCAAACAATTCAAAAGCTTTTGAAATATAGTTAGAAGATGATTTATATTTATAAATTACCACAGATGGATACAAGTGAACACTTGGAGAATAATTAATGTTCTTTGTTTTTAATACAGCTTTAATCTGAAGTTTAATGATTTTTGAATTATTCTGAATTACAGTATACGGCAAAAATTGTTCCCAAATTGTTCCATACACACCAGCAGGAGTGCTTTCAGTTTCAACGGTGTAATAATAATCAACTTTTGTTTGGTTGTCAAAATAATTCAAATCATCAATCAATACAGAGAAATGATATCCTCTATCTGATGGCTGAAATTCGATTTCCTTAAAAACAATTTCTGATTGATAAAATCCATTAACAACAGGAGCACTCACAGAACTTACTCCAAGATTAAATGACAATTCCATATTCTCAAGAACCTTATAAGAATCCTCATCTAACAATTGACGAAGAGGATAATTTTGTGTCAGATTAGTAATCATCAAATTATTAAAAATTGATGGTTGACCTTTTTGGATGATACCAATATTCAACGAAGGTGAACTAGAATTAATACCAATACAATATGTTTGATCAGGTCTTAAAATTACAGGTTGATTAAAAATGACATTCATCTTTTGTATCGGTGTTAAACTATTAATGACATTGGTAATTGAAACATCAGATTCCTTTGAAATGATTTTTTGAGTAAGAATTTTACCAGGCTTACCATTTTCAAATTCTTGAATACTAATAACAATTGGCCTCGAAAAATCAAGAAATGTTGAAAGAATCGAAACATTGTTCAGAATTCTGGATTCATTTACTTTAAAAGGTTGAACATAAAAAGGATTGGACTGATTCATGAATGGTGAAATACCAAAAATACTATCATCCATTCTTTTATTGTTGACTAAAATGTTTCTAATCTTATTATTGATGCCACTACAATTCAAAGTGATTGTGGATTTATTTTGTGATGCATCAACAACCTTTAATTCAACCAATCCAGTTGAAATATTTAATCCTTCCAGTTTTACCTTAACAACAAATTCCCCATTGAGATTACAGGTTATTTTATTGTCTTGAACTATCCAACCGGAGCCACTTTGGATTGGTTCATAAATATAAACAGTTTTATTTGTTGACGTTGTTGTTTGAACATTTGGAACATAAAATTGTTGTTTAATATTGTCAAACAACAATGAAACCTGTTCCAATTGAACTTCTTTATTGCCAACCAAAACAGAAAGATTGGACTCCGATGAATTGTGATTAATACCAACGAGAATTAATTCTTTATTGGTCATTTTAAAAGAAGACCATTGAACCATCTTATTTAATTTTTCAGTGATTGATTTCAAATAAGACTGATTTTGAATGTCCATTCCATTTGTTGATTGTGTATTTATCGTTGATGGAATAATTGGTCTACGATTGAAAAGAATGTTATCAACAAATTTTTGTGGCCATTGATCATTTGATTCACTGATATAATCATAATCATTGTAAACACTGATAGATTTAAATGTTGATTCCGTATTGGAACCAAATTTCAATACATCGGAAATCTGGATTGTTTCATTATTCTGTTGAGAAACAATTGGCATGTATCCAAATTCTTTAAATCTTGCATTTGCATTTCCAACAGTTTGAAAGACTTTTTTTTCTAGTCCAGAACAAAGATTGCCAAGAGAATCAATCATATCAATATGGCCAGTAAATTCAGGATGATAAATATTTGAATAATTATAATCGGCCAAACTATCAGTAAATGTTCCTTTAAGAATATCAGCACTAGCATAAGATGAAGCTTCAGTTTCTAAGGAACTCAAAATAACTCGTTCCTCAAGTCTTTCCGTTCTTCTTAAATTTTCAACAACTTGTGATATAGGTGTTCTATTCCATTCATATTTTTTAATTGAATTGTTTTCCGAGAAAGAAGAAGAATCAATCAAAATATCAGTTATTGGCAATGAATTTTTGTCAATATTGGCCTTTGAAACCGTATCCAAATTTCCAGACAATCCTTTTACCAATCCAATTGAATTATTTCCAAAAATAGCCAATGTATAAATGTCAGCAAGATCATAGTCATAATTAATGTATCCCCAATAGTTTGCATTGAATTCATTAGAAGTTGGATCAAAATAAATAGACCACTTATTCTTAAAGAATGAATGTGAACTAAAGGAGTAAATAATTTCAATTGGTTGTGTATTATTTAATGAAGAATGATTCTTGAAAGAAATTGTTTTTCCAGTAATCACAACATCATCATTGTCAAAAATCATTGAACCATTCTTAATTCTAACAATGAATTCGGGTTCATAATAAACAGGATAGAGATTACTGGCATTATAAGAAACAATTTCTTTTTGCACCTTATTTCCTAAACATCTATAATAATCTTTTCCTTCAATTAAAAGCTTATTGTAAATAAAATTAGCCGTATATGTTGATCCTTCTGATGGTTCATTGCCAGGTAATGACCAGTCAATTTTATTTCCTGTCAATTGGCAAGAAGGGGTGATTGAAGTATTTCCCTCTTCGAGATATGTTGTGGTATCTTGAACTTTCAAGAGTTTGATAATATTTCCAAATCCTTGAATACTGTCCTGTCCACCCGGAATACCCTTTGTTATCATAACATTTCTTTCAACAACAGGAATAACAATTTCAGGTGTTGATGATTTTGTCAAAGGTTGTTTATTTATACGATAAGTATCATTTTCAATATATTTGACTGGTTCCCCATAAACTTTCTGTGTCTGGAATTGTTTTGGGATATCAAATGTTCTTTGTGAAGATAGTTGATATTTCTTGCCATTCAGATAGTATTTACCGGGATTTAATGTAAGGGTATATTTATCCACTCCCTGAACCATAGAAACATCCAATCCTTCAACAATAAAATTGCCAGTAATATCCATGACAATTTCAGCAAGGTTGTCTGGCAAACTTTCAGGAGTTGGGACAACTACATTTGATTCCGTTTTGCCATTTTGTTCCTCAAGTAAATCAAAGATTTTAACGCCATCAAGGAATTTTAACAGTGTAATGACAATGTCATAATTTTGAGGATTGGCATTTCTGACTACTTGATATTCATAAGACAACCTATGAGCGCCGGGTCGATTGAAATTGAAATAATCAACTGATGAATCCAATAAATCAGGATCATCATTTTCAGTGATTATTTTTTCATTGATGCAAAGATCAACTGTTTCAAGTCCTTGACATTGAATATAAACAGATGATTCTGGCACATTATGAAAAATGCCTTCATAATAAATCTTACCTTGATAAATCTTAATCTTCTTTACATTTGTTTGAAGAGCTGGATTATCTTGAATTCTAAAATTGGTCAAATCTTGAATTTCTTCATTAAATAGCTCTCTATCCCAGATACCAACCTCAAAAATTTTTCCCATAAATGCATCATATCTTGTAATATCACCAAGAGAACCAATAAAGATTTTTGAATTGATCTGTGATGATACCAATGAAAAAGGCAATTCAATAGAATCAATCTTTTTATTGTCAAGATAAATTGTAGCTGTTTTAGCATTCTGAATGAATGTCAAATTATATTTCTTTGCAAAGTCAAAATTATTGTCAAACGTAAAAGATGGGAAAACTACTGTTAAATAATTCAATCCATTGGAAATCAATAATTGAAATTTATTTTCTTTTACAAAAAGACCCCATGAATTACTAAGATTTAAATCATTTCCATATCCAAACAAACTAAAATCTTTACTTAACAAAAGAGGGTTAAATTGCAATTTCAAACTGATACTGCAAGTTGTCGGAATCCAATTTGCAAAAACAGAAAATACTTTTGTTTCATCATCATCCATAAAAACATATTTGTCAATACCAGATAGTTTAATCAAATCAGCTTCATAATGTGAAGTATCTGATTGATATCTTGAATCATACACATACAATGGATTTCCTGTTAAACTTGCTAATTTCAAATACTTAGCCATGAAAGTTTTCCTCCACTACTTGGCAATTTGACAAATCATTTAAAAAAACCAAATCTTTTTTGATTGAAAATGAATTATTAAATAACCCATCAACAACCATTAATGGTTTCATATTAAGAGATTCGCCTACTTCTTTTAAAAGATCAATTGGAATAGATTGCAACAATTCTACATCAAAAGATGTTAGAGTTCTTCCAAAATCATTTGGAACAATTAAACCATGGCAACGTTTCTGACCTTTTAACTTCTTCTTAATTTTATCATAATAATCATTTGGAATCATTCTAATGATCGGATCATTAATCACTATAAATCACCCTCAAACAATTCGACCGTCGTGTTTACTGTATTCAGGATCAAAGAATTTTCATTAATCTTTTTGTCCACTTGATTTGAAATTCCCTTAATAATTTTTGTATTGTAATGATATATATCAGAGAATTCTTTTATTGCCATCAATGGAAAAAAGGAAAGATTTGTTATTTCTCTCGACTGTAATACTCTAGCAGGAAGGGCAATAATCTTTCGATAATGTTTTTCAAAATATTCTTTATCTGGATCAGCAAAATAGGGCGATTGATTTAAATTCGTTTTCATTCAATTCACCTCATAAAACAAAATAGAGAAAATGGAGAGGCCAACTTTATCAGCCTCTCCATTAATTTTACCAAACAAAAAATCTTAATCAATCATTTTTGCACTTACCATCAATCTACCACATTGTGGCCATGATTTAGAATTGTCCAAATTGGATTGAATTTCATTTTCCGTGGCACCATCAATTTTCATGTGAATCATCATCTTCAAGAATGAAGAATCAAAAACAGCTTCATCATCTTCTGGAACAACAGTTTCGGCAACTAATACAGGAGTTAAATCATTCAATCCTTCATCAGTAAATACCATTTGGCAATAAATATTTGGCAATGTTCCAAGAACTTCGAAGTCATCCGGTATTTTACCACTTGCACCTTGAACATCTGAACAAAGTGGCAAGTCTGTTGAAGGATAACTCATAAGAATTACACTATTTCCAAGATTATGGTTTGATGCAACTGTCACAAATTGATTTAAATCGGTCTGACCTCTGACACATCCAGTAAATGAATTTAATGTTTTGCCACTATAAGAAATAAATTCATTATTTATGATTAAGAATCCACTTTCAGGAAATTCTACCGTGGAATTAACAGGTAAAACATTATCAGTAGAAAGGACATTATTTGTTAATGTTGTCATGACTCCTGAATTATAAATCAAATGATAATCCCCATCAATAGTATTACTTCTGTAGATTTTGAAGTATGAACTATTTGGATCAAATTTGATGGACAAATCAACTTTATTATTTGACAATCCAGAAACTTGATATTTATTAGAGGCCAATGTTCTTCCGTCATTTAAAGTATGATAAACAATTGAATAATATTTATTACCTGTTAATGATCCAACACCTGAAATATTATGACTTAAAATTTCAGGATCAATTAATTTATTTTTCGTTTCACAATATACTTGATAAGCTTCCTTTTGATAATCTACCCACAACATTTCAGATTTCATTTGTGGCATTGATCTCCAAGAATATCCATTGTCAGGTGAATAATAAATATCAATGGTTGAAAGAGAAGGATCATTAAACTTATCAAGATAGGTATTGACATATTTATATTCACCAATCTTAGAACTTCTTGAAACATAAAAACCATCTTTTTCATATCTACCAAAAGATAGATACAATTTTGAATCTTTCAACATTGGTGAACCATATTTATTAGTTGATTCAAAAATTACCCTAAATTGAACATTTGAAACAGCCTCATCAAATTCAATGAGACTTTCGGGGATAAATTCAACCCAAGTTTGGCCAGCATTTGTTGAATATTCATATCTCAAATAAGCCAATCCATCGGTTGATTCTTCTCCTTGAATTCTTGCCAATATAAAATTAGCTTTTTGGCAAGTAGAATTAAGAACATCATTAAAAACAACCGTTGGGTAATAAAGATAACTACGATACATGGTAGAATTATTAAAATCAAATAATTCAATTTTTGGGTCAGTAGAAAAATCAGCGATATAAATTTGATGTGTCAAATCACTCTGAATGTCAGTTTGCCATGTATCACCATTCGGTGCTGCAATGAAAACGCCTCTGTCTGGTTCAGTGGTAATTATTTCATTTGTCTTAACGTTTTTCTCTCCAAGTTTAGCAACCCAATGTTTACATTCAATATCGTGAGAACCTAAAATCATAGCATATCTAGAATTGCCAACTAATGACATTGGTGTGGAGAATTTTTTATGGAACCATTTATCAGCAATATCAGAATAAGCATTTGAATTTAAAATATCCAAATATGAATATTCTTCATAATTTGGACTTGCCATATCAAAATACAATGGTAGTCCTTGATCACCAAGAGGTGAGAACATAACAAACATAGGATCAATATTGCCTGGACGATGGAAGCAAAGATCAACAGCCGATACAAAAATATTTGATTTAGATGGCAATTCAATCAATTTCTTTTGAATTGGGCTAAAGGTTCTTTCATCTTCCATATTGATGACAAACGTTTGCCCAATTGGTGTTGTTCCACCACATCCGCCGCCGTCTCTGTTGCCACTGTCACGACCCTGACACATACATGGATATCGAGTATTACAACTACAAGGTGTTCTAACATCACAACTACAAGGCGTTCGAGAATTACAACTACAATGTGTTCTTGAATTACATTCACAAACATTTCTAGAATGGCAACCACAAGCCAATTGTGTTTTACATTCACAGGCAATTATTGGTGTTCTGGTATTACAACTGCAAGAAGTTCTAGCATCACAACTACAAGAAGGTGGAACATACCCATTGCAACTACATGGTGTTCTACCATTACAACTACAATTCGTTCTACAAGAACAAATTTTAGTGCTAACTGTTTTTTGTTGTAATTCCCAATTTGTAATAGATTGATTATATGTCAATTCTTGGACTTGTTGTTTTAATCCTAATCCCCAAAAAGTTGTTTCTGTTTTACTACCTGGTGCCATCAATTCAACTTTTCTATTACCATATCTAATACCAGATGGAATAGTAAAAACAGCATTAAATTTGCCATCCGAATTAGCTTTAAAAGCACCATCCAATAATAGACTTGGTGTGCCAACTAAATTATCCGGGTCTTGCCTTAACTCACATCTAATACCATCAAAAAATAGTTCAATTAAATCTTGATTGTCTGGAAAATTTTCAGCCGATAGTTTGATTTCAATTTGTCTCAAATTCATTTCAGCTTCAATTGACTTGACAAAATCACCTAGATTCTGTGAAGTTTCAGAAGTTTTCTTTTCATACCATTTCACGACGGTTGTTTGATAATCTCCGGCAATAGTGGATGTTGATTGAGAACCTGCCCCAACTGTTCCATTATTAACTACAGGAACAATACTATTATTAAAAGCTGGTGCCGCACCGGCATTGGCCAAAGTATAATCAATTTTGGAAACAATTGATTGTTTTTCCAAAGATTCTTTATCCATAAACATATCACTATCTGGAGTGATTTTGACTTTTGGTTGTGCTTCCCAAGCGGCCCCTTCTGCTAATGACCTGTAATTACTGGCTAATGGCTGACTCTTCCAAAGAACATCTGTATAATCTTTAGAAATTAAAACCATTTTGTCAAATCTACCGGCTGTTGTTTTTGGATCATTCCAGTCTGGAGACAAAATAGTATCAGTCATTGTAAAATTCAAATTCAATAATTTCTTAGGAATATTTGGCACAAGAGTTCTTTTTTGATAATTTGAAGCTCCCAATTTAATTGACAAATAACCATCATCTATTTTTGAATCTGTTATGAATCCATCAGTATATACACCTTTTAAACTTGAAGCTGGTTCATTTAATTCAACCAATTTTTCCAAATCTGACAATTGAATATCATATTTTAGATTTTCAATTTCAGTCTTCATTGTTCTCAATTCACCCATAGAAACATTTAAAATTTTCTGGAGTTGAACAAAAGGTATCATACTATAATGTTTTGTATAAACATCTGCAATTAACAATTCTGTTGAAGAAATCATTAAATCTTTAATCTTTGAAGGTTGATATTTAGAATTAATTTTTCCATCTTTATCTACCGTAATATAATAATGTTGTGTAGGAACATAAGAATAATTAACAAAAATATTATATCCTTCAGCAAGATTAACATTCAGAATTTTTAAAACAGATTCTACTTGAGATTGCCAGTCTTGAGATTGACTTTTTGATTCATAAGCATAAATAATTTCAACCGAATCACCGGAAGTTGCATTGATTGGGGCATTCAATTGATATTCAACTAAATATGAATCTTTACTTGGCATTATTCCAGAATCTAAAAAGGTAATATTCTGACCATTGAGAACATACTGCAATCCTTCAAGATAAGGATTTAAATTAGATGACGAATAATATAGAATTCTGTTAATCGTCGCATCAATTGGAAATACTTCTGAAGCATTTGAACTCTTCTGAAAAGATTTTCGAATAATTTGATTATTTGTAAGATAAGGAATGGTTAATTTATTCTGATTAATCATATACTGATAATCATTTAATTTGGTTCCATTAACCTTAACAGATTTAACAATTAAATTGCCAACTTCATCATCCATTGGAATTGCAATTTGGCCATTGGCAGGCAATGTAGTTGCTAATGTTTTATCATTAACTGGCAATCCCAAGAATAATTCATAATCAACATTTTCTACACCATTGATTTTATTGTAAACATATTCTACTGTATATGTTGAACCAACAGCAGGTGCTTCTGGTGGGGCTATTAACCATTCAATAAAATTACCATTTTGCTTATAATGAACATTTTTTTCAAATGGACTACCAACATTTACATAAACCTTTTTAATATCTACAATGTTTAAATTAAAACCAATTGGGTCAAGATTTGAAGAACCTCTTGTAATAGAACCAGTGGCTAAAATAGGCAAATACAATGTATTGATTTTGATAGCCGGAGATTCTCTTAAAGTATAAATTGGATCAGAAATGGCTTTTGTCATATGTGTTTCACCAATGACATTATCAACCAATGATGACTTTTTAATAAACAAGTCTTGTGGCAATACATCAATACGGCGACCTTCAATATAAACTGTGCCACTCTCTAAAAAGAATCCAATTTTTTCATTGTCTAGACAAGGTTTATTAAACAAACGACACCCTGAAGCAATATAATTGCCAGATTCTTCATAGGTTCTTTGTTCTATTAAAGCCATAATGTCTGATTCATTTTGAACCTTTGTTTCTTTAGAAGGAGTTGCCTCATTCCTTTGAAATGTAATAACTCCATTATTCATGACCAAAACTTTTAGAGCATTTGTATCTGTTGTATTCTTTACATATTCAACCCATCTTTTAATTCTAAAAGCGCCTGGTTGATTATAATTGTCATACCCTTCTGTTGGATCATTCAAACTTTCATCTTCAATTTCGGTAATAATCTGTTCTTTCAATTCCAAAGAAAAAACTTCTTCACCAGACCCGACATAAGAAAGAGTTGTTGAATCAACAGTATAAAAATCAGCATCATAAAGAATTTTGGCACCACTAAAGGTAATCTGTTTCGTTTGAGAATTAAGATTTGAAAGAGTAGCACCACTAAGAATTTGATTACCACCAAATTGTTCACGAACAAAACTCTTCAATCTTTCATATTGATAAGACCCAAGTTCTGTTAATTCCCTTTGTTGAAGACTTCTGCCGGGATTAAAAAGAACATCTTGATATCCTTTTTGAGCACGATCTTGCTCAGCCTTATCATAAAATGGATATCCTTGTTTATTTAGCTTCATTTATTAACACCAACTTATTTTAGAATTCAAGAACAAAGGATAACATTTCACGTTGACTACTCGTTTTATAAACAGGTGGTCTAGTTTTCCAAGCTTCCAAAATACCAGAATCGAGAATTTCAGAAGGGTTATATGTTAATTGAGATGTTGAAACACCATCATTCAAAAGGATTCGTGAATATAATCCAATTTCACGATATGTAGTGTTTGGAAATTCA
>Ga0209606_1001790_pt1 | contig 25649 bp, 32 predicted proteins | sample AD_UKC057_MetaG_FD_184412 | JGI IMG/M metagenome (GOLD analysis project Ga0209606, IMG submission 184412) | Active sludge microbial communities of municipal wastewater-treating anaerobic digesters from USA - AD_UKC057_MetaG (SPAdes) (version 2) | ecosystem: Engineered > Bioreactor > Anaerobic >...
TACTCTTCTCACACTGAACCTCCCCACGGCTAAAGCCGGGGGGTTCTAAAGGCGAACCCATTGGGGTCTCCCGGCTCTCGCATTGCTGCTACATAATCCGGGCCATGACCAATGGCATGCCTTCTTTGGCGGACGATCCACTCTGACGGATGCACCGTGGGGACCCCGGCAGGAATCCCGCTCGCAGATTGATCTATCAACCATCCCGCCCGCCTCAGCACAGGTTCCTGAGCTGTCCACATCGAAATGATTGTGGCCGGATGGTGCTGATCATTCAACACGCAACGGGCAAGGAAAGCCGAATATACATCCCGTTGCACCATGCCGCTCCCATCGCCCAGGGTATGCCAGCGACAGGAAAGAGGTTTCTTCTCATACGTCCCGGTAGGATGATCATACTGGGAAAGCTTGAGCTTTTGCGTGTCCAATTCCCTGAACTCACCGCCGGCGCTTTCAGCCTTGCACTTGAGCAGGTTCATCCCAAATTTCAACGACCGCTACCCCCTTTTCTTCCTCTTCCGGGTGGTGTGCAGATTATGCACGACGTTTTCGACGAGCGGATGTCGTTGGCGCCGTTCTGGGCCGACATACATTGGATTGTGGGTGGTATCAGGCGAATCCTGCTCGATATGCGCGATGGAAATATCGAGTAATTTGAGCATGTACTCGAAATCCTCACGCCGGAATTCCTCGCTCTGGTCCCCTTGTGACAGTGCGTCGCTTTCGCCATAACCGCTGGACGCTTCTTCGACGGTAAGCATCCAGAGAGCGATCAGTTCGGGCAGGGTTTTTTTGATATATTCTTTGTCGTCGGTGGCGAAAACTTTTTCCATCTTATCGCGTATCTTTCTCAGCTCTACTGCGACATTTCGCATATAATGATCCCCTCTGTTGAATATTTGTATTTATTATACTTCTCACCATGTCGCGCATCACGAATTTCTTCGGAACTTGGCGCGTTGTGCCGGTGCAACAGCCAGTCTCACTCCTCGACCAATGCAGTCGTGTCTCAGCGAATACCTGTCCGTTTCCTGAATGAGCCGGGGGATTCGTAGCCCGGCAAGGCCCATATGCCGAGGTGTTCGGCCCGTGCCGCCGATTGCGCTGCCAAGAAGCTTTCCTGGTATGGGCGCCCGAGATACTGCGGCAAGACTTCCGCATGCCCCTCTCGAATCATCCACAAATAGCGGCGCGGATACCCCTGGCTTTAGCCAAGGGGAGGAGCACCGTCTCCTCCTGTCTTTTGATAATTGAGTAGTTATAGCCGTCGGATCGGTGCAAAATCACACAATGCCTATGGTTTACGCCCTGAACCGTCCCGCTTGCCGTGGCGATATTGAAAGAGCCGCTCCTCCTCACGGCAACCCTGCCTGAATATTCGCCCGCCTTTTTGCCGGTGGGCACGACAGCCTTTACAATGTCGCCGGTACGGAATCCGTTGACGAGCCGGAGCCCCTTCGCTTTCGTGCGCGGGAAGCCGTACTTGTCCATGCGGCACATTTGCCGGGAGCCATGCCCGCAGGCTTTCACCTTTAGGACTTGCATATCCGGCTTGAGGAACATGGTCCCGCCGGCCTCTCCCACGCATGCGGCGTCTATCCAATGGGCCTTCGGATAATCCTGTCTCACTCGGTTGAACTTAGTGCGGCCGCCGGACCAGAAGGACACCGGCACGTTCAGGGACTTGAGCGCGTTGCCGATAGCGTATCTCGTGGCATTGATCGCCGCCGCGTCGATCAAAGGCTTCTTGGCCTGGGCGAGTATCTTCCGGAGGATCTCCGGCTTGCCGGCGAGGAACTCCTCGACAGGCTTGTTGTTCTTGTCCTTATTGCAAGGGATGCACGCTATGGTGAGGTTGCTTATCCTGTCCGTGCCATGTGGCCCACGAATGGGTTCCTTGGGGATGATATGATCAATGGAGAGCTTGACGTTCTCCACCCCGCAATAGGCGCACTTCCTGCCCCACTTCTCCAGCAGGTACTCCCGGACCTCGTAACCGAACAACGTCCCCCGCTGGTACTCGACACCGCTGATCTCCGGATTCTGGAGCGCCTGGGTGTCAAACCGGACGGTCTCGACGGCGATGGAGGCCACAGGCACCAGGGCGAGGATCTTCCCCGCCCAGGTCACGACGTTATTCACTCGTGACATAAGGGAAGGCGGCAGCCATCCAGCGGACCGGGTACGGTTATTGAACCGTGGCTGGCGGTAACGGGTCTTTCGATTGCGTCTGGATCTTCGCAGTGATCGCCGGGAAGTCAAAGCATTACGAATTGCCAGACCCCGGTGTTCCAACTCGCAGGCCCATACCACTTGGTCCCCCTTCTTGCACTTCCCCGCCAGGGCGATCCCCGTGGTTCTGCTGCCGGGATCGATCCGCAACTCTACCGGCGGCACGGGTTCTTCGATCCCGTACTTGAGGATGATCGTGAAGGGTTCCCGGCGATAGACCGCCGCCTTGCCCTTCCGCAGGAGCATCCTCGCCCTGGCCGGAGCGCAGGGGCTCAATGGTTTCTTGTCGGTGTCCACTACAAATACGCGCTGCAAAATCTCTCCTTCAATTGGTGGACGGTTTCCCGTCCGGTTACGCGGGTTTCCCCGGTAAAGTTTGCCTCGGCAATGTTATCCGGCGGTTTGTGTGCAGGCAGCACTGGCTTAACCCCTTTAAGCCTGTTTAACCACCTGCCGCAGAGCTTGGGACTGGCGAGCATCCCAAGGTGCCTATATATTCGCCGGTAACGTAGTCGCCTAACTGCGGCAACTTAGCCTGGTCAGCTCAGGGCCCTTTCAAGCCCCCGGCTTTAGCCGTGGGGTGGCTGACAATCAGTTATTGATCGCGGCGTTGGTCCGCGAATCGAAAAAAGAGGCGCAGACGTAGTTGACCATCATAATCGGGTTCACAAACTCCCCGCAATAACCAGCTTCCCCGGTGCATTGCCGGACATATTCGATAAAATCTTCTTCCTTCCGTTCCAGGTCAACCCAGATAGCCACGAGTGTCGCAAGGTACAGGTGGTGTCCGCATATCAACCGCAGGCTTTTCAGCAGGTACACCATGGCTGCCTGGGATGAGAGGTCGTTTTCGGAAAAAAACTTCTCGGATGGCTGAGTAGTGATACCCGATCGCCGGGACACCCGGTACATCAATGAAAGATAATCAGACATGGCTTTGCCGAGGGCCTTCTTCGTTTTTTCCATGTCCATTCCCGGATGCATCTGAGACAGAGCGTGATAGAACCAGGTATTGGTTCCATTGAGTACCCCATTTAAAAGGTGGATCCTGTTGTCGTGTCCTATTACCGAATTCACAATTGCTTCGATGGGCATGAGGCGTCTCCTTTGAAAAGATTCTTTCCCCTATATTACTGCCTTCCCGCCGGACAAGCAGCTCCTTTTAGCGCAAGACAGCGTGTCGCCGGAAGTAATATATGGAAAAGAGTGAAGGGGACGGACAGAGCGGCATGCGGTATATACTGACGGTTACGAGCGGGAAGGAGAAGGTAGTCAGGGCTATCCTCTCAAAGAGTGGCGTTGAGTGTCGCACTCCCCCTTCCCTGAGCGGTTTCCTGATCCTCGATGCGCCCATGCCTCCCCATAAGATTTACGAGCTGCCGCATGTCATATGCATGACCCTGGCAACGCAGGAGCAGGTTGAGAGGCTGATGACCCGGTACATTCCGGTAAGGATAGAGATCGGTATGCGGGTGCAGATATTGAGGGGCGACTATGCGGGATTTTACGGACGGGTGCGACGAATTGTAGGGAACGGCAACGATGCGATAGTCGATCTTGGCTTGTATGGCAGGATGGTGTCCATTAGCATATCCTGCGATGATATAGAGCAATCTTGATAATACAAGGAGACTGCGTGATGGAAGTATCAGCCAAAATGCTCAATTATTCTGTCCTGAAAGACAGCATATCCGTGCAACTGGTATGCGGCGACGCCGGAGATCCATCCCTGCCGGTGAAGCTTACGGCATTGCAAGGGCAGTCCCGGCATATGCTGATTGGCGATCTCGAGACCAGGGGATTCGTCAAGTCTGTAGGGATACGCAAGGGGGTCCACATTCTCCTGCATCTGCCTTGCACGCATTACGTGTCCAAAAGGCTGTTCTACCTGATGACATCCGGCGAACACATAAGGATCAGGCTTGCCGGCGAAAACGAAAGCAGGCTGCGATACCTGCTTGAAAAGGCAGCGCAGCAAACCGGAAAGGTGCCTGGCGCCCTCCTCCGCGAATTGACCACCTTCACAAACAAGCAAGGAAAGTTGGTGGAAGGCCGAGAATCCATAGAGGAGCTGTCGCCACGGTTCCAGGAAGTAATCATATGCAAACTATCTCACATTCTCAAAGAAGGCGAGTCCAAGGATGTTCAAAGCAATTAAATCTGTTGCGGCATATCTGCGGGGCGACGATTTACCCATAAAGCACGGCAAATACAAGATCAACCTCATAAACCTGGCTAATACGCTCCACAAGGCGCAAGGGCATGATATTGTCCCGGTGCCGCTTGAGACACCCGCGGGGGACGAAAGCATAGCGGTGGTTCCCGCTTCCCCCGGTTCTGCGCAGGTGGCTACGGGGGCGAATGCGGCCCCTTCTCTGCCCGGCGCCTTTGAATTCCCCGACAATAATGGCAATGCGAATGGAGATCCTCGCAACCAACCCAATTCCGCCGCTTCCGGTCCTGCTGGCGGCGGCATGCCGTTGCTGGAAACCCCTTCCTTTATAAAAGATGTTATCGAGCCGTATGCCGGCATTCTGGCGCAGGCGGGAGCGATGGGCGGCATATCCAAGATCGTTGAACGTCTCGATCGAGAGGGCGGTTGCCCTTCAGTGGTCGTCAACGGCAACGACGGAATACCGGGGACGGATTACGATACCGTGAAGGACATCATAGATAAGGTCACTCTCCGCTCCCATACTTTCCGGGTGGCAAGGCTGTCCATGGAAGCATTGAGGACATCATACGGCAACAAGTTCGAGAATCACCTGCCGACCGTCCTTGTTGCGGCCCTGGGACACGATCTGGGCATGCTCCCATCCCTGAGAGCGATGGAGGAGCATGCGAACAAGGATCACCCCACGATCAGCGATGCTGCAATCGAGGAATTCTTCAAGGACAAGTACGATGCCATAGAAGCCGCCGGCGACGACGCAACCCTGGTCGGCGAGTTGCGTGTAAAGATCACATGGTTGGAGATGGCAAGAAAGTTCATCCGAGATCACCATACGATGAACGCCACGGGGCTTGCGGAGTTACTGAGAGAAGCAGACGGCCAGGCCAGGGAAATGGAGATTGTCCAAATGACCGGCACGCTGAAGAACCCGCCGTGGAAGGAGTGGTTTGATGCGAGGACCTATCTTGACAACTATATCAGAATGGAAATTAACGCCGAGCAAGAGCAGAGGTGGAATGCATTCTCCCTGGGAGGTGTTGTGTATTGCAACCCCGAACTGCTTTTTGTGGCAGCAAAGCGGTATGCCAGGGATGTTAAAGTGACGAGCAGGCGGCTATTCCGCACAACGGATAATTCGAGAGCCATAAAAGAAGTCCTTTCCTATCTCAGGGGTATCAACGCGGTATCTCCGGAATTAGGACACGAGGACATACAGAAGAAATATAAAATAGGCTTCGATCGTGGAAAATCCCTTACAAAGCCGCTAACTCCTCTCGTCGCGGAGATCTTCGGAGCAGCAGGCGAACTCGACAAGACAAAAGAAGGATTGTCGGGCAAAATAATCAGCATAACACTCGAGAAACAATAGGAGCATCATGCAGCAAAGCGTCTGTGAAGCGTCGCCATACATCATTCGTCTGGAAACGCCGGACTTCATCAACGAGATCATCAAGCCGCACGAAAAGGTCTTGCGGTATATGGGTGCGTTGGAAGGTATATACGGGATCATCGCGCTATTGGATCGGGAGGGAGGCTGCCCATCGGTGGTTGAAGTGGGCAAACGCGGCGGCGGGTCCGAAGACGAATATCCGAAGCTGCGAGACATACTGATGCGCGTTACCCTTCGCTCCCATTCCTACCGGGTGGCAAGGCTGTCCATGGATCTGCTGCAAAAGGACTACCGTGATGGCTATGAGTATTTGACGCCCATAACCCTCGTTGCCGCCCTGGGGCACGACCTGGGCAAGTTGCCTTCCCTTAGACCTCCGGGCCACTATGTAAAGGGGGAGCATGCCATAGGCAGCGAAAGAGCTATCAGGGAAATATTCCAGGCAAATTACGCCGCCGCTGAAGCAGCACGCGATGAGGAAGCCAGGGCAGCGTTGCGCCACCGGGTTAACTGGATTGACGATGCACGCGAAGCGGTTCTCAATCATCACCGGACAGGAACAACCGGATTTACCGCACGGCTGCGGCAGGCCGACGGCATGGCGAGGGAAATGGAGGTTGGAGAGATTACCCAGGGAAGCACGAAAAATACTCCGTGGAAGGAGTGGTTCGATCCCCAGACCTTCCTGAACGATTATGTCAGGCCGGAAGTCAACGTGCTTGATGCGTCTCACAACTGGAGGGCTTTTTCGTTCGGAAGCGTGGTGTACTGTGAACCTTCGTTGATCTATGACGCGGCAAACAAATATGCGCGGGACAAGAACGTGGTCTCCTCGTCCTTGGCGAGAAGCGGGGACAAGGACGCCGTCCTGAAGGAGATAGTGGGCTATTTGAGGAAAGTGAAAGCAATCAGCCCGGAATTGGGAAGCGCATACTTCAAGCGGGCCTATACGGTTGAGATGTCCGGCGGAACAACAGCCAGCAAGGCCTATGTGCCTCTCTGCATCGAAGCGATAGGCTCTCCGGCCGCCCTGGATGTCGATAAGGACAAGTTCTTTTTTACGATTAAAAACGTGCGAATTCGGACCAGCAAACGAGCATCATAAAAGAAAGGAGGAGTGCGGCGCAATGCTCAGTTTCATATCGGGAACCGGCTTGCTTGATAATTTTAACCCGCTTAATTACGTCAGCCAGGGAGAATATGTATATTGGTGGTCAGAAGCATACAGGCTGGTATTGAGCGGATTTTGGGGAAGGCTTATCGCCGCGTTATGCCTTGTGGGGGCATTCTGGTTCGGTGTTTACCGGAAAATGCCCGGCCTGGGCATTTTCTTATTCTTTATAACTGTAACAATCACCTACCTGGGTGGCTTGATCAAGGCCGCCTTATGGTGGACAAATTGAGGAATTAATAAATGGCCCTTGGAAAAGATTTGCCTCCTAAGCAGGATGGCGGGCTTGTTATCGGCACTTTAGGCGGAGCGGAAAAACCAACGGGTCTGCTTACGGCTATATCCGCCATCGAAAATTATGCGATGAACGAGAGGGAAAGCGGCAGCGTTCCCCATGGCTTTTTTACCACGCAAAACAGGGTGTCGTTCTTTGCCGTGGGCTTTACAGGAGGCCTCGTAAGCGGCCTGGTCGCGGCCCTGCTGACACCCATTGCCATTGGTGTTATCGAAAATTACATTCCGATATTCGGGAGCCACGAACCCAGTCTTTATGACCAGTGCTTTGCGTTTGCCGTCAGCCTTTCATTCAGCTTGGGATATGCGGCCTTCATCAGCAGGGTCAGAGGCGATTACGTGGGAACCGCGTCAAAATCAGCCATCAACAATTTGGTCAGCGGCCTGGCAACGGGAGCCGTGTTGAAGCTGATAATCGCCCTCGTGGGGTTCCATTTCATGTATTTTGTCGTTCTGGCGCCACAGAATATCGGCCCCCTGCTGCTTAAACTGCATCCCCTCGTGAAACTGCCCACATTGGAGTGGTGGTTTCAGTGGCTAGGCGAATTCCGGCATGTATTCCTGATTTCATCTTACGTGATCGTGCTCACGACATTCTTGACCGTAGCCACGCCTGTTGTTGCGATAATGCTGTCCGTAAGGGGAAGCCGGCGGCGAAAGATGCAAGAGAAAAAGTGGGGTTGAGCCCATGCGCCTCTTTTTCGCGGTGCTCTTCCTAATTTTTTTGTTTTTTTCATGGTTTGTTGCTTGCGCAGTTGAGACAAGGCTATGCCGGCACCTGGGATTTTGTAGCATCAAGCTTTTTGATCGGGACAAGATGCCTGAGTCATGAACAGATCCGCGTCACATTTCTCCTTGAAATCTGTTAATAAAAGGCGTATGCAGTTCCAAATCCGTTAGATCAAGAGCAGCATGGTGCTTCATAATATCTACCTCTTAAGGAGATAGGCCCGTGCAACAATTGGGACATAAAGACCAGTCGAGGATATCTACCGACTGGTTTTTTCTTATCGTCATTATGTATGAATCATGGGAAAATATTCGTCGATAGAATAGACTCATCATACGTTTAATCCGTGGTGGGGATGCACAAAGATCTCCGATACCTGCAAATATTGCTATGCTGAGGCATGGTCAAAGAGGAAAGGAGGCCGATTATGGTATTAGTCGATCATCAAATAAGAAATGTCGTTAGTCGTGGTTACCTGGGAATTGAGAATTATGAAGAAGGATGCTTGCAACCCGCAAGTTATGATCTACGAGTTGGTCCTCTAGTATATTCCCCTTCCTTTACGAATCCTGATAAACCCGTAGACATATCTAAAAATGGAGGTTGTCACAGAATTTCCCCTTACGGCACAGCTATGTTGATGACTTATGAAACGCTACGGTTGCCCTCAGATATGATTGGCCGATTTGGGCTCAAATCCGGATTTGCAAGGCGTGGGCTCCTCGCATCCACTGGTCCACAAGTGGATCCTGGTTTTGAAGGAAAACTTTTTGTATCCATTATGAATCTTACACCCACATCTCATATCATAGCTTTCAAAGACACTTTTCTTTCTATTGAATTTCATACACTTGATGAAAAACCAGAGAAAGTTTATGAAGGACCGTATCAACATAGGCATGACATTGGACCCGATATTCTGGAAGATATGGTGAGGCTTGAGGGCATGAATTTGTCTCAAATGCAAAATCAATTCAGTGAATTATCCCAACATGTAAAGCAATGGGGCAGTGTGGCTGTCAAGTTTGAAGAGTTCATCAACGAAATGCGTATGCAGACAGCAGCCATGACGCAGCTTATAAAACAAATTGCAGAATCACAGACATCTGAACAAACACCAATGCGAGTTGAAGCAAGACAAATAGATGTTAAGCAGGCTCAAAAAGAAATTATCGATCTATTTCGCAAACATGGGACATTATATTATAGTGACATAGCCGAAATGCTGCATCTTGATTATGAAACAGTCATTAATGCGTGTGAGCAGCTTCAACAAGAAGGCATAATTGAAGATGATTCAAAGGAGGCACCGCATGGAAAGGGAAAAACTAAAAAGGCTGGCAAAAAACGTTAGCCGTGGTCATGGAGATGCTATTGCCGCAGATAAAGTGATTGCTCAAGCAAGAGATATTGGTAAGGTGTTCGTTGTTCACGGCACTTCTGCTCATCGCATCCAAGAGGTGTCGTTAAGAGAAAATGTGCTATGTGTTATTGATAAACCATTTCACTTGACCGAGGGATGTATGAGATTGAAGTGCGAAGAACAGAAAATGTGAAACATCATGAATCAAAATTCATTTGATTGCGGGTCAAAATAACCCCTCTGTAAACCATTCGTAAACCATCGTGTAAGTCCGTTATAACAATTTTCCCTACTTAGTTATGACACCCCTGTACAGAGTCATATCTTCGGCCAACTTCTTCCATAGTGCATTTTCCGCCATTGCGGGGGTAGGAAAGGAAGGCTTCGGCCTTCCCTTCTTGTTTCTGTATCTTTTTCCCTCCCTCTCTCTCCCTTCCGGGAAGTATTATATAGGCAATTAGTTCGTTTAGTAGGTTTCGACCGAAAAGGGCGCAAGTCGCCATTGATGCAGAGATGCCAATGGATGATTTGCGCCCATTTTTCGTTTCGGTAAGGCCTGATCCCTCTGCGGGGGCAGGCACGGAACGAGATATTACCCCGGCTTTGGTCGGGGAGCGGACATAAGTTGACCAGGCTGCGAATGCGGCGCTGAGTCTCCAGGGATGAGGATGAATTCTATCCGAGAATCCCTGGCGCGGGCGCACGCGATAGCAGCGCATTGGTTTTACATTACCCCGCCGAGAAGTCCTGACCAGCAATGGCAGGCACGGCAAAGGAGGAGAAATGGTAAACAAAGTGCAGTTGATAGGCCGTTTGGGCAAGGACCCGGAAGTAAGGTTCTTGCCGGATGGGACCCAGGTGGCTGGATTTTCTTTGGCCACGGATGAGTCCTATAAGGACAGATCCGGGCAGAAGGTCCAAAAGACCGAATGGCACAGGATTGTGCTGTTCGGTAGGCTGGCGGAAATCGCCGGCCAGTACCTCCAGAAAGGCCGTCTGGTCTTCCTGGAAGGGAAGATTCAGACCCGCTCCTGGGAGGACAAGGAGGGAGGGAAGCACTCCGTCACTGAGATCCTCGCCAGGGATCTCAAAATGTTGGGCAGCGGCAACGGCGATGGAGCCACCAGAGGTTCTCAGCCGCAGGCCGCCCCCGCTGCCGATCCTCACCCCGTCGGGGGGGACGCACCTGGTTACGACGACGACATCCCGTTCTGACGGATACCTGGTCGTCGTCATCTCCTACATGGCCGTACCGGTCCCACGCCAACGCCCTTCCAAGGCATAGCGTGGAAACTGGGCGGCCATTCTATTAACATTACCTCAAGTAGTGCTGTCAGTCTCTTTTGCACTATTCCTGTGTTTGATGACTGACAGCACTACGAAAGGAGAAAACCATGGAATATCGTTTTTATTTTCAGGTTCCCGGCAAGGGGATCTGGAAGCGGACCTTCACGGTTCCGGAACGGCAGGAAGCGCAGGAATTAGCAGTGGTCCTCTCCAGGATCACCCGCCTATCCTGCGTAAACATTGACAAGGTGGGCAGCGACATGCCCCGGCCCGAGATGAAAGCAGAGCATTTATCAAATCTGCGATCGATTCGGGCGGCTGTCGTTAACTGCCTCAACAAATAGGATGCCGTCGCCTACTGACGGCAAAGACCACCATCACCACCTGCCGGCAAGTCCTGAACCCTCACAGGCAGGCACGGAGAGGAGGAAGACTTGGAAAAAAGAATGACTTGTCCCAAGTGCGGAGAGGGGCGTCAGTCCCGGATTCGCACGAACGGAAAGAAAATGCAGTGTGACACCTGTAACACGGTGTTTACGCTGCAAGGAAGCCGCAACTTCGGCATCATCACAGCCGAGATCACGGCATGCATAGCGGCGGGACAGAAGTCCTTCGGGGCCTTCAAGACCGCCGCGTAAAAACACAAACCCTCGCAATGAGAAGAAGTCTTTCGATTTACGGGGGTTTTTTGTTACCTCGGCTTCGGCCGGGAGGAGGAAGCTATGGCAAAGAGAATATATTACAAGGACTTCGCCACGCTCGCCCGCCGGTGGACCTACGGAAAGCCGGTGAGGGTTCGTCGGGATGGCCCCATGGACGTAGAGGGGCTCGTATGCCGCAATCTCAGAAGTGAGTTGTGGATACCCGAATATCTGCTTGAGCCGGAAGGCCGGCAGATAATGGCGAAGCTTAAAAAAGGAGGTCAGCCATGAAGAAGTTTAAACATGGCTTTGACCACACAACGGCCGATGGTCAGAAACGCCTCATGGCGCTGTCCGTCGGCCTGGATACGGAAACGTACATCGCCAAGCCCATCGATTTATCACGGCCCGGCGACTACGGCTCCGACCCTCTTGGAAACGGCCAGTTCCGCATGGTTCCGTCCGGCGACATCGTTGGGTGGGACGCGCGGAACCGCCGGCTGCAAAGGAGGTAGGCAATGGAAATCATTCGTCTCCTTACGGCCATGGCCGCGTATGTGGCGTCCCTCTGGGGCGCCGCCGTCCTTTACGTGGACGGTCACGCAGTCGCGGCAGCGGCCGTTGCAGCCGTCGGCATCGGTTATTTCATTTCGCCCTGGCTACGGCCGGGGCGGAGGTCCAGCGCCCGTAACAAGCGGTGGGCCATCCTGAAGGAGGGCAGCTATGGCGACATACGCCGCCCATTCTGAATACGAAACAGCCCTCAAAAACGGGGATCTCGAAACCGCCCAAGCGATGGCGGAAATGGCGGCTAAACAGGCGCACCTGCCTGGGTGGTTCGTCAGAAAGTATCCCCATGTTCGCCTGTTCGGAAGCTCGTTAGAGGGCAACCGGACAAGCGATATTGATCTTGCGGTCATCGACCATGAGATCAATGAGGGCTTTTTGAAGGACATCCGCAAGGTTGCTCGGGAAACCGGGCGGGTCGTGGATGTTTCTTTCGCTGGCTATCCCATTGGGCAAGGAGTCGGCGGGTACATCGGCAAATACGTCGTAGATGCCGATGGGCGTGTCCTTGAGGACACTTCCCGCGACGAATACACGCCCTATGCATCCGAAGATTTCTTCGGGTGGGTGGAGCCGGTGGTGTTTGACGGGGACGGGGAGATCGTGCCCTTGACCCGTAGATTTGGGGAGGCGTGCTGATGGCAACATACGCCGCCTTCTATAACGAAAACCTGTCGCCCGACGGGTTGCGGTCCGCCCTGATGTCTTTCCGGCCCGGCGTCACACTCCAATGTGAGCCCCCATACCGGAAGGGACAGGTGGACACGGTATGGGTGCAAGTCAAAGGCCCCATGCCGAAAACAAACAACCGGGCGGCAATCGAGGCGCTGGCAGGAATGCCGGTGCTGCCGCTGTAATGGGATGCGATGCGGGATGAGGTACTACAATTCCTGCGTCTCATGGTCTTCCCATGATGTGGATGCGGAAGGGGGGCTGTGCGATATGGTAGCCAATGCCATGAGCATAAGCCGTCGATCCTTCCTGAAACACGTCAACCGGGAGGATCTGTCCGAACTCGAAGGCTGTTTGGGCGGCACAAGCCATCCAAGACGGAGCTTGACCATAAGCAGGCGACAGGCATGTTGCCTACTACCGTGGCAAGCTCCACAACGAGCGTGTGTATTTCATGACCCACTCGGCCGTCGAGTATGTTTTCAGAAATGGGGTGAAATAGTGACGACATCTGTGAGAAATTTTCACGGATATGAGCAGATAAAGCTCGATGGTCGCTGGATGTTCATCATCAGCGGCTTTGAAAGCTATGGTCGCCATGACCGTTGCTCTGTCCGGAAGGCAGACGGTACTTACGACCGCGACGTACCTATTAACAGCAAGGATCGGATCCTTATCGCTGGCAAGTGGTACGGTCGTAGGTACTGGTATCACTAAACCACGGGGCCTCTCCATAGGCCCTGGAATCCCTAACCTAACTTCCCCTCTGCAACCTGGGCGTGCTCCTGCGGGACACTTTAGCATCCCGCACGGGGGTGTGCTCACAGTTGCGGGTGGGGGAACAATCCAAAAACCATACGTGACCTTCGCCGTGAAGCGGCGCTGAGTTTCCAGGGATGAGAAAGCGATTTCGAGAGTCCTTGGCGCCCGCGCCCGCGACAGCGGCGCATTGTCTATCCATTACCCCGCCGGTAAGACCTGACCTTCGCGAGAAGGCAGGCACGGCAAGGAGGAAAAATGGCAAACACTATCAACAAGGGAACGGCGGCGAACCCCTACGCCGAAAAGGTGATCGTGAGGTCTGTTACGGATCTCAAGGTCAACTACTACGCATAGGGGGGTAGCCAATGAACACTCCTACCCCCGGTCCCTGGGAAGTCAGGGACATAAATGAGCATAAACGGGGCTGGCGGATTGCAAGACGCGATCCGGATTGCCCCACGATGTTCGCCCCCGAAGGGGACATCGCCCACGTCTATATGAAGGGCGACGCTCTTGTAGGGGATGACGGTTCCGGCGAAGCCAACGGCTACTTGTTGGCGGCGGCGCCCGAGCTGAAGGACGCCCTTGCCGCGCTGTCCGTGGTGGCAGGCACGATCCTCAAGCTGCACTCTGCCGGCATCCCGGTAGAGGATAGCCTCTGGGAGAACCTGTTCCAGAAGGCAGCGGAGGGTCGTGTCGCCTTGGCTATGGCGACTCGGCAAGCCGAGGAGTCTGCCCCATGATGACCTCCAACGCAGAACGTCGGAAGGGGATTGATTACGACCTCATCCCCCACAACCCACTCGGGACGGTCCCCGACGACCTCCCGGACGAAAACCCCGGCCTCTACCGCCTCATCATTGCCAAGCGAGCAATAATCGCCGGCTACGAAGCGGGTGAGAACGACCCGGAGGCCTGCATCGCCGACCTCCTGGCCGATCTCCGGCACTTGTGCGACGCCCTGGGGCTGGACTTTGCAGATCTCGACGAGAGGGCCTACGGGCACTACGTCGATGAAAAGGCAGTTTTCCGGTTCCCTGGCCGTCCGATCCCGGTGCGGCGGGTAGTCCTCGAACGGGCGGAAGGCCCGGTATCCATGCTCGCAACCAAGAAGTTCGCCTCCTTCGAGGAGGCATCGGAATGGTTGCGAACCCAGGGGTACAGCTTCCCTCCCCGTGGGGGGGGCTACCACAAGGTGTACGTAGAGGTTACCTTTGCCGACCGGCAGTTCCTCCGGTTCCGGATGGACTGCAACCAGTGGGAGGACCCCGACGTCGAAAAGGCGATGGTTAATCACGTCACTTGGTTCGCCGGCCGGAAGGAGGACCCCTGGTGCGGGCAGAAGAAGTACCGCCAGCACCTTGCGGAACATGGCGAGAAGGTCGTAAAATTTTACGAGGGCCTTTACGCCAAGTACCTGACTGGGCGGTCGTAGCCGGAACAAGCGCAGGCTTCCTTCCTCCCCTCTGTTTCACGGGGGGAGAAGGGCAAGCCTTTCATTACCTCGCCACCCGGCGGGGAGCGAATATACGTTGACCAGGCCGTTGTTGCGGCGCTGAGTTTCCAGGGATGAGAAAGCGATTTCAAGAATCCCTGGCGCGAGCGCACGCGACAGCAGCGCAACTTACACCATCCAGCCGGTAAGCTTCCTGAACCAGCAATGGCAGGCACGGCAAGGAGGATAAGATGGAGATAACTCCAACCGTAAGCGAAAAAATTCTTGGCAAGCTGGCCATCCGGCCGACCGTCAACAGCAAGATCCTGAAAAAGGCGGACCGCCTTTTCACTGGATCGTTGGAGGGCAGGATCACGGAAGTGATCCAGAACGCCCGCCGGGCGGGTACAACCCAGGTCTCTATCTCGAACCAGGACGGGATCGTAACCGTCCGGGACAACGGGTCCGGGATCGAGGACTTCTCCCTCCTCCTGAACCTCGGCGGTTCGGGATGGGACGAGGCCTGCGAGGTCAGCGAAGACCCCGCCGGGATCGGGTTGTTCTCCCTGGCTCCCAGGGAAGTGACGATCCGCTCGAAGGGCAAGGTTGTCAAGATCTCCGGGGACGGGTGGGTATCCGCCCCGTCGGTTGTCCGGGATGACCCCCGGCCTGTCCTCCAGGGCACGGTCCTTGAGTTCCAGGATGAGTCCTGGGACTACCAGACGGTCAACCGCCTGGTCCGGTACTCCGGCCTCACGGTGTACGTCAACAACGTGCGCTGTGACAAGGACGACTTCATCGAAGGGAATGCGATTCACATCCCCAACCTGGGGTGCAGGATCAAGATAGTGGAGAAGATCCCCTACAACGTAAAGGATGCGTGCGATGGAAGGCGGTCGTGGTATTGCATACGGACTGCAATCAACTTCCACGGTCAGGTGGTACAGTGGAGAGCCGAAAACATCCCCGGACATTTGTATTGTTTGGTGGATATGACCGGTGAACCCACGGCCCTGCGTCTTCTACTGCCGGCTCGTACAGCGGTAGTGGAAAACGCTGCCCTCAAGGAACTGAATGCCGCCATTGAGGTGGCAGCCTTCCAGTTCATCAAGGACAGGGGGCGGCATACCCTGCCCTACGAGACCTACTTGAGGGGGAGGGAACTCGGGATCGACCTGCCAGAGGCGGACCCGCAATACCAGGTGGGGACGCTTTATGAGGGCGATGGTCCTGCGCCGGTTGAAATATCGGCGGACATCACGGATATGCCTGACGTGTTGATGACCAAGGCGTATCGCGTGCCCGACGACCTGTACGCCGGCGAATCCGGGGATGCGAACATTCACCTGCTTGCAGCCCTGGGTAACTTCCCCAAAGACGCCCCGTTTGTCCCCGTTGTCATCAATCGGGAGTACGACGGGTACTCCTGGGCTGACGGGATGCCAACTGTGGTGTCGGTTGAGATGGAGTCGGGCGAGCCGCATTACGAAGGCTATGCCGGTACGGGGGAAGTAACGCTCGTGTCGGATCTGGCAATCGTCGTCCGGACCAACGATGGGAAAACGTTCGCGTCTCCGGTCTGCATGGCCCTCGACCACGAGGAGCACCTCCTCGTCACATGGGACGCCAAGGAAGACATCGCCTCCTCCGAGGCGTGGTATCACCTCGGAGGGTTCAACGACGATGGTGATTCATATGACTCCCAGTTATATGATTTCGAGCAGGACTGGAAGCGGTTCTGGGCAAACGCCGTCGGCCCGCACGAACATGTGCGGCAGGAGGTGACCAGCCTCCTGAAGTACATGTTAGAGGGCTGGACGGAGGTGAGGATCACCCCCTCCGGTGAGATGTACGTCACCATGGAGGACAACTCCGAGATGGTAATATCTCCGCCGATGAAAAAGGCGGCATAATCAAAAAGGGAGGGGCTATTTGCCTCTCCCTTTTTTTGTGCCTAAAATTCGGCAACGCCGCCGGCCTGACCGGTGCCCGCGGCTACTTGCCTTTCGCCTTGGCAACAGCCCCTGCCACCGAATCCTTGAGCTTCTTGCCCGCCGTAAACCTCGGAATTTTCTTGGCCTTGATCTTGATGGCCTTCCCAGTCTGCGGGTTGCGACCCGTTCTGGCCGCCCGTTTCGATACCTTGAACGTGCCGAATCCGACGAGCGTAACCGCCTCTCCCCTTGTAAGCGCCTCCGTCAGCGAGTTGAGGACGCACGCAACCGCCTGTTCCGCAACGCTCTTTTTCCCGACAACATCGACCAATGCATCCACTAAATCTGCTTTCTTCAATTGACACCTCCTGAAAAATAAAAATGTGGTTCAATCACCAAATGAATCTGCCAACTTCTTTCTACCATCCTGACCCATCTCTGCTCTTGTTTGTATCAACAGTCTTAACCCCTCCTTCACAAGATCATACCGGCGATGAGGGGAATCAAGAGCCGGCAGCCCTTTTATGATGTCCATATCCTTATCCTTGTCCAGGTCCAGACGCAACGCACTTTTGATGTACATGCCCCGGAACATTCGGGATATGCTATCGAGCAGGTCTATCAGGTCACGATCATCCTCCTCGTCCAGAGTCAAAACGATTTTTCGCATTGCTACCTCCCGGCACCATAATGATAATACCCTTTTGCATTAGCGGTTACAGGATCAGCAACAATGAACATTTTGTGCTGCAACTTGATGCATCCTTTCAGGGCCAGAACGCCGCCGCCGCCGGCGATGCCAATATCTGTCTCTGACGGCAAGCTCTCGTAATATCCATCGATGGTTTCGGCAATCTTGCTGGAGTAGGCTTGCAGGATGTTTGTGATCTGCTCCAGGCGATAGACATCCTGAAACATGACAATCTCTCGTGCATGGAGGAGCTTTTGCGCAGTTTGGTGATTGATTGCCCATCCATATTGCCGGTAGAACGCCGACCGAATATCATCGAGAAGAAGGGACACGCCTAACGGTTGGCTGCTGGCAGTACCCTCTATGTACCTCCCCTTCGCAAAGAAAACCATATCGATCGTGTAATGGCCTATGTCCACCACAGCGATGTTCTTTTCTGCGATTGATCCGTCCGGCCCGCCAAGTTGATACGCGAAATATATTCCGGTGCCTTGAGGAATGACAAGGACTTCGGCCCCGGCCAGCTCGTAGTGCTTTCCGTTGTAATTAAAGATGGAGCTATTGATCACATTGGTCAATTTTCGAGCCGTATTCTTGGAATAGTGTCCCGGCGGCACACCCAGAACGATTTTTTTCCCGTCCATATCCTCGGGATCCAATCCATTTGTCACGATGGCCTGAGCAAGGGATGCAAGCCATGCATTTGATCCGAGAAAGCCGATTCTTCTGGTGTCGATGACCCATTTAGAAAGAACGTCTTCTCCGACCAGAAATTTCTCCCCATTGACCTCGATGGGTCTCACTTCCCCAAAGGTTTCTTCCGGAACCATGGAAGTGATCGCGGTTGGAAATATCCTGCCCCCTGATCCATTGTACGTTTTCGTACTTCCATAGCCAATATCGATACCTATAGCGTTATCCATTTATACCTCCTGCAAAGTGTTTGATGACTCTATATTACTTCTCTCAAGCACCAAAACACACCGGCAGGAAGCAGAAAACACTGATAAGCATGAATAAACTATCTCAAGTACCAAAACATACCAATAAAACCACAAATAACACATCTACGCCATGTTTAATAGGGGTTGAGAGGATATGATGGTGTATAAGAGAGCTTGATGGAGCGTGAGAGTATTTGAACGCGAAGAAATCGTAACGCGACCAGGCTATACCGCCTTACTGGGCGTGTTCCGCCCTTACACATGGACGCTGGTTCAGCAAATAGCCTACTTTTGAGGCACCGAAAATCGCTCGTCTCGGTTCTGCTCCAAAAAAATAAAAAATATTGAGGGAAGCGACCAAAAAGAAGTATAATAAGTACGAGGAAGCGAGATCTCGCTTACCGATAGTTCGTTGCGTAGGAAGATCCGAAAAGTTGGCCATCAGCCGCGTCAAAAACGGTGTCAGCCGACCACATTACGCGGGACGCACATGAGATCGACCATGTCTCCCATGTTTCCCCGCGAGCCTGAAGTACAATCCGTGTAGCACAGTTTAGCCCATCCCTGGGCGCCAAAGGCAAGTTGCGGCGTGCGGACGCCGTATCACATTGATATTATTGCGCATGTTGTTGTGTGGCAAGGCGCAAAAAAATGGGGAATTTGCCTCCAAGGTTTTTAAATTGGCGCGGCCGGGGGTGGATTGGTGCGTCTAAAATCGGTAAAAAAGAACATGTGAGGACGAAATACTATAGTATATATGACCCAAAAATCACTGCACTGGAGGAAAAATGAGCGAGTACAAAAATCAGATAAGGGCTGAACGGGAAAAACAAAGGATCGAAACGGTGATAGATTGGTTGTTTGTGCCTGAAGGGGAAAGACGCCACACCTTCCTTTCTCACGCCGAGCGAATAGAATATTATAAATCAATTGTCGAGAAGGTTGCTTTAAACATGCCCCAATACATACAAGAGCGACTATTGGCACATTGGATAGGTACGGTAGTGAATAAAAAACGGGACAAAGAAGCAGCGAAGAAGCTCCTTGAAAAGGCAGGCCAAGAATTGTATTCGCCTCGCCATTTGGAGTTGTGGGCTGAATCGCTTTTGATAAAAAAAGGAATGAAGGTCACACCAAAGGCGATGGCTGTAATGTATGCGGTGTACTGCAAGCACAGCCCTACTATGGCGGGCATATTCGTGAGAGACATGCAGCGCGTCAAGGCCCGTATGGTTGCTCGACACAAACGGACAGGAAGCTTGGCAAAGATCGCCGACAAAGATCACCTGCAAAGGCCCCGATACAGGAAGACTCTGGTACAAGAGGAAAAATATCGGAAGCGGATGAAGCAGGGGACGGTGTCTGGCGAGGAACAGGAGGCAGTTTCTGGTGAGCCCCCCCTGATAGGAAGTCTGCCTGATGAGGTGGCTGCCTGATAGGAGTCTCCTGTCCGTTGCCTCCTCGGAGGCCGGGCTGATCACCCCGCCGACTTGTTCCTTGCGGACGTTGCGCCTGCGGTCCTGATCGGGGATAGCCTGGTTCTGTGGAGTATGCGTTGTTTGGCAGGATGGAGGTGGGCGGAACCTCGGCAGAAGCTCCGCCCACAGCATTGTCTCCAGTTACCCCTCTTCGTCGGGTCCCGGCTGGCTCACGACTAAGCCCAAGGCAGACAGCGCCTCCTCCAGTTGACGCTTTCCTTCCTGGCTCTTAAGAGAAGAAGCGGGAATTCCCTCCTTTTCAAAGGAGGGATGAAAGCGAAATATTTACTATCTGCATTGGGATATATAAAAGAATTACATTGCAATAATTCACTATTTATGATATCATATGCAAATGAAAATCATACATCATAGGACCTGCGTTTTCAGCATTGGCTATCATTTGGTGTTTTGCACAAAGTATCGGCGGAAGGTTCTGACGCCCACGGTGGAAGCGGCGCTGAAGCAGGTTATTGCAGAAACAGGTATTGAGAAAGGATTTGAGGCGAGTGCTATCGAAACCGGTCTTGATCACGTTCATCTTTTTGTATCTGCGCCTCCCCATGTATCCATTTCGGATTTAGTGAAGTGGATCAAGGGAATATCGGCGCGGAAATTATTGGTCTCATTCCCGGAATTGAAGAAAAGGATGGGGTCTCATCTTTGGAATCCCAGTTATTATGTGGGCACAGTAGGAGATATGTCGGCGGATGTCGTTAGGCGCTATATCGAGAATCAAAAAGAGAAGGCATAGGCAGCGAAAAGCCAAGCATCCTATGGTGTCTCGCGCCTATCGTTTTCGTTTGGACGTGTCACCAGGGGAAAGCAAGAAGTTATTCGACACATTGCAATCGTGTTGGCTGTTGCGAAATGCCTTGGCAGAGGATCGGATAAAGAACCGACGGGATTGTAAGGAAGCAAAACGGCAAAAGGAGACAAAGCCCCACTATTTGAACCGTTCCGACCAGTACAATGCGGTGAAGCTGTACGCAAAGGGTAATGTAGCCTGGGGAAATCTGCACAGTCAGGTGCGGCAGAATGTGGCGGTGAGGATTGATGAGGGGTATAAGAGATTCTTCGAGGCGCAAAAGGAAGGGCTAAGGGATGTCCATCCTCCGAAGCCCATTATGGAAAAGCGTTATCGAAGCTTCACATATCCGCAATACGGTACGGCGGCATTCATTCGGAGTGGAAAGCTATATCTGTCCGGTATAGGTGAGTTCCATGTTCTTGATCATAGAAAGGTACGCGGCCTGAAAAAGACCGTCACCGTAAAATGGGCGCAAGGCCATTGGTGGGTAATCGTAGTCGCTATGATTCAGGAAAAAGACCAGGTGGCCCTTCCCCCGCAGTATGATTCCCTTCCTGTAGGTGGTGGCGATACCGGCCTGTCCGCAATGATCACGGAATCCTACGGGAAGAAGCATAACCCGCCTCGTGCCTTCATTATATACCAATCGAGGCTTCGTACTGCCCAAAAGAAGATGTCCAGGCAATTCGAGGCCAGGAAGAAGGCACATATTGAGGCTGTCCGGACAGCAAAAGCGTTGGGGATAAAGACACCCTCAATCAAGGACATGCCCTATTCCAATAGGTTGAAGAAGCAAATAGGCGTAGTTGCAAAGATTCACACCCGCATCGAAAACATCCGCGATTACCATCATAAGAAAACCGCATCGGAAATTGCATCAAAGTATAGGGAGTTTGCGGTCGAAGAACACGGCGTTCAATTCATGATCCGCAACCGTAGGCAGGCGAAAGCCGCCTCCGACAGGGCCATTGCCAAGCAGAAGCATTTATTGCAATCCAAACTGGGTAAACGGTATCGTGCAACGCCTTCAAGCCGTCCCGGTATCGGTGGCAACAGCCAGACATGCGTATGCGGCGCTTCCGTTCCCAAAACGCTGAAAGATAGGGTCCATAACTGTCCATCCTGCGGCCTCGTGGCGGACCGGGATCATGTATCTGCAAATATTGTTCAACTGATAGCATTTGGATCAATCAGCCCGACGTTATATCATGGGCATCCGGGCAGGATGTCCTCAGACGTGGAGAGTTCAAAGCGCGACGTTGCGAAAGCAACCCGTGCGAGTCGGCTAATTCCGGCTTTAGAGTCCTCGGTGAAGCGTCAGTCTGTACATCTGGTGGGAAGAAATACCAACGGTGGGAAACCTACGTTGGAAGACAAAACCGGAGAGCATTTCCATAGAACACAGCTTGGAGTTGCCTCATGAGTCGCAATCCTTCTGATCCACAAACACTGAGATGCTCCCCTATTCATAGTGGAGAGAATGTCACTGGTACGGACAGGGAGTTGTGTTGAAAATCATTATCTGCACCAAAGTTACTATCGCGCCTTCCTGTGCCAGATATCCAGAACTTTTATGGCTTTGTCCTCAGGCAGCGGGTGCAGTCCTCGTTCGTAATTGGAAAGGGTCTGCCTCGTCACACCCAATGCCTTCGCCAGCTCGTCCTGATGCAAGTAGTGATCTGCCCTGAATTGCCTGATCATCGCCTGATCGGCAATCAGATCCTCTACTGTTTTCGGAATGCCGGAAGAAGGGGATTCCAGCCGGTATTTTTTCCTTTGAGCCGGATGTTTCTGCCGAGACGGCAATTTCACCCTCTTTTTTACATCGGCTACCTGCCAGAGGTCTTCCGATAATTTCACGGTGAGCGCCGTATTAAGCCAGCTGTTGAAGTATCCCCTGCTGCGGGCGATTGGCTCCAAAACGGGAATACTTTCTATCACACCCAGGTCTTCGAGACGCTGATGGGCTTCGATAAAGGCATCAACCGTCTGTCCGGGGTGACTCCAGTTTATGTCTTCGCCACAAAAATTCAGAATCGTCTTCGGTGTGGCACTGGGCAGCGCTCCTTTTTTTTCCGCAACCGTGCCGACGATTATCCAGTATGTTCCCAGCTTTTTCGTCATGGCATCATGATAGGGGCTCAGGTGTAACAGCGACTTGCTGTAATATCCGATCCAGAACAGGCCCTCAGGGTCGAGGAAATGTGACAGCGCCTGGCCGCACCGAAATCGAAAAGATGTCCACTTCTCTCCCCCGCGCTTATATTCTATATCCAATATGTCGATGAGCCTGTCTGGTCTTTCCTTTCCGAAGGTAACCTCCCCTCCGGTTTTATAGTCTCTCCATGTCATGGTGAGACACACGTCGGCCAGTCGCAGTACCTCCTGTTTAAAGTCTTCATAGAGATTCTGCCTGCTGCCATGTCGGACACGAACGCCGCGTAGTTGAGCAATGTCATCAAGGGTAATTTGGGCGATTCCATTCTTCGGATCCTGCAGCTCCCCGATGCGTGACATGAGAATCAAAAACATATCTGCGGTCTCAACCGATAATTTATGTACGGCATCTCTCAATGTCCCCGAATAGATGAAATTAAGGCGCGGCGTGTAATATAGCGCGATGGAATCATGAAAGCGATTCCCAAAGTCCGGTGGCGGCGCAAAAAAGAATATGATTTGTCCGGCTTTTGTTTTGTATTTGTAAAATGGCCGGCCATATAGGTCGGACTCCCACATTCTTTTTGGACCACCTGCAAAGATAGCCCGCAACGCAGAATGGATCAAGGGGCTTATCGGAATGGAAAGCTTATTGTCTTCATGCTCCGACTTGCTGTCGGGTATATGCTGGACATCAAAATGAGGGGGAAAGTCGTGATCCTGTCTTTTGGATGTCTTCGTCATTACACTCACTGTCAATAGTAGCCCGGATCAGGATACTCCCCGTAGACCTCACGGTAGATGTCGCAAATCTCCTGAATGGTTGCAAGATTTTTCACTGCCTCAATGCAGTGGGGCATTACATTCTTTCCCGTCTCACAGGCCTTCCTGAGATTCTTGAGACATTTTTGCACGGCCTTGCTGTTCCGTTTTCTTCGCACGGCGCTCAAACGTTTTTTCTGCTCGATTTCCAGAGTGTCTAATACTTCAACCGGCGTCATGGAAACTTTCTCGGTTGAAGTATATTTGTTCACACCGACCATAATCTTTTCACAGGAGTCTATCTGCCTCTGAAATTTGTACGCCGCGTCAGCAATTTCCAGTTGCGGAAAGCCCTTTGCAATCGCGACGGCCATGCCGCCCATTCTGTCGATCCTGTGGATATATTCCCACGCCTGTTGCTCCAATTCGTTTGTAAGCGCTTCCATAAAGTACGAACCGGCAAGCGGGTCAATGGTATTGGCTGCCCCGGTTTCCTCTGCGATAATCTGCTGGGTCCGGAGGGCGAGCTGCAAATCATGATCGGAGGGAAGGCTGAGAACCTCATACAATGAGTTTGTGTGAAGAGACTGGGTTCCGCCAAGGACAGCCGCAAGGGCTTCCAGTGCGATTCGCACGAGGTTGTTATAAGGCTGTTGAGCCGTGAGAGAAGAACCCGCCGTCTGCGTATGGAAGCGCATCCACCACGACCGGGGCTCAAGCGCTTTGAAGCGGTCACGCATAATTTTTGCCCACATCCTCCTCGCTGCCCGAAGCTTGGCAATCTCTTCAAAGAAGTCAATATGGGAGTTGAAAAAGAAGGAAAGTCTTGATGCAAACGAATCCACTTGGAGCCCCTTCCTCCGGATTAATGAATCGACATACTCAATACCATCGCGCAGGGTAAAAGCAAGCTCCTGAACAGCGGTAGATCCCGCTTCCCTGATGTGATATCCACTGATGGAAATCGTGTTCCATCTCGGGACATAATTGACGCCAAATTCCACGGCATCACAGACAAGTGTAATTGATGAATCGAGTGGACACATCAGCGTTTTTTGGGCAATAAATTCCTTGAGCATGTCGTTTTGAATGGTTCCTGCCACTTTGGTCAGCGGGATGCCTTTCAAATCGGCGACAGCGCAATACATTGCCCAGATGACGGTTGCGGGCGGATTGATGGTCATGGAGGTTGTCACCTTGTCCATGGGAATTCCATCGAGGAGGACTAAGAAATCTTCCAGGGAATCAACGGCGACACCGCATTTTCCACATTCACCGCGGGCTTTCGGCGAGTCCGTATCATAGCCCATGAGGGTTGGATAGTCGAAAGGAATACTAAGACCCGTTTGCCCCTCCTTGAGAAATTTTTGCCATCTCCTGTTGGTCTCCTCGGCGGTGCCCATCCCTGACAACATCCTGTAAGTCCAGTACTTCCCGCGGTAGCCTGTCGTCTGGTTCCCGCGCAGGAATGGATACTGCCCTGGGCATCCAATATCGCGGACAAAATCCATGTCTTTTGTATCTTCAGGTGTATAAAGCCTCCTTATTTCCATGCCGGAAACAGTCGTCCAGAGAGATTTTTCGCCAGGGTTCCGGGCGACACTCCTGCGGACCTCGTCTTCCCATTTTTTTTTAAGTCTGCCCGATTGATCCAGCAATTCTTTTGCAAAGTACACGAGTCCAGCGCCCCTTGTTCAACTGTTCTCTATCACGTCATCGTTTTTCAAAAGACGGCCCTATTCTTTAATATTGCACCGCCAGCAAAAGAATAATAACGCACATGCGGGGGGAAAGGCGATCCTTTTTTTAAAGGATTCTCATATAAACCGTAAAAATATTCAATGGGTAATCCTAAATTCCCGCGTTATTGTAACGAGGCTCTGGAGGCGTGACCCCCAGTTTGGGAAAAATTCCCATCTGGTGTTTCGTTGTTTCACCAACCTGCAGTTTCTGGCCAGGGACTTCAAAGCATTCAATCATATCGAGATCATCCAGAACTTCCTGCAAGGTATGGTCCTTAAACAGGTTGTTGGACGAAGCCGCTACGCGGCGGAAAAAAATCTCATAACCGTGTATAACTCCCAGTGCTGCCCAATTCCGGGCGCCACCAAAACAAAGGGGGGTATACCATGCACGAAGCCGAAACGATTCGATT
>Ga0209606_1001791_pt1 | contig 25645 bp, 9 predicted proteins | sample AD_UKC057_MetaG_FD_184412 | JGI IMG/M metagenome (GOLD analysis project Ga0209606, IMG submission 184412) | Active sludge microbial communities of municipal wastewater-treating anaerobic digesters from USA - AD_UKC057_MetaG (SPAdes) (version 2) | ecosystem: Engineered > Bioreactor > Anaerobic >...
AACTGATTGCATCATCGGTAAGCCAGTATTTTTCAGTAATGTCAGCAGGACCGCCACGTTCGAAGTCCAGGACTGCACATTCGGTATTGAGACCGTCCTTATATGTTGCAACCACCTCCTTATTCCATTCCGAGGCCTTGTTATAATAATATGCCAGGAACCCGAGGAGCGCATTCTCCGGAATTTTATGAAGGTTGAAATCCTGCCAGATAATGTCAGGCTTGTATACATCAATTATCTCTTTAAGCTTTGCTGACCACAGAGCTACGTTCTTTTCTGTACCCTGCTGTCCGTAAAGAATTTGCAGGACGGGGTCGTCTCTCTGTGGCACCGCATCATAAAAGCCGGTAATGTTGAAGGCGTGATGCATCGACATTATCACTTTCAGGTTCTGCTTTCTTATTGCATCAGTCAACAGGCCTGCAAGGTCAAGTTGAGGACCCATATCCTTTGCATTCCACGGATTGACCTTACTTGCCCACATGGAGAAGCCGTCATGATGCTCTGCAACCGGTCCGGCATATTTCGCTCCGGCATCAGCGAAAAGCTGAGCCCATTCATCAGGGTCGAAAGCACCTCCCTCAGATTTGAGCCTGGGTTTAAACTGTACATAATTACCCTTCAGGTCATTTGCCCCGGTGATGAAATTGTGGTAAGGCCAGTCGGCAGGTGCACCATAAACCTCTTTATGATGCGCATTCTCCCTAGATCTTTCCATGTACATGTTGCGGGGATACCATTCGTTTGCATAGGCAGGTACAGAGTAGACTCCCCAGTGAAAATAGATTCCGAATTTGGCATCCTTAAACCACTCGGGAGCAGGATTGACTTTCTTCAGCGATTCGAGGTCAGGCAGATAGGCTTGTCTCTTCGCATTACACGAAGTCATCCCGATTGTCGCGGAAACTGCAACGATTGACATGAACAGATTCAGGTGTTTCATAATACATTCAGGTATTTTTGTCAAGGTCCTGTTCCGTGGTTAAGTTTCTCTTTATAATGTTGCTTCATTATTATCAGATTTGCCATTCTGTCTCGCTGTTTTAGGGTTCAGGAACCATGAGGCTCTTCCTGAGGATCATGACGAGGTCGCCGGCGCTGAATGATTCGGGTATTACCCATCGTGACCCGTAGATCAGCTTCGGAATGCCGCCCCTGCCGCTCTGTAAGGTCTTGCCGAAGATACCGATTGAGGTCCTCAGATACTCTTCTATCCAGGGATCCGACCAGGCAGCATCGAATCCCTCCGGGCCGAGCAGTTCGATTGCTTTTGCCCTGGCAGCTTCCGGGCTTCTGGGATACCACCTGTCACCGGTCTCAAATGTGAACATCCAGTTTTCAAATTCAGGAAACGCCTCACGCCTTCCTCTCCATACTGCAAGACTGATCTTTGCAAGCTCGCATGAATTCCTGTATTCATCCCTCCCGGGAGGTATAAAGGAATTGCATCCCGGATCCAGTGGAGTGGGGCAGAGCATAAAGGCCAGCCTGCCGCTGTAAATCCGGATTGCCTCATCAAGCATGAAATGCAACTGCTGACAATGGGTGCACTGATAATCAAAGAGCAGTGAGACAATGTAGGGAGCATCAGGAGATCCGGTCATTGGGACGGCATTATAATCAACTTCAGGCAGGTTATCCTGTGACACAGTATCGGTGTAGGCAGCTGACGGAGCTGAAATGACCTGGGTCATCGCGAGAAGACCGGCTGCAAACATCCCGGCCAGGACCAGTCCTGTCACATGTACTGGCCGGAACAGACGCTTTCCGGAGGCCGGAGTATCATTTTTGAGACCTCCGTGATCCGCAACCTTCAATGACCGCCAGATAATGAGAACAGAAAGCAGCATACCGGTTAAATGTGCAGCCAGGCAGTAAGGGCAGAAAGCTCCGATGATCCATTTCTGTATGACAGTGAACCATACTGCACTTCCCGCAACAGCGCCGGCCATGATAAGCATAGCGCCCCAGGCCATTCGCCGTACCGGCAGTTCTGATGCCGGTCCGGTAAAAAAACCTGCAACCAGCATTGAAAGATAAACCCCCAAAGCCAGACCACTGACAGGCAATATATCTGCAATCTCCGACCACCGGCTACCGAGCACCTTTTCACACGGGCTCCCGCCACCGCAGCCAGCCACCGATCCGCCGGCGAGATAATGCCAGCTCATGATTATTGTCAATGCAAGTGCCAGCGTATTCAATCCGGCAAGGATCCAACGCCACCAGGGCCAGGGATGTCGTACTTTCTCCACTAAGGTTTCCGGACATACTGGTTAGGCTCACCCGGTGTGGGGAGGTTGCTGGCTATCTGACCGCCATTGTCATGGTCCATTTTCAATGGCTTTACGAGAGTAATGCCGCTGCCGGAGACCTGTACCCCCCTTGCATGAGCATATCTCAGAGGTGCGGAGACCGTGATGGAGTCTGTCTGTGTGGTTGCCTGGGGGCCAAAACGGCGCCGTGCGGCTCCAACGGCAGCAATTACTGCTGTTTCGTTTCTGCTGCCATCGTCAATTGTAATTGTCTGGCCGGCACTGAAGCCTGCAACTGTCCCAACGCGGATTATATTTCTTCCTGCTGCAGTGGCAGCTTCTGTTGTTGTAGCTCCCGAGGTACCAACAGTTGCTATAACAGCAGTCTCGCTGGCAGCGCCTGAGCCGATAATTATACTCTGATCATTGCTGAAGCCGGCAACACTTGTGACTTTGATATTCTCCGAACCGGACGCTGCCCTGGCAGCAAGTGAAACAGTATTCTGAATCATGAAATCACGGCAATTGCTGTCCATGTCAGTGCCGTCGGGATATCGGCCTGCGCTCCGGTTGGGTTGCGTCATTGTCATTGCAGGTCCCATCCAGAAACCTCTTATGGCAGAAGGTGATGGAACGAAGCATCCGCTCTCATTGGCTCCGGAAGCGGCCTGGTACCCTTCGGCGGCCCACGGATCAACCAGTCCGCCGTAATTGAGAGCGTCAACAACAATATTGGCAGCGTCACGCAGCACCATATTTCCTGCGCTGGCTGACAGTGCAGGTCCTCCGAACCACTGATCCGGCTTCCTTGCTCCCTGGTAGCCAGAGCTGGTTACTTTTTCATCTGATACCACATCATCAGTTTCGTGGTTGTAAGCCAGCGGCTGATCAAGGGTGATGATATGCCTGAGAGCCAGAACAGGCTCGTTGCTTGAGTGAGCAGCGGCTGTAGCCGGTTCAAAGCTGATACCCGTGCCCCTGACACTGAAGGGCATGTTTGATGCATGATTGAATTTCAGCGGCTCAGCCAGGTCGAGTCCTGTTCCGGGATCATCTTTATCCGTCAGAGGCCCGTTGAATGTGCTGCGCGACGATTGTGTGCCGACACGGGTTACAGTTACAGTTTCAATCCCGTGTCCCTCACTTTCGATATCCAGCCTTATCTTATCTCCAACGGAGATGTTTTCTACTGATGATACCTTGATATTTTTATCTCCGGCCCGGGCATCCATTGAAAGCCATGCCTGGGTGCCGGGCTTGCCCACGGCGGTTATTGTAACCACCTCGTATTTTTCAACAGCCATGGCAACTGCCGGGTATGTTGCCCCGTAACCTATAGCCATCTTCTGACCGACCTCAAAACCGTCAACACCTGTCACAGGTATGTTGGTCGATCCGGCAGGGATTGTGATCACAGGACCATCAGGAAGAGGCTGCCATACAGTTGTCTGACCTGCAGGGCCACGGCGTCCGAAACCGAATGGGTTTGCCGGAGCCTGGGGTGCCGGCGGAATTGTCACACTCGCAATCGTGCGGGTCTCCTCTGCCGTACCGGTTCCAATCCTGACAATATCACCGGCCGACATCCCTGCTGCACTCCTGACATAGAGTACGTTCTCTCCCTTATTCGCGGGAACCGCCAGGCCTGATGTTGAAAGGCCCAGCAGGTAAAAGCCTTTCGGGGCAAGTTTTGTCGCGGCCGGAATCTTAACTGATGAAAAGGCCGGCATCATTGTCTGATGATGTGTAAGAGTCCAGCCTGAGATATCGGTCTCTGTGTCACTTGCATTGTAAAGCTCGATAAATGAGTTGGTGGAGTTTTCAGGTGAGCCGTCGCTTACTCTGAACTCATTAATTTTAACCGGACTGACGTTACGTACCTTTTCAACGGCTGTTTCAGACCGGGATTTGCTGTTTCCCTGTGCCATCCATGAAGCCTGGCCTGTAAGATCGCCATTGTATATTTCTGATGCGGAAGTGACTTCGAAGGTTGCGCTCACGCGTTCACCCGGGGCAATTGTATTTGTGAAGGTCATTGAGGATTCTTCAGAATCTGTAAGCACAGTTTTCCAGCCTTTTGGCGCTATGATGCTGAGATTGAGGTTACTCACAGGGGCTCCTGTAGTGTTTGTAAATGAAACAGTGGTCTTCCGTGTTGACCCCGGTGCAAATGTCTGCAGTCCCGGAGGTGTATCAATCTGATCAGCAGGTGCAATACTCAGACGCTGAACGTCATACTTAGCTGCCACGATGTTGGCCTGGATCTTTTGATTGGTCTCATTTGTCGGAAATGTACCCGGGGCTGTCATTGCACCCTCATAGAAGGTACCCTGTGAACCGACGCTGTTGTCGCCGCCGTTGCCGAGCAGAATAGCTCCCTGCTTGCGCATCGGATCATAGCTGCTGCGGTCATTAATTATACGTGGTCCGTCAAACATCGTTTTAAGTTCTCCCTGCTGAGCGTCTCCTCCCATTGCTCTCCAGTGGTGAGGTTCGCCATCTGCCGTGGCTGTAACGAACCGCCATGTTATACTGGGAAGATCCGGGCAGTATTTATCGTCCGGAGACGGATTGACACAACCCACCAGGTTGTTCTCCTGGTCTGTCATGATCCATGGACCAGTGCCCTGTCCGGTATACCAGGCAGTGGCGTTGCCGTAGTAGGTGGTTTCCATTGTACCGTCGCCGTCATCGCGACTGTCTGTTTCGGCATTGCCATAGTCAAAGCAGCAGCCTGAGTTGTAGTGAAGTCCGTTGATAACCCAGTACTGACCCTCTGCCTGGTCGTCTACCGCAGTGCCAACCGGGTCATCGTCGCGGAGGCCCATACCCGGTTCAATGAAGATGCCGTATACCTTGTGACCCATGACCGTGACCGGCGCCATATCGGCTATCGGAAGATTATTAAATCCGCCCATGGCGGGACCGCTGAAACCGCCCCTTGGTGCCTGGGTCAGGTGGTTCCCCTTGCCTGACTGGTCATAGAGGATTGTAATCCAGCAATATGTATTGGCGCAGAATTTATCCTGAGCTGCTGCATTAGCATAACCTCCCGGATCACCCTTGCCACCGCGCACCACACCTATGTCAAGCGTCCTGCCGTCAGACTGGCGCATAACCTGGTACAGCGGACCGTTGTACTTTGCATACAGAGCACGGGTGCTGCTGTGAGCGGCAACGCACGGAGCACCTCCTGCAGCATAGATATCACACGGACCTTCCGGTCTGGCAGAAGAAACATTGCACCCAGTACCTGCTACAGTTATCACCATCATTAGTGTGACCGGCAGAGCAAGTGCCAGAGCCAGAATAACTACAAAACTGCTTTTCTTTCTCATGTTATGTCCATTGACCTGATATGATGATTATTTGAAATAGAAATCAAAATACTTTATTTTACAGCAATTGACAGTACCGTTAATGATTGCGGATGCACGGTTACGGACACTTTGCTCCCTGTTACATCTGCATCGATCTCTTTTGGTGAAACGTTCTCCGGACTTTCAAATGTGTTAACAGCATCGATTGAGGAGGTATAGAGCGTTTCCCCTTTCACACTGACGATTGAATAGCCATCCAGGGGTAATTCTATCGAAGCAGGGTTATTCGGATCGATATTGGTGATTGCCACGTAAATGTTTCCATCTTTCCCTTTTGCAGCAATTGCATCGAGCCGCGGAAGGTCAATGCCTTCCACCTGGTAACTGCCTGCATTAAAATTGACAGGAAGCCTCACTGCATCCTGAAATGGAACGTACATACGGAAGGCATGATACGTGGGTGTCAGAACCATCTTATTCCCATCAGTAAAGATCATTGCCTGCAAAACATTTATCATCTGGGCAATGTTGGCGCCATGCACCCGTTCGGCATGCCGGGCGAAAATATTGAAATTCAATGCTGCCACAATGGCATCACGCTGTGAATTCTGCTGCTGCAGGAAGTTGGGATTCGTACCTTCGGAAGGGGCATACCAGGTACCCCATTCATCAACGAGAATGGACACTTTTGATTCCGGATCGTACTTGTCCATGAGTGCCCTGTTCTCTGTAACAAACTTGTCCATCCTGAGTGTTTCTTCCAATACTGACGCGTACTGCAACTCATCAAACCCGGTTGCCTTAATAACCGGAGGCCAGCCACCACGTGTATAATTATGAAGCGAGAGTCCATGGATATTCCATGTCCAGGTTTTATTTGCCCAGGCTTTCATGATCGGTTCCGCATAACCAAAACTGTACTGATCATAAGAGTCGGGACCCACAGCCACATATTGTGTATTTACATCTGTGTTATAGTTAGTTGAAAAGGTTGCGAATTTTTTAAGTTCAGTTATATACTCTTCCGGTGTAAAAGGACCTCCGCAACCCCACACTTCGTTTCCCACTCCCCAGAAAGCAACATTGTAAGGTTCAGGATGACCGTTCCGGGCTCTCTCCGCTGCAAGCGCTGAGCCGCTAGCCGTAAGGTATTCAAGCCAGTCGGCTGATTCCTTCACGGTTCCCGAACCTACATTGGCTGAAATAAAAGCCTCCGAACCTATCTGTTCAATGAAATCAAAGAACTCGTGGGTTCCAAAAGTATTAGGTTCAGGGGCTCCTCCCCAGCTGACGTTAATCCTTGCTCTCCGCTCCTCCGGGGTTCCTATTCCATCTCTCCAGTGGTATTTGTCTGCATAACAGCCACCCGGCCATCGGACATTTGGTACCTTAAGGGCTTTCAAGGCTTCAACCACATCATTCCTTATCCCTCTTGTATTCGGGATATCCGATTCAGGCCCTACCCAAATGCCTCCATAGATGCCAAAACCCAGGTGTTCGGCAAACTGTCCGAAAATGTTCCTGTTTATCACAGGTCCGGTTTGCGAGGGATCAATTTTAATTACTACTGTCGTGTCATTCCCCTGTTCTTTTCCTCTTTCTGAGCACATGGAGAAAAGGAAAACAAGTGCAACCATGCCCTGCAAAACGATCAGTCTTTTAAGGTTAATGTTCATTTACATTATCAGTTTTTATTGTTAATATTCCGCAAATCATAATTTTATCAATTGCAGTCCCGCGCTATTCTGCCACCAACCTTGATACCTGTCGTCCGGCATTGAGCTTTACCAGCGTGAAATTGAAATACCTTATAGTTTATCATTGTTCCCTGGCATACTGATTGGTTTTCCCCGGAGTGGGTACGTTACTTGCCACCTGTGAACCTCTGTCATGGTTCAATTTAAGAGGAGAAGCCAGTGTAATACCGCTTCCTGTTACCAGTGCACCTGCAACGTGCGATTTTGTCAGGGGGGAAGTGACCGTAACCGATTGAGCCGGAACGGCACCTTGAACTCCGGGGCGTCCACGTGCAGAAGTTACGGATGCTACGACAGCTGTTTCGATATTTGTTCCGCTTCCTACAGTTATTGTCTGGCCTTCGCTGAACCCTTCAATACCCGCAACAGGAATAGCCGTAGCCCCTGCATTCACATCAGAAATGACTGTTGTGCCGCCGGATGTCCCTATTGCCTCAATAACCATACTTTCGATATCGGACCCTGAACCGATGAATACCCTCTGTCCGGCCTTAAGGTCTGTGACACTGCCTACTTTAATATTATTTGATCCGGCTGTTGCAGGTAGCAGAAGGGTGGCTTCATCCTGAAGAAGGAAATCATCACAATTGCTGTCAGTATCATTTCCGTCAGGGAAACGGCCCAAGCTACGATTGACCATTGATGTTGACCGAAGTGCCATACCCTGACCGGAAAATCCTGAACCCGGAACAACTACCATGCAACCGCCCTGGCTCTGGTCACCCTCGAGAGTTGCCAATTCAGGACTTGGTATTGTGCCGTTTGCGCTGGAGTTGCTCTGCTGTGATCCATAGACCATTGCGTCGACAACAAGGTTTCCGCTTCCATCCATCAGGGCTATTGACCCTGATGCCGGCGAAAGAGGCATTCCGTACAGCTGATCTGGCTTAACAGGTCCCTGATAACCCGCTGATGCGATAAGAGGATTATTTACCGGGGCGCCCGCTTCGTGATTTTTCTCAAGTGCACTTTCAAGGGTTATACCGCTACCAAGTGCCTGCACTGCATCACCGCTTCTGTGATCGAACCGTGTGGCAGGTTCAAATGAGATTCCGGTCCCGGTGTCAGTTACGTCTTCATCAGTCATATGATCAAACCTGAGAGGGGTAGTCAGCTCAACCTCACCGGGATTGGTGCCTGATGGCCTGAACGGGACTGATATGCCCCTGGCAGGAGCGGCAGATATAGTGATAAGCCGCTTAACTTCAACGAGCTCCTTTCGTCCTCCGGTACCCACAGTAAGTGCGTCACCAACCGTCATACCGGAGTTGGCCACTACCCTGATAACCGTGTCACCGGCTTTTGCTTCTCCGGCAAGGTTGGTCAGGGTGGCTGCCTTGCCGACGGCAGTTACCGTTGCTGTCTCATAATTGCCCCCGATGTCTATCCCGATCTTCTCGCCAACCTTAAATCCCTCCGTGTCAGTGACTGGCAGATTTGTCGATCCGGCAGGTATGGTGAGCCAGGGCCCTGTAGGTACGGGGACAAATACTATTGCCATTGGCGAGGCTGCTGTTCCGACAGTGGCGACAGTATGAGACTCTCCTTCAATTCTGATTGTCTGCCCGGTTCCGAATCCGTCAGTACTCAGTACGTTTATAACATTCCCGCCACGGTTTGCAGGGGCAGCCAGTCCTGATACGGAGAGGCCCAGCAGGTAGAATCCGTGAGGTTTAATTTTCGTACCTGCAGGGATAGTTGCCAGTCTGACCGGTGCCCACATGCTGCGGGTATTTATAAGTGACCATCCCGAGATGTCGACATCCGCATCAGAGGCATTGTAAAGCTCGATAAACTGATTTGAGGGATTGCTACCGGTTTCAAGACGTACCTCGTTGATTTTAACAGGTGAAGCGTTTCTCAATCTCCGGGAGGTGATTTCTGACCGGATCGGGCCCCGAACCTGATTCTTCCACTCAGCCCTTCCGGTAAGGTAACCTCCGCCGGCGGTGACGGAAGAGGTGACTGTAAATACAGCCTTTACGCTATCGCCGGGCATGAGAGGTTCACTTATACTCTTTGATGGCTCTCCGGTCCCTGAGACACTTGCTTTCCATCCGTCCGGGAATGAAATACTCAGTTTAACATCTCTTGCTGACGTACCTGTTGTGTTGGTAAATGTCAGGGTCACCTCCTGTGAGGAGGCCGGGGTGAATGTCGTGATTCGCGACAGGCTCAGGAGTGGCACATCATACCTGGCACTGGCAATGTTTGCCTGTACTGCGTTGATGGCATCATCAGTCGGGTAACCCCTGGTCATAACCCCTTCATAGAAAGTACCCGCGGAGCCGTTGCCGTTGTCTCCGCCGTTACCCAGCTGTACTGCACCCTTCCTGTGCATCGGGTAGTAATTATTGTTCTCAAGTGAGCCGGGCCGGGATCCGCTGTAGAATGTTGCCAGGCTTTCTTGCCGGGCGTTGCCTCCCCTGAGGTCCCACTGGTTTCCGCCTCCGCCGTTGACCACTCCGGTCACGAAACGCCAGGAGTCGATTGTCGGATTGGCAATGTTAAGTTTTGCATCATACCCGGAAAACAGTCCGGCTTCCATATCTGACATGATCCAGGGGCCCGTGCCTTCGCCGCTACCCCATGCGGTGGCTGTGCCGAAGTAAACAGTCTCCATGGTTCCTCTTCCTACAGCACGGCTGTTGGTCGATGTATTGCCGTAGTTGAAACAGCATCCGCTGTCGAAGTGCGTACCGTCAAATACCATGTAGATGCCCTCGGGTTCATCATCAATTGCAAGGCCGGTGGCATTATTGTTGCGCAGGCCCATTCCCGGAATGATATAGACACCGTAGGCTTTGTTCCCATTGATTGTTATTGGAGCCATATCTGCAATCGGCAAAGTGTTGTATCCGCCTTTGTCAGGTCCCCTGAACAATCCGGGAGGCGCCTGGTACAGGTGGTTGCCATTGCCCGACTGATCGTAGACAGTAGTAATCCGGCAGAGTGTGCCGGCACAAAAATCGTCCTGAGCAGCCGCGTCAGCATAGCCGCCCTGATCACCCTTTCCGGTCGCCAGCAAACCTATGTCCAGTGTCTTGCCGTCTGACTGGCGCATCACCTGGTACAGCGGACCATTGTATGAGGAGTAAAGTGCACGCGTGGTACTGTGGGCTGTCACGCAGGGGAATCCGGCAGCGGTGTAAATATCACAAGGTCCTTCCGGCCTAGGAGAATCCGTCTTACCGGTGGTTCCCACCGTGGCCTGCATTGTTGCCGGTTCTTCGTCAGGTAAAACCTTCCAGTACATGACGTACCTTGAATCATGGATACCGGCGAATGGCTCAAGTACTGCATTTACAGGATTTAACATTCTGATGCCGGACAACGTAAACGACAATGGCTGATCCTTCACCGGTGCCAGTTTTCCTGTGATCGAAGAAATATCATTGCCAATCAGTATCGGAGCCTCCTCAACAGGCAGCTTCTTCCCCGAGGGGATATGTCCCCACCTGCTGTCATCAGCTACAAGCCCCTTAAGGTCTTCGTTCCCTGTTTTTGCAGCCAGCATTACAGGCCCATGCATGAAGGCGACATAATCCGGAACATTGACAAGCTGTTCAGTTCTTGTATGCATCGGAAGAATTATCTGTATCCTGTCACCTCTTTTCCATTTGCGATCAAGGGCTACATAGGAGGAGGGACCTGAACCGACAGGAATGGATTTCCCGTTTACCAGAATCTTCATTTCACCCTCCTTCACCCATCCCGGATAACGGATCATCAATTTAAACTTTCCGGATCCCTTTTTAACCCTCAGAGTTGTTTGTTCTTCATACGGGAATCGTGTTTCCTGCCTGATCATGATTCCCTTTTCTTTCCAGTCAAGCTCCGATGATATGAACAGGTTCAGGAAAAGTGAATCTTCATTATGGGTGTAGATGAACTGGTTATACTTTCCATGGTTTTCCATCCCGCTCCCGACACAACACCACATTGCCTGGTTTGGCGCAGAATACACCCTGTAGTGCCGCGGACGGGCAGGAGTGAAATAAACGTATCCGCCATGTTCCGGATGCTGGGTCGATAAAATATGGTTATAAAGAGTCCTCTCATAATAGTCAGCATATCTGGCGAGATGCTCATTCCTGAAGAGGTGCTCAGTCAGTTTGAGCATGTTGTAGGAGTTGCATGACTCCGGGCCTTCGATATCTTCGATGTAATCCATACAGGCAGCTTCTGACGGGAAGTGTTCCCTCCTGCTGTTACCTCCGAATGCCAGGGAGCGGTTGCCGGTCACGGTTTCCCAGAAGAAGCTCCCTGCCTCTGCATATTTTCTATCACCCGAGAGCTCGGCTATCCTCTGGAACCCCACTGCCTTCGGAATCTGGGTATTTGCATGCCTGTTATCAAGACTGTCGATACCTGCCGACATCGGGTCAAGAAGCTTCCTGTGCGAGAATCTCTTAGCCGCAGCCAGATATTTTTCATCTCCTGTCATCCGGAAAGCATCGGCCAGAGTTTCGTTCATCCCGCCATGTTCCATATCAAGCATTGATTCCATCTGTTCATCGGAAAGGGCTGAGGTTATGTTTATTGCCCAGTCGCATAACCTCAGGAAGATCTCCCTGGCTTCCTCGTTGCCTGTATATGACCATGCATCCCTCAGCCCGGCAAAGAGTTTATGAACATTATACCACGGAACCCATTTGGAGCGATAGACTGAGAAATCGCCTTTCTGCAGTGTACTCCAGATCGTTTTGCTGTCAGGGACACCGCCCACATATCCGATTCCCCAGTCGGGATGATTTTTCCCGTTTGCCTCCTGGCATGCCCTGATTTCAGAAATCATGTACTCCATGCGCCTCTTGCATTCGGCATTGCCGGTTGCAGCATAATTCATGGCCATTGCTGTCAGGTAGTGACCGCCGACATGTCCATCCAGCCCCGCCCAGTTCGGGAAGAGCTCAGCTTTCAGCGGTAGTCCGGCTTCCTTCCGGAACGGGGCCAGCAGCCTGTCAACATCGTACTTTAAGAGTGTCTGCAGGTTAAGATCCCTGGCATGTTTGAACGGTCCGTCAAGAAGGACGACATCGTCTAAGGGGAATTCATTCGGATACAGCCTGTCCTGTGCCTGGCTCTCGATGAAAATCAGCAAAAAGCTTATCAGCAAAGTAAAAGAAGCATATTTTTTCACCATAGGAGCCATTATCAGTCTGACATGATTCTACCTGAATAGAAGTTGGGCAAAGTTGTAGAGGTTATTCCTCCAGACAGGCCATGCATGACCGCCGGGATATTCACTGTAGGTGTATTTCACATTCAGTTCATCCAGATTTTTCATCATAACCTGGCAGTTGTTCCAGGCAATATCCTCTTTTCCACCCATGGCTATCCAGAACAGCCTGAGATTACCAATCTTTTCCGGATTGGTTTTGATAAATTCATACTGCTTGGCGGCCAGGTCATTATGGGAAGGTACCATCCATCCGGAACTGAATACACCCAGATATGGAAACATTTCAGCATTGTTGATCCCGACAAAAAGGGTCTGCAATCCCCCCATTGACAGTCCTGCCAGGGCACGGTTGCCCGGGGCTGTCTCAGCACGGTAATTATTTTCCACAAACGGGATGATGCACTGGGTCAGCTCTCTTTCAAACATTCTGAGAGTCATTTCTCCGAAGCCCATCTGACCGGCGACATTTCCGTCAGGCATTACAATAAGCATCGGTTTTGCCTTGTCTGCGGCGATAAGGTTGTCAAGAATGAGGTCAGTCTTGCCCTGGGTGGCCCAGCCTCTCTCATCTTCCCCTCCGCCGTGAAGGATGTAAAGCACCGGATATTTCTGACCGGTATTCCGGTCATAGCCGGCAGGTTTGTATATGTAGAACTGGCGCCAGGTGTTGAAGACAGTGGAAAAATATCTTTTAATTGCTATTTCCCCGTGAGGAACGCTCTTTGCAGCATAATAGCCGTCACCGCTGAACGGGACTTCAATCCCGCTGACCATCCGGCCCATGCCATAAAATGCCTCACTCGCCGGATCAGCTACTGTCAGTCCGTCAATGACAAGGGAATAATAATGAAATCCTTCGGTCAGGGAATCTGTGTTTACCTCCCATGTTCCGTCACCGTTTCTGACCATGTCATATTTCCCGGCCATATCCAGCTGTACCTTCTGAGCGTCAGGAGCTTTCAGGCGGAACAGGGCACTGCCGTCAGGCATAATCTGCGGGTATTTCCCTCCCCTGACATTGGAGGGAGCCGGAGTACCGAGAGGACTGTATTTACCGAATTTTGAAACATCCACAGGTTTGAACAGGAGCTGTGAAAACATGTACAGGCCGTTCTTCCAGACCTTGAAGTCGTGCACCCCGGGTTCAATATAATATATATGCGGAACATCATTGGCTGTAAGATATTCGTGGGTTCGACGGCTGAATATTATCAGGCCGTCATTGTCACCGCACGAAATCCACAAAACCTTTAACGCCTGTTTTGCCTTCTCCGGGTCTGGTACAAGCTGTTCCGGAGGCTTTGTATTTGGTGCTGATGAGAAGCCTCCGACCCATGAAAACCTGTCAGGATTGCCAAGACCGAAGTTCAGCGCCTGTCCGCCGCCCATTGATAAACCTGCAATTGCACGGTTATCACGGTCTTTGAGCACCGGATATTTTTTCTCAATGAAGGGTATGAGGTCATAAAGAAGATCCTTTTCGAATGTTGCAAATGCTTCCACCTTGTCAGGCGCCATAATGTTTCCTCCTGCACTGTCATCCTTCATGGCCCGTCCGTTTGGCATAACCACGATCATCGGCTCGATCTTCCCCTCTGCATAAAGGTTATCGAGGATTACCTGCGGCTGACCTCCGTTGAGCCATTCCTTTTCATCACCGCCAATGCCGTGAAGCAGGTAGAGAACCGGGTATTTGCTCCGCCTGGTGTAGGAGGGAGGAGTGTAGATCAGAGCCTTTCGCGTGGTGCCCACAACCTTTGAGTAATACTTGATTGTATCAATTTTACCGTGGGGGATTCCGGCTCTCACTGAGTCAAATCCTGCTGGAGCCTGCTTCTCAAAATCCTGTGAGTTTGATGATAGGGTGAACCCGGCGAGGAAAGCAAGGATTGTTATTAAATTCTTCATTACCAAATGGATTTGCATTTTTACCGGCAAAAACAAAGTATCTCCTGTTACCTGAAGAGCAAGGGCGCGAACTGGTACAGGCTCCTTCTCCATGTAAGCCATTCATGAGCCGTACCAGGTGACTCGTAATAGACATATTTTACTCCTGTCTTTTCCAGCATCTTTCGGAAAGCCCCTACCGAACCGGGGAACGGATCTGGCTCTTTGGTCCCAAGACCAAGCCAGAACAGGTTGATCTTTTCGTTCAATGCTTTTCCGTCACTGAACTTTCCGTTCATAAATGTGGCGGGATCAATTTCCGCAGAACTCGGATAATTGGATGTTCCGCTGAATCCGCCTATGTATGAAAACAGATCGAGGTTGTTCATCGTTATCTGAATAGTCTGATTGGCACCCATTGAGAGTCCGGCCATAGCCCTGTGGCTGCGGTCAGACAGAGTCCGGTACGTGGTGTCAATCATCGGGATTATCTCCTTTATAAGCACCTCTTCAAATGCTGAAATGCCTCCAGGCCTCCCCTGTGGCCCTCCGGCATTGCGGGAGGATGACTGGTCCGGCTTTGATGCATAACCTTTGTCCATTACGATTATCATCGGAACAGCCCTTTTATCAGCTATCAGGTTATCAAGGATCAGGTTGGCCCTGCCCTGGACTGACCATCCGGTCTCATCTTCGCCCATGCCGTGCTGCAGGTAGAGCACCGGATAACGGGTTGAGATACTACTTTCGTAACCGGGGGGAGTATAGACAAAACACCGTCTCCATGATTGAGTAATTTCAGAGAAATACAGATTCTCCCTTACCTGGCCGTGCGGTACTTTTTTCAGCGCATAGAAATCCTGGTCATAGGCCGGGATCTCTATCCCGCTGCCCCAGCGGCTGGCTCCATAGAAATACATGCTTCCCGGATCAGGTACCTGTGCACCGTCAATAACAAGCTGGTAATAGTGGAATCCCTCATCCTGGGGATCTGAATCACCGGTCCAGACACCTTTGTCGTCCTTTTTGAGATCGTACTTCACACCTCCGATGTCGAGCTGTACCTTCAGGGCCTGTGGTGCTGATATGCTTGCACGGACCCGCCCTTTGGAGTTTACCTGGGGATACTGTTTCCCGGGCTGGTTCAGCGTTGAAGGTATAAAATCTTCAGCGCCGGCCTGCTTTGCATCCTGGCCGGAGCTGAGACTGCCTGCTGTCAGCAGCGCTGACAGCAGTAACAAAGATCTGTAATTCATCCTTTTACTTCAATGATATTCAAAAACTATTTCAGCTTATCTCCGGATAGTCTGGATCTTCAGTTCTTAAACAGCACCTGTGCAAATTCATAAAGGCTTCTTCTCCATGATTGCCATTCATGGGCTGTAAGAGGCGAGACATATGAGGTGCTTTTTACTCCTGCCTTGTTCAATGCGTCTGCTGCTGCTGCCACCCCTTCAGAACCTCTTTCGCGGCTGCCGTAGCTCATGAACACATGTTTGACCATAGACTTGTCCGTGATTTCGTCCGGGGCTATAGAGCCACCACTGAAGAGTCCGATGTATGAAAATGTTTCGGGATGCGCCAGGGTGACTGACTTGGTGCACATAGCGCCCATTGACAATCCTGACATAGCCCTGTGGTCCTTATCAGGTATTGTACGGAAGTTTTTGTCAACCCATGGAATCATGTCATTTACCATCAATTCGGCGTACTTGTCAAATGAAAATCGAAACCGTGGAGCTGCGGCAGGAGCACCGGGAGCCTGACCTGCAGGTCGTGCTGCCTGGGGTGCAGGTGTAGCAGCAGCGGCCGGACGTTGGAACATGGGAAATTGAGGCCCGACGGCGCTTGTTTCCATGACAACAATAAATGGTCTGATCTTTCCTTCTGCAATCAGATTGTCGAGAATCAGGTTGGTGCGCCCCATCTCAATCCAGACCCTTTCATCCTCACCACCGCCATGCTGAAGATAAAGGACAGGATAGCGGGCTGAAGTGTTATCATACATAGGAGGAGTATAGACAAAGATGTGACGCCATGACCCTGCCACCTTTGAATAATAGTTTTTTATCAATACATTTCCGTGTGGCACATCCTTCAGTTCATAAAATCCACCTTCGGGATCAGGAATTTCAAAGCCGTTGCACATATGACCATAACCCATGAATGCATTCGTAGCCGGATCAACTACGACGGCCCCGTCGACTACCATCCAGTAGTTGTGAAATCCCTTGTCTTGCGGCTCACTGGTATAGGTCCAGAACCCGTCTTCCCCTTTGACCATGTCAAAAGGAACATTGACGATGGATACCTGCACCTTCTGTGCATCGGGAGCATAAAAGCGGAACGTAACCCGTGAGTCTGCTTCAATGCGTGGATACGCTGCACCGGAGAGGTTGTAGGGCGAGACGTGAGCCGTGTCAGCATTGAAAACGTTCGATGCCTGCCCTGACTGAGCAAAACAGGCTGAGCCTGCTGACATGCATATCAGCAGACAAACGACAAATGTTTTTTTCATTTTATTTTCTCCTGTTAGGTTGGTAAATTCCCGTATAAGAAATGAAGGCAGGCTTTCAGACAACATTTTCACTATGTTCTTCAGTTGATTGATATCAGTCAAGATTATCTGGGATTGAAAGCCCGTAATGATGTAAAACTCCTAATAAAAAGTCTGAAACGGGTTCATTTTTTGTGCAAATGCTGACTGAAAATTTAAAGTTGACCCTAAAAGAGTTAAAAAAGCATAATTGAGTGGAGTGGAATGCAAAAAACGGTCATGGCACTGGCGCATGCCATAATCGGGATGGTCTTGTAAAATGTTGTTTATTTTATCTTCCTGGCAAACTGGGAGGGTGAAATTCCGAATTGCTTCTGGAAGCTGGTTGCAAAATATGAAGGCGAAGAGAATCCCACCAGGTATGATATTTCATTTATTCTGAAATTGCCTTCGGCCAGCAGTTCAGCTGCCTTCTTCAGCCTTGTCAGCCTTATGTATTCAACTGAGTTGAGGTCAGTGAGCGCCTTTACCTTCCTGTAAAGAGTAGAGATGCTTATTCCCATTATCTCTGATATCCTCTCAACACTCAGATCAGTTTCGGCAATATTATCAAGGAGGGTGGAGTTCAGTTTTTTAAGGAAATCCTCATCAGTCTTGTTCAGGGCAACCGACCTGAAATGTGCCAGCGGAGAATTGATGAAGTTCTGCTGTTCCCGCCTTCTGTTTTTTATAAGATTAAGTATCTGAGCCATTAAATGCTCAGTGGCGAATGGCTTCTCAATATATGCATCAGCGCCGGAGTCAAGGCCCTCAATCTTTGCATTGACGTGAACAGAGGCTGTAAGCAGTATGACGGGAATATGGCTGAATTCCATGGTTGATTTGATCTGCCTGCATAGTTCATATCCGTTCATGACCGGCATAATCACATCACTTACAACCACTATGATGTTAAACTTCTTCAATGCATTAAGTGCCTCTTCTCCGTTATGGGTCAGAATTACATTGTATTCACCTGATATTTCTTTGGCAATGAATCTGCCCATCTCAACCTCGTCTTCCACAAGGAGCAGGTTCGGACTGTTTTCTGCAGAGGAGCTGAACACCTCAAATTCTTCGTTTTCAGCCGGGTTTGCGCCCCCTTCTGTAATTTCTGCCATGCTGATCGTCTCTTCCTGGAATTTCGGCAGCTCCAGAACAAACGAGTTGCGATCGGTTACTGAAGTGTCAAGATAGAGTCTTCCCTGGTGAAGCTCAGCTATCGAGCGGGCGAGAGACAATCCCAGACCGGTACCCTTTTCACCCGGTTTGTTGGAGTCAAGCTGGTAAAAAGGTTCAAAGATCTTTTCGGCTAACTCCCCGGGGATCAGGTTGCCGTCATTGGTTACCCGTATTCTCACGGCAGCATCCTTTTCTGAGCCTGGCTCAAGAAAGATGTCGACTCCGGATCCGGCAAACTTTATCGCGTTAGAGAGCAGATTGCTCAAAATCTTTATTGTTGCTTCCCTGTCAATGGCAAGCTCGTAATGATTCACCGGCGAATTCAACCTCACAGATATGTTCTTTTCCTCACTGTATGGAAGGAACAGGTTAAATATTGATTCCACAAGTTCGTACAGGTCAGTTCTGATGAAATTTAGTTTCAGCATTTCTTTCTCTGTCTTCCTGAAATCAAGCAACTGGTTGGTAAGGCTCAGAAGCCTGTCTGTATTCTTCCTGATGATCTGCAGATTCTCCTCATGATCATGCAGGTTGTTTGAACCAGCCTTTAAAATTCTGTCGAGGGGACCCTTGATGAGCGTCAATGGAGTCCTGACTTCATGGGTAATATTGGTAAAGAAATTGATCTTGGCATTGAGTATTTCCCTTTCCTTCCCGGCCTCAATGGCCTCTATTTTTCTTTGATTTTCAACAGCTTTTCTTTTCAGATAGGTGATTATCAGATAGTAGCTGATAAGGGTAGCAGTGATCAGGTATAAAATGTAAGCTGGCAAAGAGAGCCACAATGGGGGAGATATCCTGATCCTCATACTGGCTTCGGCATTGCTCCATATATTGCCGTTGGTTGATGAAATTACCCTGAATCTGTAATCTCCGGGAGCCAGATTTGCGTAGTTAACTTTATGGTCGCCTGACATCTCTGCCCAGTCAGGGTCAGCACCTTCCATCATGTACCTGTATTTTGTGAGACCGGGGCTTGTAAAACTTGGTGCCACAAAACCGATGCTCAGAGATGACTGATTATGCTTCAATGTGATCCTGTCAGTAACAAGAATTGATTTTGAGTCAGGAGAACCGGGCGCGTTACCCTGATACTCTTTGCCATTGACAAGTAAATCAGTAAAATAGACAGGAGGGCTATATGTACTTTCCTTTATCTCCGCAGGATTGAATGCCAGCAGTCCGTTTACCATCCCAAAATAGAGCCTGCCATTCTTATCCTGATAGGCGGAATTATAACTGAAGGCATTTCCCAACAGGCCTTCGTTCCTGGTATATACGGTAAATTTACCTGTTTGAGGATCATAGCGCAGCAATCCCCTGGTGGAAGTTATCCATATCTGACCATGACTGTCCTGAACGACGGCACAGTAAATTGCAAACTCAACGTCCCTGCCCGGAATGAACCGGGTGATCGCGGCGGTTGCTGCATCAATACAGCTGAAGCCGTTTCCTTCCGTTGTAAACCAGATGTTATGATCCCTGTCCTCATAAATTGAGGTAATATAATCATTACTGAGACTGCCGACTTCACCGGAGTCATATGTTACCTGTTCGCAGATCCGTGATTCTGTGTCATATTTGTACAAACCTCTTCCGTACGTTCCGATCCAGATGGTGCCCCTGGTATCCTCATAAAGGGCATGTATGAAAGCGCCAGGCGCCACTGAATCAAGAAGGCTGAAGGATGAGGTTTCCTTGCTGAACCGGTACAATCCTGAGAAGCTACCTGCGTAGACAGTCCCGTCAGCCGTCTTCAGGAAAGTTATGAAAGAGTTCGTTTTCAGACCCAGAGCGGGATCCCTTACAGTAAAGTGATGCCTGATTTTTCCTGTTTTCAGATTCAGTACATAAATGCCGTTGTCATACGTCCCGACCCACAGCTCGTCATTGTCAACCAGCAGTCCCTGGGTATTCCGGCTGTTTACCCGTGAGGGGCTGTTCCCGTAGTAAGACGAGAAAATACCGGTTTTCGGATCGAGTCTGATCAGCCCGGCATCTTCCGTACCTAACCAGATATTGCCGTATGAGTCAGCCCTGATCTCCCTTACCACATTACCGGTAAGTGAACCGGGTAATCCGGTCGGATAGAATTTTTCGAAAGGTTTCGTTTCCTGTGGAAGATAATTGACCCCGCCATAAAAAGTCCCCGCCCAGAGGCCTCCTTCCCTGTCGCGGTAGAGGAAACGAATTGCATTATTTGAAAGGGAAAAAGGATCGGTCGGTACCATCTGGAGGGCTTTTACAAACCCGGTCTCAAGATTATAGATATGAATTCCTGACTCTGATCCTATCCAGATGTCTTTATTCTCAAAAAGCTGTATAGTGTTTATTATTATTTCGTTACGTAACCGGTCATCCTCCGGGAACAGGCTGGTTACCTTACCCGAGTTGGGTTCAAACAGCCTGAGGCCTGCAGTATTTGTTGCAACTACAAATCCGTAATTACCGGCATCCACGATCTCCCCAAGGGTAACTGAGCCGATCTCTCTGTCAGCAAGGATTCTGAAGCCGGTGAAGTCATCGGTTCTGGCATTGTAATTATAAATACTGCCGTCAGCAGCGGATATCCAGACATCTCCTGCATTTGTCAGTGTGAATCTATGTGGCAGGAAGTATTCACTTCCCGGATAATAAGTCAGTTGACCGGTTTGCTTGTTGTACTTATAAGTCCCGGTAAAAGTGGCAAGCCAGATATTATTGTTGTTGTCGGCAGCTATGTCTACCACAGCCCTGTCGATACGAAAGTTCTCATCTTCAATCGTGCCGAAGTAGTCATTGTCTGGCAGGTAATAACAGATACCCCTGGCTGTCCCGATCCAGATCCAGCCCTCATTGTCCTCGCATAAGGCCAGGATAAAGTTGTCCGGCAGGCTGTTTGATGCTGTCTGGTTATGGCTGAAAATCCTGAACTGAGAGCCGTCAAACCGGTTAAGGCCTTCCTTTGTGGCAAACCACATAAAGCCTCTCCGGTCCTGAATGCCTGCCATCACCGTATTGTTTGAAAGGCCGCTGTCATTTGTGTAATGCCTGAAGTAGTACGGCCTGCCCTCCGCAAGATTTGAGAATAATGTGAGAATTAAAAATATTATCAGAAGTCTCTTCACCTTTCAACGTTTTACATTTAATACCGGGGTACGAAAGGTAGCAAAAGATCCTTGAATTGGTTCCGGAAAATGGTGCCGGCACTTTGCAAAACATAAAATTTAGTTACATTCGCATGCTTGCTTGAGACGCAACAGAAACTGACGCTCTTTGTTAGATTAATGAATATCAGTGTGTTAATACTTGGTGCTGGTTGGCTGGGTCGATATCGAGTGAAGTCCTTTTTTAAACCTTTGTCTGATCATGATTTAATAATATGAAAAGAATATTAATCACATCATTCTTTGTGCTCCTGGCAGCAGTCTTCAATTATGCATCCGGTCAGGATCTGAAACTCAATAATCTCGAGTATTTTGAGACACAGGGCGTCAATATCCTTGTCTACAGTAACCAGTTTACCGGAGGTTTCAACGATGAGAAGAACGCCGGAATAGAACTGATTCATCATGGTGTCAGGACAGTACAGGGTGGTGCCGTGAGACTTTCCTCCACCCCGGAACAGTGGGATCTTGTGCCTGCAATGCCGTCGCGGAAGGTAGACCCTTCATCAAAAACAATTGAGGTTGCATTGAGGTATGACGATTACGATTTTGATTCACGGGTTGTTGTAACCGCCCGGGGCAGGGGTGTTGAGATTTCTGTTTACCTTGATAAGCCTGTTCCCGCATCGCTTGCCGGTAGTGCAGGGTTCAATCTCGAGTTTCTTCCCTCTCAATACTGGAATAAGGCCTATCTGTCTGACGGGCGCTACAACCGTTTTCCCCGGTATGTGGCAGGTAACAGTGTCACGAAGCCCAACAGCCAGAAAACCAGACAGTTCAGGGGGTATGTTACCTCTGACGACAGGGGAACAGGCAGATTTATTGATCCCCTGCCACTCGAAACCGGCCGCACTTTTATCCTCGCTCCGGATGATCCCGAACGGCTGGTAAAGATCACCTCTCCTGATGCAGACCTGATGCTTTTCGACGGTCGTGTGCTCGCTCAAAACGGCTGGTTCGTCATACGCAGCCTGCTTCCGGCAGGAAAAACCGGCAAAGTACTGACCTGGACTGTGGAGCCAAATGCAATTAAAGGCTGGATAAGAGAGCCAAACATAGGCTTCTCGCAGGTGGGCTACCTTCCGTCTCAGCCCAAAGTATCGGTCATTGAACTCGACAAGAAAGACAAACCGCAGGCAAAAGCATCCGTATATAAGGTTGGCGAAGACGGAAGTGCTGTAAAAGTATTCAGTGGTAAAATCGCCCCCTGGGGCGACTATTTCAAGTACCACTATGTGAAATTCGATTTTTCTGCAGTCACAACCCCTGGTATATACTACATCCAGTATGGTAAATTCAGGACTAATAACTTCCTGATTGAGGAGGGCGTTTACGACAGGATTACCGATGCCACATCCGATGTATGGATCCCGATACACATGAATCACATGTTCGTTAACGAGGCTTACAGGGTGTGGCATGGTGAGCCTTTCAGGGAAGGCTATCTCCAGGCTCCGCCAAACACGGATCACTTTGACCTGCATTGGCAGGGCCCGACAACCGATACCAGGTTCAAGCCGCTGGAACTGATTCCCGGATTGAACACCGGAGGCTTCTTCGATGCGGGCGATTTTGATATCGAGACAGGATCGAACATAATGGTGGTGCAGAATTTTGTAAGAACATGGGAGTATTTCAAACCCTTCCGCGATCAGACTTTTGTTGATCAGAAGCAGCGGTACGTGGATCTTCACCGCCCCGACGGGACACCGGATATATTGCAGTTCATAGAGCATGGGACACTGAACCTGGTGGCGCAGGCAGAGATTATCGGCCATATGGCGCAGACGCTCTCGAACGCTGTTCTCGACAATTACCATCATCTGGGTGACGCAGCCTCAATCACTGACGGCCTGCCCTATAATCCTGACCTGGGCCCGCATGAAATAGCCGCTGACGGCCGTTCGAGCGGAGTCAGGGATGACATGTGGGCATTTACAAGCCGCAATCCCGGTCTGGACCTGTCGGCTGCGACGATGTTTGCCGCAGCAAGCCGGGCATTGAAGGGATACAACGACGACCTCTCGGAGAGAGCCCTCCGGCAGTCAAAAAGACTTCTTGAGGAGGCGACGGTACTGATTGCCAACAGGCCTCAGGAGAACCGCACATGGGGAGGTGGTCCGGCAAATCTTGGTTCCTATCTTGAGTTGTTCATCTCAACAGGAGACGAGCAGTACAGGGAAAAATTCCTGGAAATTATATGGCCTTCGCTTGACCGTTTTGTCAGCTTCAGCCTCCTGACAGCCCTGGATGCCTTACCTTATATGGATGCAGCCTACAGGGAGAAGCTCCGCCCCTATGTTGTAAAGTACAGGGAATACATCGAGAAGCTTGAAAGGGATAACCCTTACGGGGTCCCTATTGGCCTTGGCAACTGGGCAGGCGGGGGAGAACTGCTGAATTTCGGCACTACAGTTTGCTTTGCCAGTAAATATTTCCCTGATATTATTGAAGCTGACCACGCATTCAAGACCACCAACTGGCTCTTTGGCTGCCATCCGTATCACAATTATTCATTCGTTGCAGCAGTGGGCGCCGCCCGTCCGAAGGCAGTCTTTTACGGCAACAACAGGGCTGATTTCTCTTTCATTCCGGGCAATGTTGCCCCGGGGGTACTATTCAGAAAGCCTGACCACTTTGAAAATTATGACGACTGGCCATTCCTCTGGGGACAAAATGAGGGGACCATTGCAGGCAATACAAGTTACCTGATATTCGGATCAGTGTTCAGGGATCTGGTAAAAGAAAACCAGAACCCGGTTGTTAAGACCACCTCAGGTACTGTTTCCGGCAGTATTGAGGACGGAATATATTCTTTTAAGGGAATCCCCTACGCCCGGGCTGAGAGGTTCATGCCTCCACAGGAACCTGAGGCCTGGGACGGAGTTCTTGAATGCAACGAATTCGGACCCGTCGCCAAACAGATAGTAGCCTGGATTGCAGATTCCGTGACGGATGAGAAAAACCTGTTCAGTGTGAATGTCTGGACGCAGGGATTAACGGATGGCAGAAAGAGGCCGGTAATGATCTGGTTGCACGGAGGAGGTTTTCATGTTGGCAGCAGCAATGATCCAATGACATATGGGAAAGCTCTGGCTAAAAAAGGGGATGTGGTTGTGGTGTCCCTGAATCACCGGTTGAATATCCTTGGATTTCTTGATTTATCGGCATGCGGTGAAAAATATGCTCAATCGGCAAATGCCGGCATGCTCGATATTGTAAAAGCCTTGGAGTGGGTTCGGAGAAACATTGAGAACTTTGGAGGCAACCCTTACGATATAACCATTTTAGGTGAATCCGGAGGCGGCGGGAAAGTCGGCACCCTGATGTGCATGCCGGCGGCACAGGGTTTGTTTAACAAGGCAATTATTCAGAGCGGAACTCTGTTGAATGTTATGACAAAAGAGCAATCACAGGCCCTGGGTTTAGCCGTGCTTAAAAACCTGGGACTTACGCCTGATGATACGGAGAAACTGGATACAATCCCTTACCTGGATCTTGTAAAGGCGGGGAATGATGCTATCGCTGAGACTTATGGTCCAAGGACACCCGGCACCCCGCAAATGTTTGGTTTTGTACCTTCTGCAGACGGCATTGTACTGCTGCAGCAACCTTTCAGTCCCGGATTTGCAGAAATATCAAAGGATATCCCTCTGATGATCGGTACCACGCTCAATGAATTAATGAGAACATTCTATGCCGAGAAAGATCTGACAATGGAACAGGCCGGGGAGCGGCTTGAAAGGGAGTACGGTGACCGGACCAATGAGTACATTGAGCTGTTCGCCAAAGCTTACCCTGATTTCACGCCTCAGGATCTTATCTCTGTTGACAAAACCTTCAGACCTTATACAATCAGGGCTGCTGATGCAAGGGCCAGGCAGTCAGACGCTCCGTTGTATGTCTATTTTCTGGCCTGGAAAAGTCAGGTGGATAATGCATCAAAAGGGTCCTTTCACGGCCTGGACATACCTCTGGCGTTTTACAATGTTGACCTGAGACCTGACTGGACGGGTGAATCGGAGGAAGCATGGATACTGGCCGATAAGATGAGCGCTGCATGGCTGAATTTTGCAAAGACCGGTAATCCTGATGCACCTGGCAAGCTTCCAGCGTGGGAACCTTATACCGCAGAAAATGGTGCAACAATGTATTTTGACAATGAGTGCAGGGTTGTACATAACCATGACAGGGCTCTGATGAATTTCATTCAGCCTGGTGATTAAAGCCGGCATCAGGGTCCATTGCTTTCTTTGTGGAGCTGGCGGGAGTCGAACCCGCGTCCAGGCAAGGCAGCCATATGCTTTCTACATGCTTATCCTGCCTTGTTTGTCGGGGGTGACCAGGTGGCAGGCATCCGAGTCAGTCCTTATCTCC
>Ga0209606_1001793_pt1 | contig 25630 bp, 26 predicted proteins | sample AD_UKC057_MetaG_FD_184412 | JGI IMG/M metagenome (GOLD analysis project Ga0209606, IMG submission 184412) | Active sludge microbial communities of municipal wastewater-treating anaerobic digesters from USA - AD_UKC057_MetaG (SPAdes) (version 2) | ecosystem: Engineered > Bioreactor > Anaerobic >...
TTGACAAAGTTATAACCTTAATTGATAATTCATTAAAAAAATATCAAGCAAGAGATATTTCAATCTATCTTTCTATTCCTCCGCATGTTTCAGATACTGTTGATTTAATAATTATAAATAAAGTTAAAATAATAAAAGAACATGCCCGTAGTAAAAGAATTTATGTTCAGGATAATTTCTAATATGTACAATGACAGCATTCACTTGAAGCTTTTCCAATTCCATCCGCGAAGCGGAGATGAAATGAATTATGGTAATTTCGAATAAAATCATAAATCTCAATTGCACTGAAAGAGATTAAATTAAAGAAATGTATCTTGTTTACAGAAATTATTTTGACTTAATTGTGTTATAGTCATTTTTTAACAAATTTATCCTTTCTAACAAATGGAAGAAAAATAATGTTCAATGTTAATATTTTAGATGCATTCAATATCATTCGAAAAGATGCAGTTGTTTGGATGCTTTATATATTTTTTAAGATAAGTCTTCTTCTTTATGCCTTTATTATTATACTTGTCATTATTTTTAAAAAAATCCCATTCGGAAGGCATTACAATGATTATATAACAACACAGGATTTGGGAATGTTTCTGCTATTTGCTTTAGCAATATTTGTTCTATTGAGTTTAGTTGTGTTGTATAAGTTAATAATAATGATATTTATAATAAAAAATAGAGATTACTTAAATGCGGAATTGTTAGAAACTGGTTTCTATATAAGCAAAGACTGTAAATATTTATATCTTAAGTATTCCTACAGAGGTAAAGAGATATTTGGAATTGCTGCATACCATTTATCTGCTTTTTGTAAATTACCTTGTGACAACAAAAAGACAAAAATAATTATCAATTCCAAAAATCCAAAAAAAATTCTTCCAATAGAAATAATGGGATATAATGAAAACTTCTTTAGATAAAAGATTCTATCATAATAAACAATTTGTCTATAATTAATCCGTGTGATTTCTCACACTTTCGCAGAAATTATTTTTTCTTAAACCTCTCCTTCACCATCCGCGAAGCGGAGATGAAATGAATGCCTGCATTGCCGACTGAAATCAAAAAACACCATCGCGCGTCAGCGCGAGAAAATGGAAATTGAATAAAGAAATGCTGAGATAATTGCAGCTTTATGTTTCATGATGCAGAAAGAATTATGTGCCCTCACCGCGTGAGAATATATCGTTGATTTCAATAGGATATTATTTGTTCTCAGCAGACTTTTTGGCGCGTAACCCATCCTTGGGCGCGCCTTACAGCCGGAAGGACTCCGGCAACAAATCGCTTCAGGTCGGCATGGATGACGACAACAAGCGATTTGCAGTGCACATCCTGTGCAAACGCCGTCCGGAAACTCGCGCGCCCTCTCCCAAAATGAAATTAAAATTGGCGAAGCCAACGGAAAGAGAAATAAGGGAGAGGGCTTTCTCTCAATGTATTTGTTGAACATTAGAAATATTTTAATGATAGTTAATAATTCCAAAGTGCGCAAAGCACTTCAGAAAGAAATGAATGTGAGAATAAAAAACAGAATTTGCCGAAGGCAAATTTATCTCTGATCGGAGCGCAGGGGTTCTGTCTGAGCCGAATCCGCTGAAAGCGGTTCGGCGAGTTCTGCGCGACAAAGAGCGTGAGGGGGTTGCGCTGTCCAACGCGTATCGGCCTCCTACCTGCATTGGATTCGCGCTATCGTGGCGCACAGGAAAGGGCTGGCCGTGTGCTCACGAGGAGCACGAGCGAGGCGGCTACAGGATGTAATAAGCCGCCGAGGATGAAGCCCTGTCCCTTTTGATGTTATTGCATGACACCATGCGAAACCACATCTCAAAGGCGAAGCCTTTGACAACAAGTCCGGTGACCGGACAAACCGGTTAAAGGGCGTGTAACGCCCTTTAAAGCAACTCGTGCACTGCTAATGCCGAATACATCTTAACTCTCTTCGGTGTAAACCGAAGTACTGTATGATCAGGGTCATTATATCCGCCGGGATAATACATAGTCCATTCATCATGCCATAACTGCTTTATAATTTCTTCATTTTTAAAGATTTCGATTTCTCCGTTCATCATCAGTCCCAGCCAGCTAGAGGGATTACAATAATAAAGAGAAACCTTTCCATTATTTTTTATTTGTTCTATTTTAGAAGACGAAGTGTTAGTCGTGAAAAATATTTCAAACTCATTGAAGTTATTCCAAAACGATTTCAGTTTAGGAAAACTCTTTTCATTTCTAAGATTGAGCATTGCACGTGTTTCAGGATATCCGTCAAGACCGGTTGTTGTAAGATAAACCGCGGCGGATTCTGAAATTACTTTGATTGCTGTATTTTTCATCCTTTTCTCTCCGGATAATTTAATAATTAGTATTTCATTTATGTATCAAAACAAACTAAATGATTATTTTCTTCTTGCGTAATACTATATGCCTGTATAGTATGTCAACATGAATTCTGATTTCTCAGCACTAAACGATAAACTTTCCATTTTGGGAATGTCGGCAAAATATGACGCCTCATGTTCTTCGAGCGGTTCATCGCGCAAAAATCCAGGGGGAAGCGGAAACGCCGTCGCCGCAGGAATATGCCACAGCTGGGGTGAAGACGGGCGATGTATTTCTTTATTGAAAGTGCTTCAGACAAACATCTGCTCTTTCGATTGCGCTTACTGCATCAACCGAAAATCAAATGATATTCCGAGAGCGATGTTCTCTCCGGCCGAACTTGCAGATCTTACTATGCAGTTTTATAAACGTAATTATATCGAAGGTCTTTTTTTAAGCTCGGCAGTTCTGAAAAATTCAGACTATTCAATGGAACTGATGCTGAAGACTGTAAGCCTTTTGAGAAATGTTCATAAGTTTGGGGGATATATTCATCTGAAGGTAATGCCTGGAGCCGATCCACTTTTGATTAAACGAGCGGGCTATCTGGTAGACAGAATCAGCGCAAATATCGAACTTCCGACCGGAGAATCCCTGTCGATTCTTGCACCTGACAAAAAACCCGATAAGCTTATCGGCTCGATAAAAGATATCAGTTTCAATATCAGAGAAAATGTAGATGAATACCGCTTTAAGCGAAGCACTTCTTACGCACCGGGCGGGCAAAGCACTCAGATGATAATCGGAGCGACTCCCGACACAGACAAGACAATTCTAAACCTGACGGAATCCCTTTACAAAAAGCTTTCTCTCAAACGCGTTTATTATTCTGCCTATGTACCGGTTACAGAAAGCTCTCTTCTGCCTGCCATAACTAAACCGCCTCTTTTGAGAGAACACCGTCTTTATCAGGCGGACTGGTTATTGCGTTTTTACGGATTCAAGGCGGAAGAAATTCTTAACGATGAATTCCCGAATCTTGATATGAGAATCGACCCAAAGACTGCATGGGCTATGAGAAACTATCATCTTTTTCCGGTTGAAATATCAACGGCTTCATACGAAGAAATTCTGCGCATTCCGGGTGTCGGAGTTCAGAGCGCCCAGAGAATAATTAAAGCGAGAAGGTTTTCCAGACTGACATTTGAAGATCTCAAAAAAATCGGCGTTGTTATGAAGAGGGCGAAATACTTCGCAAGCTGCAGCGGAAAAATGATGAATTCTAATTTCAGCCATGATCTTATTCTCGCTGAAGCCGGCGGTCTATATTCTGAAATAAAAATTGCTGAACTCAGAGAAGGACAGCTTCCTCTTTTCAGAGAACAGATTCCGCCTATCGAAATTGCTCAGGAGATTTGATGAACATTTATATTTATGACGGAAGTTTTGACTCGCTGATTTCTCTCTGCGCGGAACTGATTGCAGCAAAAACTATTCCTGATAATATCATGCCTGAAGAAAAATCGCATGAATATCTTTTTGATAAGATTCATCTTTCTTTCAATCAGAATCTTTATGACAGGCTGAATTCCCGGTTAAATCAGATTTCAAAAAAAGCTTATGCCGATATTTGCGCCGCATTTCTTTCCGAAACAGAAGGAATGGAAATCAAAATTTTTAATTACATTCATACGGTTCTGCGTCTTTCTCTCGAGAAAAACATTTCACAGCAGAAAATCAATGATTATCTCGAAAACTTCGCAGATTCATCCATTAGGAAATTAAATCAGCTTTCAAATAAAGTTTACATCGAACGTCATCGGTTTTTAGGTCTCATCCGATTTTCTGAACTTTCTGATAAATCTCTTTATGCTCAGTTTGAACCCGATCATAATATTACGCTTATGCTTGCGCCTCATTTCAAAACCCGTCTTCCGAATGACAACTGGATAATTCATGATCTTTCACGCGGAATCGGCGCAGTTTATGACAAAGGAAAAAAAGACTACATATTGTGCGGTCTTGAAAATAATTCCGAGATAATTCATTCTGAAGAAGAAAACGCTTTTAGAAAAATCTGGCAGAGATACTGGAAAGAAATCGCAATTCCTGAAAGAAAAAATCCGAAGTGCCAGTTAAACTTCATGCCGAAAAGATACTGGAAACACCTGACAGAAACAGAAAATTTAAATCGTTGAAACGATGTACTTCGATGAGCATTCACCGCCCGAAAGATAAGTTATCAGCCGCCTTTTTGGAAAAACGATTCTATTGATTTGATCATCGCTCATGCCGCTTTTTCTCAAAGCATAAATCTTTTCTCTCAATTTATAGAAGTAATCAAGCTTCGCGAGAATGTGTTCTTTTCCCTTGTGATGAATCCCCGAATGCGCGCAAAACAGATGTTTGAAATTGAGCTTTGCAATTTTCTCAAGCGAGATAATCGTTTCAGCCATATTCTCTTCAATGAAAGCAATCTTCTGCCTCGATGCAACATACATGTCTCCGCAAAAAAGCCACCTCTTATCTTCTTCAAAAAGTACTACATGATTATCCGTATGCCCGGGAGTATGAATAACCTGAAAGCAGTGATTTTCTGTTTTGAGGCAATCAGAAAAAGACGACGCATTAAAGCCCTTCATGTTTCCCCAGTAATACTTTCTGTAAAAAGGAAATTTCGAATCCAGCTTAGCCTTATCGACAGCGCTTGAATGGATATAAATCTCTGCACCTATATTCTGCTGAATCCAGCCGGCGAGTCCGGCGTGATCTTCGTGAAAATGCGTAATCGCTACTTTTTCAATATTTCTCGATTTAAAAAACGGTGAATATCTTTTCTCGAAATTTGAGGCTCCGGTATCAATCAAAAGTCCGTCTACCAGATAAATGTAAAGGCGCATCTTCATATTGAACGGACCGACTCTGTCTTCAATATATTCAATATTCTCGTAAGAAGCGGTTTTCATTTCATCATTCCTTTTGTGCAAATAATGTTAGACTTAAATATTCTGTTGATATATAATCTCTTCAAGGGAAGGCAATTATGGCAACTGAAAAAACCATTCTTTTGGCTGAAGATGAAGAAATGCTTCATCAGGTAGCCCGGAAAATTATTGAAAGCCTGAATTATATAGTAATTTCAGCTTTTAACGGAGAAGAAGCTGTCAGTGCCTACAAAGAGAATCCGTCGATAGATCTTGTCATTCTTGACATGAAAATGCCGAAAATGGACGGAAAAGAAGCCTTTGCCCTTATAAAAGAAATCAATTCTGAAGCAAAGATTATTCTCTCTTCAGGTTTGTCCGCAGATTCCGAAATCGAAATGATTCTTTCTTCTTTTCCGGACACTAATTTTATTCAAAAGCCTTACAGAAAAGCCCAGCTGTCTGAAATGATTCAAAGTATACTAGGCAGCAACTCGTAAGTTTTAAATAAAAATGATTGTAATAATTTTTTCCTGATAAATTCTTGTCATGGAATATGTTTTTATATTTCTATTTCTTGATCAGGCGGTTTTAATGTCTCTTTCCGTTGAAGAATCCTACAAACTTCTGGATATCAGTCCTTCCGCCGGCGATGAAGAGATTACCAAGAAATTCCGTCTTCTTGCCCTCAAGTATCATCCTGACAAAAACAGAAACAAGATAGAATGGGCAAACAATATCATGTCCAGGCTCAATCAGGCCTATTCTGTCATAATGAGCTCGCGTTTTGAGAGTAATGCAGAAGATAAAATAAACGCGGAAGAAGTTCTGCGCCGTAAACAAAACGAAGAAAGATCAAAAGACATGGCGCGGCAGAAATTGAAGGAGCTTATCCGCGAAAAGCTCATTGCAGATTTTGTCGCCATACGCGAAGAAGTTAAGGATTCTCTATACAGATATTTTCAGTTCAATCTCGACAATATCATAAAAAGAGAATCTGTTTTGAACAAGCAGACTTTCAATGAAGTTGTTAAGACTATCAGATACAAATATCATTCCATTACCGCACTTTCCGAGAAAACCGATGACGAAGAACTTCTCGAGCATTTTAAGGTTTTCAAGAAAATGATTTTTTCTTTTTACAGGGCAAGCGAATGTCTGAACATACTTGATTCTTATTCCAATATGATTGATGTCGAGGCATACCGTCTTTATATAGAAGGCGACCGTTTTCTCCATCTGGCTCAGAAAGAAATTTTTTATGAACGCCATAACAGAGGAAGTTTTCAGAAAGAAGCTTCAATTGAAAATATAATCAAGGCGGCATATTTCTTTAAATCGGCTTTATCCAATTATCCCGAGTCGTCATGGACTGTTGAGCTTGACATTAAGATGGAATACGCCGATTCTCTGCTTCGCTATATAGATCTTTTTTTTAACGAGGACTGATGTTTAATTTCGATTTTGTTAATATAGTTTTTATTTCTGCCGGTCTTGCCATGGATGCTTTTTCCGTAGCACTTTCGACCGGATTCTGTCTTAACGAAATACGAAAGGGTCATTATCTGCGTTTATCCTTATCTTTCGGTTTCTTTCAGTTTATGATGCCTCTCATCGGCTACATTGCCGGAAAAAAAATTGAACCTGTTATACGCGATTATGATCACTGGGCGGCATTCGTTCTTCTTTCAATAGTCGGAATCAAAATGATTCACGAATATTTTGAAAAACAGAAAACCGAATGTGAGCAGGTCGATCCGACTTGCGGCAAACGGCTTCTGATTTTGTCAGTAGCAACAAGTATTGATGCACTTGCAGTCGGAATTACTTTCGGAGTCATGGGAAAAGCCATATTCGTTCCATCCGTCATCATCGGAATAATATGCGCTCTTTTTACCGCTGCCGGAGTTTATCTCGGTAAAAGATTCGGTTCAATAATCGGTAAAAAAGCGGAAATTATCGGCGGACTTTTCCTGATTGCGATCGGAGTAAAAATTCTTCTGGAACATTTGCTTTTTTAACCAAATTCACTTCAGTTAACTCTTTAAACATAATTTAAGTTGACCGATTTTCTAATTTGTTTAGAATTAAGGTATTATTTCTTTTGGAGACTTAGATGTTTAATCCTTCCATTGAACAAATGCCGCGTCAGGAGCTCGAAGCTTTGCAGCTTGAGAGATTAAAGAAAGCCCTTGAATCAGCTCAGAGAACACCTTTCTACAAGAAACAGTTTTCAGACAATAATATAGACATAACAAAAATCAATTCTTTATCCGATCTAAAAAAACTACCTTTTACAACCAAAAGCGACTTGCGAGTTAGTTATCCCGACGGGATGTGTGCTGTCGACAGAAACATCATCGTAAGAATGCATGCATCATCCGGAACGACCGGAAAATCCACCGTTATATTTTATACACGAAAAGACATAGAAGAATGGTCAAGCCTTGTTGCAAGAGGATTATATTCTTCGGGAATACGTCCCGAAGATGTTTTTCAGAATATGATGGGATATGGTTTATTTACCGGCGGACTGGGGCTTCATTACGGTGCAGAAAAACTCGGCTGCATGATAATCCCTTCAGCAACCGGAAACTCATTAAAGCAGATTCAGCTGATTCAGGATTTCAAGACTACGGCAGTTCACATCACACCGAGCTACGCGCTTCATCTTGCCGACGTAATTAACGGCGAAGGAATAAATCCGGCCGATCTCGGAATACGAAAAGCTGTTCTCGGTGCAGAACCTTATTCCGAAGCTACAAGAGACAAGATTCAGGAAATTTACGGACTTAAGGCATACAATAATTACGGACTCTCTGAAATGAACGGCCCTGGGGTTGCATTTGAATGCGAAGAACTCGGCGGAATGCACATCTGGGAAGATTTCTATATTCCTGAAATCATCAATCCCGAAACCGGCGAGAATCTTCCTGACGGAGAAACCGGCGAACTAGTCATCACGCATATCAACCGCGAAGCCATGCCGATCTTCCGTTACAGAACACGCGACCTGACACGCATAATCCCTGAGCCTTGCCCATGCGGAAGAACACATAAGAGAATTGACCGCATGAAAGGAAGAACCGACGATATGCTCATAATCAGCGGAGTGAATATTTTTCCTTCGCAGATAGAATCCGTACTTATGAATATTCCTGAAGTCGGAAACAACTATCAGATTGTAGTAGACAGAGAAAATAATCTTGATAAGATTCATATTAAGGTAGAGCTCTATTCAAAAATGTTTCACGGCGACATCAAGGAACTCGATTCTCTCAGAAAAAACATCACCGATCTTCTCAAATCAACAATAATAGTTACTCCGAAAATTGAGCTTCTTGAACCGGGTTCGCTTCCGCCTTCAACCGGAAAAGCAGTCAGAGTGATTGACAATAGAAAAATATAAGGAGGACACATGCCTCATCAATTATCAATTTTCGCAGAAAACAAACCGGGAAAGATAGAAAAAATCACCGGAATTATCGCAGAAGGTCAAATCAACATTCGCGCGGTTACAATTTCCGATGCGGGCGACTACGGTATAATAAAACTTCTTGTGGATAATCCCGAAAGAGGATTTGAACTTCTGAAATCCGAAAACATCGCAGTAAACCTGAAAGAAATTATTGCCGTTAAAATAGAAGATAAAATCGGCGGGCTTCATGAAATATCAAAAGTCCTGCGAGAGAATAACATCAACGTCAACGACTCTTACGGATTTATCACAGAACCTAAAAAAGAAGCTGTTTTCATATTTCAGGTCGCAGATCCCATTCATGCTGAAAACATTCTCAAGAAAGAAGGATTCTCTCTTCTTTCGGACAGAGAGCTTTATCTTATATAAATTATGCTTTACCGTATAAGCCGCGGTAAAAAAATGTAAGCATGTTAACCGACTGCATCAAACTGTTTTTTCTTTTTTCTAAAATCGGTCTCTTTTCAATAGGAGGCGGCTACGTCATGCTTCCGATGATGCGCCGCGAACTTGTTGAAAAACGCGGCTGGCTTAGCGATCAGGAGCTTCTTGACTACTACGCGCTCTCTCAGGCTGTTCCGGGCATCATTGCAACTAATACATCCACATTCGTCGGCTTCAAACGCGCCGGCTTCGCAGGAGCCTTCAGCGCAACAGCCGGAATGATTTTCCCTTCACTTGTCGTCATCATTGCAATTGCAGTCTTTTTTACCAGAATGCAGGAAAATATTATCGTCCAAAAAGCTTTCACGGGAATCAGAATCGCGGTTGCAGCACTTCTTGTAATTACAGTCAAAGATCTTTTTCAGAAATCAGTTCATTCAATATTAAGCGGAATTCTTGTATTTACCGCATTCGCTCTTATCGTCTTTGCAGGCATTTCACCGGTTCCGGTTATCCTCGCGGGAGTAATCTGTGCACTGATCGGAACAAAAGCAATCGGAGGAAAGAAATGACTTATCTGATGCTTTTTTCTGTTTTTTTCAGAATCGGGCTTTTTACAATCGGCGGCGGGCTCGCTTCACTTCCTCTGCTTTATAATGAAATGGTAGACGGAGGTTTTCTCTCGCGTCAGGAATTCATTGATATGCTGGCTGTTTCACAATCAACTCCCGGCCCGATCGGAATAAATATGGCGACCTACACAGGTTATAAAATTGCCGGAATAACCGGATCAATAACTGCCACGGTTGGAATGGCTGCTCCTTCATTTATAATCATAATAATCATTGCTTCTTTCATCAGAAACTTCGACAAAAACAAATACATTCGTTCTATACTTTTTGTTCTCCGGGCTCTTTCTCTCGGATTAATAGCTTCTGCTGCATGGTATGTTTTTGCAAATTCTGTAATTTCAGAAGGTATTAAAATTTTTGAAAGCTCAAATCTGCCTTTTCTAATTCTTTTTGCTGCAATAGCTCTTTGTTTTAATACATTTAAAAGAATTCATCCGGCCGTTTTTATCGCCATAGGCGCAATCGCCGGAATTCTTTTCCTATAATTATTCATTGTTCATTATTAATTATTAATTGTCCTTTCGTCCGGTTCTGTTTCAGCGGAAAACTGATTTCAGCAGTTACACCCTTTTCAGAATTATTCGTTATAGAAATATTTCCTCCGTGAAGCTGAACGCTTTCCTTAACAAAAGATAAACCGAGTCCGGTTCCTTTTTTTGATGTTGAAGCCGATGGAATTGAATAGAATTTATCAAAAATCTTTTGAAGTGCATAATCAGGAATTCCGCTTCCCTGATCTATTACCAAAATTACTGCGTTGTCATTCTTTACTTCACAATTAATTTCGACAACCGATCCGGCTGATGAATGTTTAACCGCATTATCCGCAATATTCAGAAGAGAATGTCTTACCAGAAAATATTCACCTTCTATAATTATATTTTCATCACAATTTATTTTTAGTTCTATACCGGAGCTTTCAGCCTGCGGTAGAAGACTTTGAGTTACATCTTCTATTACATCTGCTGCTTTAATTTTTTCAACAGATTTGAGACCTTCCCTGTTTTCAAGCGCGGAAAGAAGAAGCATTTTTTCTATCAAGGAATGAATCCTAGACGATTCGCGCAAAATATTTGCAGCAAACTTTTCTTTTTGTTCTTCTGAAAGTTTTTCAGTTAAGAGTTCCGCTGCGCTTCTAATTGAGCTTAAAGGTGATTTTATTTCATGAGTCAGGGCATTAACATAATTCTCAATATACTTTTTGCCTTTAAGTTCCTTGAAAACCTTTTCAAAAGCGAGAGCCAAATCATTAATTTCACTTCCCGAAAACTTCGGCGGAAGGGAATGCCTGTTTTCTTTGAGTGAATTAATAAATGCTGTCAGTTTTTTTATAGGTGAAGTTATCCAGAAAGATAAAATGATGCTGATTACAGTAAAAGCGGCAAAACTAATAAATCCGAGAAACATGACTCTTTTTCTAGCGAGATAAATGAAAGAAGAAATACTCTTCTTGGATTTCTCAACTGTAACACTTCCGATAATTATTCCATTACTTTTAATAGGCGCCGCAACATAAAGAAGACCTTCTTCTTCGGTTGTTATTTTAGAAGAACGGACTCCGTATTCACCGCGCAGAGTCAGATAAACATCATTCCAGTTTGAAAAATCCTTACCCGTCCTTTCTCCGTTTCTTGAATCAAAAAGAACGATGCCGTTTCTGTCACAAACATAAAACTGCAGATCAACATTAGTTTTCAGATGCGAATAGATTTTCGCGGAAAACTTTTTCTGATATGTTATGTCCGAAAGTTCGGAAATCCTTTTAACTGAAATCTTTCCGTCTGTTATATCTTCTTCGATAAGCGCCGCAAGAATATGAGCTGTGTCATTCATCGATTCTTCAACGGTTTCAAAATAACGCGGGCGGATATCATTGACAATGATATCGAAAACGTAATAAAGCCCGGCACCGAAAACCAGAAAAAACGCAATGAAGAGACGGAACTTGATATTCACAGATTATCCTTTAGAGAATATCCGATTCCGCGGTGAGTTTCAATCGGATCTACATCGGGATTAACCGCTTTAAGTTTTGCTCTCAGCATTTTTATATGCGCGTCGACCGTGCGGTCAAAGCTGTCATCGGGCTCAAGCCAGACCAGATCCATTATCTTCTGACGCTCAAAAATCCAACCCGGCCTGTTCGCAAACAGAACAAGAATATCAAACTCATATCTCGAAAGAGAAAGTTTTTTGCCGAAATAAGTAATCTGTCTTTTATTCATATCAATCTGAAAAGGAGAATCGGTGTTTTTATCAGATGATTCAGTTCTTCTGAACACGGCTTTTATACGCGCAGTCACTTCTCTCGGACTGAAAGGTTTTGAAACATAGTCATCAGCACCGAGTTCAAGACCCAGAATTCTGTCAATTTCATCCGAACGCGCGGTAAGACAAAGAACCGGAATCTTTGAAGATTGTCTGATTTTTTTCAGGACATCGAAACCGCTCATGTCGGGAAGCCCGATGTCAAGAATCACAAAATCGCATTTCTTATCCGCAACAATGGATAAAGCATCCTTGCCTGTTTGAACCCAGGTGGAAGCAAAACCTTCGGTTTTTAAGGCATAAATCAGACTATCCGCGATACCGGATTCATCTTCAGCAATCAATATTATTTTTTCTGTGTTCATGTCAAAATAATTTGATTATAATGAAAAAAGTCCATGATTTTTTTAAAGACAAAAAAGATCATTCTGCGGGAATTTTTTAATATTTGGCTAAATCTTAATTTGATATTATATAATATTTTTCATTTAAATTGTTCAATTTAAATGTTCTTAAATCAAATGAAAACTTATGCAAATAGTATTTAGTCATCCATCCTCGTTCGTCGGCAGGCTCTGATTCATTATGAGACACAGGTACAATAATTGTATTCTCATCAATAAATTCTAATTTATCACCATCCCAAATTCCTTCATATATTGTTTTACAATTTCCCAAATCGTACAACTCAAGCCCTCTAATACCTGGGCCTGTTCCAGAATCAATAAATAAGATATTTTTATAAATACCCATAAAAAACTGTTCATTAATTCTTTTAATAATTGGATGTTTATATTTTCTATAATCAATTGTCTTGAGGTTTTTATAAACTTCAAAACCACTTAATGAATTATCAATAATTGGTTCAAATATTATATAATTATCATAAACAATAGTTCGATAAAGATTTTTAGAATTATTCTTTTGATTATTATAAATACCAATATATTTATTGTCGCTTGAGAAATTGACAAACTCTTTATTTTCTTTTTTATCTAAAACAGTTGTGTAATCCAGACTACAACTTAAGAATATTAACATCACAATCATGGAATATTTTTTCATAAAATCTCCCTTAACCCAAATTTAAATAACAAGAAACGAATGTAGCTAGTCAGCGAAGCGGAATCAGATCCGATATGCCGGAATAGCCCGAGAATTAATTATCTTTTGACTGCACCGTAAATGCAGAGCACTGAATTCTGTGAAACAAAAATGGAACATAGTGTTTAGCTAATGTAAAATGATGCCCCCTCTTTTTACTTGAAGCTTACTTCCAGCTTCTTACCTAAAACATCAGCTACCTTCTCAAGTGTAGACAATCTTATACTTTCAGTATGATTTTCAAGTCTTGATACAGCACTTTTAGTTGTTTTCTAACGCTTAGCAAATTCCTCTTGAGTCATCCCTTTCTTTGTTCTCATTTCTTTAATTTGAGATCCAATTCTAAGATTATGATATTCTTCAATTACTCCCTTTTTAAAGCCTGGAGACTTTTTTTCACGTTTTGCTATATACTTATCAAGATCACTCATTTTGGTTTCTCCTTTTTTAATCATTAGCTTAACGACATTAATAATATTCTACAATTGTTTCAAGATTTTCTGCTTCAAACATAGATTTCGGAGAAATAACTTTTTCATAATAAGGGATATTATGACCATATCTGCTTTTCATTATTTTTTTTACAAAAGGATCTGATAAATCAAAATCTTTAAGATATTCTAACTTTCCAACTTCAATATTTAGAACATGATTATACATTTTCCAGACTAATTCTGTACAATAGATTCTCTTATTGTCCCATCCGAAATAAATATCATAATTCTTATTTAAAAATATCTTTCCAAAAGATTTCATTTCAGCAATTTTCGCATCTGTTAAAAATTCATCGGATTTTTTTATTCGTTTAATAACATAATGATTATTTTTACCTCTCTTGATGAAGCCTGCTAATTTAGTATATTTCACAGGTTGAATTGCTTCTTGGACATACCATTCGTTATTGATTTTGAATATAATAGCAACATGGGTCACTGCTGTCCCATAGAATCATGAGAAAATAAGAAAAATGCTATTAATTCTCAAAGGCGTTGATTATGTTGGAATCGCAAAACACCAATAAAATCAATACGATCGGAGAATTAATAGCATGTTTAAGACAAAATGTATCCTGAAAGAAATGCAATCATTATTTTCAAGGTATGAATTCAGAAACCTTGTAGAAAAGTACAAAGGTGATAAGAATGTCAGAATTTTTTCAACATGGGAAATGAATACAGTTTTACTGTATTCTCAATTAACGGGCAAAAGTAGTCTGCGAGACATCGAAATTTCACTTAGAAGTAAATCTAACAATTGGGCTCACATGGGTATCAAATCTATCTCCAGAAATAATCTGTCAAATTCGCTGATGAAAAGAGACTATCGTATTTTTGAAGAACTATTTTATAAACTTCACAGCAAAATGTTGAAATTACAATTCGGCAATAAAGATAAGAGATTCAAAATACCAAACAAACTTATCGCTATTGACAGCACAACAATTCCTCTGTGCCTCAATTTGTGTTCATGGGCTAAATTCCGCAAAGAGAAAGGCGGAGTTAAAGTTCATACGCTGTATAATGTCAAAAATCAGATTCCGGATTTTGCAATTATAACAAACGCGTCCGATCACGATATTCGAGCTGCAGCAAAAATGCCATTCGAAAAAGATGGTATTTATATTTTTGACCGTGCATATTTCGGAGTCAAATTATTCAAAAATATCAATGAAAAAGGGGCTTTTTTCGTTACGAGGACAAAGACTAACGCAAAATACAGAATAATTAGAAAAAAAATAATCGGCGGAACAAACAAAATTGAAGATATTATTGTCGATTTCACTGATCAAAAAAAATCGGTATATTCCGAACGTCTGAGAGTTGTTAGATATTATGATCCGTTGCAGAAAAAAACTTATGAATTTATAACAAATAACACGTCCGCTTCTGCAGAAGAAATTGCAGCTATTTATAAAGCGAGATGGGACATTGAATTGTTCTTTAAGCATATTAAGCAGAATCTGAAGATTAGACACTTCTATGGAACTAGCGAAAACGCAGTCAAAATCCAAATCTGGACAGCCATGATTTCTGTTCTTCTGATAAACTATATCCGATTTATATCCAAATCTTTTTTTTCAACTACAGAAATTATACGCATTATCAGAGAGAACATGTTTTGCGGAAAAACATTGCGAGAACTGCTGATTCCGGATAAGTACGGAGCTAAATCTTTTAAGCAGGAGATTTACGCAGTTCAAGGATATCTATGGAATTAAAACAATGGGACAACAGTGTTGTATTTAAATTCAATATTTGATTTATATAATGAGGAAATCGTTTCGCGTTCATTTTCGATGAACATCAACGAGGAACTTTCAATTGATTCTTTAAACAAATTGAGTGCTAAATATTGTCTGAAGGGAACACTTTTTCATACGGATCAAGGATCTCCATATCTCGGGAAAAAGTATCGCAAATTACTTAAAGATTTAGGAATAGTCCAAAGCATGAGCCGGAGAGGAAATTGCTGGGACAATGCCTGCATGGAAAATTTTTTTGGAACTCTAAAATGCGAAACGATCTATTTAGAAAAAGAAAGTAAATTATTGCCAGCTGCGAAGATGATTAAGAAAATAAATGATTATATTGATTACTATAACAATGTAAGGATTAAGAAAAAATTAGGTTGGATTTCTCCTGTTAAATTCAGGGAATCTGCTTCATAAGCAAAATATTTATGTCCAACAAACAGGGGTCAGTCCACCGCCGCCTCCGCAGGCAGAAAACATAAGCATTGCCGCGAATAACAGCATTGCAGAAATCTTAAACTTCTTCATAAGTACCCCACTTAAAATGTTTCCGATTACTATTTAAATAAATTTAAATTAAGCATTAAACTTGAATTGCATAGTTGATATTTAAAATTAACCTGTCAAGGTTTATATGCGGATACAAGTTTACTGAGGAATGCGAATAAAACTTTTAGAGAACCTCACCCCGCATGAATTCACCATTTATATCAATTGATTATTGCTCTTTCTCCGCGAACTTCGTGTTCGCTCCGAATCCAACTTGAAATTGATTTCACACATCCAGCTATTAGGTGAATTTTGTGTTTTCCCGCTAAAGACTTCGTCTTTCTCGCGGGTAGTCGGAACGATCCCGACATACGAGACGCTTCCCTCGCAAATAGGAGGTTTGCAAAAAAGCGTCTCGTTAGTTTCCGCCTCCTCAGCGCGTAAGCCCTCCTGGCCGCGCCTCGCTAATGCACATCCTGTGCAAACGCATGCGAAAACTGGAGAGGGCTTTCTGTCATTATTTTACTTCATCAGAAAAAGATGAATGAAGGATAAAGCAATTCAAACGTCCGACGCAGTCGGACACTAAGGCGGTAGGAGAACCGCCATCGAGTCGCTTCAAACGCAAACAGGAAGTTTGCAAAAAAGCGACTCGCAACGGGCGACCGCAGCATCCGGCAAAGCCGGTGCGAGGAATTCGCCCGACAAGAGCCAGGAGTGGGATCTCACTGTCCAACGCGTATCGGCCTCCTGCCTGCGTTGGATTCGCGCCATCGTGGCGCACAGGATGAGGGTCGGCCATTTTATAAAGCATGTAATTCTTGATAAAAATAATACCTAAACCATTCGGCGAAGCCGAATACCAAATAAGCGGAGCTTTCGCAATCCGCTGAAAGCGGTGCGAAAATCGAAGCGTAAAAAGCCGCGCGGCGATTGAGCGACGTACTTTTCTTTCGCCGGTTTCTTTTGTTACGCAGACAAAAGAAATCGGCAAAACCGGGTAAAGGGTGCAGCGCACCCTTTGATGTACGTCCGACTCTCGGACAGCCGGATAAAGGGCGTGAAACGCCCTTTGAAGTAATCCCGACTCTCGGGAAAATCAGATTCCAAAGACGAAGTCTTTGAAAGTATACCTGACTCTCAGGTAAAGAGAAGGAATACATAAGGTTTCATCTTATGCCAAAAGCTCTTGCGCAGCAATCGCTAACTCCCCTTCAAAGTCTGCATCTTTTGATAGTGAAGTAATCTTTTCTACGAAGTAGCTTCCCGCTACGACGATTTCGGTTTTTCCGACAAGAGCTTTAACCTGAGAATTCGATTTGATTCCGAATCCGAGCGCAATCGGCTTTGAGCAGTTGCGCTTAACAGTTGAAATCCATTCCGCTGTTTCAGCTCCGATGTCGGTTTTTCCGCCGGTGATTCCTCTGCGCGCGGTAACATAAAGAACTCCGTAACTTTTATCACCGAGCATTTTGATTCGTTCATCTCCTACGCCGGGAGAGATTACCTGAATGACGCCGATTCCGTTTTTTTCAGCAATTTCAGCCAGACCTTCATCTGAGCCGTAAGGAAGATCGGGAACGATGAAAGCATCGGCTCCGTTCTCTTTTGCCTTCTTTACAAATCTTTCAATTCCGTATTTATAAACGATATTCGCGTAAGTCATAATTATGACGACTGCATCAGTTGTTTCTGAAAGTTCCTTAACAATTTTAAATCCGTCTTCAACGGTGAATCCTGCATCAATCGCCTTGTAGCTCGCGCCTTCGATAACTTTTCCGTCGGCAGAAGGATCAGAAAATGGAAACTGAACTTCGATGAAATCCGCGTGACGGCAGATTCCCTTTGCAGCTTTCAGCGAGCTTTTTACATCGGGATATCCCCCGACTATATGACCCATGAGCGAAATCTTTTTATTTTTAATCTGTTCAAGCTTCTTATTCATTTCCATAACGCGCTACCTCCTCCTTGAGAAACTGAACCCATGTGTCGCCGCCTAATGCGTGCGCGGTGATGAATATGTCCTTGTCTCCGCGGCCTGACATATTAGCGACAATGACCTTGTCCTTTGACATCTTCGGCGCGATTTTAATTACTTCAGCAAGAGCATGGCTCGATTCAAGCGCCGGAATTATTCCTTCATTCTTCGCGAAGAATTTCACAGCGTTTAATACTTCATCATCATACGCCTTCGCATATTCAATTCTCTTAGTTTCCGCAAGATAAGCAAGTTCAGGACCGAGACCAGCGTAATCGAGACCTGCGCTTATTGAATGAGTTACTGCAAGCTGTCCGGAATCATCCTGAAGAAACAGTGATTTATAGCCCTGAACGATTCCCATGTCGGCGCCTTTTCCTGCGACACGCGCGGCATGTTCTCCGGGATTGTCTCCTTTTCCTCCGGCTTCAACACCTATCAAACGTACGTCTTTTTCTTCAATGAAATCCGCGAAGAATCCGATTGAGTTTGAACCGCCTCCAACGCAAGCGACCAATACATCAGGCAGTTTATTTCCGTAGGCGAAAATCTGTTCCTTCACTTCACGTCCGATGACGCGCTGAAATTCGCGCACCATATCGGGATACGGACACGGCCCGAGTGCACTTCCTATTATATAATGAGTATCGCTTTTGCGGGCAGTCCATTCTCTGAATGCTTCGTTTACAGCGTCTTTCAGCGTTTTAGTTCCGCTTGTAACAGGCGTAACCTTCGCTCCGAAAAGTTCCATCCAGTAAACATTCGGACGCTGGCGCGCGATGTCCACTTCTCCCATGAATATTTCGCAGTCGAGTCCAAGCCGCGCGCATGCCGACGCTGTCGCAAGTCCGTGCTGACCGGCACCGGTTTCAGCGATGATTCGCGTCTTTCCCATTCTTTTAGCAAGAAGAGCCTGCCCTATCGCGTTATTTATTTTATGAGCTCCGGTATTCGCCAGTCCTTCAAGTTTGATATAGATCTGCGCACCGCCGAGAACACGTGTCGCATTTTCAGCGAACAATAAAGGCGTCGGACGTCCGACGAAATTTTTTAAAACATAATTAAATTCTTCAATGAACGATTTATCGTTAATCGCTTTCTTGAATTCAGCCTCAAGCTCCTTAATAGCCGGGCGAAGTATTTCCGGAATGTACTGTCCTCCGTACTCTCCGAAATATCCTGTCATTTTATCAGCATCAAATTTCATCAAATGCTCCTTTTTAAACTATCAAAAAGAGAAACCATTTTCTCTTTGCTTTTCTTTCCGGGAAATTCTTCGACTCCCGAACTGATATCTATCAATGCCGGAGTAAATCTTTCTTCTATTCCGGCCGCGTTGTCTGAGTTAATTCCGCCGGCGATATAAAGATTTCTTTTCCTTCCTGATGAAGCAAGAAATGAATTTATATCGACAATCACTTCTTCTTTAATTCTGATTCCGCTTCCGCCCTTAGTTTCGGATTTGGAATCCAGTATCGTAAAGCGGCTTTTGCTTTTCACTTTTGCTTCATGCGCACTTGAAATGTTCAACGCGCGGCACCAAAAGTAATCCGCATTCTCAAAATATTTTTCATCGAAAGAATCACCATGAAGCTGAACCGCGTCAATGATTCCGTTTCTTGCAAGTGCAAAAATTCTTTCATCAGGCTCGGTAATAATAACTGATTTAAAAGTTTTTAACTGCGGAGCAATTTTCTCAATCGCCTCAGCAGAAAGTTTGCGTTTGCTTTCAGCCGCGACGAATCCGCAGATATCGGCTCCAAGCTTTTCTGCGAAAAGCGCGTCTTCTGCGTTGGTGAGTCCGCATATTTTAACTGAAAGTTTTTCTTCAAGCATTGCCTTTTTAAAATGTGCTGAAAAGAATCTGTTCGGTTTTTTTATTCCGGCCGCTATTCCGGCTTTTACTTCCTTTACTTTTGTCGAGTTTCCGCTTTTAACAAGCGATGTTCCGACTAAACATCCGGCAAAACCGCTTGAAGCTGCAACATAGGCATCATAAAACGATTCTATGCCTGATTCAAATATAACCTTTCTTCCTCGAAGTTTTTCCATGAGAGCCAGCGGATAATTCTTATCGATGACGAATGTATCGAGATTGCGTGAATTTATTCCGATCACTTCTGGATTAAGTTTTAAAGCAAGATTCATTTCTTCTTCGTCATGTATTTCAACAAGCGGAAGAAGTCCGAGTGAAAGTGCCCTGTCATAGATTTTCTTCATCGTGTCAAAATCATCCATGAACATCGCCGTAATCACAAGCACAGCGTCAGCACCCGCGCGGTATGCGATGTTAACCTCATCCTCATGCTGAATAAAATCTTTTCTTAAAATTGCCGCATTCGGAAAGCGTTCTTTGACTGCCATAAGATCATCGAGCGAACCTCCGAAATAATCTTCTTCTGTAAGAACAGAAATCATTCCGGCGCCAGACGAAAGATATATTTCTGCAAGGGCGCATGGATCAGAAATCTCTCCGATTGAACCTGCTGACGGCGACTTTCGTTTTATTTCGGCTATTAACAAACCGTCTTCAAAAGAAGGTCTAACAAGAGGAACTTTTCTTTCGGAAGGGATATTCCGTCCGAAAGTCAGCCCTTTCTCTTTAAGCGAAATCATTCTTCTGTCATATATTTCACGGAGAATCTTTACCATTTCTCAGTCCTTTCTTTTTCCGGCATCGACAAATTTAGCAAGAAGCTCTTTCGCCTTACCGCTTTTAATTACTTCCTTCGCGTGATGATAACCGTCTTTGATTGTGTCAGTTATTCCATATACGTAAAACGCAGCACCGGCATTAAGTGCAACAAGTTCCGCGCGGTTATGCTCTTCACCGTTTAATATATCAATGGCGATTTTTTTATTCAGTTCAGCATCGCCGCCTGCAAGAAGAGAATGTTCTGCATAATCCAGTCCAACTTCATGCGGGGTAAAAACATAGCTTTTAATCCAGCCATTATTGAGCTCTGTTATTTTTGTCGGTGCGCAAAGAGATATTTCATCATATCCGTCCATACCGGAAACTACCATCGCGCGTTTTAGTCCGAGCAGGCCTAGCGCCTCGCAGACAGTTTCGGTGTATTCCTTATCAAACACGCCGATTATCTGATGTGTTGCGTGCGCCGGGTTAGAAAGCGGACCGATTAGATTGAACGCGGTTTTAAATCCGAGCGCTGCTCTCGCCGGTCCCGCGAAACGCATCGCGCTGTGAAATTTTCTCGCGAAAAGAAAAGTTATTCCAAGTTCCTTATATGTTCTTATACAGTCTGAAATATCGGCTTCAACATTTATCCCGAGTTTCTCAAAAAGATCCGCACTTCCGGAAGCACTTGTAATTGCCCGATTTCCATGTTTAACTACTTTTGCTCCGCCTGCGGCAACGACAAGGGAGGATATTGTTGATACGTTAAAAGTCTTTTTTGCCGATCCGCCTGTGCCGCATGTATCAAGACGTATTTCGTCTTTTTCCGGTGCCGGAAAACTAATCGCCTTTTTCTTTAGAACAGAAGCGAAACCTGCGAGTTCCTCGGCAGTTATTCCCTTCATTTCAAGCGATGTAAGAAGAGAACCTATCTGCGCATCCGTCATGTTTCCTTCGGTAAGCTCGTCCATCACATCATAAGCTTCGCTGAAACGGAGATGCTCTCGTGAAAGTGATTTTTTGAGATATGCTTTTACCGGAACCGATTCTCTTCTGTAATGAAGAAAATTCATTATCATCTTCTCTCCGTCAACGGTTCCGATTGATTCGGGATGAAACTGCATTCCGGCAAGCTGAAACTCCTTATGTTCAACAGCCATAACTTCACCGTCGTCGGTTTTCGCGCATATTTCAAAACAATCCGGAATATCTTTTTCCTTTCCGGCGAGTGAATGATATCTCGTAACAGCCGAACCCTGCGGAATGTTACGAAAAAGCCCCTTACCGCTGTGAGTAATTTTCTCAACCTTTCCATGAACGATTCTCGCTGCATTGACTATCGGAACTCCGAAAGCTGCAAGTATCGCCTGATGACCAAGACATACTCCAAGTATAGGATATTCTCCCTTTAGCTGTTTTATTACCTCTATACAGATTCCTGCTTCATGAGGTGTTCCCGGACCGGGAGATAAAACTATATGAGTCGGATTGATTTTCCGAATTTCATCGATTGTAATTTTATCGGAACGGACAACCTCTATCTGATAATTCAGTTTTCTGAACACCTGGTAAAGATTATAAGTAAATGAATCATAGTTATCCAGCATCAGTATCATATCAATTCTCCTCCGCGCAAAGATTGAGCGCGTTAAGAAGCGCCATCATTTTATTCTGTGTTTCTTCATATTCTTTTTCGGGTTCAGAATCATAAACTATTCCGGCGCCTGCCTGAAGATATATTGTATTTCCTATATGGACAGCCGAACGAATGACTATACAGCTGTCAAAATCACCGTTGCGCTCAAAGTAACCGATGAGTCCGGAATATACTCCGCGCTTTTTCTGCTCAAGTTTCTCGATTGTTTTTATTGCCTGAATCTTCGGCGCACCGGAAACAGTTCCGGCAGGGAACGTAGCCTTTATCGCGTCTTTCGCATCTTTTCCCTTTTCAATCTTTCCCTGAACTTCACTGACGAGATGCATTACACGCGAATATTTTTCGATGACCATGCTCGCAGTCACATTAACGCTTCCGCCTATGCTGATTTTTCCTACGTCATTTCTTCCGAGATCAAGAAGCATGAGATGTTCTGCATTTTCCTTAATGTCTTTTTTAAGTTCCTCTTCCAGAAGAATATCCTGAGCCGCATCTTTTCCGCGTTTGCGCGTTCCGGCAATCGGACGTACAGTTACGTTTCCGTTCTTGTATTTCACCATCACTTCAGGAGAAGCCCCGTAAATGATGTATGATCCGTAATTCAGAAAAAACATGTACGGAGAAGGGTTACTTCTGCGGAGATTTCTGTATGCGTTAATAGGTTTTACATCGCTTTCAATTTCCGTAGTACGCGAAATAACGCACTGAATCAGATTTCCTTTATATATCTCGTCTTTAATTTTGACGACATTGTCCATGTATTCTTTTTTTCCGTCAGGAGAAACTATTTTTGCAGTAAATGGCGTCTCTTCCGGCATTTTGTTCGCTGAAGCTTTTATACGCGATTCAAGCTTTGAAAGAAGTTCCTCAGTATCAATTCCTTCCTCGCCTGAATATCTCACAGTCACTATCAAAGCATCGTCATGAGAATGATCGAACACCATAAAAGACCGACCGAAAATAAATGCCGAATCATAAATATTCCGATAATTTTCTTTGGTAAATGAAATGTCTTCAATCTCGTCAAAGAATTCATAACCAAGATAACCTGAGCCTCCTAAAGGAACCGGAAATGTTGAAAACTCTTCAAGCACCGGTGCTTTTTCTCTTAAAGAAGAAATAAGCTCCAAAAAACCCTCTGACTGAACTTCATCAGATTTTCCGTTTCTTACTATATAATATTTCTTTCCTTCTTTAGCCGCGGTAAAGGCCTCATCCAGAATGAGAATCGAATACTTTCCCTTGCCTGTCTCATGATAAGCCGATTCGAGAAGCATCTTTCCGTTAAGAGAATCGAGAATTCCCACGGGAGTATAGCAGTCTGCGGCAATTTTCTTATAGCTTACTGCTGACGGTGTATTATGTGAAAACATAAAATCTCCAATTGGTCAGAATCGGCTTTCCGCCGGTGTTTCTATATATAGAAACACCTGTATTTCTGACAAGCTTTTTTTTAAGGGGATTCTAATTAATTCAGACGACTTGCAATTAACTCACTTTTCATGAGAGAATTGCTCTCTAATGAAAAAATTGACTGTAGCATTTTTTTATAAATATTCAGTTTTGTAAAAATTTTTCTTGTTTGACGGATACGAGAAATTTGTAATTTTCTATGAAACTTCAGCCTATTTTAACCTTTGATCTCAAATATACTATATAGCGAAGGTATTTATCTAATTCATTGAAAAATTCAGATACAGAGTATCTTTTTCCCGTTTCAATTATTGGACGAATCCATTGTTTTATGAAGATAAATTATTGAGAGTCTGGAATATCTCACTTACAATCATTTCCAATGAAGAAACCAATTCCCGTTTGATTCACGATCAACAGTTTCTTGAGATTCAAACCCTATATATACACGATTTCTACCACTAATTGGATAATTGTTTTCCTCTAATATTTTCCTGAGTTTCTTCATGAGATCTGAATCTTTAACTAATCGATCTCTTTCTTTATCAGATAATACACAAATCCAATATGATAAATATCTGGGATGAATATAGTTTGCTCCATAATGTGTAATCCTGAATTTTTCTTTAATTACATCTTTAACAAAATCATGCATTGCTTTTTCAATTTTATTGGTTATTACTTCTATATCTGATTCCGATTTATACTTCTCAATAATATTTTTAGCCATTATTGCCTCGTTAAACAAATATTCTGTATTATTCTTTGCAAGTGTCGATAAAATATTTTAGTGGAATTTTCAACAATATTTCAAATGTCCAATTGAACAATAAAAACATTATTAATTTATTGTTCATTGACTTTAATATTTGTTTTCATTATCTCTTTTACATTTGGATGCTATAGTTAATCAAAATTTTCAGAAAATCTTCGTAATAAATAGATCCACTACTTCTATTAGAATTAGAACAATAATTATCCACTCAAGAATGTTGCTCATCTTGTGCTGATGAACTTCTATAAATATTGAAAGATTTTCTTCAATGTTTTTAAATGACGCCTGAACTTCTTTAAAACGCGACTTTAGATCAAACACGCGGATAAGTCCCGTATGTATCTCATCGAGATATTTACTGTCCCATACGATATCCGGAACGTCAAAAATATACAGATTATCGATAATTCTGTTTTTTGAATTGAGAGTCTTTCCGACAAATTTAAGCATGTTTTTCTTGGAAATCCCCATTCTTCCTGTTTTCTCAAGCTTATCTGCAAAACGGTTAACTGATTCAAGTAATACATCCGCTGCTTTTGAATAATAATCAAGAGCAACGGATTGCGCAAGATTCAGCATAACTATTTTTATTACATCAGGTGTTATTTCTGAAACTGTAATCTCATCAAATCCGTAGGCAGGACGTGAAACATCACCGGATTTGAGAATATAATCATCAAAAAAATCTTCATCAATTATATTCTGGCTGTATTCTTTTATAAGAGAAAGAACCCTAGTCGATTCAACATCAGACATGCCGGCAAAAGCAGCCACTCCGTAATTAAACAGATAAAGAAATCCCCCCTCCCCGACTGAATAAAAAAGTTCTGATGAAGAAGAATACAGCAAGTCTCCTGTAAAATCGGCTTTGAACTGCTTAAGAGAAATATTTTCAGAAATATGATATGCTGATATTTTAAGAGATTCAATTTTCACAATCTTACCCTCTTTCCTTCATAATATAACAGACTCTTTTTTTCAGGTTGTCAATTCATTATCGGATTCATTTTTTTAAACACTAATTGCTAAAATGAGCAAATTATCTCTTTTATCTGGAAATCTTCTTAAATATTTTTCATGACTTGGAAATGCCCGATGAAAATTTCATCTTAAAAAATCCGTTTCTAGAAAATATTTCTTTGCAAATAAAGTATATTAAAATATTTAACACAAACGAAACGAATCTTTTCTTTATTTAACATATTTGTAACAATTGAAAATAGAGCATACCCTCTTTTCATTGACAAATTTAACATAAATTTAACATTCAAAGAGGCAAAGCTACAATAAATAACGGAGGTTTCAATGTCTCATCCA
>Ga0209606_1001796_pt1 | contig 25557 bp, 33 predicted proteins | sample AD_UKC057_MetaG_FD_184412 | JGI IMG/M metagenome (GOLD analysis project Ga0209606, IMG submission 184412) | Active sludge microbial communities of municipal wastewater-treating anaerobic digesters from USA - AD_UKC057_MetaG (SPAdes) (version 2) | ecosystem: Engineered > Bioreactor > Anaerobic >...
CTAGTTCTATTAAAAGAATGGTTTGGAAATAATATTGTTCATGTAGATAATGCATTGGATATAATTGATTATTACAAACACATTGACTATTGTGTAACAACAAGACTTCACTTTGGCTTGCCTGTTTATGGAATTGGTGGTAAGGTATTACTTCTGAGAGTTGATACACGGGCAATCGCTGGTGAGGAAAATGGAATTCCGGTCATTCCATTAAGTGATTATGATAATGACTTTTTAATGGATTTGGTTGAAATCGGTGGATTTTCCACAATATCGCCGGACGAAAGTTTGGAAAAAGAAATTTCTTTTTACAAGGAATTCTTTAAATAAAAGGAGTTTTATACGATGGAAAATTTTGTAAACATTTTAAAGCTTGTTGGTTTGTTTCTTGGTCTTGGTCTTTCAACCATGACTGCATTGTATCTCATTGGCCTTCTGAAGAATCTGGCTGCAAAGTACAAGGCGGAAAAGGTGTCTGCTCGTATTTTTGATGCCATTGAAAAAATGAAAATGGTCATTTCTGTTCTCAGTGAAAATGCTCTGATTACCATGAGTCAAGAATCGACAAAAGCACTTGCTGATGGTGTTGTGACCGATAAAGAGGTAAGTGATGTTATTGATAAACTTACAGATCAGGCCATGAATACCATTAGTACAGAAATCCCAACTCTGACAAAATATTTCCTTGGTGACAATGTTAAAGCATTTGTAATGCAGCTTGTGAAGAAGTATGTCGTTGAATATGCCAAGAAAAAGCTTGGCCTTGGTACACTCCCTTTGCCACAATAGCTGACTTATGCGAGAAATATGCCCTCGATAGTTTATTTAAGCCATCCACACAACTTAAACAGTTCCAAAATGATGTGCAGCAAGTGACTAAAGAGGGCTTCCATTTCAAACCTTTTAAAAGGATTGTAGATGGTAAAGTAACGATAAGACCGGCTATTACATACAAAAATGGCTCATTACGGGCCTTTGCTGATACTGACGGTGATAAAGATCATCGTATCTACATAGAAAAACAATGGACATTCTGAAAGGTCAATAACATGCAATTTGGCAAAGAATATTTTGAATTTTCAAAGAACGATCAGGGCTTTGATATGCGCTGTTGTGGCGGGTGGCAGGAAGAATTCGCCGACATGCTCATTGATACCTTTGATTTGAAACCGACAATGACTTTGTTGGATGTTGGTGCCGCAATGGGAGCCAATGCCGAAGGTTTGCGTCGTAAAAACATGAAGTGTTATGGCGCTGATGTTTCTCAGTGGTATGTTGACAATTGCCCATTCCCTTTGATCAAACCGAAACTTGGTGTCATTGCCAACAACAAGATTCCTTTCAAGAATGATATGTTTGAGTTTGTTTTGATGTCACAGGTCATCGAACACATACCAGAAGCCGACATTCATGCCATCTTGAAAGACATCAAACGAACGATGAAGAAGGATGCAATTCTCTATATTTCGACTGTGAATCCACCGGCACCTGGTTATGTTGATGGCGACCCAACCCACATCTCTTGTTTTGAACGAAGTAAATGGCACCAAATTTTCATTCAGTGTGGATTTGAAATCTTGACTGATGAATATGAACCTCGCCTGCTTACACATAAACTGGCTTCTGATAACCAGTGGGTTAATTTCATGTTGAAGAAATGATTCCAGAAAAGTTCAGTTCAGAAAAGATCATAAGTAGGATTGAATGGGGCGCAAAGCCAAACGTGGCCGGTAAGCCCTACTTTCCTCATGTTCCAAGCAAAGTCATAATTCATCACTATGGATTTCCAGAAGAATCTCCAAATATGCGCATCATGCCCTTGTTTAAAGGGCATGAGAGCATTAGGGAATTACAGCGTGAAGATATTAATGAACTTGGATTGATCGACATAAAATTTCATTATATCATTGTGCCAGATGGCACGATTTATGAAGGACGTCCTTCACAATACATTGGAAAACATACACAAGGTTATGATAACGGTGGTATTGGTGTTCTTGTTTATGGGAATTTCAATATAGAGATTCCATCTGCGCCAATGAAAGAATCGTTGGTGTGGTTATTATTACATCTTCGATATAAACACGGAATAGAGTTACCAAAAGAAGTTTATGGGCATAGATGTAAAAAACTCACAACCTGCCCTGGCCACCATTTGTATGCTTATATTCAAAAGTTAAGGCAGGGGAGGGCATAGATGCCATCCGTATTCTTTTGAGAGCACCAAAGGCCGTTTTAAGCTCGTCAGTGGCACATTCATTTGGGTCTTTGCCAACAGGCAATTCTACTTTGAAAATGGGCATGTTTGGTGCGTAATTAAAAATGGTTTCGGCGTGCTTTAATACAGCATTTTGACCAGCTTGTGATATTTCATCGTTATCGAAACAGAAAATTATTTTTTTGAATTTTAAAATCTTCATCATTTGCTGACGACTAATATTAGTATTCAGCGTTGAAATAACATTTTTATAACCATTCTGAACTAGATACATTAGATCAAATGGGCCTTCAGCCAATATACAATAATCATAACTTTGCACATTTTCAAAGTTGAAAATGAAACTTTCGAACTTTTCATTATTGAGAAAATATAGATAGCGCAGCGTTTTTGTATTTTCTCCTATATATCGACTGTTAAATCCAATTGGTTCATTTTCATAATCATATGGGATTATTATGCGTTCGGCATATTGGCCAGATTTGCAATATTTTAAATTGAAGCGTCTTATCGTTTCTTTTGTCAGCTTTCTTTTATTGACTAAATAACGAAGGCTGTTTATATCAGTCGTTGCTGGAATAAAATCAGAAGTTATGGCTTTAAATGTATTGGTAAAATCAGCAACATTTTCATAAGAAAGCATTTGTTCGGCACTGTCTTTATAGATTGACCCAATCTTCATTTTGAGGCTATCGGTTGGCGTAACCAATTTTTCCCATTCTACATCTTCACCACCAACAATTTTGACCAGTGTTTTGAGATTCCCACCTTTAAGACAACTGAAACACTTCCATTTGCCTGTTTTGGTGTTGATAGATGCCGATGCATGGCGATCATGATGCTTGGGATTTATGCACCTGAACTGTAATTCTAATCCATTTTTACGTGACTTAAAATCAATTTTCAGTTTTGTTAGAACTTGTTCGACTACTGAAATCATATTTCACCCACATTTGTTTTTGTGCAAATCACTTTTAACCCCGGTCGGGTTTTTATTAATAGACCTCTGGCCATAAATATTTTGATTCGTTCACACATACAGGGATATTCAACCAGCCATATTTTTGCAGCAGTTTCATAATCAAATGAATCTGGCAGCATGTCTAGTAGAGTATTTGGCAATTTACGTGCTTCCATTGGATTTTCAACTTTATGATGTTTATTATAGTGATCTTTTGCTGCACTTAACCGCCTATCGCGATTATCTTTATAGAACTTTCGTTCTATCGCCTTTTGTTTAATCCAGCGTTTTGCATCTTGTTTGGTCTGTCTTGAATCACACAAACAAATATTTCGTTCACATTCGAAGCAGTTATTGCCACATCCATTTATGGTAATTTCGTACGCTCGTTTAATACGAGCGTATGTTTCTTTATCCATTTTGAATCACACTCGCTTATTTAGTTTAAAAGTAAATTATTTTCTGGGTTCCCATTCTTTGAAGAATGGATTTTTTGTGGGGTGAAATACACTTTTCCAAAGACCCACCACAAGAGTATCACCTGGTTGAACTATCAACGTGGCTTCAAACATCATTGGTGTATTTTTATTGTAGGCCATAGAAAATAGACAAGAATTTGATGATTTGTCCTGTTTTATCAACGAGTTGTGGTGTAAGATATATCCTTCGCCAGTTATGGTCGTAATCCAGTATTCGCTTTCATCAAAGTTCATATAGATTGCGTTGAAGTATTTTATTCCAAACTTATCAATAAGAATTTCGCCAGATATGTTAAAAACTCGGTTCACATCACAATTAAAACACATTTCTTCAATTTCTTCTTTTCCCTTATCTTGAAAGAGGAAATATTCTTTGCCCCATTTCTTGATCTGACTATTAGGAATTTGAATGTGTGGCCTAACTAAAAACACGCCTTGATTTGAAAAGCCTGCCTTTGTGTGATGTGAACCGAGTTTGATGACATTGAACAATTTTACACCAGAATAGTTACGAGTTGATTTACCTTACTAACTTTCTTCACAGCGGCATTGATGATTTCACTGGGTACCAACTTATGAAAACCTTCAAGCTCTCCAAGTTCTTCAAGCAATATAATAGCAGATTTTAAATTTTTATCAAGGTCATTGATCAATTTTTCTGCTTTTGTTGCTGTTTCCTGGTTGGTCTTGTTATTTTCAATGCGCTTTTTGATCTGTTCAGCTTCTGTCAACTTTAGTTTCTGGTTTATTTCCTGACGAGCTTTGCGCTCAGTTTTAGCCAATTCCACATCATCTAACGGAGAATCATCTACCGGAATTTCATTCTTTGACATCTTCACCTGAAGAAGAAAATCTGTGATTTCTTTCAAAAGTGTATTTGTGAAAGTCTTTCTGGAAAGATCATTTCTGGTCACAATGCGTCTCAGAATGTCGATAACGGCATCATAGGAATCAATCTTTTCAGCATATTCTGCCAGAACTTCTACTACACCACCAAGAACATACAGAGGGCATCTGAACTTGCTGTAAAATTCATGAAATTCTGGAATTTTTTTATAGAACGACCACATCTTCAGATAGCTGTAGATCGAAGATTTATTGAGGCCAAAGATAGACACCAATGAATTTGAATCAGTTGGGTCATCTTTTGATACCATTGGGTCTTTGTCGAAATATTCACCAATTGAGATAGTTCTATCCCATTCTGACATTTCAAGACGACCTTCATTGCTACCAAAAGAAATCTTCAGAATTTCTTCATCGCTGAGTCCTTCATACACAATTGCTTTGGCCGGTCTGTTGAGTTGTCTGAGTGCAAGAACACGACCTTCACCAGCAATCAGATAATTTTTACCATCTTTTATAACGACCTGAATTGCTTCAACCTGCCCCTGACTTTCAATTCGATTTTTCAAATCTTCAATATGAGAGCCGTCGCGTCGAGTTTTTCTGATCTGGTATGTCTTGGTATCAAGATTTGTAGGCGATATATCAAACGCGGGGTCGAAACGAATAACCATTGCTGATGTGTTTTCAACTACTGGTGATTCCTTTTCTTTGCTTTTCTTTGGTTTCTCGGCTTTGGGTGCCTTTGGTGCTTTCAGTTCTTTCTTCGGTTTCTCGGCCTTTGTTTCGGCCTTGGCTTCCGGTTTGGGTTCTTCTTTCACTTCTGGTTGTTTTGCGGCTGGTTCTGGCTGTGAGACTGGTTCGTCATCAAGTTCAATATCCAGATCATCCAGATTTTCATCTTTTGACTGGGTGGCCGCAGCAGTTGCTTTTGCAAGATGCTCGGCATCTTCATCCACAACCTGTGATTGCTGTTCAACTTCTTCATCCAGATCAAGGTCGTCAATTTCCAGATTATCATCTGTGATTTCGGCAGATTCTTCTGTCGGTGCCGTGGGTTCTTTGTTTTCGATTTCTTCATCCAGATCAAGGTCGTCAAGGTCGAGATCGTCAAGGTCGGTCATTTGGTGTATGCCTTTCTTCAAGTAGAATTTTGAGAAATTTCTGGCGTTCATCTTCGGTGATGTCGGCCAGTCTAATACGATTCAACATGCCCTGTTCATATGCATTATTGCCTTGGTAGTATCTGACGATAAAGTCAGAAGCAATCATATTCAGTGCCTGATGTGGCTTAATGTCATACTGTAAACAGAAATCATAAAATCTCTGGGGAATTAAAAGCTTTTCAACGTGGTCAACCAATTCAACACAGCCATGCCCAAACTTATCAACACCAAGATACCAACGAATGTTTTTTTCAATAGATTCGTAGTCTACTGGTGCTGGTGGTGTTTTGGGGCTGTTACCCATTGACTGGTACCTTTTCCTGAATTAAGTTTCTGACATCGGTTTCGCAAAGCAAAATCTTTTTTCCAGATGGTAGAGAAAATGCTTTCAGACACCCCTTTTCAATATAATTTCTGATTGTGTTTGGATGCACACTCAGAATAATCGCAGCTTGATTAATTGTGATCAATAGCTGCTCATTGACATTGTTTTCATTTTGTTTCATAAAAATTTCTCCTTTTGATGACATTTTATAACAAAATGTTATATTTTGTCAAATACTTTAATTTTTGTGAGAATTTGTATTTTTAGAAATTTGCTAAGTGTTGCGAAACCATACACATTAACATTCCCATTCTCATTTTCATTAACATTGAAATTAACATTATCATTCTGAATGTAAATGTAAATGGTAATGTTAATGGACACGTTTCGACAGTTTGAAACCATAGGTTTTTAAAACGATAACCTATGGTTTCTGTTTCTTATCAAATTTGATAAGAAATTCATATTAATTCATATTAATTCATGTGAATTTGTGGTTGACATTTTTTACTATAAATGATATGTTAAAAAACATAGCGTGATCTTATTATGAACCGGAGATTCTTATTATGAAACTTAAAGTCAATCGTGATGTTTTGGTGAAAGCAATGGGAAGAAAATTTTTAGGCCAAGTAGAATTAGCCAAGGCAACTGGTCTTAGTTTGCAAACAATTTCAGACATTATTCAGGAAAAAAGAACAATCGGTATGAAAACTGCAAAAGCCATCTGCGAATTTTTAGGACTATCATTTGAAGAATTAATCATTGTTGAGTTTTAATATGAAACCACGATCTGGTGTTATTTATGAAACGTGGTTGCGAATGTATGAAATCATTGCAACAGAACGTAAGCAACAAGATACTCCTGCTTTCAAGGCGACATTGGCGATGTTTTCATACGCAATTGGTGATACAGAACGAGGTGATAATATTTCAGAAGAATTGGAGCCAATTTGGGGTGCTCTTTTGACAAATGTCAAAGATTTGACGGAGATCAATTTAGCAAAACGAAACGGAGGTACTTTTGGTGGGCGTCCTGTAAACTATTCAAAAAATATTTCAAAGTTTTGTAAAAAACACTTTCACAAAAAATACATCAATGATGAAGTTTTTGAAGCATTAGAACGATGGTTTGTTTATCTTTCAGAAAATAACCAATCAACAAATCTTCAGGTTCTTGAAAGCACCATTGAGAAATTTTCTCAAAATGTTGATACACAGGAACGATTGTTAGAAGTCATTGATTTGAATATTAAACAAAAGAACATAATCGTTGATTTTGATATTTTCAATCTTGAGTGTAATTTGTGAAATTATGATATTAGACTACCACAATAACCAGATTTTGATCACAGAAGAAGCTGGTGAAACTTTCATTAAAATCCAAGAGAAATGTGATTTTAATCTTTGTGTTCGACTTAGAAATAAACAATTTCAGGTGCCATATGTTTCTTTACCAATTCTTCAGAGAACATTGAAAGAGATCGGTTATCCAGTTAAGTTCACAACAGCACTCAAAGATCATCATAGAAATTTTCTGGCACATCGAGAATTTTTGACCTCTTTAAAAGAAAATACTTATGATATAAACGACCCACAAATTGCCGAAATTATTGCGTACATTAAAAAGACAGAAGATGAAATCCGTGGCCGCTGTAATGGCTTTAAAGGGTTCTATGGTAATCAGATCGACACGATTATCTACGGCATCATTGGTGAGCGAATTGTTATTGGTAATGATATTGGTACTGGCAAGACATTGACATCTATCATGATTGCCAAGTTCCTTATGGAAAAACGAAATGCCTTTCGTACTCTCATTTTATTACCGGCATCATTGGCGACAAACTTCTATCAAGACTACAACAAATATTTTAATGATAAGGAAATGATGATCATTTCGTCTGAAACAAAGAAGAAACGAGAATCACTTTATCAGACGTTTAAAACAACACCAAGATTAAAATTTCTAATAACAAACTATGAAAAATGTAACTTTGATTTTGAATATCTTAGAACTTTGAAGTTTGATGTTCTGATTGTCGATGAGTTTCATAAAATGAAGAACTTCAGAGAAGCCAAACGATCTGCAAACTTTTTCAAAATGGTCAAAGAGAATTGGCACCCAAAGTATCGTTTCCCTATGTCTGGAACTCCGATAGAAAATAGATTGTTTGACATTTATCCCATATTCAAACTATTGGATGATGGCATGGTTCTGGGTGGTGAGAAATTCTTTGATAGCAACTTCATTGAATATCAAGAGCAATCATTCCGAGTATATTTAAGTCCAAAGCGATACCATCTTGTTACAAAGCTGGTGCCGGTCGGATTCAAACACCATTCATTTGTTAAGAAGCTGATTGCGCCATATGTAATCAAGAAAAAGCTTGAACTTCCTGCTGGTCTTTATAAGTACGATGTCAGGATTGAGCCAAGTAAGGAATTCCTTGAAAAATATGAAGAAGTTAAGCGCACCGCAATAAATTGTTCGGCCAAGTATGCTGCGGTTAGACAGTTTCTTTGTGATACAGAACGGTATGGATATGCAAACAATCCAAAGTTTGACGAACTTGAAAACATCATTTCACAGACAGATAGCAAGATTGTGATATTCTCATTTTTCAAATGTAGCATTGGTGCCATTTCCAAATGGTTAAGGGAGCGTGGGTATGGGTGTATTACCTGTATGGGTGGTGATGGTACCGATGCTCTTGATGTTGTGAATAAATTCAAAGCAGACCCGTCATTGCGATGCCTGATCACAACCGACAAAATCAACTTTGGTCACAATATTCAAGAGGCCAAGATTATTATTGAATGGGAAAAGCCAATCAAACCAACCACTTCTATGCAGCGCATTGGTCGTTGTTATCGTTCTGGCCAGGAGAATGATGTTCATGCATATAGTTTCATTGTCAACAAAACGGTAGAAGAAATCATTTTTGACCAGATTCAGATAAAGAAAGAAGTTATTGAAAAGGTTGTAGATGAGCTTTCTAACGGCACTTCCGAAAATGAACTCAATACAATGCTGCAACAGATCGAAAAAGATGTGCTGGCGCGATTCATGGCTTCCTAAAATAATTTTGTTGCATTTTGTTATGTATTGTGATAAAATGTTAATGAAAGCGAGGTTTACATGTCGGTCAAATTTATTATTGGTGATTATAAGGTCAAGCCCACTGACATTGTTATTAACAACTTTCATCCGATGGTTGTTAAAAAGAAGAAAATCAATGATCATCAGGGTAACATAGTTCTTTATGCTGAATCACTTGCTTTGACCAAGAAAGATATTGAGTTCATCATGAAGAACTGCACAGAAAGCGTCATAGTTGTCTGTGAAACAAAGCGTGCTTTGAATGGTGTCAGAAAACACAAAGACGCAAAGATTGAATATACCGAAGGTTACTCAGAAGCGGCCAATCCTTTTGATGTTGCCAAACTTATCGTGACCTGCAAAGACCGCAATTATGTGCATGAATTTTTGAAGTACAATAAGGTTCAGATGTATATGGTTGTGAAAACACTGGTTTCTAACTATATGTATATGAAACCATCTAATCAGAAAGCAATTGCGTGGCTTGACACCAATCTTTACAACGTAAGTCCAGAATTCCTTTGGGCATATGCCGCCAGACAAATGAGTGCCGAAGGGCACATTAAGTTCATGAAATGGCACTGGCCAAAGAAAAAGAAAGAAACTGAAGAAGAATCCGAATAAATTCCTGAAAGGATAAACAAATGCTTTTTGAAAAGTACAGACCCCAGAATTACAAAGATACCGTTGGTAGACAGAGCCACATTGACCAGTTGAAACAGATGGTGGCTGGTGGTGAAGCAATCCCTCATCTGCTTTTCTACGGCCCTCCAGGAACTGGCAAGACAACCTTTGCAAAAGTTGTCGCAAATGAAGTTCTTGGTGATCGTTGTAAAAACAACTTTTTCGAATTTAACGCATCTTCTGATCGCGGGATTGATTTTATCAGAAATGATATCACCGAGATTGTCAAACGCAGACCATTCGGTGGCCCGTATAAGATTATCCTGATGGATGAATCAGACTACATAACACCCGAAGCACAGGCTTGTTTCCGTCGTATTCTTGAAGAATACCAGAGAACGACAAGATTTATCTTCACAGCAAATTTCCCATATAAACTCATTCCAGCCCTTCATTCCCGCTTTGTATCAATGGAATTCCCTGTCATCGACGTGAAAACAATTGCACAGCGCCTCAAATACATTGCAGCAAAAGAAGGCATGTCGCTGGAAGATAAAAAGTTGATTGCGATTGCCAAAGAAGCAAATGGTGATTTGCGCAAGGCAATCAATATGCTTCAGGGTGGCACACCGGAATCGGAAGTTTCAAACAAATTTGAAAGCTTGACACTGGCTGGTCTTTCAAAGATGAGTCGTGATGAAAGAATTCTTCTTGCTTATGCTGGCGATGCCGATCAAATTTTCGCCAAAGTTTGGGAAATTGTTCAACGGGAAAAGGCGTGGGAACATCTTGAAATTCTTTCAAACTGTAATTACAAAATGAATATGAGTATTCACAAAACGCTTTTCCTTGCAACCATGCTGGATAAAATGGGGAGTTGAGGCAAAACAAAGTGGCCAAAAAGAAAAAGAAGATTCTGACACTATCAGAAGCACTCTGTGCAAAGTGTTTAGAGTGTTCTGGTGGTGTTAAATCTGAGGTAGAATTCTGTTGTGTTCTGGATTGTCCATTGTGGCCATTCAGAAATGGTGGTCAAAAAGAGCTTCCTGTAAAAAAGGAAGTCTGGGATGAAACTATTGAAATTGAGGAATAATCTTGGAAACTATCAAAGTAATGCGTGCATGGGATAAAGGCAGAAACAAGATTGCTTATGTCTATCGTGATGCAGAAACTGGAAATACAAAGCTTGGCGAAACCAAGTTTGAAAACTGGTTTTATGTCAAAACACCTGATTATGAGCAACACAAGGCACTCTTTTTAAAGTTCAAAGAAGAACGAACTGTAATCAAATATGAATTGGTTGGAAAGTATGTCAAAGTATTCTATGAAAGCGTTCATAATGACGAACTTCTGAACCGGGACATGGAATGGGTGTGGGAATATAAGAACTTCAACTTTAATAAGATGCTTGAAAAGTTGAAGATGCTTGGTGTTCAGACGTACGAGGCCGATGTCAAATCCTATAAACGATGGATGTTGAGTGACCATGTTGAAATTGAGCGTGATTATAAAGTGGTGTACTATGACATTGAAACCGATGATCGTCATGCTGATGGACTGACACCAGGTAAATATCGAATCCTATCAATTGCGTTCAAGTATTCAGATAGCAACAATGCTGATGGTAAGATGGTCTGGATTGTAACGGAAGAAGATACAGACGAAGCTGAAAAGGAAATGCTTGAAAAGGCCGCAAAGGTCATTAATCACTTTGATGTCATAGTCTCTTTCAATGGTCAGAACTTCGATGGCCCATATATCAAATCAAGATTTGCCAGATATGGCATCAGTGTTGACTGGCGCAAGAAGTTTCTGCAAGATCATTGCTGGACATACAAAAAATATGGCCCAAAACTAACATCATACTCACTTGACAACATTTCAAAATTCGTTTTGAAACGTGGTAAGGTTGAGCACAAAGGTTTACGAATCTGGGATATGTGGCAGAACAATCGCCAGTTGTTGAAAGAATACAACTGCGAGGATGTTCAGCTTATGTATGACATTGAGTGCAAGAATCCCTTCCTTTCGGCACACCGTGACATATGCGCGGCTGGAATGTGCTCTGTTGATGATTTGTATGTTTCAAGAAAGATCGACAACTTCATTCTGAAACAGGCACAGGAAGATAATGAGTATCATTTCAAAACCGTTGAGTTTCAAAGTGCTGAAGAAATGGAAGAAAATGACGATACTTATGAAGGTGCCTTTGTTTTCCCGCCGATTGTTGGTAGGCACAAAAATGTCCGTGTCGTTGACTTTGCTTCACTTTATCCAAACGTAATAAATACGTTCAACATTTCCCCTGATACGTTGATAGAAGATGCCGACCAGATTCCTGCTGATAAAATCATCAATACACCAACTCGTCATAAGTATAGGAAAGATTATATTGGAATTCTGCCGAAGGTTGTAATGAAACTTGCATCAAAGAGATCATATTATAAGGATTTGATGTCAAAAGAAGTTCCTGGTTCAACTCAGCATAAGGTTTATGACCGTATGCAATACCTGTACAAATACTTTGGTCTATCGTTCTATGGTTGTATGGGTGAAAAACATAGCAGAACGTATGACCCACGAGTTGCAGAATCAATAACATTAACAGGTCAGTATTTCACAAAAGCTTGTGCCACATATTGTCAAAAAAATAATATACAGGTTATATACGGAGATACGGACAGTTTGTTCCTGAGCGGGTTACGCAACCATGCCAATGTTAGAACACTTGCTAACAAGCTATCTGAGCTATGTTTGGCTCATGCCAAACAAAAGTTCAATTGTGATGTTTGTACAATCAAGATGGAGTATGACAAGGGATTTAAGACGTATCTGACCATTGTAAAGAAGCGATATGCTGGCGTTCTTGATTATCTGGATGGCCATGAAATCAAGGATTTTAATATGTATATCGCCGGTTTGGAATACAAAAGAACTGACGTAACCAAAGTTGTCAAAGAATGGCAATGGGTTATGCTGAAAGAAATTCTGCAAGACGAAGAAGAACCGGCGGTAGAAAATATTAGAAAAATGATTCTGAGCTGGAAAGAAGCAGTTTTCTCTGGAAAATTATCTGCCGATGATATTTCACTGGCCCAGAAGATCACAAAAGAACTTGATGATTATGAAGGTCGTCAGATGCATGTCATGGTTGCAAATGAAATGAAAGCTGATGGTAAAGAAGTTTGGATTGGTGACAAGGTTCCATACTTCATCATTGGTTTGGATGGCAACAAGAAGCCTATTCCGAAACCGCTGTATAAGTTCGAAGGAAAGTATTGTGAGTCTTACTACTGGAATAACAAAATATTCCCCGCCCTTCAGAGAATCTTGGAAGTTGTTTATCCAAAAATCGACTGGGAGGGCTACAAAGCACAGGGTTCTGGTGAGGTTAAAACAGGAAGGACAAATTTATGGTAAACCCCATACAAACAACAAAAAGACAATTACACAGAATGGTGTTAAATAGGAAACGTCGGAATGAGATGAAGCGCACATTTATTACAGCACGCGCTTCACAAACCGGCTGGCATGTTTCTGTTTACAATGTACCGGCGTTTGTTGAACGTCATGGTATAAAGCCACCATTTACATTTGAATTATCGCCGATAAACTATGATAAATTGTGGCGGGAACAAAGGGAGTATAAAAGATATATAAAGAAATCTTGTTAAAATTTTTATTGACACCGGCAATCTTTTTTGCTACAATCAATATGTAAGCAAAACCACAGGAAAGCTGGTGTCAATAATGATTATAACTGCAATGTTTATTCTTAACTGGGCTTTCGTAACATATTTTGAAGTTCCATTTATTGCCATGTTGCCGCTCATGACAACTGGATTTATCTGGTTTCTTTGTGGCTGGAAAGCCGGTCGTTCATATCAGGTTGAGCTTGTTGCCAAGACAGCGAAAATGAATTAAATGGTGTGTTATTCTTAATTAGAGTTCTAAATTAAAAGGATTAATAAACAAATGAAAATTTTTTGTTGTGACAAAATGAAAAAATGTTTGGAATTCTTTAACTCATACCAACCAATAAGAATCGGGCCATCATATGACGGCGATGATGATATTTCGGGTTATCTTGATATTGACGAAGATGGTGTTCGTATTTCAGATGGTTGGAACGATATTCCAACAATAGATTTCAATTTCTGTCCGTATTGTGGTACTAAATTAAAGGAGTTTTAAATGAAGTTTGTCAGGTCGAGATACAATGGTAAGTTCTGGTATGGTGTCGTTATTGACCACATTAACTGGAAAAAATCTGGGCTTTCGTTGGTTCTTTTGTTAAAAGATCGCAACAAACAACCATTTAATCGACGATACCTGAAAGTTCTTGGTGATGATTGGTTGGAAGAAACTGATACATTTGATATTTCCAATGTGAACCCAGATTGGTTCAAAAATTTACCAGAATGGCGAATTGGATATATTAAATAATAAACGGAGAATAAACATATGACCATTAAAGAACTTATTGAAAAGCTGAAAGAATATCCAGAAAATATGAGAGTAATCCTTGATGGTTATGAAGGTGGGTATGAAGATATCAAGATTATACGGACATTGCCCATACAGTTCAATGTGAATTCTGCCGATTGGGATGGCCCACATGACTCATGCAAAGAGGATGAGAAAGACGAAACGGCTATTCACATCGGGAGATAAACCAATGAATAAACGAAAATATATTGTAAAATTTCAAGCACATGATGAAAACGAACTGGTTGAAGCAACGTGTTCTGCACATGCAGCTATTTTGGCACAAGCTAGACGTATAGAAATGGGTGACAGTGACACTCATGTTAAATCAGTCGAGCCGTTAAACCAGTATGTAATTAAAGTTGATAAATATGAAATCATCAACACGAACGGTATTTTGTCAGTTATCAGAAATGGTGAACAGTGGAATAGAAGTCTGGTTGGTGACAAACTTGTTCTTGCTCTGGTTGAACGTATTAAAGAATTAGAAACCAAAACAAAAGAACAAAAACGAGATGAAGAATTCATTCGAAGAATTCTAAACCATAACTTCATGCGCGAAGAACTTTTGGATTATGTTAATGAGTTTAAAACACAGAGGAATTTATGAAAATAAAATCATGTAATCGCTGTATCGGTAAATTTTCATGAGCGATCGTTTAAAAAAATATTTTGACATTTATAAATTCTTTCTCAAAGACGCAGACTCCATAGATAAACTAATTGAAGAATGTCAAAAAAGCCAAGTTTATCTTGGAGAACTAATATTTCTCAAAGCGGAAATTGGCCGAGAACTTTCACAAGTATCTCGACAATATGAGCATCAACTTGAGGTGTATCGTGATGCAGTTCAGGATGCATTAAAGAAGCGTGCCATCAGCACAACCGAATCAATTGTGAGGGCAAAGGTCGAAGCCCTGTATGGTGACAAGCTTCAGCCTATGCGTGAGAAAAAAGATAATCTTCGGATAGAATTTGAGTGCATACAAGACCTGTATTATGCTATGATGCAGCGCAAGGATATTCTGGTTCAAATCATCGACCGCTGGAAATTCAAAGATGAATATGAATCATGTTTACTGAAAAATAAAGAGTTCATTCAAGCCATCAGACGGGGGTTCTAATCAGTCGTGGATATTCCTTTATACTATCAAGAAATTTTCAAATCTTATACACAAAACTTGTTGAAACAACTTACAAGCACCTGTAAAATCTGCAATGGTGTTGGTTATCAGGTTCTTGAAAATGATATGTTCAGAGATTGTGAATGTACCAAGAAGTTTCATCAGCTAAAAAAATACACAAACTGCGGCATAAATGTTAAACATATTGGCCGTGAAATGAAGTGGTTCAAAGATGAGTTCACTGAGGAAAGCTACAATAAGCTGAAAGAAATTGAAGCAAATTTGAACGATGTTTTGAAAGTGAACTTCCTGATTTATCCTGCGAATAACAATATGTGGGGTGCATCACACATCGGAAATCAGATCATAAAGTTTTGCATTGATCAGAAAAAACGATGTGCTGTTGCAAGTGCCAAGAATGTAATGGACTTGTTTTTCTCATGGGATAAACCAGAACTACAAGAGTGTCTGGAATACCTTCAATGGGTTGATGTCTTGCTCATTGACGAGTTTGGTACAGAGTATAATACCAAAATGAAAGACAACAAATCCTATGTGGCGAATAGCTTCAATGGCTTTGTCATGGAAAGAAAGCGGCTTAATAAGCCAACCATCATTGCCAGTAATTTTCAGGCGGCATATCTAAAAGAAACATATGCAACTGAGATTCAGAATGTCATTTTCAGTAATTTCGTTGGCCTGAGAATAAATTCAAAGACACGGAAAAAGACAGAATTTGATGGACTGGAAGTGAAACTCAAAAAGCCAGAATTAAAAGGCTGTTTCGATGATTTGAACTCAATTGATATAAAGGACAAACAACGAAAGGGCATGTTTTAAGTTCGTATGAGCACAGAAAATCTGGACATTGAATATTCACTATTTTTGTTACTGTTTTCTAATCAAAAACAAGATGTAATGAGAAAACTCTTGAGCCGCAACGTAGGCTCAGATTACTTCGCGGCCATTTTTCATAGAGAAATATTTGAACTAATAACAACCCTGTTTAAACAGGGAAAACAGCTTTCATTGCCTGTGTTTAAAACAACATTCTTGTCGCGGCCAGGTGCCAAGGCAGACGATGAAATCAAGATGTCGCAGTTCCTTAAATGTGTCAAAGCTGCAAAAGCAAGCTCCAATGACATGGAACATCTGATTGACATGCTCATTGAAATGTATGTCATGCGAAAAACTCTGGCAAAAATGAATGAAGTTGTTGATCAGATGCACACAGTTCCAATTGGTGAACTAATTGGTGATTTCGAACAACATCAGCGAAAACTAAAATCATTACTTGAGAAATGTTCTGTTAGAACCGTAATGGGTTTAAAGAATGGCCTTGATGCTCGTATTGAACGAGCCAAACAGGTTAATCGTGACCCAGACGCGGCAGGCATGGTTTGTACAGGCTATAAGAATCTGGATAAATGGATTGGTCGTCAGTCACCTGGCCAGTTTGTAATTTACCAAGCCAGAACCGGTGTTGGTAAATCTATGTCGCTGATGGGCACAGCCCTTGCCAATTTCAAACGTGGTCTAAAGGTCATTGTCATCACAATTGAGATGAGTGCTGAGGACTATCTATACCGATTTGACTCAAATCTCACCGGCATTGATCATCATGAGTTCTCTATGGGTGAGATCGTCAACGACCCAGACAAGATGAATATCTGGCGAGATAGAGTTCGGAAGTGTGGTAAGCCAGATAGCGACATTCTTGTCTATTGGGTACCAAGCAATTGTACACCATCCAAGGTTGATGATATCATTGCCAACAATCCATTTAAACCAGATTTGGTGATTGTTGACTATGCTGGTGATATGAAGGCTGGTCTGAAAGGTGTTCCAGACTATGATGCAAAATCGCACGCTGAAATATATTCAGCTTTGAAAGAGTTTGCTGGTAAGTATGAGTGTGTTGTTTACACGGCACAGCAATCTAAACGTGGTACGTCTGGTAAGGCTTCAACTGAATCTGGTTCATGGTCAGATGTTGCCAGTAACAAGGCCGATATTATGATTGCAGTTGAGGTGACAAAAGAAGATGAGGACTTCATGGCAGAAGTTGATGGGAATGTTGTAATTGGGCGCATGACAGTTTCCATCATTAAGGGTAGAAACATTCCGAAGTGTAAAACCCACATTATTCCTCGTTTCAAACGCATGTCATGGCTTGAAAAAGAAGAAGAAGAAATGCTTCCAGTTGGCAGTGGAAAAGAGATCAAAACTGTCAAAAAGCAAATGGAAGATAAAATTGGAAAGGCCCACAAAGAAATGTCTGCGGCTATGGGTGCGGCTGAACCGGCAGCGACCGAGGTTGAAGTGGACTTACTGAGTGCAGATGATTGAAAAAATATTTGTTGCAAATTGTTACAAATTGTGTTAAAATATTATCCAATGGAGGTCACATTAATGGATATACAAGTGTCTTGTGAAGAATTTCGTAGTTTTCTAAAAAAGTGTCATACGGGTGGATTGGTCAAAGACCTGGTCGTTCAGGCTGACAAAGAGAAAGGTATCTTCGCCAGATTTTCAACAAAAGAGAAATCTTTCTATGCCGAAGTTTACCTGAAGGGTGTTAAGGTAACTGAAGAAGGGGTTATTAAGATTCCGCATGTGAAGAAACTCATTGATGTTATTTCGCGTGCCGATTCAAAACTCATTCGTATCAAATCAAATGAAGATGTTTTCGTAGTTACTGACGGTTCTGCTGTGGGTAAAATGAAAGCCGATATGCTTCAGGTTGGCGATGCTGAAATCATTGAATCATACAGTGAAATTCAGAACTTGGGCAAGATGTTTGATACTTCATCACTGGAATATGTTTTGCCGGGGATTAAGTATGAGAATGGTGTTAAACTGCCATGTGGTATGATCAATGAAGTTCTGAAAGATGCCAAGGCATTTGGGTATGAAGTTTATAACTTCCAGACCACCCAGAACAAAGACAAGAAATATCAGTTGAAGTGTCTCATTGTCAATGAACACACGACTGAAAAGCATCAGCGTGTCATTTCGGAAAGTGATTTTATCGGCGATGTTACCAAGGTCAACGAAATCAAAGTTGGTAAGGGTTTCCGTGAAATCATGGAAGGTGTTCTTGGTGAGGAAAAAGAACTCATTGAGATTTATTTCAATGAAGCTTCGCTTTTGATCACCGACAACAATACCTTCTTTTTCAATCTTCATACTCTGGATGAAAATAACTAAGGAGAATAATTATGGCACTTTACAGTGCAAGTGAACTCAGATCAAAAATATCTCACGGTAAACGTGAAATGCGTGAATTTGAACCAAAACTTGGAAAATTGTACCATTTGTGGATTCCGAAAAATGCTATGTTCTATGTGAAGAAGCATTTCAACATTCACAGCGTACCGGAAGCCAAGAACTGTCGTATCAAGGCTGTAACCTGCATCAACACCGACCCTGATACACCAAAACGCAAATGTCCTATTTGTGACCACATTCAGGCAATGTGGGAAATGTGGCGCAAAGAGTCTGACAAGAAAGAAAAGAAGAAAATTCAGGGCCAAATCAACAGTTTGTCTGCTGAATATGTTTACATCAATGCAATTGATGTAAACGATGCCGACCTTCCCTTTGTTGCTCTGCGACTGACAAAGGGCTTGCTTGAAAACTTTGTCATGGCGACACAGGACACGCCGGTAGAAAACATCATCTGGCAGTACAAGAAGATGGATAAAAACGGCAAGACGGAATATACCTTTCTTGAATCACCCAACGACCCAAAGGCGATTGAACTTTGCAAGGATTATGATACGCTGGCTGCGCGTGAATTTGCTGATGGTGGGCCGATTGATCTTGAAGCCGCTCTGTCATACGACACAACTGAAAAGAAGTATCTTGAGCTTCTTTCTGGCGAAGAATCTGATGATTCTGATGATGATGACGAAAAGCCCACAGCCCAGAAGAAAAGCACAGCGGCGGCAAAGCCGAAAGTGGTTGTCGATGACGATGATTCTCTGAGCCTTGATGACATTGAAGATGACAAGCCGGTAGCCAAGAAATCAGAAGCGGCGAAAGCGACCGCGCCCAAAGCTGCACCGAAAAAGGATGATTCTGATGACCTGGAGCTTTCAGATGATCTCGGTCTTGATGATGTCGAAACCAAGCCTAAAACTGACAAGAAGGCAGCTCCAGCGGCAGCAAAGCCGAAAGATGATGATATCTCGTTGGATGACACGGATATTTCTCTTGATGATCTTGATCTTGATGATCTTGATGCAAAAGAAGCTACCAAAATCTCTGTTGATGCCAACTCGCTGAATGAAAACAAAAAGAACATCGCCTATGTCAATCAGGTAATTACTGTTCTGGTTTCTGATAAGAAGATGACCAAAACTGGCGATTATGCAACTGATCTGAAAGCTGCATATGCTGTTCTGAAAAAGAACAACCTGACTATCCAGATTGATGAAGTCCCTTTCTAACATCCACTACGTGACCTAACTCACCTCCCTAGTGGGGCATTGAAATACATGCCCCACCTTTTTACATTTTGGAGTTCAACATGGAAGATAAACAGAAAAAAATGGCAGAATTTTTGAAAAAAGTTAATGCCAAGATGAAGAAAGAATATGGCGCTGATGTTATGTACACTGGCGATGGTGCTGGTAATTTCAAGCCCTATGTGACAGGCTTCCCAACCATTGATCATATCAATAGCGGCATTGGTGGCTTTCCGCGTGGTGGTGTTACTCTTGTTCATGGTCTGGAAAGCACTGGCAAAACAACACTGGTCTTAGATGCAATCAAATACAATATGGACAACAATCCAGAATCAAATGGTCTGTTTGTCGATGTTGAAAACTCACTCACAGAAGATTTCCTTAAACGCATGGGAATTGACCCAAAGCGTTTATCATTAACAAGCCTGAATACAGAAGATGGCTTAACCATTGCCAAAGACGCAATTGCGGCCAATATCTACGATATCATTGTCATAGATTCACTGGCAAAACTTGATTCCAAGAATATGATGGATGGTGATCTTGGTGATAAAAAACAACGCAATCAGCGTGCCAGAATCATCACAGAATTCCTGCGCTTCATTTCGTTTACGCTCAGACAGTCAAATACAGCACTGGTGCTGATTAATCAGGAAATTGAAAATCAGGATAAAAAGACACCATATGACCCAGATACAGTTCTGCCTTGTGGTAAACAACAGGTATATTCTGCCAACCTGCGCCTTCAAATAAAACGATCTAAGAAGATCAAGAAGGGTGAGAATGTAGTTGGGTATATGTGTTCCGTAACATCATTGAAGAACAAAATTGCCCCATTCGAACGAGCAAAAACTATGCTATCTTACCTCTACAACAGGGGATTTGTAAGAGAATTCTGTCATCTTGACTATCTTGAAATGATCGGCATGGTCAAGAAAAGCATGGGTCTATACAGCTTCGTAGATTCCAAGTATTATGATGGTAAGTTCAAAGCAGGAGATATCACCGAAATTATGGAAACCATCAAAGATAACTTTGGTGTTGATTTAACCCAGATTAAGCCTGCTGATATTGATTATGAAGTCGATGGAGAAAGCGAGGAAACCACTACTTCCGATGATGAATGATATACAAATCCTGATTGGTGATGTCAGAAAAACTCTGAAGGATGTTCCAGACAACAGCGTCAATTGCTGTGTTACGAGTCCACCATATTATGGCCTTCGCTCATACATTCCCGATGATGCCGATTACAAAGACGCTGAGATCGGTATGGAACAGACACCGGAAGAATTTATTCAGAATCTGGTCGAAGTATTCCGAGAAGTGAAAAGAGTTTTAACCAATGATGGTGTTTGTTACATCAACATAGCCGATTCGTACTGTGGCACCGGCGACAAAGGTAATTGGACTGACCCGAAATATCCAGAAGGTAGAAATGGGCAAAGAGTTTCTAAAAATAGAAAAATAGAAGGTATCAAATCGAAAGACCTCATTGGCATACCCTGGATGCTGGCGTTTGCATTACGTGCTGATGGTTGGTTTTGGCGTGACACAGTTATATGGGCAAAGGCATGTAGCGGTGTTTATAGTGGCGGTAGCGTATTGCCGGAAAGTGTTGTTGATAGAACTTGTCGTGGGCATGAATATATTCTTATGTTCACAAAAAAGGCCAAATACTTTTATAATAAAGACGCAATTGCAGAGAAACAGTCGGCATCATCATTGAGAAGAGCATTTTCCAACAACAACATGGATGCCCGAAAAGGCAAGGGTGATGAGCAGTATGCGATATCTGGCAAAAGACAAGACAAAAGCTATGCCAAGGCCAGAGCCAAAATTGAAGCTGGTGAAGAAATGACACGGAATCGTCGAAGTGTATGGACTGTAAATTTAAGACCATCAGAAGTTGGTCATTTTGCAGCTTATCCAGCAGAACTTGTTGAGCCTTGTATTTTGTCTGGTTGTCCTGATAATGGTGTTGTTCTTGACCCGTTTGGTGGCACTGGCACTACAGCAGTTATGGCAACACTTCTTGGCCGAAAGGCGATTCATTGTGATCTTGACCCACGTACGTCTGATTTTATTGAAGAACGCAAACGTGAAATAATTAAGCAACGTAATAGTGATGGTGAAACTATCACAAATGGAAAAATAGTGAAAGCGAGGAAATTGTTTTAGTTTTATGAACAAGGAAATTATTCAGGAAATCGAAAAAGAACTCAAGAAGATGCATTTGCCTATCCACAGAAAAACAATTCGTGGTGGCGATTCTCTACGTTGGCTGGCCAGGAACCTGGGGATTAATAACAGAGAAAATCCAAAGTTCGAACATGTTATGGAACTAATTAAGAAGGTGATTAAATGAACTACATTGGAATTGACCCAGGACTCAGTGGTGGCTTTGCAATAATTGATCATAACAACAAAGTGAAACTTTGTATTCCAATGCCGATAAAGAATGGTGAAGTTGACGTTAGAACTCTGGCAGCACATATTCAGACTGCGATGAAAGAAGATAACACATTTGCCATTCTGGAAAAGGTCGGGGCAATGCCGGGCCAAGGAGTTTGTGCGATGTTCACGTTTGGTCGGGTTGTTGGGGAAATAAAAGCCGTTCTTAAAATGCTTCGTTGTCCATTCGAAGAAGTTATGCCCCAGAAATGGAAAAAGGTAGTTCTGGAAGGTTTGCCTTGGAAAGCAACCGTTTCAAAGTTCACACCACCAGAAGGCACTGACGAAGCTACATTGAAAGAATTGAAAAAGGTTCATACCAGAGAAAAGACTTCAATGAAAAAGGATGCTAAGTTGGTAGCCTGCAAATTCATTGAAAAGCGGTTTCCTGGTGTCGATTTATACAAAGGCAAAAAGAACCCTCATGATGGTATGGCCGAAGCATTGTGTATGGCATTATTTGCAAAACAGTGTTGAATATTGTTATGATTTGTGATATAATGGAACATACAAAATTCAATGCTGAGGTAAATTCATGACGGTTCTAATCACTGGTGGTGCTGGATTCATTGGTTCCAATGTTGTAAAAGACTTCAACGAAGCTGGTTGTGATGATATTATCATCGTTGATCGTCTTGGTAAAAGTGAAAAATGGAAGAATTTGATCGGTTTAAAATACAGGATGTATCTTGAACTAGATGTGTTTGACTCTTGGTATGATCACAACAAGACAGCGTTGTATGAAAATTTAAAAGCAGTCATACATTTGGGAGCCTGTTCAAATACACAAGAACGTGATATGGGTTATCTGGCAATGAATAACTACATCTGTAGCCAGAAAATGTATGCATTGGCACAGCGTGCCGACGTTCCATTTATTTATGCAAGTTCTGCTGCAACGTATGGGAATCTTGGTTTTCATGATGATTTCAGTGAACAGATACCTTTGATTGATCTCAAACCCACAAACGCATATGGCATGTCTAAACATATGTTTGATCTATACATGAATCGTGGTAATAAGTTTGACAAAAATGTTTATGGGTTGAAGTTTTTCAATGTCTTTGGCTCTGGTGAAGATCATAAAGCTGGTATGAAAAGTTTTGTAAGAGTTGCTATTGATAAAATGGCAAATGACAACTATATGGAATTCTTTAATACACTGGCTTCCAGAGATTTTGTCTATGTCAAAGATGTTGCCAGAATAATCAGAGATTTTTACATACACAAACCAGAATCTGGCATTTACAATATTGGCTCTGGTGTGGCAACGCCGTTGGGAACAGTTGCCGATATGGTTTCAATGAAGCTTCACAAAAAGCTGGCAAATAAATCATATACACTCCGAACACCAGATGGATATCAGGAGTTCACTAGAGCCAACATGAATAAGACCAATAACGCATTTCCAAACTTTAAACCGACTCGAATTGATATTGCCATTGATGAATATGTTGATGAACTTAAACGAGATTGGTGTTTTTGATGGAAAGGAAAATAAAATGAGCGAAACAGCAGAAACCAAACCCACAAAGAAAACTATCACAAGAACTGAGCACATCTGCGGAACATGTCAAAAATTGGTAGTGAAGATGCTTCCAGCCATATATCATGGCACCGGCCCAGTTTGTTGCAACAAACCAATGAATAAAAAATGATAAAAAAAATTACACTAATAAACTTTCAATCCCATTCAGAAACACACATTGCCCTGAATCACACAATGAATGTCATTATTGGTGCATCTGACTCTGGCAAATCTGCCATTCGTCGAGCGGTGCAATGTCTGGCCAGGAAAAGTCCATTCTACCTGAGATATGGTACAGACGAAGGCAGGGTTACAATTGAATTCGATGATTGTATCATCAGCCGCGTCTATAAGCGCGTAAAGACAACCAAGTGCCCTGCCTGTAAAGAACCACTTGGTGATAATAAGAGAGTCTGTGGTGAATGTGGTACATTGATTCCAGACAAACCCGCTGCCGACTATTATATGGTCGATGATCAGAAGTTTGATAAGTTTGGTATGCAGCTTCCACCGATGATTGCTGAGAAAATCCGCATCTGTGATGTCATGTTTGGTGATCTGGCTGTGAATATCAACATCCAAACACAGTTTGAAGATATGTTCTTCATCGGAAACACTTTCAATGGCAGTAATCGAAATAAACTCATTTCTGGTCTGGTTCCAGATTCAGAAAAGGTTGATGTTGCCATAAAAGAAATGAGTTCTGAGAAGAACGAACGGCGCAACGAAATTAAGTTCATGGAGAAGGAAATTGAGGAAAATACAATCAAAATTGATCTTCTCAAAAAGGATATGCTTGAACTTGAAAAAATGTATGCTGTGATTGAGACTTGTCAAAAAGACATTGCAGAAAAATCAACACAGTATGCAGAAATGAAGGGCTGTGCAGACATTATAAATTCGATGCAGAACCTTGAACGAATGGGTGCTTTTTTGACAAAGCATGGTGATGCTTTAACAAAAGCTGGTGAATTTGTTGATAAGATTCTTCAGAAGGCACAGGTCTTTGATTCTATCAACGAAGCAAATGATGCTTTGAAGAAACTGCGGCTTGATTCTGTCGAACTACCTACCCGCGTTGGTATTGCATTTATGGGAGAAATTCTTGATCAGATACAAATCCAGACAGAACGACATAATCTCGTTAAACAGATCAATGATGATTTGGGGAATCAAAAAATTCTGGATGCCAAGATACCAACCCTTTCGAAAGATCAGCTTGAAAAAATCTTGAGCAAGGTGGAAGAGTTTCAAGTAGGCAACAATTCACTTCAGGGTAGCAAAGCTGAGTTGCAGGTAAGTGACCAGTTGTGTGTGCGATTGAAAAATGAAGAATCACAACTCAAAAAAGACAAGGCAGATATTCAGGAATCGTTTAAAAAAGAGCATGGAAATCTCATTTGCCCGCATCGTGGAGATGTCTATGCTGATGAATGTCTGGAAAAATTTTGTAAGTAAATGTTGACATTTGTTACAAAATGTAATAAAATGTGACCCAGGAGAAAACAATGCAGCCATTGGTTTATTGCACCGATATACATTACGGCGCACAGCCGCTTTGTCGCAAAGACAATTACAACAGGGCTATTCTGGCCAAGTTGGAATTCTGTCTAAAGCTGGCAAAACAACAAAGTGCCGTTCTATTAATTGGTGGTGATCTTTTTGATAAACCGAACCAGAACTACTACGATCTGATTCTTCTAATTGATTTATTTCAAAGATATAAAAATGTCAGGGTCATTGTTAATCGTGGCAATCCAAGCCATGAT
>Ga0209606_1001797_pt1 | contig 25552 bp, 12 predicted proteins | sample AD_UKC057_MetaG_FD_184412 | JGI IMG/M metagenome (GOLD analysis project Ga0209606, IMG submission 184412) | Active sludge microbial communities of municipal wastewater-treating anaerobic digesters from USA - AD_UKC057_MetaG (SPAdes) (version 2) | ecosystem: Engineered > Bioreactor > Anaerobic >...
AGACGGCAGCGCGCTGACAAGCGTTGACGCGGCGACTCTGAGCGGGCTGACGACGGCTGCTTTTGCTTCGGCGACTCACGCGCACGACGCGGATTATGTAAATATTTCCGGCGACACAATGACGGGGGCTTTGACGGTTCAGGGCGGAATTGCCACTCCGGGAAATATTACTGCGGCCACAGGAACGGTGACGGCGGGAGCGGTGGACGCGGCGGGCGCGATAACAGGCTCCGGCATAGAAGTGACAGGCAACGCGACAGCCGCGTTTTTCATAGGAGACGGCTCTCAATTGACGAACCTCCCGGTTGCGGGCGGCGACTTCATGTCCGACGGCAGCGTGCCGATGACGGGCGGGCTTGTGGCGCAAAATGGGATAATCTCGGCGGGCGCAATCACCGCGGCGACAAGCACGATAACGGCGCAGAACTTCGTAGGAGATGGAAGCGGATTGACGAACCTGCCGGCTATGGGCAGCGGCTCATACGTGTCCAAAAGTGGAGACACCGTCAGCGGCGGACTTGTGGTGGATTTCGATTCGGCGACCGCGACGCTGCACGTCAAGGCAGGCAACGCGGGCGGGGGCAGCGCGGCTTATTTCGAACATCTCGGCGCGCCAGACGCTGCGACGGCGACCGTATATATAAAAACAGACAACATAAATGTGGGAAGCAACGCGCTCCGGGTGGAAAACACTGTCGGAGACACGATGCACGTGTCAACCACAGGCAATGGAAGCGCGGGTTATTTCCGCACCCTAAACGGACTGAACATAAACGCCACAGTGTTCGCGCAGACGAACGGAAAAGGCGAGGGTTTTTACGCCAACCACTCCGGAAGCGGGCTTCTGTATTCGGGCAACCAGACGGGGACGGGGAAACTGATAATCCTCAAAGCGAGCAACGACGCGAAGTTCCAAGTGGACAGGAACGGAGCGGTGTTTGCCAGCGGAACGATAACGACTGAGTCCGCCGCCAGTTTCGGCGCGCCACCGAACGGATACTACGCTTTCGGCGCGGCGGTCGGCCCGGCGGGCTACGGATTCCGGGATAATGCGGGCACGCTCGAATACAAAAACAGCGGCGGCTCGTGGGCGGCATTCAGCGGCGGCGGCGGGGACTTCATGGCGAACGGCAGCGTGCCGATGACGGGCGGGCTGACGGTGGGCGCAAACACGGGAGCAGACGGATATGACGTGAATTTTTATGGAACATACAGCGCGTTGACAGGGTCTAGGATGTTCTGGGACGCGTCCAAATCGGCGTTCCGCGCGGGGCAGACGGATGGCGCTGAATGGGACGACGCAAGCGTCGGAGCTTTTTCCTTCGCATCCGGACATAACACAACCGCAAGCGGCAATAACTCGACCGCTTTGGGCGAAACCACAACCGCAAGCGGAAATTACTCGACTGCGATGGGCTACTCCACAACCGCAAGCGGGCTTTACTCGACCTCGGCGGGCTACGTCACAACCGCAAGCGGAAATTACTCGACCGCGATGGGCTACTCTACAACCGCAAGCGGCGCTGAATCGACCTCGATGGGCAGTTCAGCAACTGCAAGCGGCGATTTCTCAATCGCTGCCGGGCGATATGTCGCCGCAGGCCCTAACAACCACACGTTCGCCTTCGGCTTAGGCGTGGACAATGCAAACCGCATGACGAACAATGTGGCCGATTCTCTCGGCGTCGGCTTCAACAGCGATGTTCCCACCCTCTTTGTCGGCCCCGCAAGCGGAATCGGAACTTACGGCAAAGTGGGCATAGGCACATCCGCCCCGGCGGCGGCGCTGGACGTGAATGGCGATATATCCGCGTCTGGCCCCATAACTTCAAGCGCGAATATGGCGGGACAGGCGGCGTTCGTTTCCGAGGGAAGCAATGTCACCGGGTTGAGTTTCGTCAACTCAGGTCTGAACGGCAAGGGGGCTTATTTCCAGTCGGACAGCGCGGGCAACGACCTTCCGGTCGTGGACATCATTAACAGAGGAAGCGGAAATTCTATTTACGTGGAAAGCGCGGGCGCGGCGTCTGCGACCGCGGCGGTGTACATATCCACCGACAATGCGCACACGAACAGTTACGGGTTGCGCGTGGAGCACAGCGGAGGCGGTTTTGCGGTGTACGCGCGCAACACCGGGGACCAGATGGGCGCGGGATATTTTGAAAACACTGACGCGGCCAACACGGAAAGCGCGCTGGTGGTCAACACTGTGGGCGCGGGAAGCAACGCGGTGGTGGGCTTCCACGGGGGCGGTTCGGGCGCGGCGGGCTATTTCGAGGCGGGAGACGCGGGCGGAACGGTAAACGCCGTGGAAGCGCGCACATTAGGCGATGGCGACTTGATATACGGCAAACACTCCGGGGCCGCCGGACATCTGATAAGGCTGGATTCAGGCGCAATGCCTTCGCTCGCGGTTGACAGATGGGGAAACTTCTTCGCCAGCGGCACGATAAGAAGCGACTCGGCGAACAGTTTTGCCGCGGAAGCGGGCGGATATATGAATTTCGGCGCGGCGGCTGGCTCCGTCGGCTACGGTTTCCGCGACAACGCGGGGACTCTCGAATACAAGAACGACGGCGGCGGCTGGCTGGCGTTAGGCGGGGGCGGCGGGGACTTCATGTCCGACGGCAGCGTGCCGATGACAGGCGGGCTGACGGTGGGCGCGAACACGGGAACCGACGGATATGACGTTAACTTCTATGGCACATACGCAGGCTTGGCAAATGCTAGAGTGTTCTGGGACGCGTCCAAATCAGCGTTCCGAGCGGGCCGCGCGGACGGGGCCGAGTGGAGCGACGCAAATGTCGGATCGTATTCTTTCGCAAACGGATTCGGAACAACCGCTAGCGGAGGTTATTCGACCGCAATGGGCGCAGGAACAATCGCCAGCGGCATAGTTTCTACGGCGATAGGCGATACCACAACCGCTAGCGGAGGTTATTCGACCGCAATGGGCGCAAACACAACCGCAAGCGGCGATTACTCTATAGCCGCAGGACAATTTGTCGCAGCCGGCCCGAATGCCAACGCTGTCGCAATAGGAAAAGGCGTGGACGGCGGCAATTTGATGACGAACAATATAATCAATTCACTCGGAATAGGGTTTAACAGCACAGAGCCGACGCTGTTCGTCGGCCCGGCAAGCGGCGCTGGCACTTATGGCAAAGTCGGCATTGGAACTACGACCCCGGCGACGACGCTCGACGTTCAGGGAGAGATGACGGTTGGAAAGGACACCGGAACCGACGGCTACGATTTGAATTTCTATGGAACGTATTACTCGGCTCCTTCGGGCCGGATGTTCTGGGACGCCTCAAAAGAAGCTCTCAGGATCGGGCGGGACTCAAGCGGAACTTTCTGGAGCGACGCGAACGTAGGCGCAAATTCATTTGTCGCCGGTTATGACTCGCAAGCCGCCGGGTTCGCAGCCGCCGCAATAGGCAGAGATTCAACCGCCGACGGAAATTACTCAATTGCGCTTGGAAATACCGTAACCGCCGATGGATTCAACTCGACCGCCATCGGCAACAACGCAGTGGCAAGCGGCGATTATTCCATCGCAATCGGCCAGTATGTGACAAGCCCGAATTCAAACTCCATCGCTCTTGGGCTTGGCGTTTCCGCATTTGATTCTCTTGTCAACAACATCGACAATTCGCTCATGGTGGGCTTCAACAGCACCGTGCCCACATTCTTCGTCGGCCCCGGAAGCGGCGCCGGCACTTATGGAAACGTGGGTATTCGAACCACAACGCCCGCGACTTCCGCCGCGCTCGAAATCGCTGGAACGGACGGCGCGCTCCTGCTGCCGCGCCTGACAACAGCCCAACAGGGCGCGCTCACAGGCGTTGACGGAATGTTGATATACAACTCGGAGACGAACAAATTCAGGGGCCGTGAAAATGGAGCGTGGTCGGACTTCGGCGGGGGGGACTTCATGGCGAACGGCAGCGTGCCGATGACTGGCGCGCTGTCAGTCGGCGCGAACACGGGAGCCGACGGATACGACATTAATTTCTATGGAACATACGGCGGATTGACAGGCTCCCGAATGTTCTGGGATGCATCAAAATCGGCGTTCCGAGCGGGGCAAGTGGATGGCGCCCAATGGGACGACGCAAACGTCGGCGATATTTCCTTCGCATCCGGACATAACACAACCGCAAGCGGAAATTACTCGACCGCGATGGGTGAAAGCACAACCGCAAGCGGAAATTACTCGACCGCGATGGGAGTCAACACAATCGCAAGCGAAAATTATTCGACTGCTATGGGCGCCGAAACAACCGCAAGCGGCGGTGTCTCGACCGCGATGGGCTCCAACACAACCGCAAGCGGCGGTGTCTCGACCGCGATGGGCGAATACACAACCGCAAGCGGCGATTACTCTATAGCCGCTGGACAATATGTCACTGCCGGCCCTAATGCCAACACTGTCGCGCTAGGCACAGGTGTGGATGATTCTAACCGTATGACGAACAATACGATTAACTCGCTTGGCATCGGCTTCAACAGCACTGTTCCCACATTCTTCGTAGGTCCGGGCAGCGGAATCGGCACTTACGGAAAAGTCGGCATAGGAACATCTTCACCGGCTACGACGCTTGACGTTCAGGGCGAATTGACGACCGGGCAAGGAACTCTGTCGGATATTTATGATGTGACTTTATATGGAGTCGCCGAGGGAGTCGCGGGAGCCATGATGTTTTGGAACGCGGACAGAGCGGCGTTGCGCGCCGGGCGAAGCATGTCCTATGCGGACATTGACACAGGAGAATATTCGGTGGCGCTGGGAAGACAAGTTACGGCAAGCGGGGAGGCGTCTGTTTCTCTCGGATACTCCACAAACGCAAGCAACCAGCGCGCGGTGGCGCTCGGAAGCATGACCACCGCCAGCGGCCAGCTTTCCACCGCTATGGGGAATCAAACAATCGCAAGCGGGGGGTATTCGACCGCTATCGGCGACAACACCGAAGCCGCCGGGGGATATTCGATGAGCATTGGGTCATACTCCACGGCCAACACCAACAACTCGATAACGCTCGGCAGATACCTCGAATCGGCCGTTGGCTCAGAGTATTCTATAACTCTCGGCAACGGAGCGGGCAACGCGACGAGGCTTGTCAACAGCATGGCTAATTCGCTCATGGTGGGTTTCGACAGCGACGTGCCGACGCTTTTCGTCGGTCCAGCAAGCGGCGTAGGCACTTACGGCTCCGTCGGCATAGGGACGACAGGCCCGACGTATATGCTTGAAGTCAACGGAAGCATGGGGGGCAAAACGCTCAATCTTACGAACACTGCGGCGGCGGGCGATGTCCTTGCCATCAACAGCGGCACTGGCGGAAACGCAATCGAGATACAGTCCGGCAACGGCTCCACCGACCCCAGCCTTTACGTTTATAACATGAACAACGCGAAAGCCGCCGAGTTCTACACAAACAACACAGGCTCTTCGAATGAATCGGTGTTCGTAGGAACAAACTCCAACCAAGCGAGCGGATATGCCATGTTGATAAGGCACGCCGGAACTGGGGCTGCGGCGCTGCGCGTCTATTCCGACGGCACATCCTCTCAGCCGGTCATCGAGGGAGAGAACGTGAACGGAACCGGGCCGCTTCTGAGACTCAGACAGGCCGGAGCCGACAAGCTGATAGTCAACAACAACGGCGGCATCGTCACCACATCGGCCCCGGCAACGCCGGAGGCCAACGCCATCTACGGCCCGCTAGTGCCCAAAGCGTGGGCCAGATTCTACGGAACAGCAGGTTCGGTCACTACGACAAGCGCGTACAACGTGGCGTCCGTCACGAGCGCTTCGACAGGCAACTATGTGATTAATTTGAACAGGGCTTTCGCAGACACCAACTACGTTGTGATGGCCACAGCGGTGGCCGCGAACACTGAGTCGTGGAATTGCTATCTCTCGGGGGGAACAGCGAACTCGGTGACGGTCAGTTGCCGCAACAACGGAACGCTCGCCGCCAACAGCAGCGGCATACACGTCGTAATGTTCGGACATCAGTAGAACAAAGGCGCGGGAGCCGCGCCGACAAATGGCGGATTCCGATTATGCTTTGCTATAAAATGAAGCGAGGCGCCCTTTGTTCAGGCGCGCGGGAAACATTATGATTCGCCGCAGTGTTAAAACAACAAGGATACGAAAAAAAGCGCCGGCCGCGTATAAGATTATAATCGCGCTGGCGGCGGGGCTGATGCTCATGGCGTCGAACGGCGAATCGAAAATGGACGAAGGAGGCGCGGCGGGCCGCGCGCGCAGGCTCAACCGGCTCGCGGGCGAAAAAAGCCCCTATCTCCTTCAACACGCCTCCAACCCGGTAGACTGGCGTCCGTGGGGCGACGAGGCTTTCGAGACCGCCGCCCGCGAGAACAAACCTGTCCTCCTCTCCATCGGCTATTCCGCCTGCCACTGGTGCCATGTCATGGAGCGCGAGTCCTTCGAGGATGAAGCGACCGCCCGCATCCTCAACGACAACTTCGTGCCCGTAAAAGTGGACCGCGAGGAGCGCCCCGACATCGACGCGATTTATATGGCCGTATGTCAACTCATGACAGGCGGCGGCGGATGGCCTCTAACAGTCGTTCTAACTCCCGAAAAAAAACCTTTCTTCGCCGGAACTTATTTCCCCCCGGAAGACAGGCATCGACTCAAGGCGTTCAAGACGGTTCTCAACGAAATAAACTCGGTGTGGACTTACCGCAGAAACGACATAGACAGCCACGCCGACCGCGTGGCGCTCGCCCTGAACGAGATGTCCAAGCCCTCCGAAAAAGCCGCGCTCGACGCGTCCGTCATGGACAAGGCGTTCAGGAATCTCGAAGCCGCGTTCGACGAGAAACACGGCGGGTTCGGAAGCGCGCCGAAGTTCCCCTCTCCGCATAATTTCACATTCCTGCTGAGGCATTGGAAAAATATGGGAGATGAAAAGGCGCTGCGCATGGTCGAGCGCTCCCTGCGCGGAATGGCCGAAGGCGGAATAAACGACCACCTCGGCGGCGGCTTCCACAGGTATTCCGTCGACAGCGAATGGCTAGTTCCTCACTTCGAGAAAATGCTTTACGATCAGGCGCTGCTCGCGCGGGCATACCTCGAAGCTTTTCAGGCCACAGGGAACCGGTTCTACGCGGACACCGCAAGAAACATCCTTGACTATGTCCTGCGCGACCTGACGGGAGACGGTGGCGGTTTCCTGTCCGCAGAAGACGCGGACAGCGACGGCTCCGAAGGCGCTTTCTACGTCTGGAAAAAGTCCGAAATCGACCGCGTTCTCGGCGATGACTCATCCGTCTTCTGCGACTGGCACGGCGTAACCGAGCAAGGCAACTTCGAGCGCGGGACGAACATTATTCACGCGCCGAACGACCGGGAGGAATTCCTCAAGGCGCGCAACATCAGCGGAGCGGAGCTGGACAGGATTGTCGCCGACGGAAAAGCAAAGCTCCTTGCCGAAAGGGACAAGCGCGCGAGGCCGCTCAGGGACGACAAGGTAATCGCGTCGTGGAACGGGCTGATGATATCCTCGATGGCTTTTGGGGCGCAGGTTCTGGACGACCCGAAATATGCGCTCGCGGCGGACCGCGCGGCGGATTTCATCGCGGCGAACATGCGCGCGGACGGCAAGCTCCACAGGAGATGGCGCGAAGGCGAGACCGCAGTTCCGGCGTTCTTGGACGACTACGCGTTCCTCGTCATGGGGCTGGTCGACCTGTACGAGGCGACATTCGACCCGCGCCGCATTGAGCAGGCGTCCCTGCTCGCCGCCGAGATGATAGACAAATTCCACGACGCGGAAAACGGCGGATTCAGGTTCTCCGGCTACGACAACGAGAAGCTGATCGGAGAAATCCGCGCGGCTTACGACGGGGCGGAGCCGTCCGGCAACTCGGTTGCCGCTCTCGCCCTGCTGAAGCTTTCCCGGTTCAGGATGGACATGGAGATGGAAAGGACGGCGCGAGGCGCGATAGAGGCTTTTTCGTCCCGCGTCGCCCGCAACCCGGAGGCGCACACGCAGATGCTGGCCGCGCTCGATTTCATGCTCGCCACGCCGATGGAAATCGTCATCGCCGGAAACACAGGCGACCCGGTGGCGGAGGACATGATTCGCATCGCCCGCAGAGAGTTCCTTCCAAATAAAATCACTGTGTTCTACCCGGCGGACAATCCCGGCGGAATCTCTAAAATAATACCAATCACGCAGTTCAAGGAAATGAAAGACGGCATGACCACCGCGTTCGTGTGCCGCGATTTCGCTTGCAGATTCCCAACGACTGACATATATAAATACGGCGACTTGCTGAAGGAATGACGACAGCTCCGCGAGCGCGCGGACGGAACGGACGACACCATTTGATAGACATAAAGAGCGGCGGGCGGGAGAAGGCGATTCTGGCGGGGTTCAGGACGCGAGGAACGAGCGCGGACGAAACGGATGAGGCGTACGTCGAGCTGGCCCGCCTTGCGGACACTGCGGGCGCGGACGCCGTCGCCGTCGTCACTCAGGCCGAAACGACGCCGACTCCCCAGTTCTTCGTCGGGCGCGGCAAAGTGGACGAAATCGCCGCCGCCGTCGACGAACACGAAGCGGAAGTCGTCATATTCAACCACAACCTATCGCCTCTGCAATTCAAGAACCTCGAAGAGGCTCTTGAAGCCAAGGTGGTGGACCGCACCCAGTTGATACTAGACATATTCGCGATGCGAGCGGCGAGCGACGAAGGCAAGATTCAGGTCGAACTGGCGCAACTCACGTACATGTTGCCGAGGATAACCGGAAAAGGGTTGTTGCTGTCGAGACTGGGGGGCGGAATCGGGACGCGCGGCCCCGGCGAAACCAAGCTCGAAGCCGACCGGCGCCGCATCCGCGCCCGCATCTCCACGCTCAAGAAAAAACTCGAAAAAATTGCGCTTCACCGCTCCGTTCAGAACCGCCGCCGCGACAGGTCGGGCGTCCGCGTCGTCGCCCTCGTCGGATACACGAACGCAGGAAAAACCACCCTCTTCAACAGGCTCAGCTCGGAGTCCGCTTTCGTGGAGGACAAGCTTTTCGCCACGCTCGACCCTCTCACGCGCCGCGTATATCTTCCCGGCGCGGGCAACATCCTTGTCATCGACACAGTCGGCTTCATCAAGAACCTGCCTGTCGAACTTGTGGAATCTTTCAAATCCACCCTCGAAGTCGCTAGAGACGCCCATCTCATCCTTCATGTGACGGACATCAGCAACCCGACATTCGAGGAGCAGATGTTCGAGGTGGAAAAGATTCTGGCGGAGCTTGGGGCGGGCGACGCCCCGACGATGATGGTGTTTAACAAGACGGACGCGCTGGACAAACCGGGCAGGCTGGACGCGATGCTGAAAAGCAATCCCGGCTCTATCGCCGTGTCCGCTCTCAAAAACGAATCAATTGACAATCTGAAAGAAGAAATCGCCCGCCGCCTGTCAGAAAAAACAGCCTGACGGCGAAAGGCGCGGCGCGCGCTCAGAATTCCACGCCTTTGCGCGCCGGAACATCCTTCTGATAATAATGTTTCAACTCTTTCATTTCAGTCGCGAGGTCGGCGGCGGCGATAAGCTCGTCCGGCGCGTATCTGCCCGTCATCACAAGCTCGACATGCTCCGGCTTCGACGCGATTAGCGCGAGCGCATCTTCAAGCGCAACGAGCTTGAAGTATATCGCGGTGCATATTTCATCCGCTATCACAATATCGTATTCGCCACCGAAAAGGGCCGCCCTCAGTTTCTCCATTCCTTCGCGGGCCAACCGGAAATCATCGTCGGAGACTTTTCCCGGAACGCAGAACTCCGGATGCCCGTATTGCTCTATGACAACAAAAGGAGAGAGCAGCTTCGCCGAATCAAGCTCGCTGTACGGACGCCCCTTCATGAACTGGCCGATGTACGAGCGCAGGCCCGCGCCCGCCCCGCGAAGCGCCAGCCCAAGCGCCGCCGTCGTCTTTCCTTTTCCGTTTCCCGTGTATACCTGTGAGTATCCCTTTTCCAGCATGGCTTTTCCCCGTTCGCTTCCGAATCGCAGGCTCATTATAATTTAAGGGAAAACTTTTGAAAAAGTTTTCCCTTAAAATCCCTTTCAAAACGTTTCAATGCGCGCGGCGAAGCGGGCGCGTTCGCGCCTCCGCTCCGCCGCGCACATGTGAAAAGATATTGGGAAAGGGTTTTCAGTGGAATATTATTCATAAATGATTTTAAATAGGGCGTCGGGAGGGGAAGCGCGGCAGCGATTCGCTCCCGACGACCATCGAAACGTTTTGAAGAGAATCCAAAGAGAAACTTTTTCAAAAGTTTCTCTTTGGCCGCCGGAGGCCCAACCGCGCGCGCCGGGTGTTGATATTTGCCGCTCTCTTCTATATGCTCTATCAAAACGGCCGCATGGGCGTTTGAAATTCATCGCGAGGGGAACCGACATTGGACCTGATAATCAAGAACGGAACGGTTATAGACGGAACGGGGAAACCCGGATTCAAGGCGGACGTCGCGGTCAAGGGAGACAAGATAAAGGCGGTGGAGCGGAACGGCGCGCTCGCGTCGGCGAACGGCTGCCGGGTAATCGACGCGACCGGCAAGACGGTTTGTCCGGGCATAATCGACCCGCATTCGCACGCGGACCTGACTATACACCGCAAAGACCACGCTGACGTTCTGGAGCCTCTGGTCCGCCAAGGCATAACCACCTTCGTCGGCGGCAACTGCGGCATGTCCATGGCTCCCTTCTCCGACGAGTATTACTCCGACATGAAGACATATCTCGAAGGGTTCACCGCGCGCGAGCTTAAAGACATTCCGTGGAAAGACACCGCCGGGTTCTTCGATCACATCGAGGGCAACGGGGCGCTGCTCAACTTCGCGCTGCTCGCGCCGCACGGCCTCATCCGCATCGACGCGATGGGCATGCAGCCCAGAAAAGCCACGAACGAGGAGATATCCCGCATGTCTCTCTCGCTAGAGCGCTGCATGGACGCGGGCTGCATCGGACTCTCCACCGGCCTTCAGTACATGCCCGGCCTTCAAAGCGACACCCGCGAACTGGTGCGCCTCGGAAGCGTGCTGTCCGACTACGACGGGATGTACGTCAGCCACCTGCGAACATACATGAACGACCTCGAAAAGGCTATAGACGAGCTTGCCGAAGTGGCGCGCGCCAACGACATCCGCGCTCAGGTGTCGCACCTCTTCTGGGTTCCTGACATGGGCCTGCTCGGCCCGTTCATCCGCGCGTTCGCCGGCCTCATGATCGAGCTTTCTCAATACTGGACTCTCCCGATGAAGCTGGATGCCGAGATTGAGAAACAGCTAAATAGAATTTCAAAAATGAACTCACAGGGGCAGAAGATAGGCGTGGACGTCATGCCCACCACCACCACCTTCACGCACCTTATGGCCTACTTCCCCCCGTGGACCCTCAAGGGCGACAAAGAGGAAATCGGCGAGCGCCTCACCAGCCGCGCCATCAGGCGCAAGATAAGGCGCGACATCGAACAGGGCGACATGCTGTGGCCCCACACCGGCAAAAGCAGTTGGTCTCTCAACATCTTCAAACTGCTCGGCTGGGACTGCACGCGCATCATGTCCGTCGTCACCGACAAGAACAAATGCTGCGAAGGCAAACGCGTTTCGGACTTGGCAAAGGACGCCGGCAAGCATCCGTTCGACTTCATCTGCGACCTGCTGGTGGAGGAAGAGGGCAGGGTGCTCGTCTTCTCGTCGGCGGGCCGCCCGGAGGACAACTTCACCGAGCAGTCCATCTTCGCCGCTCTCGCTCACCCGGACGTCCAGATAAGCACGGACACCATCCTGATGGGATTCGGCAAGCCGTCGCACCTGTTCTACGGCGCGTTCCCCAAGTTCTTCAGCCGATATGTGCGGGAGAAAAAGATGCTTGATCTCCCAACTGCCATACACAAAACCACCGGCCTGCCCGCAGAACAGTTCAACCTTAAACAACGCGGCATCGTCAAAGAAGGCTATTTCGCCGACCTGCTAGTGTTCGATCCCGACATGATCGCTCCCAACGTGGATTTCTTCAACCCCGTGGGGACTCCGTCAGGCATCGATCATGTCCTAATCAACGGCTTCCACATTCTGGACGACGGCAGGTTCGACAAAAGCCGCCTCGCAGGCCGCGCTCTGAGAAACGGCGGCTGATTTTCCGGCGGATGGAAAATGGGAAAAGCGAAAGAAGAAGAAAAGAAAGAAGAACAAGGAAAAGCATGAGGCGCGCGGCCGCCGCAGGCGGTTGGGGAAAACTCTTTGAAAAGGGTTGCAGCGCGTCAGATGATTCTGACTTCCGGGACGAGGACGACGCCGAAGAGTTCTTTGACGCGGGAGGACACGATGTCGGCGAGGGCGAGGATGTCCGCGCGGGTGGCTCCTCCGGCGTTGACGATGAAGTTGGCATGTTTTGGGGAGACCATCGCGCCGCCGACGCGACGGCCTTTAAGCCCGGCCTCGTCTATGAGTCTTCCCGCGGGGCCGCCGTCCTCGGCGTTTCTGAAGAAGCTGCCGGCGGACCCCATGTCGAGAGGCTGTTTGCCGCGCCGCAACTCAAGTATTTCCGCCGCGCGGGCTTTCAGGGCGGCGGGGTCGCCGGGCGCGAACGCGAACCTCGCGGAGACTATCGCGCAGCCGGGGTTGTCCTGAAACGAGCTGCGGCGGTATCCGAAGTCCAGTTCAGCCGCGTCGAGCCGGACGCGCTCACCATCGGCAGAGATAAAATCGACGGACGTCAGCGGGCCGGATATCCAAGCTCCGAAAGCGCCCGCGTTCATGAACACCGCGCCGCCCGCAGAGCCGGGTATGCCCGCGAGAGATTCCAGTCCGGCCATTCCGCGCGCGGCTGTCTCAAGCGCAAGCTCGTTCAGGGAAGCTCCAGCTTCGGCTTCCGCCTCCAGCTTTCCGGGGTCGAACTCCACTTTCGACATCCCGTTTCCGACGCCCGCCACGCATCCGTCGTATCCATCGTCGGGAAAAAGGACGTTCGAGCCTTGCCCTATGACAATATGCCGTATGCCCTCCGCGCGGAGGAATTTCAAGACGGCGGCCAAGTCGTCCGCGCCTTCGGGACAGAAGAAGGCTTCGCACGGCCCGCCGACGCGGAATGTCGTGCGCCGAGACATAGGCTCTTTTTCCAAGACCCGTCCGCGCGCGATTCTTTTAACTTCTTCCACCCAGCTCATAACGCAAATTGTAGCCGCGCTACCCGCGCATTTTAAACTCCCGGCGAAAAAAGGGATGCGCGCGCGCGTTGATATGTCGCCCAGCCTTCCATATAATCTGCTTTATGGTTAAGGCGGAAGACGACAGGAAACTCAATGTCGCGCTGATACAGTTCCGGCGCGAACTGCATCGCATAGACTCGAACAAGGCGAGGGCGCTTGAGACGCTCCGCGCGATAGAGGGCGCGGATGTCGTGTGTTTTTCGGAGGTGTGGATCGGAGCCGCGATTCTGGAAGAGGCGGAGATCGACTCCCTGCTCGCTGACATCGGCGAGATAGCCGGGGAGAAAAGGTTTCATGTTCTGACCGGAGGGCTGTTCGTGAACTCCGGCGGCAGGGTGGAGGACATCTGCCACGTTGTCGGCCCGGACGGACGGACTCTCTGCGCGCAGAAGAAAATATTCCCTTCCGGCGCTATTGGCGAGAGGAAATTTTGCGAGGGCGGAGACGGGCTGGCGCTGTTCGACGTCGCCGGCGTCAGGTGCGGCGTCGCGGTGTGCGTGGACATGATGTATCCGGAGATAGTCAGGGAGATGGCGCTCGCCGGAGCCGAAGTCGTGTTCAATCCGGGAAACATTCCCGGACAGAGGCTGGAGTTGTGGAGGGGGCTGGCCGCCGCGCGCGCCGCGGAGAACGTCGTGTTCGCCGCGTTCGTCAACAACATGGGCGCGCGCTATCTGGACGGCAGGGCGGTCACGGGCGGCTCAGTCGTCTGCGGGCCGTCGGGAGACATCATCGCGTCCGCCGGCGAGGAAGAGACCGTGTTGAGGGCCTCCCTAGAGATGTGGCGCGTCTCCGACCAGAGAAGCAGGTGGCCGTACATCGAGGATGTGAAGGCGTTGCGAGAGCGCGCCGAGTCTCCGTTGCGCGTCTGCGGCCCTTATGCGGCAGGCGTTCGCTCGGAGACCTGATCTTCAGGCGGCGAAAGGAATTTCCGGAATTGAGAATGAAACTTGTCAACCTCGGAAGCGGCAGCGGCGGAAACTGCTCGCTGGTCGAGACCGAGCGTGGAACGCGGCTGCTTATCGACGCCGCGCGCCTCGGAATAAACTACATAACCGACAGGCTGTCCGAGCGAGGGGTTTCGCTCGACGACGTGAACGGCGTGCTGGCTACACACATGCACGGCGACCACGTTGACGCCGGAGTGACGTATCCGATATGCCGCAGGCACGGCATACCTCTGTACGTGCACGCCGAGTCGTTCGAGGACCTTTTAAGGCGGTCGAAGAAATTCGCCGAGCTTGACCGAGCGGGCCTCGTGAGAAAATTCGACGACGCTCCTTTCCCGATGGGAGAACTGACTATCGGGCCGTTCGCCGTCCCGCACGGCTCAGGCGGCTGGAACAGGGACATCGTGGGCCGCCCGGTGGGGTTCCGCATAAGCCACGTCGAGGGGGCCTCCCGAAAATCTTTCGCCTTTGCCACCGATCTCGGCGAAGTCACGCCTGAGGCCGAAGAAGCCATGCTCGGAGCCGACGCGCTGGCTATCGAGTGCAACCACGATGTCCGCTCGGAACTGGATTCGGGGCGGCCGAGGTTTCTTGTCGACTGGGTGCTTGGCGGGCGCGGGCATCTGTCGAACGAGCAGTGCGGCAGGACTGCCGCGCGCGTGGCATCCCGCAGCAGGGGCAGCGTCAAACACATTCTCCTCCTTCACCTTAGCGAAGACTGCAACACGCCCAAGCTTGCTCTCGACGCCGTCAGGGATTCCCTCCGGCTTGTCGGAGAAGACCACATCCTGATAGATGTGGCCGCACAGCGCGAGCCTTCCGCAGAAATAATCATCTGACGCTTTTGCGCAAGCGGCCATCTCTTAGTCCGCTTCTCCCTCGCGCTTTTCATATAATCGCCTCGCGCGTATAATCATAAACGCATCGCGACAATATTTTTGCGGGGAGAACGGATATGAAATCTGCAAACGACCTCGACGGGCTGCCGCTGCTGAAAGCGTTCAAGGCGGCGCAGGAATCCAGCTTCGACCGCACGGGCGGCAACAACGACTACGTGCGGGTCAACTCAGAGGACAAAGCCGTTCTGGCGGATATCTCCGGCGCGGGCCGCATAACTAGGATTTGGATCACTATCGCCTCGCCTGACTTGTACATCCTGCGCAACTGCGTGCTTCGCATGTACTGGGACGGAGAGTCCGCGCCCAGCGTCGAGTCGCCGGTCGGCGATTTCTTCGGCGTGGGTTTCGCAAACTACAGGCACTACACCTCCATCCCTCTCGGAATGTCCAGCGGAGGTTTCTACTCATACTTCCCGATGCCGTTCTCCAAGGGCGCGCGCATCGAGATAGAGAACCAAAGCTCGAAAAAAATCAACGCCCTCTACTACAACATCGGCTACAACAAGGAAGACGCCCCGGAGAACGACTCGAAAACGGGCAGGTTCCACGCGCGCTGGCGGCACGAGAGAACCCTCCCCGGCTCGAACTACACCATACTAGAAGCCGATGGCTCCGGCCACTACGTCGGCTGCAACCTCTCAATGCAGGGCCGCAGGCCTTTCTCTTTCTGGTTCCTCGAAGGCGACGAGATGATATATGTTGACGGCGAGCAACATCCTCCCGCCATACACGGAACCGGAACGGAGGACTACTTCAACAGCGGGTGGTACTTCGTCAACGGCGCTTTCGCCGGCCCTTACCACGGCCTCACCATCAAGGACCCCCTGCGCTCCCGCATCTCCGCCTATAGATTCCATGTGAACGATCCTATCCCTTTCAAGAAAAGCATTAGGGCCACTATCGAACACGGCGGCATTAACGACGCGCCCGGCTCCGACTACTCAAGCGTGGCATACTGGTATCAGACTGAGCCACATAAGCCGATGGGCTCTTTCCCGCCCGCCGAAGACAGGCTGCCGGACGACGGATTCCTGCTCAAAAATGCGAAATACGCGGCCTCCGACATACTCGAAATAGGCATGAATATGTTCGAAAAAATCAACCGCCTGACGAAGTAAACAGAGCGCGAAACGGAGAGTCAAGGGAAAACTTTTTCAAAAGTTTTCCCTTAATCGACATGCTTTTAAAGCGCCTCCGGCGGTTCAAGGAAACTTTGAAAAGTTTCCTTGAAAATCCTTCAAATTTTTCCTTGCGCGTAGTGACGGCGCGCTGCAGCGCGCCGTCACTACGCTCCTGTGAAAATGTTCAAGAAAAAGATTCTCATAGAAAACGCTATCGATATCTTTTCACACGATACGCGCCAAAGGCGGAAGCGAAGCTCCGCCTTTGGCGCTGGCATGAAATGTTTTGAAAGGGATTTTAAGGGAAAACTTTTTCAAAAGTTTTACCTTAATTCCAATAAGTTTTTCTTGCCCGTATAATACAAACATGGAAAAAATGCCATTTGAACATGCAGGGTTGAGACTTGCGGGGGCGTGGCATGAAGCCGGGAGCGCGGGCGCTCCGGCGGCGGTGATTAGCCACGGGTTCGCAGGCTCGAAAGACAGCGAAAAATGGACGTTCGTGTGCGAGGGGTTGGCGGCGGCGGGGATTTCCGCTTTCAGGTTCGATCACAGCGGCATAGGGGAGAGCGAAGGGAAGTTCGAGGACATCACGCTTACGGGGCGCGCCGCCGAGCTTGCGGCCGCGGCCGGTTTCGTCAGAGAGCGTTTCGGCGCTCGCGGCATAGCGCTGATCGGCAGCAGTTTCGGGGGCCTGACGGCTCTTGCGGCGGCGGAAACCGCGCGGCCTTTCTGCTCCGTTATTTGCGCCACCCCGTTCAACTTCGATTTCTTTCCGCGTCTAGGCCCGGAGTATTCCCGCGACGGCGATTACATCAATCTCGGCGACGGAACGAGGGTGAAGCGGGCGCTGGAGACGGACGCGGCGGGACACGACATTCCCGCGATGTGCGCGCGCGCTTCGCGCCTTCTGACGTGCCACGGCTCGGACGACGAACTGATTCCGTCTTGGCACGCCGAACGCATCCACGCGATTGCCGTCGAGCCAAAGCGGCTTGAGATCGTTCCCGGAGCCGACCACGCGTTCACGCGCCATGAACACAGGGAAATCTTTCTCTCGTTGTGCTTGGACTGGATAAAACGGTTCGCGTGAGCGCGTTCAGTCGGGCAGCCTGCGGGCTTCTCTGACGTATCTGGCCGCAAGGTCCGCGTACAGCGCGGCCCCCGCGTTTTTCATCATTATCTGCGATTCCTTCAGAGGCCCTTTCACAACCGCGGGCGACCCTGCGGCGAGGCTCCCGGCGGGTATCTTCATCCCCGCCTTCACCAGAGAATTCTCCCCGATTATGCAGTCGTCGCCCACTTCCGCGCCGTCCGCAACCACGCAGTGGATGCCGACCACCGCGCGGTCTCCCACCTTGCAGCCGTGAAGGACGGCCCCGTGGCCGATTGTCGAATCGGAGCCGACGGAACAAACCTCTCCGGGGCGCGAGTGCATGGCGCAACTTTCCTGAACGCTCGAACGGTCGCCGACGCGGCAGCTCCCGAAGTCGCCCCGAAGGACGGCCCCCGCTCCGATAAAACACCCGGAGCCGATCACAACGTCGCCGATAAGCTGCGCGGTCTCGTGGACCCAAGTCCCGTCGCCGACCGCCGGCCTTTTTTCGCCCAACTCATACTTCGCCATTAACGAACCATTCGTATGGCCGCGCCGAAGCGGGGTCGCTCCGGAGCCGCCTTAGTCGCGCGGTTCGCGCGCGTCAGTTCTATTTCATCGATTCGATTAAGCTTTTCAACTCGGCTTTCGCCTTTGCGCGGTCCTCTTCGCTTCCGTCCATCAGAGAGGAAATGGCTTCGAGCTTCTGAACGACGGCTTGATCCGTGGAAGCCTGTGAAGATGCGGCGGCCGCCACCGGCGCGGTTTTGATTCCGGCGAGAGCTTCGTTCAACTGCTCAAGCGTTGCCTCGCTCTTTGCGTACGCGATATTTTTCTGCAACGCCTTCAACTGGTCTATCGAGTATGAGAACGGGTTTTTCGGGTCGTCTTTGACGATGGGGCGCACGGCGCGAAGTTCGATTATCGCGTTGCCGACGTCCGACGCTTCGACCCCGGCCACTATCTCTATCTTCGCCCATTCCGCTATGCCCGGCAGGGGAATTTCGACCGTCGAGTCGCGGGAAATCCAGTTCTTGTGTTCCCAGTTGATCGTGCGGGTCTTGCCTTGAATCGAAAATTCAACTTTGTATTTTTCAACATAAGTGTCGCCGTTGTTCCTGAAAAGGCCGGAGCGGTATTTCGGAGCGTAAATCTGAAGCATATAGACCGTCCTCGCCTCGGCGGAGAAAGTCTGCTGCTGGTTTGCCTTCCACACCGCGTTCACCCTCTCGCTGAGCAGAGTCACCGGCTCCGCCGTCTTGTCGATAATCGCCTCCGCATACTGATAACCGGAGCCGTCGGGGACGGGGCCGCGCAGAATGTGCAGCGTCAGGTCGATCATAGCGTCAATTTGCTGACGGTAATCCTCCGGGCGCTCGGTGGCAGTCGCGATCATCTTCTCCACATTTGCCGCCGCCGCCGCCGAATCTATCGGCAGTGCCGCTGTCGTCGCAGCAGCGACCGCCGGCAACATCAACGCGACCGCCAGCGCCGCAAGAAACGTTTGTTTGAGTCTTTTTACCATTTTTGCCTCCCAAATATTATGAGCGTAATTTAAAATACATTACGGCCATTTTGCAATCCTTTGCATACAATATATCATAATAAAGCATAATCAATCAACTGAAAACAACTCCGGATAAAAAATATTCTCAACACAGGCAAACTTACAGGGGGGACGGAATTTTCCTGATTTTCGAGCATGCGGGCAACGTTTTATGATAAAAGCGCAAATAAGAAATCAAGCCTCGCCGACTATACGCGCATATACTCCGCGCGCTCATCAAGCGCCTCCGGCGGTTCAAGGAAACTTTGAAAAGTTTCCTTGAAAATCCTTCAATCTTTTCCTTGCGCGCCGTCACTACGCTCCTGTGAAAATGTTCAAGATGAAGATTCTCATAAAAATCTCTTTCCCAATATCTTTTCACTTGATATGCGCCAAAGGCGGAAGCGAAGCTCTGCCTTTGGCGCTGGCATGAAAGATTTTGAAAGGGATTTTAAGGGAAAACTTATTCAACGTATCGTCATTAGTATTGTCTTTCTGAAAAATCACTTTATTTATGTGGATATATGCAGGCATTATCTTGCCGATGGAATGCTAGTCTGTCTTAACACTCCACCACGGGGCTAATCGAACCGTTCTGTGTGAATCTATGCTTTCACCTCTTATGTATTTGTCAATGTCTCTTCCGTTCACCTTTGTTTTCGCAAGGCTATTTCTCAGTTTACTCCAAAACACCAACCTGATCGCATAATTTGTTTTGTTTTCAGGGACGTTGTTGCTTTTCTTTTCTTCATACAATATCATTTTTTTCCATAAGAGAGCCGCCGGGCTTAGCGCCGGTTTGATTTGTTGAAGCGTGGCTGACATCTTTTTCGGTTCTTTTTCTCGCAAAGCTGTTCTATACAGTTCGCGACAACAGCGCTCATTCAAGGCAACATCACAAGCCCATTCCGCATGGTTTCGCACCCATCGATTTGGATCGTTGTCCCTTAAATCACACAATATATCTAGCGCTTCAGCGTTTGTCAGCCATGGTAGAACTGAAACCGCTAGACATCTTTCTCTTGCCACATCCGCGCTGAGATAGTGTTTTTTTACAAAGCCCAGAATATATTTCTCCGCGCCATTGTCAACTGCAGCAAGAGTTATTCTCATAACATCCATGTCGCTTAACCAGTTGTCATCAAATATCTTTTTTCTCAACTCATCATGTTGTTGTGTTCCGCAAAGCTCGACATCCCACAGAGCCGCTAATATTTCATCTGTGCCATATTCGCGTATTAACCTATGTCTTCGAAAGCCTTTATCGAAATGCTTCTGATATGTTTCCCATGCCATGTGAGGATCGTGCTTAATATATAGACACAGAACCTTAAGCGTGAATGCAGCCATTTCGTGTTGAACCAAGCCAAACCTGTTAATTCTATCCAAATATGCCTTTGCTAACTCAACAAATACTTCTTCGTTCCTTTTCGCCCATTCCGATATAAGTCCGACAAATCTTATTTTATTTATCCATGCATAAGACCACTGATTAATTCTTTCGAGATCCTTTCTCCACAACTCAGCTTCCGACCTCATCCGCTCTTCTCTTTTTGAATCATCAAAAACCTCTTCTATGTCTTCGATCCCATCGGAGCCATAGTCAACTCCCCATGTTGCTGAGTCAGTGTTTCTAAATGTGACGCTACTGGAAGGCGGATTCTGACGTATTCTATTGGGGGTTCCGTCCCTGCTGAGAATGTATTCCGTTATGCTTCTTGATTCAGGCTCTAAGTCAGAGGGAGGAAAACTGTCCCGAACTGTTTCATGCAATTCACGCCCCCATCTATTGAAGTCTTCTGTTCTGCCTGTTTCGGCAAGCACAAGGCCGGCAAAATCCTTAGGCAACACACGCATTAGCTCTTCATAAGTCCTGTTTGTTGACAACGTAGATGGAAAAGGTTTACTGCTGTCAACAAAAGCCCTGACAGCGCGTTCATCGATGAGTGGGAAAAGATTATCATCATTTAAAATGTCTTTGAGCCAATTGCTTGAGCCGCGACTTGCCGCTATATAGAAAAGATAATAATTTGTCGGATGGCTTGCTCCATTCTCAATTAATCGGGCTTTCGCCCATTCAAAGAATGTTTCATCTGTTTCATGTGTGCTCGATGCGATGAAACTCCAGAACGCGAATTCAGACACTTTAATGTCTATCTCATCAAGAAGGATACAAGATTCGAAAGCACCTAATGTTTTATCTTTTGCGTATTCCGCCATCTCGGACTTTAACAAATACTTCATGAGCAATGGTTTGGTGTCAAACACCAAAATGCCTTTTCTGGTCTGTTCGTCGGTTGACAATAACTCGAACCATTGTTTCAGCTTATCAGGGGCGGCGTGCAAGATAATTGATTCGAAAAACACAGAAACGATATATGCTCTGTTGCTGTGAAGCTCTGAAATGTATTTATTAGTCGCAGTTATGATGCTGTCCACAATGCTTTCATTATCTTGGGCTGATTCAGAAAAGTGATATATGCCGGAAGTCTTATTAAATAGGATGCTAGGATGTTCGTTGCTAAACGCTCTTGTCCGCAACACGCTCATCAACTCTGCCAATTCATCGGGACAGTATCGCGCCACCCACGGCAGATATTCATCAAAAGGATCGTCTTCTTCAACGGCGCCTTCATGTCGTTTTGGTTTTCTGTTGCGGCATAGGTCTTCAAATCTGCGAAATATCTCCCTCTTGTCCAAACATCGGATTTCTGGAAGATCCGTTCTGGCCGCAAGAGAATTTAAAGAGCCGAACACCTTTTCTCCCGCCTCGAAAAGAGGTTCTTTGTTTTCGATGCGTTGGATCAATGTTTCATACCATGGCACGGATTGGCTTGCATATTGAAGCTCCTGCGGCGGATCAATAACGCCTAGACTGCGCGTAAGCAGTTGCAGTCCTTCCAGAAGCAACTTGTCTTCCTTGTTCTCCGCCGCTAAGTCTTGTATGTTTTTAAAAGCCTTCTCCGTATAAACCCATCTCATAATCAAGCCGATATTATTCCTGATATCCTTGGGATGTCTTTTTAAGCCATCAACTTCATAAAAAGGCAGATTCCAAGTAACCATGGAAAGCGCGAGCGCTTTTAGAAACTTTATGTCAGGTTGAATCGAGACGAGGGACACGGCGAGAGCGGATAGTCGGAGATGGTCTTTATTAAATGCTATCGGGAAACTGTGCCCCTTGTATTCGTAGAACCCCGACGCGTCGCTGTTCGGAGTGTGAACAAGCAGCAGCCACTGTTCGATATGTTTTTTGATAATATCCAGAGCGCTCTGTTTCCAAACCTTTGCCAACGGATAAAAAATAAACATCTGAAGTTCGCCTTGATATAGCTCGTGGGAAAAAACGTCGATAAGCCCAAGATAAGCCTCTATGTCCTCGTTGGCCCAGAAGTCCAGCTTCTCAACGTTGATGTCCGCATTGTTGGAAAACAGCCAGCAATGAAGCAATGCGGCGCGCTTTTTTTCAGGCGAAACTCCGAGCTTCGACTTGTCATTCACACTCAGCAGCAACGCTGAATAAAGAGCTTCTGTTCGTATGTCGTCTGAAGGTATCGGTTCCAAAAGTGCCCTGATATCATTGGCGACTGCCAATACGCTTTGATTTTCATCTATGATTCCTACTTTATTAAGAATGTACAGCGCCCAACCCAGCTTAACATGCTCCTCGCTTAAAATGGCATGAAACTTATCTGCTTTTTCGGCAATTCTAAGTTCTCTAAGGTGTTGCCTAATGCTATCGTATTTATTGTCAAAACACTTATCGAGCAACTCTTTTTCGGCTGTTTGCTGCCCTTTTATTTCAACAGCATTTTGAGCCAGCATCGATAAAACATCTTCGGCGTCTCTCTCATTCTGCCATCCAAGCTTATTCCTTGTTTGGTCGTCTGTTTCGTCAATTCTCGATTTGAGGTCTTCCCAAAGGATTATCTCCTTTGAGATATTTGACAGCACTCCCAGCCGTTTTCTCATCTTTAAGCAAACGCCGAAATATCGCGGTATTTTCATATATGGCTTAATACTCTCCGGAATATCTTCAGTGCGAATCTGAGCATCGAATATCCTCAGCGCATCAGCCAACTCACCATCGTCGTACTCCTTGACTGGTATTGATTTGACATTTTGCCATGCTCTTTTGTCATATTCGGAGATATTGGGTAAAAGCCTACTGGTAAATAGCAGTCTTATGTGGGATAAGTCAACATCGTTGTTCGATGAATATACATTGTTATAATCATTTAGTATTCTGTTGGCGGCTTTGACGGCGGCTTTCTCATTCACACCGTCAAAAACTATCAGAATCGGCTCTTTCCATCTTTTTAGAGTTTTTTCAACAAGCTTGTCTGTCCGGCCCGTATTCAATGGTTCAATTGTTTCGAATCCCACCCTTAACGATTCTTTGACACTATTTTTTTCGCACCAAGCCGAACTGTCCATCCAGAGGACAAGGGTATTAGACATCTCAGGAATATTCCTTATCGCGAGCGCGGCCGCCCATGACTTGCCTGTTCCTTCCTCACCTTCAAGACAAGCCGCTTCCTTGTTTGCATCGCTCCACCATTCCGAAATTTCTTTTTCAACAGACTGCCTTCTCACGGATTTCTCTAGGTTTATATTGTACGAAAAATGCTTTTGCGACGGTTTTATTCCAAATCTTTCTTCAAGTTTGTCTGTTGCGGTGGCGCACACTGAGCTGTAACTCCCAATAAGTTCTTTTACGCGCTTTTCGATTTCTCTCGTTCTTGATTTAACTTCAGTTGTTTGGCTCTGAGTTCTTGCCCAATCTTGAAAAGCAGGTTCCAACTTTTTTATAGGAGTGAAAGACAAGATAGAGTCCCAGTAAGTTACACACAGGCAGAACAGATCGGAAAACCCATCAATTCGATGATCCAGCACAACAATATCAAGACCCGTTTCATTGGAAATATCTTTCAACCGAGTTTGCGTTTGTCCATCCAGTGATCTAGTTGTGGCCAGTACATAGCACTGCAAGTCTCTGTGCAGCCGTAAACACTGATTTATTCCTCCTTCGATTTCATTCAGGTTAAAACTCGTCGATTCTTTATATCGTTTTGCCTGCATTGTAACACCGCCGGAAACGCTATGCGCATCGCCGCCCGGTTGGCTGCCTGACCGCGCCACCACAAACTCCTCATCCAGAAGCTTTCCAAGAAGCGTCGCTATCAGTCCTTCGAAACCTTTTTCGCCCGAAGCAGGCATGTCTCTCAACGCTTCGATTAGCTGATTCATTTTATCATGAGACATTGATACGCTCCGGGAACGCGACATGCGGCTATTACAGACTCAGCCCACAATATAATCGAAGCAGACAAGGCGTAGGTCTTCCGCTGTTAGTTCTTTTTCTTTACGCTTGCCGGTGGGAGCGACCGCCTGTTTTCCATACTTGTTCGTCATGTCGAGGATCGGCTCTATGAAAGCATTAAAGTTTCCGCTCTTCTGAAACTCGTTATACAAGGCCCTCAGTTCCTTGACATGAACCGAAAGCATTGGTTGATTCAGATATTTGATCGCCTCGAGCGTTTGTTTTCTATCTACGTTGGGATTGTTCATGTATCCCTGAAGAGTGGTAGCGATTGTCTGTTGGAGCGGGTCAATCGTCTTGGGCGCTGATTCCAATCCGCGCTGTTGCTCATGCCGCCGCAATATATCGTCGATAATTCTTTGTTGAATCTCGAAGGCGTCGCAGTCGCCAATGACTCTTGGCGTGTCGGGGCTGCAAGCTATCAGATTCCCAATCAGATACCGATTATCAATAATTCTGTCGGTCTTCAAATCGTAATACTTCCAGAAGTGAGATTTGACGCTGTCTTTGTTCGCCGTGAAATAGAAAAACATTCCTTTTGCGTTCTGTCTCGCCAACCCAGAGTGTGTCCCGTCGGGAAGCTCGTCCAGTTTTTCTTTTCCGCCAGCCTCCAGCAGTCCCGCCAGTTGTTTCATCATGTATTCACTGCTTACAAGCTCCGTGAACTGCTCTTCCTCCTCAATCACGGAGCCGTCTTCCTGTTTTATTCTCCTCAGCGTGTTGAAGCATTTCGGATGCACCGTCTCCCCCAGAATGCTCGCGTCCAGAAATCCCGCTTGGTCTATCACGTTGATTTTCGTTGTCAGGCTTTCCACTAGCTTGAGAAGTTTCTCAAGCCCCTCGTCAGGAAACATGTTATGCAGGTATATCCTGTCGAACTCCGAGCCGATCCTGTCCACTCTTCCGGCCCGTTGAACCATGCGCACAGGGTTCCAGTGCAAGTCGTAATTTATCAGATGTCCACAGTCCTGCAGATTCTGCCCCTCCGACAACACATCCGTCGAAAACAGTATGTCTATCTCATCGGCGGTTCCGGCGATTGACTCCCTTTTATTGGACTTCGGCGAAAATCTCTGTATCGTTCTTTCCCTGTCGGGCGGATTTATCCCCCCGTCGATCCTTTTTATATTCGGCCCGCCGAGGCTTTTCCTGAATTCAGCCCCGCGCTCCCCGCCTATCTCCCTAAAAAGATATCTCGCGGTGTCCTTATAATATGAAAACACCAGCGTTTTTTTCCCTTTCAACTTCCCGCTCAACAGTTCCTTCAACTTCCCAAGTTTTTTGTCCTCATCCGGCCCTATGCCTTTCACCTTTTCCCAGATATCCGACAGCGCCGCGATGTCGCGCTGGACGTCCTCATGAA
>Ga0209606_1001804_pt1 | contig 25486 bp, 21 predicted proteins | sample AD_UKC057_MetaG_FD_184412 | JGI IMG/M metagenome (GOLD analysis project Ga0209606, IMG submission 184412) | Active sludge microbial communities of municipal wastewater-treating anaerobic digesters from USA - AD_UKC057_MetaG (SPAdes) (version 2) | ecosystem: Engineered > Bioreactor > Anaerobic >...
AACTGGCCAATTGGGGCGTGCATCTAGTCGATATCCTCCATTGGGGCATTCGCCAGGACCGCCCGCTGACCGTCCAGGCCGTTGGCGGCAATTACCTCGGCGGCACTGGAGCGGACAACTATGAAGTTGTGGACGCCCTGCTCGAATACCCCGGGTGCACGGTCACCTGGGAACAGCACCACAGCAATACCCATTCAACAAAAGGCTACGGCATGCGGTTCCAGGGTACCCGGGGACGCCTCACCCTCGACCGCGGCTCGTTCTGGCTCGAGAATCTCGCGCCGGACTCGGACCTGACCGCCGGCGAGGTCGTGGGCGCTCCCGAGCTCAGTTGGGCCAACCCGGATCATCACAACAACTTCTTCGAATGCATCCGCGCCCGAAAAAAGCCCCGGGCCGATATCGAGATCGGCGTGCGGTCCACGTCAGCCATCCTGTTGGCGGGCATCGCGCTCAAGGTGTCGCGAAAACTCGTATGGGACGGCGACGCCGAACGGTTCATCGGAGACGCGGAAGCCAACAAACACCTCACCCGGCCCTATCGTGCGCCGTGGCGGTTGGACGTATAGAAGGAGCGGACGATGCACAGACACAAACTGGCACTTGTGGGCCTTCTCGCACTGGCCTCCGCGTGGAGCGCTTTCGCTGGTGAGAGCGATCGGCTCGTGAGCGCGCTCGCGGGCGGAGACGAACACGCGCGCGTCGTCGCGCGCCAACTCCTGCCGCGCCACGGCGTCGAGGTCATTCCCAAACTCATCCCGCTCTTGAGCCATGAAGACATGGCCGTCAGCAAGACCGCCTTCAACGTCATCGAAGACCTTGTAAACATGGCCGGCGCGCCGGGACGTTTCGAAGACCGCCTCTTCGTTACCGCCGAAATTCTGAAACTTCTACAACCCGAACAGTCTCCCGCCATCAAAATCATCGGTATGCAACTGCTCCCATTAATCGCGCCCTCGGAGTTGCCCCTGGACCCCGTGGCCGTGTTGCTCAGGGACGCGGACCTGCGCGAAAAGGCACGCGAATGCCTCGAGCATATTGGTACGAAGCCTGCATCGGACGCCCTGCTTGCAGCGATCCCCGAAGCGGACCCGGCCTTCGCACGCGCTTTGGCGGACGCGGCAGGCCGTGTCCAAGCCCCGTCGAGTGTCGAGCCTCTGAGACGCATTGCCTCCGAGCATGCCGCGCCGGAGGTGCGCGCCGCTGCGCTCCATGCCCTCGCATGGACCGGTGACCCTGCGCTCGCGGCTGTGTTTCGCGAGGTCGGCGGCAAAGCTGATGAAGCCACCCGCCTCGAATGCGAGCGCGCAGTCATCCGCCTGGCCGAAAACATGGGCAACAAGGGCGGAAGCTGGGATTTCACCATCGCGTTATTCAAGGAAATCCTGTCCGAAACGCAGTTCGACATCATCAAGCGCGCGGCCATGATGGGTCTCGGCCGTTTTGGCGACGAGACCGTGGTTGAGCCCGTGCTCTCCGCTGCGGCGGGCGGCTCGCCGCTTGTGCAGGCAACGATCGTCCCCGCGCTCGAGCAGCTTCGCGGTCCCGCCCCGGCCCGGCGCATTCTCGAGGCTTACCCGAAACTCGATGCCCCCACGCAACTGCGCATGGTCCAGATGTTCGGCCGTAAGAACGACCCGGTCTATCTTCCTATCCTCCAAGAAGCAGCGGCCAGCCAGGACCCCGCATTTCGCATGGCCGCACTCGATGCGCTGTCCTCCTCGCGCTCGGTTGATGCCCTGCCCGTGCTGGTAACCATCGCGCGCGGGGGTTCGGAAACCGAACGCGCTCTCGCACTCAAAGCGGCCACGAATGTGGCGGGAAGCCTGGGTTCAGGCGGCAATGCCGACGCCGCGGGCGGCGCCTTTCTCGAACTCTACGGCCTGACCGAAGACCCCGTTGTCCACCGTACCGCGCTCGAGGGCCTCGCACGGTATCCGGTCGCAGCTGCCTACGACACCGTCATAAATGCCCTTGCCGATGAGACGTTGGGCGAAGCCGCGCGCGCGGCCATGCCCGGCCTGTTTGGAGCACTCGCAAAATCCGGCGAACAAGACAAGGCTCTGGAAGTGTTCAATACCGTGCTGCGCGGCGGCGCTTCCGCTGAAGTGCTCGCCGGGATGGTCTCGCGCCTCCAGGGGCTCCAGACGGCCATGGATACCACCCAATTGCTGGGCGTCGTCAAGAAGTGGCTCGTCATCGGCCCGTTCCAATGGAAGAGCGACGACGACTGGACGGCCGCCTTCGTCGGCGAGCCGGACATCAACCTCGAAGGCGTGTACAAAGACGGCGACGCCGAACGCCGCTGGACCCCCATCACCTCCGGCGACGCACTCGGGCTGGTCGACCTCATGGGCGCCATCGGCCAATACGACCGCGTGTTCGCTTATGCGTACACGGAAGTCGACGTTCCCGAAGCTGCCCCCGCGCAGGTTCGCCTGGGTTCCGACGACGGCAACGTTGTCTGGCTCAACGGCGAGAAGGTCTGGGAGAACCGCGTCGACCGGGGCGCCGCCCCCGACCAGGACGTCGCGCCCTGCCAGCTTCAACAGGGCAAAAACCGCATACTCGTCAAGATCAGTCAAGGCGCCGGCGGCTGGAACTTCATGCTCCGCATAACCAAACCCGACGGCACCGCTCCGTGGTAAGACGGCAAGAGGCCCGAAGGACTCAGACCGCCGAAGGGTTGCTTACCATCTGGTAACGCGGGCGTCCGGTCTGTATTCCCCGCCGTTCAACCGGCGACGCCGCATGCACTTTTCCGTCTTTGGCTCGGGTTGCAGGAAAAGGCCTGCGGCCGTCTTACCGCCCACCCCTTTGTGCTATGATGCGTCCCGGTGTGAACTGGGGTACGATTCACGAGTCTGGTCAGGAGGTCTTGCCATGTTCAACGGGCTTGGGATGCACTTGGGGAACCTGTCACGGCTGTCGAACGCGAAGACGCGGTCGCGGTCGCCGGAGAATCTCGACGGCGCGAAAGGACGGGGAGGCATGGCAACCGACGGGACCGGCGCCCACTGCGCACGCGACCTTGGGCAAGGCTGGAAAATCTCGCCGTCGGTCAAAATCGAGCCGGGGCAAGTCTTCGAACTGGCGAACATCGACGGTCCCGGCGCGATACAGCAAATCTGGATGACGCCCACGGGCAGATGGCGCTACAGCATCCTGCGGGCCTATTGGGACGGCGAGAAGGCGCCCAGCATTGAAACCCCCGCCGGGGATTTCTTCTGCATGGGCTGGGGCGAATACGCGCAGGTGAATTCCCTGCCCGTATGCGTGAACCCGGGAAGCGCTTTAAATTGCTATTGGGAAATGCCCTTCCGCAAACATTGCCGCATGACCTTCGAGAACCTGGACGAAGAACCCATGATCCTCTATTACCAGATCAACTACACCTTGACCGATGTGCCCGAGGACGCCGCCTACCTCCATGCCCAGTTCCGGCGGACCAATCCGCTTCCCTACAAACAGGTGTATACCATCGCCGACGGCATCAAGGGCAAGGGGCATTACGTCGGCACCTACCTGGCCTGGCAGGTCAACAACACGGGATGGTGGGGCGAGGGCGAGATCAAGTTCTTCATGGACGGCGACTCCGAATTCCCAACCATCTGCGGGACGGGCACCGAGGACTACTTCTGCGGATCGTACAACTTCGACCGTAACGGCCAGTATACGCCGTTCTGCACCGCCTACTCGGGTTTGGCCCAGGTGATTCGCCCTGACGGCGCATACCGGTCGCAACAGCGTTTCGGCCTGTACCGCTGGCACATCATGGACCCCGTACGTTTCGAACAGGACCTGCGGGTCACCATCCAGGCACTTGGATGGCGCAGCGGGGGACGTTACCTGCCCCAGCAGGACGACATCGCATCGGTGGCCTATTGGTACCAGGCCGAACCTCACGCCCCTTTGCCGAAACTGCCCGCAAAAGACCAGCTCGAGGTAATCTAAACGGGTAACGGAGCGCCGCCCATGACCTTTCGCGAGCTCAATGTGGCTATCTTCCGCAGGGAGCCGGTCAGGGAAATCTTATGGCAACCGCGCATCGAGCATTGGTACGAGACGCATCGGTTGCAGAACACCTTGCCGGAGCGCTATCGCGGGATGTCGCTGCTCGAGGTCTTCGACGACATCGGCTGCTCCGTGAGACCGTACTGGGCGTTCAATCCCACCATTCGAATCGAGCTGCCCGAGGATACGCGTAAAGAGAGCCGCGATGACGGCTCCCGCACCATCGAAACCCTGTACACGCCGGTGGGCAACCTCGTGACGGTGAGCCAGCGCACATCCCTGGCAAGTCACACCGTCAAATACCCCGTCGTCACACCCGCCGACATGCGTGTGATGGAATGGGTGTTACAGCATCGCCGCGTATGGTTTGACGAGGACGCCTACCGCCAGGCCTGCGCGCGAATCGGCAACCGCGCCGCGCCCTCCATTTACATCCCGCGGATCAACCTGATGCGGATTCTCATCGATTTCATGGGTTTCGAGGGCGGCATGACCGCCATCTGCGAGTATCCAGAGGAGACCGACCGTTTCGTCGCCGTGATTAACGAAACCGACGGCCCCATACTCGACGTCGTCTGCGCATGCCCCATAGATATCGTGAATTTCGGCGATAATGTCCACCAGGCGCTGTGTCCGCCGCCGTTTTTCGAGCGTTTCGTGCAGCCTGAATACCGCCGCCGCAACGAGCGGCTGCATGCGGCCGGGAAAGCGACCTACCCCCACTGGGACGGCGACTGCGGTCAACTCCTCCCGTATGCACGCGATTGCGGGTTCGACGGCGTTGAGGCCATCACGCCGGTCCCGCAAGGTGACGTGACCCTCGAGCAGGTCCGCGACGCCCTCGGCAGCCTCATCCTCGTCGACGGGATCCCCTGCACGGATTTTCTGCCCGCCGAACCCATTGAGGGGCTTGTCGAAAACACGCGGAAATGCATCGAATACTTCGCGCCCCATCTCATTCTGGGCATCTCCGACGAATTATCCCCCGCCGGGGATATCGAGCGGGTCCGTCTCGTCAGCGACATCGTTCGCGAACACAACGCTGTGGCCCGGTAGCTCCAGAAAGCCTGGGCTCAAACACGGTCGTTGCACCTTTGTTCCCCGTGCTTCCGTTCCGGCTGTCAACACAAGAGCCCGCGACGCATCGCGGGCTCTTGAGGATGCAGTAAGCGCTGGCACTCAGCCCAGGGTATACCCATTCTGGTAAGGGCGCGCGATCCACTCGTTGGCCTTTTGGACCGCTTCGGCCGGGCCGCCCGTGAACTGCTCCGCCGCGGCATCCCAGGTAAGTTTCGCGCCGGCGAGATACGCCGCGTTGCCGATGTGGCATACGGTGCTCGAATTGTGGCACGACGCCACGTGGCTGATGGGCTTTTCGCCCGAACGGATGCAGTTGACGAAGTTCTCTAAATGCGGCTCGTACAAGACCGCCGCGTTATTGCTTTCCTTAGCCTCGGCGGATTCGTACTCGCCCGGCTCGGGCACATACTGCTGGCAAGCGCCCGGAATCAGCTTGTATCCCGAGCGGCTGAGTTTCAGCGTGCCCTTCGTACCGTAGAAAATGATCCCGTGGTTGTCGGCCGGCACGATCTGGTCGCCATAGGAATTCCACACCCGGTTGGTGAACGTAAGCAAATAGTTGTCGAATTCCCAGCTCACGTTGATGGTGTCGGGTGTGGTGCGGTTGTCGGTGATAATGAACTTCCCGCCCGACGCCGAGACGGTCTTCGGTGGTTTGTCTTCGCCCATGGCCAACAACACGATATCCACGAGGTGCACGCCCCAGTCCGTGAGTTTGCCGCCCGCGTAATCGTAGAACCAACGGAAGTTATAGAGCCACCGGTTCACGTTGAACGGTTTGTGCTCGACCCAGCCCTGGTACGTCTCCCACGGCCCGTAGGTCTTCCATTTCTCGGGATCCGTCACGTCAGGCGGGTTACCGATGCCCGACGGAGCCAGCATGTCGATCGAGAACGTATCGACGTGGCCGATCTGTCCAAGCGTCCCGTTCTTGACAATCTCGATGGCTTCCTTAAACTGTTCGCCGCTGCGCTGAATTGTGCCGCACTGGAACACGGTATTGTTTTTCTGTGCGGCCGCAAGCACGGCCTGGCCTTCTTTCACCGTGGTGCTGAGAGGCTTCTCGCAGTACACCGCCTTGCCCGCGTTGCACGCGGCAATCGCGATCATGGCGTGCCAGTGGTCCGTCGTCGAGCAAATCACCGCATCGACGTCCTTGTTGTCGATGATCTCTCTGTAGTCTTCGTGGACGGTTGCTTGGGGGTTCTTCGCCTGAGCCATTGCGTGCCCTTTGCCGCGGTTCCGCGGATGGAGGTCGCATACCGCGATCGGCATGACGTCAGGGCGCTGCATGTTGTACTTCAGATTTCCCGATCCCATCACGCCAAGGCCGATATGGCCGGTGCGAATCATCTCGTTTGCCCCCAGCACGCCCGAGGGGAGAATCGACTTATATATGTCCGCGCGGGCCGTCTTCACCACTGCCGCCCCCGCCGTAATGCCCGCCGCTGTCTTGGCCGCATCGCGCATGAACGCCCGGCGGCTCACTGCCTTCTTGCCTGCCATCGCTTACCTCCATTGTCTGAATGCGCGGTCGCTTGATACGCGCGTGGTTGCTCCGATCGGCCGCTGGACGGGCCGGTGTCGAAAATCGCAGTCATGGTACTCCAAAAACGGGCGCGTTTCCAGAAAAACGGCGCAAAACACCGGCTTGAACGTGCCGGACCCGTTTTCCTATGCTAACGAGGAAAACGGGCCGCGCCGCAGGGGACCAGGCGCGTTTGCAGACCTGCCATATACGGGAGAGAGGACCGATCATGCCAAAGGACCTGAATTTCGCCGTGCTGGGGCTTGGGATGGGGATGAATCATTGCCAGGCAATCGTCGACGCGAAAGGCGCCCGTCTTGCCGCGGTGTGCGACCATGACGAAGCCCGGCTCAAAGAAGCCACGACAAAGTTCGGCTGCGAGGGCTACGCCAGGTACGCTGACCTCCTCAAGAACAAAGACATCGACGCCGTCTGCATCGCCACCGAGAGCGGCCTGCACGCCAAGCACGGCATTCACGCCGCGCGCGCGGGCAAACACCTGCTCGTCGAGAAGCCCGTCGACATTACCCCTGCCCGCATCAAGCAACTGCGCGACGTGGTGGAACAGACGGGCGTAAAATGCGGTTGCGTGTTTCAATCGCGCACCGAACCGCTGAACCTCCGTCTCAAGAAGGCCATAGACGGCGGCAAACTCGGCAAACTTATCGGGGTCCATGCCCAACTGCCCTGGTTCCGCGCCCAAAGCTACTACGAAGGCCCCCACGGCTCGTGGAAAGGCACCTGGAAACTCGACGGCGGCGGCAGTTTGATGAACCAGGGCATTCACACCGTGGACCTGATCCAGTGGCTCGCGGGACCCGTGGAGAGCGTCTGCGGGTTCACGGGCGTTTTCGGCCACAAGATCGAGGCCGAGGACCAGACCGTCGCCATTCTGAAGTTCGAATGCGGCGCCCTGGGCACTCTGGTGACGACCACCTGTACTATCCCCGACCAGAGTCAGCGCATCCTCGTCTACGGCGAAAAGGGCTCGTTCACGAAGACCGCATATCTTGAACACTTCGAGGCGGGCAGCATGAGAGAGCGGCAGCAGATGATGGAATGGTACGGACAAGAGAAAATCAGCAAGCTCGGTCGAGACCCGTTGGCCGTCGGGTCGGCTGGCCATGTCAGGCATGTCGAAGACCTCGTAAAGGCCATCCACCAAAACAGCAAACCGGCCATCACCATCGAAGACGCCACCCACCCCGTCGAGATCGCCTGCGCCATCTTCAAATCGGCCAGAACAGGCAAGGTCGTCAAGGTGAAAGACATGCGCAGGTGACTCCAGAGCACCCGCGGCCCAAACCGGCTAAGACCTCCTGCCGGACAACTGGGAACGCTGAGGGTTTCGCTGTCCCGTGACATTATCAAACCGCTCTCGTTCACGGTACGAGGCAGGGAACCCGTGCCGCGGCTTTACGTTGGACGACTGCCCCGAGATCATCGGCGACCAGATTGCGCGCGTCGTGGCCTGGAACTCGGACAGCGACGTGAGCAGGTTAGCAAAGCGGCCAATACGCGTGCGATTCGTCATGAAGGACGCTGACCTGTACTCTTTGCGCTTTCGGTAATCCCACGGAACCCTGTCGAATCGATTCGGTGTCCGTTTACGGCGCGGTAATGACGAACCACGCAAAACTCTTGGGCGGCATGGATACGGGGATTTCGATGCGGTAATCGCGGTCGAGAGCATATTCCTTCGCCGGCGAATTGCCTTCCGCGACCAGCGCCTTCCCGGTCAGGCCCGTGTAATACAAGCTCGGGGCGATGGTGCGTTCGACGGGCTCGTCGAGCGGATTGAACACGACCAGCATGCCCTTATGCACGAGATTCGGGTTGACGTGAAGCATCCAGTCGATGTCACGACCATCGGCGCGGCGTCCGTGCACAAGGTCGCTCTCGAATATGTCGCGGTACTCCTTGAACCAGGCCACCCAACGCGCGACCATCTCCTTCGTGCGGACGGTATCGTACAGACGCGGTCCGCGGTAGCACGCTTGCACTCCCATGGCGAGGTTGCTGATGAGCATGCGCTCGTAGTGGTCGAGATGTTCGTCGAGGGGTTCGATAGTGGCTTCGGCGCCGCCCCCGTGATACTCGGTCAAGGGTACGAACATCCAGCCCATCGAGGGGGTCTTCTCCCAGGTGCCGTCATAGATGTTCTGCCGGGTATGAATCACCTGCTGGGCGCGAGGCAGCGACCAGTTCACTTCGCGGTAACCCATGGCGCACTTGCTCGAGCCCGCAAGGTAGTAATAGTCGGGTACGTTGAGATATACGCCCTTTGCGCGGCACCATTTGTAGAAATCGGATATCGCGCGCCACTGCAACCACTGCGAATCCTCGAGGCCGCGGTGCCCGGGGTGCGCGGCCGACATGCAGACATCCCCCGGGTACGACCCGTCATGTTCCAGAAGCCGCATGCCGGTCCTGTCGTAGAACTGGTAGAGTTCTCGGAAATAGTCCATGCCCCACTGGCTCAACAGGCACGGCGAGTTGCCGAACGTGGGGCTTTGGCCCTCGGGCATGACGACATCGTTCGCGTCGTCGATACGGCGGGACGCGAGCAAGGAATATCCGCCGATCTCGACGCCTTTTCCGGCCGCATACTCAGCATACCGTCTCATCTCGGCAAGATAGGCCTCGCTGTCGTCCTCGATGTTGAACCCGCTCCCGAAAGTCATAATCACCATCTCGAAGCCCACTTCGGCGCATTGGTCGATGGCGAGCTTCACGGCGTCCCAATTGGCGTACCGCACGTGAATCATCAGCGGGTTCTCGGTCACCCACGGCGCGATCGCGCGGTACATGCGCCGCTGGGCAAGGCCTTGCCGCTCGCGGTCGTAGGTGTCAAAGGGCATGACGAACGCGCGGAACGACTCGAACGTCTTGCCCGGCGCCAAATCCACCGCCGGGCCCAACTCGGGCCGCACCTCGAGCAGGCACGGCGTCGCGCAGACGTAATTCACCTGGGTGGTGTAGTCGGGATCCGGCGCCCAGTGGACCGCGAACCGGCTGCTGCCCATGGCGGTCCCGCCCTGAAACGCATAATCGGATTCAACATGAACATTGGGCAACAGCAGGGCCGTGCGCGAGGAATCCACGTCGGAGCCGCGTTCGACCGCCGCCAGTATCTCCGTGGTGAACCCGTCGATGCGCACGGTTTCGGCGCCGTCGTTATGAATGGTGAGCCATTTGCTCATAACCGGCTCCCCGTCGTACAACTCGTAATGCACCGACACGCGAATGTCCGGCCTCGCTTCCCCCGAAGCGTGCGTTTCAGGCATGTGGTAGTCCATGCGCAGATAGACTCCTTCGGGAGGCCACTCGGCGCCTGGAGCGTGATGGCGAACCCGGTTCCACGCCATCCGTTCCGATGGTTCACCAACTTCAAACCCCGAGAACTGAAACGCGGACGGGTCCGCCGTCAACGCGTCGAGCCAGTCCGGCTGCAGATACGCGTAGTTGGGCTGGCCCTTGAGGCCTCCGACATCGTAGGAGACGCCGTTGACGGCAACCCGCGCTTCCGGCTTTACCCCGCGAAGCACCGCCTCGTCCGTGATGAGGTTGTCGAGCGCGACCGTCGCGGCATTGGGTGCGAGACGAAAGGTCCGGCTCACTAGACCGTTGCTCAGGACAATCTCGTTGTCGTGCGCCGTTCGGTACACGGCGGCCCCGGCATCCGGCGCCCTCACCAGCCAGTCGCCGCCGTAGCGCCCCGCCTCCTTGTTATATAACGGCAAGTCGGCCGTGGAAACAGTCCCCGGGAGCGCCGTAGAAGCAAGACACGCGAGGCCGGCCAACACTCCAACCGCACACAGGCGTTTTACAGACGAGATAGGCCCCATATCGACGTACTCCTTTCGGGGAATCCGGCTTTTCTTGCCGCGCGCGCAAAGCCTCCGTGACGTCTTCCTTTGTTTCGTAAACGCTCCGATCCGTTCAGATTTCCCGCTGGTATTCGGCTGTATCGCAATCTCTTCATTGGTTTCCCTGCCCTTCTTCTCCGGCCTTCGCCTGCTTTTTTTTCCTTGCCCACTCATTTTCGAACCGGGGCCGGGGTTTCCAACGCCGGTGAATCCACAACCATTGCTCGGGATGCTCGCGCACCAGCGCCTCAACGGCATCCTGACAACGTTGTGAATTCTCCAGCAGATTGGCCCGCAGGCCTCCTTCCGTTTTCAGGGGCAGGGGAGGCGTAATCCGCAACACGTACCGGCCGTCGTCTTCGCGTATCATGGCCAATGCATGAACGGGGACCTTCGCGCGGGCAGCCAACATGGCCGGAGCGGCGGTCCCCCAGGTGTCGACGCCGAAGAAGCGCACGGGAACCGCGCTTTCGTGCGGGTTCTGATCAACAAGGATACCCACCGCCCAACCCTCTCGAAGGAGTTTCAGGATTTCGGGTCCCGCCTGGGCCTTTTCGACGGTCTTGACGCCGTTCGAGCCGCGGACACGATCGATGAAGGCGTTCAGGCGCGGGTCGTGCAACGGGCGAACGACCTCCGCAGTGGATAGTCCCAGGCGCACGAACGTCCCGGCCAGCCATTCCCAGTTTCCGAGATGCGCGCCGATGAAAATGGCGCCGTGACCGCGCCCGAGGTGTTCCGCGCCCTCGACGCGGACCCACCGCCGGAAGAAGGCATCATCAACCAGTAACGGAATGCGGCTGAATTCGGCTGCGACAATCCCGACGTTCTTCACGGATTCCCTGAGAATCCGGACCTTGTCTGCCTCAGAGAGCGTACCGCCGTAGGCCAGCTCGAGATTACCGCGCCCGACCCGTTTGATTCGGGGAACAACGTGATACGCAACAACGGCGAGCCCCCGGCCCAACGCGCGCGCCCACGAAAGCGGAATCAGGCGCGTAAACCAGGCGAATCCCAGACACAGCGTTGTCAAAAGCCATACTGCCACGGGGTTCCGGCGGCGGGGCACGGTTACGCCTCGAGGACGACGGTCTGCCCAAACATCGGCGCGAATTTCCGTGCTTGGCCGTTAGTGTTCGCGGACATCCAATCGATGGCGTCGGGATCGCCGTGGACAAAAACGATGTTCTTGGGATTCAAATGCTCGATCAAGCGCCGGAGATCATCCCGGGAAGCGTGGGCGCTGAAGCTGAACTGTTGCCGGTTTTCGAGGCGGATCTTGACGTTGCGTCCGGGCGTCTCGAAAGCCATTTTGTCGCCCGTGTTCGCGTGCAAAAGACGGTATCCCAAGGTGTCAGGATCCAGATAGCCGACGAAAAAGATGCCATGCCGCCGCGACTTCACCATCTCCTTGGCAATCATGGCCGAGGGCGTATTCTCGACCATCATGCCGGACGTCGCCACAATAATGCAGGGGTCGTCAAGCAGGTCGTCAACGGACTCGGGTTCCCAGACGTTGCCCACCCTGCCGAATTCGTCAAGAGGCCGTAAGTCGGCTGCCGGACGCAGGTAGTCAAGATGATCGTTGTAGATTTCGTAAATGGCCCGCCCCAACCCGGAAGCGTAAACGGGGACGCGCGGAATCATGCGGGACCGTTTGAGCCGTGCGATGATATTCAAGAGCTCCTGGCTCCGCCCCAAGGCGAACGCCGGCACAAGCACCACGCCGCCGGATTCGACCACTTTGGTGGCCTCCACGGCGAAGCGCTCCATCTCCGCTTCATAGGTCCGGTCGCCTTCATACTTCTGGGCGCCCCGCGTACTCTCACAGATCAACGTATCGACCTGGATGTTGTCTTCAATCAGAACGTGCCCGCTCATCAGTTCCTGATGGGTAAGGCAGATATCGCCCGTATAGAACACCGTATGCCCCGGGAAACGCAGCAGAATGCATGCGCTGCCCAAGACATGGCCCGCGGAACGAAACTCTGCGCGCACCGGGCTCTGATAGGTAAGCGCAAACTCGTAGCCTGTGTCGAGGCCATCGGTGCGGCGCAGGGCGAATCCCACGTCCTCATGGCTATACAACGGGTACCCCCGCACGCCCTGATTGCGCTCGAGCATTTCCATCACCGACACGCTGTTGTGCAGCATGCGGTCCATAATCGGCACTGTCGGGCGCGTCGCGTACACGAAAAGGCCCGGATACTGCCGTAACAGACAGGGAACCGCCCCGCAATGGTCCACGTGCCCGTGAGAAACCAAAACCACATCGGGCGCCCGGGTCAAAAGCGACAGATCCGGCAGGGCCTCCAGGCCTTCTTTCTTCGGATGTATACCGCAATCCAGGACGATGTCCGTGCCGGCTCCACTCACGAGATAGCTATTCGCGCCGATTTCCGAACCACCGCCTAGAACGGTAAATTCAACAGTGTTCACGTAACAGTCTCCACAAGAGAGGATTTTAGGCCAGAGAGTTCCATGACGTCAACAGAATCCCTGGGCGTCCTCCGCAAACGGCCTCAACACGCGTCCAGAGCGCGGCATGGCCACCCCCCGCTCGCGAGCCGGTTCTTCGCTGGGAATGGCGGCAGGCCGGCTGTGGCGGGGATATCCAGGCCTGCGTTCTTTTTCCGCGTTCTTTGGGCCTTTGTGACAACACCGCTCAACCTGGCAAACCCGCGATGTAGCGCCCGGCCTTGCGCCAAGCGTTTTTCGCCCCGGCAACGTCCGGCACAAGGCCGGACGCCGCACACAAAAAACTGCGGCCGCATCGACAATGGAAAACGCGGGGCCGTTGCGGTCGCACGAGCCTCTCCGAGTCTACGGCGCAAACTACAGAAAATCCGCCCGGGTATGATCCATCAGCTCGAATAGACTGCAGCCCAACTCCCGCATGAGCATGTCCAGCCGGACGATTGGCAGGCCCAGCACGTTTTGATAGCACCCCGAGTACCTGGCTACGAGCAAGCTGCCGGGACCATCCACGGTATAGGCCCCGGCGCGGTCAACCGGGCGCACTGCATGCACGAAATGAGCGATTTCGTCTTCAGCCAGCTGACGAAACGTCACCTCCGTCCGCTCGAATCCCTCGACCCTGGACCCGGTCGCGGTGTCAGCCAAAGCGAGGCCGGTCAAGACGGCATGGGTGCGGCCGGAAAGACGCTTCAGCATTTCCCGAGCCTCATCGAGGCTGGCGGGTTTGGTAAGGACATGGCTGTCCAGAAAAACAAGGGTATCGGCCGCAATTACCAGAGCGGGCTGGGTAAGACGCCGGGCAACCTCGTCGCATTTGGCGCACGCGTTCATGACAACCAGTTGCTCAGGGGGCAGCCCTTCCTCAATTTCGGGCGCACCACTGGCCACAACATCGAAATCGAGTCCCAATGCCGCCAGAAGGGCCCGCCGCCGAGGCGAGACGGACGCAAGGACAATACGTTTCACGGGCGAGGATTCTCCTCGGGGCCCGGGGATGTCTCGGGAACCACGGGATCGCGCGGAAGAAGCAAACCGCCTGAAGGAACCTCTTCGTACGACTCCTGGTTTTCGATAACTACCGTGCCTTCAGGGACTTGGAATTGGGACTCGACAGGCTCGATCTTGCAGTTCACTTCGTAATTCGACATACGGATGTCCACGCGTGAATCGGCGTCATTCACAACGATGACTCTGGTGGGAAGAAAATCGTCCTCGCGCAAGTACAAAAACACTTCATCAAAGACCGCTGCAGTAGCAGTCCCGTCCTCGCCGGTCTTCTTTTTTGGTCTGAGGAGAAGCCCCTTGACGGCGCCTTCCTTTATTTCGGGAATAAAGAACGACACCTCGAAGGCTTCGCGGAGCCGCGCGAAGTCATTCTCGAATCCGAGGTAGAGAGCTTCCGTGGCGGGATCGTCGTCCAAATCGTCGATTTGCAGCTGTTCCATGTCCTCGTCGTAGCGGTAGATGCGCCGCCCGTCAATCAGCAAGTCGGTTACGGCAGGGTCTTCATAGCGAAACACGATCCGCCTCGGCCGGGCATAGAGCATGGTGCCCTTCGCCTCGAAAACACCGTCCGGGGTTATGTTCTCGCGCTCGAGCTGCGCCCGAACCACATGAATCGCGTCACGTTTGGCCGCGAGTTCCTCGAGGAAGGCATCGACGCTTTCGGTTTCGACCGCCGCAGCCGCAGCCAGTAACAGCACGATCACTTTGAGGAATCCTTCTTACGTTCTGCCGCTTCCGCACCCCCCGAACCCTTAGATGAATCCAACGGAGCGCCTTCGGATTCCGCGGGAATTCCCGCCGAACTCGCGGCGGCATTGCTCCGCCCCCCCATCTCGCTCACGCCGGAAGCGTGCGGGGACGCAGAGCCCTCTTGGCGGACGCCGGACTCGGCCGTTTCCGTGGAAAAGGAGGCCGCGCCGCCCGTCTCCGCACCCGGCTCCTCCGACAGGTCGGTAATATTGACGACGGGGAGGTTGGAATCTTCATCATCCTCGCCGGTATCGCTGGTCACGCCCGCGTCGAAGAAGCCCGCCGGCGCGTTGTCTTCGCCGGGAATGAGGCTATCGAGCAGGTTTTTGTGGGTTTCGAGAATGGCCAGCATCTCCCGGCGCATACGGCTGCGCTGTTGTTCGAGCACATGGATGTCGCGGGCCAGTTTGCGGGGCAGCTTCGCCGCCGCGAGTTGGGCCTGAGCCTTCTTGAGCCGGCCCTCCTCGATAAGCGATTCGGCCTCGCGCTTCGCGGATGCAAGAATGTCCTCGCTGAACTTCTGCGAACTGACAAGAGCGCTCCGCAGCGTCTTCTCGATTTCACGGTACTCGTCTATGGCGGCGCGCTGCTCATCGACCTTTTCCCGCAGATGGCGGATCTGGCCGAGCAGCCGATCGATGATGTCGGCCACGCGCTCAAGAAACGCATCCACTTGCCGGGTTTCATAGCCGCCAAGCATGGCGCGCTTGAAATCCTGGTTGTAGATGTCGCTGGGAGTGATCGCGATTTCTTCGCCAAGAGCCTTGGTGATCATGCGATCCTTCTTGACGGTTCCCGGTTCTTCTGTTTTCTCGTTCATCTAACGGCCCAACTCCCGGGAGCGGGCGGCCGCAGCGGCCACACCCGCCCGAATGGCTTCCTCAAACCCATGTTCCTTGAAAGCCCGCAACGCTGCTTCCGTCGTGCCCCCCTTCGAAGTGACCCGTTGGCGCAGAACGCCGGCGCTTTCGCCCGATTCCAGCAGGAGCCGCCCCGCGCCCAATGCCGTCTGCTTGGCCAATTCCGTGGCTTGCTCTTCCGTAAGCCCTTCTTCCTGAGCAGCCCGAACCAGGCACTCGACCATGTAGAAGAAGTAGGCCGGCCCGCTGCCGCTCAATGCCGTCACGGCGTCCATGGCGCTTTCAGGCACGATCTGCACCAGCCCTACCGATTCGAAGATGGCCTTCGCGAAATCGATATCCTCTTGAACACAGTTTTTGCCCGGGGCGACCGCCGCCGCGCCGGCGCCAACCAGAGCCGGCGTGTTCGGCATCACCCGGATAACGCGGCGCCCACTGCCAAGCCGTTCCTGAAAGAACGCCGTCGACAGACCGGCGCAAATCGAGATGACGAGCGCGCTGGGAGCCAGCTTCCCCGCCAGAGGTTCAAGCGCTTCCGCCGCATTCTGCGGTTTCACCGCTACCATAAGGGCGTCGCACGCTTCCGCCAGGCTTTCCGCCGACGAAACCGCCTTCATACCCATTGCCTGGGCAGCAGCCCGCTTTGCTTCGTCCACATCGAATGTGGCCAACTGCCCGGGGCGCATGGTCTGCCGCTCGATCAGGCCGCCCGCAATGGCGCGCCCCATGTTGCCGAACCCAAGAAATCCCAGCCGCATCTCTACTGCCATAACGTGTGCCTTTCTAGCGTCTATTAGCCGGCGACGGTCCGAATCACCGCCAGTTCATCACAATCGGGAAACCGGGGACAACGCACGCAATCCCGGAACACTTTACTGGGAAGCTCGTGCTTGTCAATGTAGTCGAAGCCCTCACGCTCGAAGAACTTGGGACTGCGCGTGAGGGCATAGACCCGTTCGACGCCCAAAGCGCCGGCCTCCCCGAGGCATGCCCGCAACATGGCCGAGCCGATACCCGAACCGCGGCGGCTCTCGTGCACAACGAGGGACCGCACCTCCGCCAAGTTTTGCATATCCACGTGGAGAGCGCAACAACCAAGCAATTGACCATCTTCTTCGTATACGTGAAAATCCCGAACATTCTCGCACAATTCGATGAGCGTGCGCGGCAACACGGCATCGTCAACGACGGCCGCGTCGATCAACACCTTCACTCCTGCCATGTCGCCTAAACGCGCTTTGCGAATGACACCGGCCACGGCATCTACCCCTTTCAAGCACTTTGCATCGGAAGCGTGCATGCAGTCTAGCTCCTCGTGGACCCGCCCCCGGACCTATCTCATATAGTCTAGCATACTTAGGCCACATTTCTCGCGCGCGCCGCCCCCCCGGCTTATCTGAAGGCCGCATTGACTTTCTTGGACAGGCTCATCAGGATCGGTGCAGAATGGTTGACATGGATACAACATGGCGTCTTCCCGCTTTCGAGGACCTGCCCCTTACCGCAAGCAACGGGGCTGTCGCAATCGCCATCGCCATCGGAACTCTGTATTGTTTCCTGGGTTACCGGACATTGCGCTTCGTCATCATATTGACCGGTTTTCTGTTGGCGGGCGCAGTAGCCGCCGCGCTTGCCGCTTGGCTCGGCAAGGGACACGTCATCGCCATCGTCATCTCCGGCGTCCTGGGTGGGATTTGTGGGGCCATAGCCCTTGCTTTTCTGGTGCGGAGCGGGATCTTTCTGCTCGGCGTGCTGGGGGTTCTTGTGGTGGCTATGCACCTTACAGCGGGCAGGCAAGAATCCTACATGCCCTGGGTGGTCCTTGCAGCGGGCGGCATAGGGGGAGTCCTGGCCCTGCTCCTCCGGCGTACCATTGTTATCCTCGCGACCGCCGCCATCGGCGCCTGGATGGTGGTCTCGGGCATCATATTCTTCCTGGCCGGGCCCGGTTCCCTCGGACAGCCCAGCGAAACCGTGCTCGCTGTCCGGGAAGGCTGGGTCGGGGTCGCCTGCTGGGCCGTACTGGCCGGCGCCGGCGCCGCAGCCCAGTTCGCCACCCGTCCCCTCGAACAGCAAGCGCCCAAGCGCGATGGGGAAAGGAGACCATAAGGTGAGAGGGTTTTGGCAGGGTGCATGGTCTTTGACCCGATGCCGCATATAATGAGTTCAGAGGCTGGGTCCCGGACCGTTATGCCCGGTCATGCCCCGTTCTTTCACAATTACAGGCTGTGCCGGGTGTCGAGGTACTGAGACACGAAACTTCCCGGGCGCTGCCGGGAACGTATCCGATGCAAAACCTCGACTGTTTGTTCAAGAGTAAGCGCTTCGTTGGGGGATATCGTCTCGGCAGCCCCCGCTGACCGCCGCAAGAGGTCCCGGATGACCTCATCGTCGGAGATAAACGCCTGAGCGCTTCTTTCATCTTGGCCTCGCGAGTTCATGATTCTCCGTACCCTTCCAACGTCGAATACTTCGTTAGATGCCCGCAAAACCCAGCCCTGCAAAAGATGACGCGGCAGGCATTCTTGTCATAGGCGCTTCTAACACCCTACCCACGGCGCTCTGCATCTCTTTTTCAAAAACGCCGCCGCGCCACTGATACACTGCTTACTACCCCGCATATAAAACGCGGACCCGCGCCAAGATATTCCGCTCTCCTGTGAAAAAACACGCGTGCGCGAGATGCTGCTTTCAAGAGGGGATTGCTTCGGAGCGCTGAGGCCAAGCGAGGCGCTCGACGCCGGCAGGGTCAAGAAACGGACCCGGGGCGGGCATTGGTATCCCCGGAGATTTGCGCGGGAGGGGACTGAGTCCGGCCACAGACCTGGCAGGTTACCTCGCCGTCGGCGCGCGTTACCCGGGGAGCATGGCAAGAGCTCGTCGAAATACACCGGCCGGAGATAATGTATCCCAACGCCAGGGCCGCCATCATGAAGGCAAATACGCCAATTGCCAGGAGGATCGTCATCAACATCGTTATTCCCTCCTTTCCGGAGAGGGCTGGCCAGAGCTGGAGCGCGATTCTCCAGCTTGGGCCATGAACTGCTCGAAGGCCTTCGTCGCTATGTCGCGAAAATGGCCGTCCGCCGTGCGGACTATGAAGAACGCGGCCATGTCATTCTCATTGGCCCAATGCAAGGCTTCTTCCGGCCCCATAACCATGAGGGCCGTCGCGTACCCGTCAGCGACCGCACATTCTTTATGAATAACACTCGCCGACGCCAGATTATGCGAAATGGGCCTGCCGGTATGGGGATCGATCTCGTGGGAATAGCGGACGCCGTTCCGTTCGTAGAAGTTGCGATAGTCGCCGGATGTGGCCATGGACCAACCGCTCATGGGCACGACGGTCTCCACATCGCCCAGGAGAGCGTCAGGACGCACGACGCCAATCCGCCACGGGGCCCCTTCGCCGTTAAGCCCGCCAGTCCGCACTTCGCCGCCGACTTCCACCATGTAGTCGTGGAAACCGGCGTTTTCGAGGGCGGCACACACGCGGTCTACGCCGTATCCTTTGGCGATGGCCGAAAGATCACAGTAAAGCGCTGGGTCGTCCTTCCGCACGGTCGAGGCCACAGGATCAATGGTGACTTTCTGGTAGCCAACGTGTTCTTTCAACGCCTGTATCTCATTGTCGCTCAGCGGGTTCTCGGGAACGTCGCCGGGTCCGAAGCCCCACGCGTTCACAAGAGGCCCGACGGTGATGTCGAACGCCCCGTTCGTGCGCTCGCTAATCTCGAGGGCAAGCCGAAACACGTCGAGAGTGGCGGCCGAAACGGGGAAAGGGGTGGTCGAGGCATGCGTGTTGAACCGCGAGAGTTCGGAATCCGGCAAGTACGTGGACATCGCGGCATTCACGCCCTCGAGTTCGGCCTCGATCAAGTGTTGCAAGGCGGTCAGGTCCGTTCCGGCGGGGTCGGGCAACATCACCTTCGCCTTGTAGACCGTTCCCATGGTCGTACCGGAGAACTCGGGGACGCGTTCGTGGATCGGCACCCTGTCACGGCACCCCGCGCACGCCAGCAGCAGGATGACCAGGGCCGTGGCGACCCGCCAGCGGGAACAACCGTGCGGAAACCCGAACCTTGCTTCCCTGCTTGGGAGAGGGCCACGCATCCAGCCGGCGTGCCGCGGAACGGTAGGCATCGATAGACCTCTTTCTACCATCACAGCCCGAAATCGTCGAACATGATGTTCTCTTGTTCGACCCCAAGGTCCTGCAACATGTTGATAGCGGCGGTATTCATCACGGGCGGCCCGCAGATGTAGTATTCATTGTCTTCGGGCGCGGGGTGCTTGCTGAGGTAGCTGTCCAGAAGTACCTGGTGAATGAACCCGACCGGCCCCTCCCATTTGTCTTCGGACAGAGGCTCTGAAAGAGCCAGCGTCCAAGTGAAATTGTCGTTTTGGGCCTGTATCGCGTCGAAATCTTCAACATAGAACGCCTCGCGCAGGCTGCGAGCGCCGTACCAGAAACTCACCTTGCGCGTGGTACGGATGCGCTTGAACTGGTCGAAAATGTGCGAGCGCATGGGGGCCATGCCCGCGCCGCCGCCGATGAACACCATCTCGGCGCGGGTGTCCCGGGCATAGAACTCTCCATAGGGCCCCGAGATCGTAACCGCATCGCCCGGCTTCAGGTTAAAGATGTACGAGGACATGATGCCGGGCGGCGTGCCCTCGGGCGCGCGCGGCGGAGGAGTGGCAATGCGGATGTTCAGCATGATGATCCCCTTTTCGTCGGGGTAATTGGCCATGGAATACGCGCGCGTAACCACTTCATCGCAGCGGGAGACAAGGTCCCAGAGGCCGTACTTGTCCCAGTCGTCCCGGAACTGTTGTTCAACATCGAAGTTCTTGAAGTAGGCCGTGTGAGGCGGACATTCCATCTGGATGTAGCCTCCGGCCCGGAAGGGGACTTCCTCGCCCTCGGGCAGCTCGAGCACGAGCTCTTTGATGAAGGTGGCAACGTTACGGTTGGACCGGACCGTGCAGTGCCACTTGCGAATATCGAATACTTCAGGCGGCACTTCGATCTTGAGGTCGTTCTTGACCTTCACCTGGCACGAGAGGCGCATGCCTTCGCGGGCTTCGCCGCGCGAGATGTGGCCTTGCTCGGTTGGCAGCATGGCGCCGCCGCCCTGGTGAATTTTCACTTTGCATACCCCGCACGTGCCTTTGCCGCCGCACGCCGACGGGAGATAGATCTGCTGGTTAGCCAGGGTGCTCAACAATGACGAGCCCGCCGGGACCTTCAGCGTTTTCTCGGGGTCGCCGTTAACTTCGATGCTCACCTGGCCGCTGCTCACGAGCTTCGCCTTGGCGACCATCAGAATGACCACCAGACTCAGAATGACGACGTTGAACATCAACAAGCCAAGGAGGATGATCTGCATAACCCCAAATTCCTAGCGTTTTCTCAGGCCGCCCGGGCGGCTCTTTCTTACAGTTGGATGCCGGAGAAGGTCATGAACCCCATGGCCATCAACCCGGTGAGAATGAACGCAATGCCCAGACCCCGCAGTCCCGGCGGCACATTACTGTATTTCATGCGCTCGCGTATCGACGCCAACGCCACGATCGCCAGTGCCCAACCGGCGCCCGAGCCCACCCCGAACACCGCGCTCTCGGCAAAGGTGTAGTCCCGCTCGACCATGAATAACGAGCCGGCCATGATGACGCAGTTCACGGTAATCAGCGGCAGAAATACCCCTAGCGCGACATACAGGGACGGCACATACCGGTCGAGGGTCATCTCGAGCAGCTGCACCGCGGCGGCAATCGTGCCGATATAGGTCAGGAACCCCAGGAACGACAGGTCGACTTCAGCCATGCTGGCGGAAACCCACGTCAGAGCGCCTTTCCGCAGCAGGAAGCTGTAGACCAGCTGGTTCATGGGCACGGTGATAGCCTGCACAATCACGACCGCAATCCCCAGGCCTGTGGCGGTTTCCACCTTCTTCGAGCACGCGAGGAAGCTGCACATGCCCAGGAAGAATGCCAGGGCCATGTTCTCAATGAACACCGACTTGGTGAAGAGGCTCAGGTAATGTTCCAAACCGACCATGGGTCATTCCTCCTCGCGCTGTTCGGGCTTCCAGGTGCGCAGCGCCCAGATGAAAAGGCCGATCATGAAGAAGGCGCTCGGAGTAAGCAGCATCAACCCGTTAGGCTCGTACCACCCGCCGTCGCGCTTGAGCGCAAACACCTGGTGGCCGAAAAGGCTGCCGCTTCCCAGCAGCTCCCGGAAGAACCCGAGCAGCAGAAGGATCATGCTGTAACCCAGCCCGTTGCCGATCCCGTCGAGGAAGCTGGCCTTCGGACCGTGCTGCATCGCATAGCCCTCGGCGCGGCCCATGACGATGCAGTTGGTGATGATGAGGCCTACGAACACCGACAGCCGTTTGCTGACGTCGAACAGATACGCCCGGAGAAACTGGTCCACCACAATAACCAGCGAGGCGATGATCGTCATCTGGACGATCATGCGGATCGTGTGAGGAGTGCTGTTGCGCACAAGGCTGACCGACAGGTTGGAGAAGGCCGTCACGAATGTTAAGGCGGCGCACATGGTGAGGGCCGTGTCAAGTTTGGTGGTCACCGCCAGCGCAGAGCAGATGCCCAGCACCTGCAGGGCGATCGGATTGTTGTTGAAAATCGGATCGAGCAGTATCTTCCGGTCCGCCTTGTCAAGTCCCATACCCATCAGGCTGCGCTCCCTTGTTTTCGGAATTGCTCCAGGAACGGCTTGAAACCGTCTTCACCCAGCCAAAACCGAACCAGATTGCCGACGCCGCGGCTCGTAAGCGTCGCCCCAGACAAACCATCAACCTTGTACGGATTCTCGTCCGGAGACCCGGCCTGCCCCTTGATCACCGTGATTTGGGGAGTCCAATTCTCGTCGTACGCTTTACGGTTGACCCATTGGGCTTTCCACTTCGGGTTGTCGACCTCGCCGCCCAAGCCGGGGGTTTCGCCGTGCTCGTAGAACGTTATCCCGCGAATGGTGCGCGTGTCTTTGTCGAGAGCCAGGAATCCGTACATGGTGGACCACAGCCCCTTGCCGACGATGGGCAACACGATTTCGGCGGGCTGCCCGCCCTCGACAACGTAATAGACGATCGCGTAATTCGGAATCCGGATGACGCGGGCCATGTTGTTTGCCGGTGCGGCCTTGCTGAGCGCCGGATTGGTGCTGGCTTCCCGCGAATCGTAGCTGCGCGGGTCGAGGCCCGTCTGGCTCTGGAACTCCTCCGAAGTCAAGGCCTGGCCCGTCTCGATATTCACAAACCGCTTTTCGATCGATTCCTCGAACCGCTGCTGCACCTGTTCCGCCGACAGGTTTTCACCATTCTTCATGAGCCCCGCGACGCTCAGGACCTGACGCTGGCGGTCGAGGACCTTGTTGCGCTCCTGGGGGCCTCGCAGGAAATAGGCGGATGAGGACACCAGCACCGCGCAAATCACGCACATGGCGCCGGCGAACCCGAGGGTATACAGTGACCCGCTACGCTGCATTGCGCGCCAACCTCCTCTTGATGTTCGCTCGCACCACGTAGTGATCGATGGTCGACGAGAACATGTTCATGAACAAGATGGACAGCATCCAACTGCCCGCATAGGCCGGGTTCACTTCGCGTATCAGGATGCCGAGCAACCCGATGAGGAATCCGTAGATGTACTTGCCTTTATCGGTAAACGGGGCCGAGACCGGGTCCGTGGCCATAAACACGATGGCGAAGGCGAATCCGCCCAACACCCAATGCCAATAGAACGGCACGGCGTACACGGACGAGGGGTCCTTTCCAAGAGTGTTGAAGAGCATTGCCGAAATGGTGGCCCCCAGCAGACCGCCCAGCATGATGCGCCACGAAGCCACCCGGGTGGCGATGAGTATCGCCGCGCCAATGAGACAGAACAGCGCCGAGGTCTCACCCATCGAGCCCGGTTCGAGGCCGATAAACGACTCCCACCAGGTGATGCCGCCGCGCAATTCGCCCAGGCCGTTGCGCAGGCCTTCCATGCCCGATTCCTTCATGACGGCGAGCCACGTGGCGCCGCTGTAGCCGTCGGCACTGGTTTGCGCGGCAATCCAGACGTTATCGCCTGATATCTCGGCTGGATAGGCGAAGTAGAGAAACGCACGAGCCGTCAAGGCTGGGTTGAATATGTTCATGCCCACCCCGCCGAACACTTCCTTGCCGATGATGACGCCAAAAAGAATGCCGAGCGCGACCTGCCATAACGGGACCGTGGCGGGAAGAATCAACGGAAACAGCGCGCTGGTAACCAGAAACCCCTCGTTTACCTCGTGTTTGCGTACGATACAGAAGATGACCTCCGCGGTCCCGCCCGCCGCTAGCGTCACGATATAGACAGGGATGAAGAACAGCGCCCCGTATACCACGCATGCGAAGAATCCGCCCTTGACAAGGTCAAAACCGAGCGCATTGAACGCCGCGGTCTGCCAGCCGTCCCACATGGCTGCCCCGTGCTGCACGGCAAGCTGAGCCTGATACCCGGTGTTGTACATCGCCATGAACATGCACGGAAGCAGCGCGACGACCACCGTGATCATGATGCGCTTGAGATCGGCGCCATCTCGCACGTGCGAGGCGTTCCGCGTCACCTTGCCTAAGGAGAACAGGAAGGTGTCGCCGGCTTCCCACAAAGGGTAAAGCGCTTCGAGCCTGCCGCCCTGCTCGAAATGCTTGGCCTGTTTGTCGAGGAGTTTCCGTATGGCGTTCATTACCCTTCCTTCTCAATAAGGTCCAGATTCTCGCGAAGAATGGGGCCATATTCGTATTTGGACGGGCACACGAAGGTGCACAACGCGAGATCTTCTTCATCGAGTTCGAGGCAGCCGAGCTTCTCCGCCTCTTCGATGTCGTGAACAATCAATGCGCGCAGCAGGTACGTGGGCTGAATATCCATGGGCATCACGCGTTCATAGCTGCCCATGGGCACCATGGCGCGCTCCGCACCATGCGTATTCGTGGTAAACGCGAATCGCCTGCTCGGGATCAGCCTCGAAACAAACAGGTTGAGCACCGAGAACGTGTTCGACCCCGGCATCATCCATCCCAGGAATTCGCGGTGCCGCCCTTCTTCCAACACGCTGATTTGGTGGTGGCGCAATCCCAGGTAGCCGTGCACGCCGCCCTGCGCCTGCCGGCCCGACAAAACGGACCCCGAGATAACCCGCACCTCGCCATCGCGGAGTTGGCCCGCGACCAGAGCGTCGGTCGAAGCCCCGGCGCGGGTCTTCAGCAGGCGCGGGTCTTTCACCATAGGACCGGCGAGCGAGATCACGCGTTCGACATCGAGCTTGCCCGTCAAAAAAAGCCGTCCGATCGAGATCACGCTCTGGTAATCGATATACCACGCCGTCTTCTCCCGGTGCACCGGGTCCAGCAAGTGAATATGGAGGCCCGGCAGCCCTGCGGGATGGGGGCCTTCGAATTCCTCGATTGCGATACCGAGATTCGCCGAGGCCGGTATCTTCGCCCCGGCTTGTTTGCACAAGTAGGTGGTGCCCTCCGTCAGGCGTGCAAGAACGAGAAGACCGTTTCCAAAGTCCTGTTCTTTGCCTTCGAGCGTTTTCTCGACCGAAGGCGCCAGGGGATTGGTATCAATGGCCGTGACGAAAATCGAATGAGGCGTCGCGTCAATTGCGGGGACTTTGCCGAAGGGGCGGGTCCGCAACGTTGTCCAAAGGCCCGATTCGACGAGAAGGTCGATGAGTTCCTGGCGCTTGAGGGTGGCTGGCGCCTTGTCCCGGAACGATTCAAAGACGGCATAATCTTCGTCTGTCATCGAGCCGCGTCGCTCGTTTTCGCTCAGTTCGATGACGACGGTCTGGAGGGCGCGGCGGTCGCCGCGACTGATCGCGGCAACTTTGC